>Ga0307378_10000073_pt1 | contig 180752 bp, 149 predicted proteins | sample UN1MG_FD_202238 | JGI IMG/M metagenome (GOLD analysis project Ga0307378, IMG submission 202238) | Soil microbial communities from Risofladan, Vaasa, Finland - UN-1 | ecosystem: Environmental > Terrestrial > Soil > Coastal area > Acid sulfate soil | place: Finland: Risofladan, Vaasa... | reverse complement strand
TTCTTCCGTCGTGAGCCGAACGATATATTTCTTGTTCATACCGATCCCTTTCAGAAAAATGATACTCTGAAAGTTGTATCGGCAATTCCCTCTCAACGGCTAAAATCAAATGTTATGAAGTACTAGTTATTACAATAATCTTTTTGATTTGTCATAAAGCAATTGCCTCAAGTGACAGTCAAGGCCCCTTTTGTGGTATTTATACAATTTATTCCGCTAAGAAAATATTAGGCCAAGATGCAGTGCTCAGAGATTTTTATAAACCTAAATATCTCAGTTCTATAAAAGGAAGTACTATTGAAGATCTCAAAAATGCGGCATCAGATAATGGGCTTTACATAAAGTCTGTAAAAAATCTTGCCATTGAAGATGTTATCAGAGCATTACCTAATCCAACTATTCTGCATGTTAAAGCTAACTCACTGAGTGTGGAATATGACCATTATGTATTATTAATTGGTGTCAAAGACGGGAAAGCACAAATTTTTGACCCTCCGAAGAAAATCAGTTTAGAATCTTTTACAGATTTAGAATCACGCTGGGATCGAGTTGGATTAATTGTCTCTACCAAGCCAATAGACATAAAGCCCCTGTTGTTCCGTTCAAAAATACGCCTTACCAGTTACACGGCATTGGCATTATTATGTTGTATGGTTTATCATTTGCTATTTCGATTAACAAGAAAAAGTAAATTCTACCAATTTCTTGCTGGAAATAACTTTGCGTTTAAGTCAGGTATCTCTGTGTTCCAGGCTGCGGTGATTTTGGCAGCGATCTTTATCGGTTCAGTAATGTATAATTTTTTGATTCCGGGTGGATTACTTAGTCCGGGAGGCAAAGTGGTTGAAGGAATGCAGAGGGCTTATGCTGGCAGTTTTATACCTAAAGTGTCGACAAGGGCTATAGATAACTTCATAGGTAGCGATAGATTGATAATTGACGCTCGCTATGAAAGTGATTACGAAGCTGGACATCTTGAAGGGGCTATCAATATTCCTGTCAACTCATCAACTGAAAAAGCCTCTGAGATAATGGACAAATACCCTAAAGATATCGAGATGGTTATTTATTGTCAGAGTGCAGGCTGTCCATTTGCTCAGAAAGTTGCATTAAAATTAAAAGACATCGGTTATGAAAACATCCGTATTTACAAGGGAGGGTATAATGAGTGGATCGAGGCTCAAAACAAACTTTAAGAAAAAAATAATAAGGTCAATGCCTACAATAGCGATGCTCCTTAGAGTTGGACTTGGGATAATGTTTTTGGTAGGCAGCATCCCCAAAATTCGGCAACCTTATGATTTTCTTGGAAGTGTATATAAATTTGAGATTGTAGGACCAAATCTAGGGTTATTAGTTGCGAGTGTTTTACCCTGGCTTGAATTGTTCTTGGGAATCTGTCTCATTAGTGGTGTTTTTATTAGTGGATCTTTATTAATAACTATAGGTCTTTCGATGATGTTTGGTGTGCTAATCAGCTCAACGGTAATCCGAGGCTTGGACATCAGTTGTGATTGTTTCGGTCCATCTCAGGACAAGGTTAGTTATGTGACTATTGCCCGCAGTGGCTCAATTATTCTAACAGCTATAATAGCGTGGATTTTACATTTGAAGTTTATTTTTACTATTAGTGAATAGTTGTAAAAAACAGTCCGCGTTTCCCGTTACGCGGTAGCTGGAGTGGGCGATGACCGCACAACTGCACGCGAGCGATTCGATTGTACGTTTGAGGCTGAAACCGCAGACGCCTGCTTCGTAGCAGAATTCGAGAGCGGATGGCGCCTGCTTTTTGACTTTGTTTACCATCTTTTTGATCTCACGCACACTGTTTTTGACGGTAAACTCCAGGACCCGCTCATCACCAGGATAATGCAAAGCAACCTTGTGTTCTTTCTTGTGTGTGTCCATCGCAACATATGTTATACTATTTTCCACGGCCGGCTCGGCCAGCGGCCGGCCCCTTCCGACAACTTCAAGGTAGTCCTCCAGCTCTCCTTTGTTGGTGAGCATAGCGGCAATTGCCTTGCCCGTATCGAGAACGCTGCCGCCGCCGCCAAAATCCCTAAGATGCTCACCTTCGGAATCTTCCGCTTCGCTCGAGTCGACCTGTTATCCGTCTCCGCCATATTCTTTGCCCTCAACAAACCTTTCTCTTACCCCGATATTTTAGCAATCGCTCCCGGAAGATTCAATTTCCGCCCGTCCCGTCGCTCAACGCCGTGCCTTGGCCCCTCAGCCCTATAAGAACGGCGATTGTCGCCCCAAAACGGCCCACCCCGCCGGCAATTTATTTTCATCTATTTTTGGAATTTCTGCATTTTTCCCTTGCTTCGGGGCGAAAAGTGGTATAATATAATTGCGACCCATAAACCATAGCCCCTGCTTCGTCTACTGCCTCCGATAGATGAAAGTAGTAGCGGGGGCTATTTTTTTGCCGTCACACTGCGAGACGCCGGCTTTCATCATCCCGGCTTCTGCCCTTAACCGCCCATCAATAAACAAGTTACCCCCCAAAATAAGAGAAAAAAGTGCTTGCAATCCTGGCAATCTCTGCCATTATGGTTCCTGGAAGTTACCGGAACATATTGATAATCGAACTGCGGCAATGAAAAGGATTTACATGTCATGGGCTTAACAGAGAAGCACTGTTATGGCTTTAGGCGATGTTCTTTGGTAATTGCAGGCTTTCTTCTGGTGTTGCCTAAGAGTAGGTTGCCGGTATGTGGAGCGGCAGAATCAAAAGGTACGGACACACTGGCCAGGATGGCGGCTTTCGACTCGGTTTATGAAGCGAGCTTCACTGCCACCGGAACCGGCATCTTCCCCGGCAAGCCTGGCATTCCCGCCAGACCAACTGTATGGATGATAACTACCGATGGCAGCAGAACCTTCATTTCGGAGGAGGCCACGGAAGTATCACCGCCTGATTATGAGAAGACCAGAAGGCCGATTCGAGGCCCGCGACCAGGCTCAGGCACAAACTATTCCGTGCCTGGTATACTTACTAAACAACAGACATTCTACGGGTCTGAGTTTTCGTGCATAATGTCATCCGATGTGACATTTCGTCCGAACTCAGAAGGCGAGCTTGTAGCATCATCGGATGACAAAGGGTCAGTAATCCTGTTTCCATCTGACTCCCGTACTTTAGAGTTGGTCAAATGGAAGAAAATGTCCATCCTGGGCAGGGGATTTGCCAGGTATATTGATGAGCTGACGAGCGTTGCCGATCTTGCGGACGGGACCCAACAATTTGTCGGCTCGGGAACATTCCTGACCTTCAAAGGAAGCTGGGAAATCATAGTCGATCCTGCTGCGGCATATATGGTTCGGCGGGCTGTTTTTTCGGCAGAGCGGAGCGGCAATCCTGTGGTGGAAGTTTCCACTTCCGGCACTAAATGGTTCGGTGACAGGTGTATTCCTGAGAACTCACTGTGGATTCAATACGACACACCGGATGAAAAAGTCGAAATACCCGTTTCTTGTCAGTCGATCACAGGCGAGCCTAACCTGACGCTCCTCACCCAAGCCGAAGAAGAGGTCTTCGGGCCCTATCGAGGTCCAACGGTGGTACTTGACCATCGAGGTATCCGAAACGTTAAACGATTGAAACCAGGAGACACATATTACGATATCGACAGTCTCATTGGGCAGCTCCGGACCTTTGCTGACCTTGCCCTTTCACTGCTAAGCAGAACAAGTGCGGTTGTAGTGCTATGTGTTACAGTCCTGATGGTGGTAGTTTATGTCTGTTTCTTTTATTTCTGTTCGAACAGGCCAAGTGGAAAACTTCCCCCATAAGCACAGATGGAATCAGCCGCTTCTTAAACCCCTTCTGTTCTTTCTGCTGCCAAGGTTTACATCCTTATTGATCCGGCCCGCCTGCCGGGCCGAATAATACCCGACCTGTCAGATAACCAACCTTGAAGCAAAATGCCGGATAATCGTGGCTGAGCATTTTGCTTGAGATGAGTTGAGATGCGCTGTATATTGTGACAATTCAAAAGAACAGAAACCGGCATGTTTTTTGGGGCGAAAACTATGGTTGGAAAAAAGAAGGAGGAGCGGTTATGAGAGGCAGGATAGTATGGCAATTGGCGATGGTTTGTATCCTGATGGCAGGGTGCACCACGGCCCCGGCGACCAAGGCCGGCAGCGCAAAAACTAACCTCCTGCACCTGAAGGTGGATTTTGCGGCACCGACCGGCAAGAACAACCCGCAGCCGATTCCCGCAACGGCAAAGCAAGGGTGGTGGCATTGGGTGATTCCGGACTGGGATTTCTACCGCAGCGACCTGACGTGGGAGGACGGTAAGGGAAGGTATCCGCAAGGCGGACCGGGTATCGCCGGCAGCGGCGTGCACGCCGCCGTCACCTGCCACTACGAGGGCATCATGACCATCTACGTGGCCGGTATGAGAAGGTATCTGGCGGGGGGCCGTCAGCCGGAAAAGGAACCCATCCACGAGCCAATTTGCAATACCTGGATCGCCGCGTCCGATTTCCCCAATAATCCCACCAGCGATCTTCTGCTGTCCCTGTACGACCTGCCCGCCGGAAAATACAGGCTTGTCAGCTATCACAACAATTTCAATGGCCGGCGCATCGGCGACGGCCCGACGCGAGTGGAATATGCCGAGTCAAAGACCCCAGAGCCGCCGATGCCCTCCATCAGGGTCTATCCGATCAAGACCGTCCTTGCGGATTATTTCAAGCGGGCTGAAGACGCTCTGGTCAAGGGCCAGACGTACGGCACCCCCGAGGACAAGATGATAGTCCCGGGAAAACAGGGCACGGGCAACGTCAGGCAGACGCTGGAGGCGAAGGATGTCGTTATCCAGCAGGCGACGAGGGACGCGGAACTAAAACCGTCGATTATCGAATTCACCACCGATGGCTCGCCGCTGGTGGTGGTATATTCGGGCGGCTGCTGCAAGAGTGACGACCTCAGAGGCCATCGCAAAGGCGGCTATGCAGTCCTCAACGCATTCGAATTGATTCAGTTGGGCGGCGTGACGACAAAATAGAACTGACCGTCATTCGCCAGGCGGAATGCACCCGACCGAAAAGCCAAGAGTCACTGTAAAGACAGTCGAAGGCGGCGAATCCCACCTGCCCGCGAGCATATGCCGAAAGATGATTGTCAGCACAGGGGGCCATAGTCCAAGAGACGCGAAGAACAACATGATTTGGTCCGTCAGGCTTCGCGTCCGAAGCGACCGTTCAGGAATCGAGCTGCTGCCGGTAGACAGCATCCGAGAAACCACAGATAGAAAAGAGCCGCAGCAGCGGCCTGAACTTTAAGCCGCAGATAAATTGCCAGTCACGAAAATAGAATGAAATCCCCTCAGCTTCCGCCTTGAGCTGCTCCCATCCAGGAAGAATTTTGCGTCCATAACCGCCCGTCAATAAACAGCTTACCCCCACCCCTCGCCTCAAGAAAAATGAGAAAAAAACGCTTGCTACTATTGCAGGCTCTGCTAACGATAATCATAAGAGAGTATTACGCGGCTGCCTGTGCGGATCATACACATGATTCGCTCCACGCGATTGGCGGTCCATCCCAGATTGCCGGCCGGTCGGCGGTCGCTGTTACGTGCCTCTCCAGGCCTTATCCTCGTGGGCCTGCTTTGCGGCGATTTTCGCAGTTTTTTTTCGCCGGCCCCTCCCCGCCAGCAAGAGCAAAGCGATAGCTACCAGTACCGCACCCAACAGCTCCCACTTCGACCATGCCCGTTCGTAGTAGAGCCAGGAGAAAAACCTGCCGACTTTGCTGAATAACTCGTCCAGCGTCATCCTTTTGCCCTCCAAAAACCCAGCCAAAACCCAAAATCCGTTTCAATTCACCTCTTGCCATCGGGCATTAGTGTATCGCACGGACCCGCAACAAGCAATATTCCAGACATTTTTCTCTTGCCTGTCTGCCGGCACAATATGTAAAATACTTGGGGTTGTATGAATCCGGGTAGATAAGTCCTTCGACTATATCGTTGCAGGAGCAATGCAAGAAAAGCCGCGATTGTTAGACAATCTGTTCCAAAGCGCGCCCACAACAAGGACCATTGTCCTGATTGCCCTTTTTTCTGTGGCCCTCAAGACCCTTACCGCCTGGCGATTCCCGTTCACAGGCGACGAAGCATACTTCGTCCTCCACGGCAGGTACGTCGCCTGGGGATACTACGACCACCCTCCGATGCTCGGCTGGCTCATCCACCTGCTCCTGTACCTCGGCCGCTCGCACGTCCTGCTTCGACTGATGCCCATAATCTTCAGCACCGCTGTTGCGCTGGGAATGTACGGAGTGCTCAGGCCATACGACCAGCGAAAAGCCTTTCTTGCCTATATTCTGTTTATCTTCTCGCCCCTGAATTCGGCCTTCTTCGTGCTCACTACCGACGCACCACTTTTTCTATTCTCCTTTCTCTCGGCCTTCTTCCTCTTTAAGGCCGAAAAAAAATGCAGCTATTTATATTACCTGCTCGCCGGCCTCTTTCTCGGCATGGCATTCTCGTCCAAGTATTTTGCCCTGCTGCTGGCGTTCTCATACCTGGCATATCTGCTCGTCGTCAAAAAGAACCCAACCAGACTGAAAGGCTTTCTCCTACTCGCCTTGGCGGCAGTGCCATTCATGGTCCAGAACCTGCTCTGGAACTACCGCATGGGCTGGCCCAACATCATGCACAACCTCGTTAACAGGGTCAGACCGGATACCAAGCCGCTGCTGAACCTGGCCATACTCGCTGTCATTCTGGTCTACCTCATCACTCCTCCGGTGCTGTGGTTTCTGTTCAAGAACAGGTCACGTATCCTGGCGAACTTCCGCCGGGGACCATTCCGCATCTTTGCCGTGGCCGCCGTCGTACCCCTATGTGTATTCCTGGCCGTCTCATTCAAGAAAACCGTCAGGCCGCACTGGTACGTCTCGTTTCTCCCCTTCGCCTATATTATGGTGGTCCTGATCCTGAACGAGAAACAGCTAATCAAGAGCATCAGGTTTGCACTCTCTTTCTCGCTCGTGCAGGCGTGCCTCCTCATCGGCGTCTCATTTCTTCCGCTGGACCGCCTCCAGGGTGTCCTCAAGCAAGGCCACCTCGTTGACCTTGTCACGTATATTCGCCCACGCCAGATCCTCGATCAGCTCCGGCCTTATGAGGGTCGCTTCCTCTTCGCAGCCACCAGCTATTCCACCTCGGCCCTGCTGGCCCATTACACGGACGACAAGGTCATTGTCTTCGGCAAAGGCTCAAGCCATGCCAGACACGACGACATTCTCACCGACTTCAAACAGCTCGATGGCTGCGACATCCTTATCCTCCATAAAGCAGCCAAACACAACCCGGAGTTTCAGCGGTGTTTTGACAAGATGGAGGTAAAAAACCTGACCATAGACGGCGCGCACTTTTCTCTGCTGCTCGGCCGCGGCTTCAAATACGAGCAATATCGACAGAGGTTTTTGCGCACCATCTGCAACAGATACTACCGAATCCCCGATTGGCTGCCGGGAACCAGAAGCTTCTTTCACGAAAAGTATGATTTCCCGCGCCAAACAAAACGCACCCACCCCGCACCGAAAATCCCACGAACATGACCATCCGACCAATTGAGTACCTTATCCGCGCACCGAAAACGCCCCGCCATCCAACGAGGCGCCCACCTCGGCGGTCAGTCCTGTTTGAACCGGACAGTCCGTATCATACCGCACCTATTTATTCTTTGCCCTTCAATCGTTACCTAATCCAATGCCAGTCAAATACTCATGCTCATCCAGAAGCGCACTTATTAAACAGGTGCGGTATTAGTTGTGTTTGTCTCGCTGTGCAAACAGCCGCAGAGGCTTGAGTGAAATCCGACCGCCGGCGCCCATGTCCGCCTTGCTTTTCGCCGCCCTGGACAATTTCTCGAAGACGCTTTCGACCGCCTGGCTCAATTCTTTGCCGTCGAAGCTTGTCAGATGATAATAATAAACATTCTGCTCGCGCACTTTGGCCTCTAATTCGGCAGTGTTGTCTGCCCCGACCAGGATTATAGGCAGATCGCTGCCGATACTTCGCATTAACCGGACCGCCTCATAACCGTGCATCTCCGGCAGATTGACGTCCATAATGACGCAATCAAAGATTGTGCTGTGTCCCTTCTCAATCGCCTGAGCCACGCAGGTCGCTATATCCGCCTCGTAACGTTCCCCCTCCAGACTGCGTGCCTCACGATGAAAAAAAACAAACAGCTCCTCGGCGCGGCGGGCGTCAGCCTCCACTATCAAGATTCTTCTGGGCATTGCTTAAACTCCTGTTCTTATGGCCGACCGGCCGCAAGCTCGTAATACCACAAATCATCCGGCTGGATAGTCCCTCCTCTTGCCAATATGACCGCCCGCTCAATCACACTCTCCAGCTCCCGCACATTGCCAGGCCAGTCGTATCCGGTCAGCAGCTTCAGCGCGGGCTCAGAGAAACCCGAAACGCTTTTCTCTCGTTCTTTGTTGTACTTCGCCAGGAAATAGCTCGCCAGCACCTCTATATCGTCCTTTCTTTCGCGTAGCGCCGGCAAAGAAATCCCAACAACACTCAACTGGTAAAAAAGGTCCCGCCGGAATGACCCCGCTTCCACACACCCTGCCAGGTCTTTGCCGCTGCCGCAGATAACGCGCACATCCAACCGCACAACCTGTTCGCTTCCAGCTCGCCTGAACTGATTCTCCTGAAGCGCACGAAGCAATTTCGCCTGCGTATTCATGCTCATATCCGCTGCCTGGTCAAGAAACACCGTCCCGCCTCTGGCCGCCTCAAGCCTGCCGTACTTGGTTACGGCACCGCCGCCCGACACAACCATCGCCTGCCCGAACAGCTCGCTTTCAAGAAGACTTTCCGGCAAGCCGCCGCAGTCTGCCGCAACGAATCGTTTGTCCTTCCTCGCGCTTTGGCTGTGGATTACCCTCGCAACAAGCTCCTTACCCGTTCCCGGCTCACCTAAGATTAACACGCTGCTGTCGCTCGCCGCCGCCTGGCACACCAGCTCGCCAACTTTCTGCATTGCCGCACTTTGCCCGATGATTATCGGCCTGCCCAATTTGTCCTTCAGCTCGGACCGCAGCAGAATGTTCTCGAGAGAAAGACGGCGTTTCTCCAACGCGCGTCTCACTATCACCCGCAGGCTGTCGGGCGTGAACGGCTTCGGAACAAAGTCGTAGGCGCCGCTTTTCATCGCCTCCACAGCAGAATCAACCGTCGCATAACCCGTAATCACGACAACCACAATCTCGTCGTCCTTCTGCTTTATCTGCTTGAGCACCTCCATACCGCTCGGCCCCGGCATCTTCAAATCAAGAATCACAAGGTCGAACGATTCTCTCTCCAGCAACGCAAGTCCTTTAACGCCGTCTTCGGCTGTCTGTACGCTGTTTCCCTCTCGTGACAGCGCCTGCCGGCACGAATCACGCATGCTCTCCTCATCATCAATCACCAATATCTTCGCTCCGTCCTGCATTTAGTCCTCCTTTCTGCTCAACGGCAATTTCACAATAAACGTCGCGCCCTCGCCGCGTTCGCTCCTTACTTCTATACTGCCCTTGTGCCTGGCAATAATTCCGTGGCTTATCGACAAGCCAAGACCCGTCCCGCGCCCGACCGCCTTGGTGGTAAAAAAAGGCTCAAATATCTGCTCATCGCTGCCGAACGGGATGCCCGGACCGGTATCGCAAAACGTAACTTCGATATACCTGTTGTCCGCCGACACACCGGTCGTGATTGTCAGCTCTCCCCTGCCTTCCATGGCTTCACCGGCGTTCAGCATGATATTTGTAAAAACCTGCTGGATTTGACCGACATCCATCGCCACTTTGGGAGGCGAGGAACACAAGACCGTCCGGATCTTGATATTCTGGAATAGTGATTGATTCTCAACGATCTCCAGGGTCTGTCGAAGAGTCTCGTTCACATCCGATTCTTCCACCCGCGGCTCACTCTGCCGGGCAAAGTCCAGAAGCGCCTTGACAATATCCCGACATCTCGACGCCTCTTTGATTGACTTCTGCAAGTTGCTGCGCACCTCATCCGTTGCTTCCAGGTCCTCCAGCGCCAAATGAGTATACATCAGTATCGCCCCCAGCGGGTTGTTCACCTCATGAGCCACGCCCGCAGCCAGCTGACCCAATGTCGCCAGCTTCTCCGACTTCATGATCTGCTGGCTGGTGTATTCCTTCAGCTCCAGGTCTCTTTCCTTCAGCGAACAAGCCATGCGGTTGAACGTCTCGCCGAGCCTCGCTATCTCGTCCTGCCCGCTGATATCAACCTGATAGTCCAGATTCCCGCCGCCCCACCGCTCCGACGCACATACCAGACGCTCGATCGGCCTCAGTATGCCCCCCGCCAGAAAATAACAAACGATCAACGCAATGACCATCCCCGCAACCGTTATCCCAACGAACGTCGCCATCGTCTTCTTCTGCATGTCAGCGAACTTCTCTTCCAAAATCCCAACATATAGAACTCCGATTATCTTCGATTCAACATCCCTTATCGGCTCATACGCCGTCCTGTACCACGCATTGACCACAAATGCCCGGTCTATCCACGGCAGCCCTTCCGTCAAAACCCTTTCGTAAACCTCCTCACTAAGGCGCGTCCCAATCGCACGGCTTCCGTCTTCGCGGCACACGTTCGTCGAGATACGAACATCGCCCTGGAAAATAGTGGCCGTACCAATGTCTTTGCCCTTGTATCTTGTCACGCCATACAGCGTCTCTTTAACCTCGTCAACAATCGTGTAGTCGCGATTGAGCAGATTACCCCCGTATAATATCGCCGCCAGCTCCCCGCCCCGCGAAAAAACAGGGGCAGCCGCTCGTAACATCATTCCCGAAGTCTGTTCGTTCTGTCCGCTTGGTTTCGCCCGCGGCGTCGGAACAAACTGAATATGCGCTCGGTCGGCAAGGTCCTCTCCTTCCTTCATAAGCTCCTCTCTCGCCGCTAACATCGTACCGGCAACCACGCTCTTATCCGCAAGCACACGCCGCACAAGGGCGTCTCCAGATACATCATCCCCGAAGACAGCCGGATTCCGCGCCCTCACCATCACTTTGCCGCTTGCGTCGGTTAGCGTCAGCACATCGAGCCGCTCCGCTTGTTTTATCTGTCCCAGATGCTCCTTGAGCGTCTCCAGGTCATTCTCCGCCAGCGCATCCTTTATGAAAAACCTCAGAGACGTAAAACGCACGACATCTCTGATCTTGTCGATTTCTTCCCGATATATCTGCCTCGCAGAGTTAAGGTCGCTCCTGACCTGGTCCTGAGCCTGATTCACTATCCCTTTGCCGATCAGGTGCACACCGGCTATGGTGGTCACCACACCGCATATAATTACTACCGCCAGGAAACTTACAACCAGCTTCGATCTAAACGACACGTTGCTTGCCTTTCCCCGAAAGTTAGACAATTCCCAAAATCCTGCGCCCCTGTCAAGCGGTCGCAGCAGGCAAAATCCGGCCTGTCGCCCCGCCCGTACTATCCTAATAATCATAATAACAACCTGCAAGCATACTCCGCTTTGCACAACCTCAATATGGCCGGGCCCCGGCACCGAATCCCTCCCTAACACCACGACGAAGAATCACCAATTTCTCTCTTCCGCGACCGCCCCCTGTCGCGTTCCCACCCGAAAAATGTGGAAAAATCCCAAAATCTGCTCATAAAAATGCCCGTGATATGCGTCTTATATTCAAGAAAGGCCTGATTCGAAAAAAGAATGATAAATTCTTTTTGGAGCATGAGCTTCGGCAGGTAGTGAACAAATCGCTTCCGCCTGCGTATGGTTAAAAAACTCGTTTTATCCCATTTTCTCGTTTATGACCATATCCCGGAGGCGAACAGCGTTTGCAGAGCCCTTTTTGCTTCTGCCATTCTTGTCAAAATAACGCTGATTACGGCAGAGTCGATACTCACGGCACAGCCTTCGCTCACACGGGTATCCAGGAAAATTTATGACCATGGTGACACTAACCGCCAGAATTGATGACAAAAACAGCCTCACGGCAGCACAAAAACGGTCTGCAATCGCAGGATTCTCCTATCAGAACGGCTACTTGCTCTCGGCAACCGACATGGGAAACCAGGGCGTAAAAATAGAATTGGCGCACCACCAACAGGACAGCGGTGCAATTATCCTGCCGCCGGCAAAGGCAAAGGAGTGTGCCAGATGGCTGCTGCAGACCATCGCTCAAAGAAACCAAAACCCACTGAACGACTTGCCTGATATTCTCGGCAGGCTGGTAAAGCAAAAGCAATCCGGCAGTGTCCTCAAGCGGGGAGACAAGAAGAAAATCAGAGAGGCCCTCAGGCTCCTGAAATCCCCCCAAGCCTGACAACCGGCGCCGCAAACCGGCCCCAACCATTGCCATTGCCACAGGTTTTACTGGCTCAGCCCACACGCAGGCGGTGTAAAATGTTCTTCCCAACTTTGCCAAATAGGCCCTGGGAACGCGGAATCCACAGAGATCTGCACCTTATCCCTTGACAAATGACCCAAAAGCCTGTACTATAAACTCAAAATCATCTTTTCTCATTTGGGGGCCTCTGCTTATTCCCTCCTAAATCCGCTAAAGCCAAAGCAGAGGCCTTTTTTTCAAAAATTTCCTGTATTTCTTTGAACATATTTACAGGCCGTGCTATAATAACAATATAGGCAGTCATCTCTAACCTCATAGGGGTGCCCCTGCTTCGTAGACCTATGATCGAATCATGGAAGCAGGGGTATTTTTTTGCGCCCTGCGTAGGCAAACACCTTATGGAAAAAACAGGCCTTGCCCCGATTGATTGCGCTAACTACCCTAACATACAATTGGGTAAGTGGCGAATATGGAAAGAAAGGTGATTAGCCTCAAAACCCGATTGGTGCCGGTTGCAGTCACAGCCGTACTGCTTGTCGCAGGTTCTCTGGCCGCAGCCGCACAGCTGCACTTCACACCGCTGGCATGTCAAACCACCTATTGTCAAGACATAGACGTTTATGTTGTTGTGCTCCCCATCGATGACTGCGCTCGTCTTGAGTTCTACAACGACAGCCCCATCGCCTCTTCTGTCGGTGGACTCTACTTCGAGAAGGGGCCGTTAGACACCGTCGTTGCTCTTGAGTTGGGCGACGGTACTTTCTTTGAAGAGGGGGGAAATCCTGCTCGGCTTCCAGGTGGCCGCTCCATCACCCCGCCTTTTGAAACCGCCTATGTTGTACGCGCGCTCCCGCCGACCTTCCAAAACGGCATCGGGCCCGCAGAGCAGCTCACGCTCATCTTTGATCTCGCGCCCAATACCACGTTCGACGACCTTATCACCCAACTCCATTCCGGCGAATTGCGGATAGGAATACACGTAATTGGCCTGCCGGACGGCTCCAGTCTCTCAGCAATCAATAATACCCCGGAGCCTGCCGCAGTTATGATTCTCGGCATGGGCTGCCTGCTGCTGATTGGAATGCGTCGAAATCGCAGTAATCGCGCCAAAGACGTGCAAACGCGCTTATGATATGACCAAATCCGAGGGCCGCACCTCCGCTGCGCCTCAGTCCGACGCCCTGCTAACCCTTTTGCTTCTTGTCCCTGCTTATCTCCAAATCGGCCTTGCCCGACATGAGGTGGCGTATCTCCATCTTCGTCGCCCATTTGTGCGGGTCGACGCCGGCGCAAACGCCTTTTGCCCATCTGACCTTTGATCGTTTCGTCTCCGACCTTTTCATCTCGAACCTCTTTCGAGTCCTTGGCCGAATGCCAGGGAGCAATAGGCCCTGTTCCCACATCCCCCCTATACAAAGTATAATCCGTTTTCAGCCGCCTGCAAAAGTGGCGTAAATAATTGCGCCCGACCCGCTTGCCTGCCTGCCGGCAGCCATTGAATGGCCCTAAATGACCTTCCTGCCGCCTTTTTTCGGTCTCTTAGCAGCGCTTCGTCCCGTGCCGCAGCCCCAAAGCCTCCAAAACTGGCAAAAAAAATCATTGAGAAAACGCCCCCCTGTGTGCAGCACGGCCGAAACCAGAACAAATTCTGCCGCATCAGGGATTTTTCCAAGAACACGCACGACCGCAAAATCATAGTAACTATTAGAGGACATGTGCAATCATGGGGGGCTCTGCTTCTCACTCCTCAATTCCGCGTATCCACCGCAGGGCCCCTTTTTTCTGCTTGATTTGCCACCCCCTCATTGCAGCTAAAAGGCCAAAATGAACCCTGCGCCTATGGCGAAGCCGTCTCCTGTCATCGCGTAGTCAAGACCGAACGACAGACCCTCGCCAAAAACAAACTCCGCGCCGACGAAACCGCCAACTGCGGACTCTTCTTTCACGTCCGCAGACAATCTGGGGTACTGGGGCGAATTAAGGTCAAAATCGAAATCGCCCTCGAGCATATAGTAGAAGGGCCCGCCATAGATAGACCAATCGCCCATATCGACAGTCACCCCTGCGGCAATCTGGGCCTCGTAGGCATCGTATTCTCCCTCCCAATCCGGGCCCAGCCCCTGACCGTCGGTGTTGATCCAGCTCATCTGTGCCAATCCGCCGACGGTGAGATTCTTCCACTGCCAGAAGGTGGCCTTCATGCCGTAGCCCCACGCCATCTTATCGTCGCCGTTGAACTCCAGCTCGTCGCTGTCGTAATCCGCGTTTGCCAAGCCTATACGAACGTACCCCTCCAGCCAATCCCGCACGCCGTAACCCACACTAAGGTAGTACCTCTTCGACTCGGCATCCTTCACGGCCAGAGTCTTCTCACCGAACAAGTATGATACGTACGACCCGCTCACTTTCACGTCTTCTTTGGAGAAGGAATAATCCAGACCAACGCTGAATTGCCCCTTATCGAGCGCGGCCCTGGGCGCCGCCATCCCTTCCAAGGCAACGGCCCTTGTCTGGCACAACCCAAAGACAAACAACGCCGCACAGAATACCCTCTTGTTCATGGTTAACTCCCTTCAAAACACGTTTCTTCACTCGATGCCATAAGCGCCCATTTTTTCCACCTGTTCCATTAGCCGAACGTATACACCTATCGTCAGCCAGGTAAGAACGACGGCGCCGACAACAACCACAACTGTCACCACAATCTTCGTCACGGCTCGGTACCGGGGGTTGAACCAGACCAGCGGCAGCGCCAGCGGACCCACGCACAAAATGGCTATTACGACCGCCGACGTCGTAAAATACCATTTCCTCGGCGGGACGCGAGGTCTGTCAAGAAACTCCCCGCAGAAACGGCACTTGATTGCTTCTGCCTGAATCTGTTCCGCACAATAGGGGCATTTCTTGCCGCCTTCCATCTGCTTATCCGACGCGACCTGCGCCGTCTCCGTCAAAACGTCTGCCATTCGAACAACTCCGTAAGGCGCGCAGGGGCGCCACCCAGCCATTCACGGTACGTCCAATTACGCTGCATAAGGCCACAGTTTTACCTTTTTGGAAAGAATCATGGCTGCTCACTACTACTGTTATATCGTCTCAACTTCACTAAAGGTTTACAACATAACCTGCTGCCCGGTGCCCACAAAAGCTGACCGACCATCGTTAGCGCCCCAGATTCCCGGCGGCGGTTAATGGTGAAAGGCAACAGCATTTGCTGCTCCTGAAATTGGGTTCGTTTGGGTTCGTTTTGGCTTTGGGGGCCGCTGGCGGGCCAAAAATTGGGTTCGTTTTGGGTTCGTTTGGGTTCGTTTGGGTTCGTTTTTGGGTCCTGCCGAAGGGGTTGTATTTTCGTAATCCTTTGTGGGGACTGGGTTTGCGTTGATTTTGGCTGTTTTGGAGATTGGGTTCGTTTTGCATAATTTGCTGATAAATTCGTACGTAATCCTTCGTACATTTTCACTTTCGGGGCAGTCAGATTCCTGGGGGTTTAGGCGGCCCGCCAAACAGACGGCGGGTAAATTTGCCGAGTTTGCCGGGGTTGTGTGAGACAGGGGCGGTCCCGGTGAGATACCTACCTTATAGGCAGGTAAGGTCATCTCACGGGATGAAGTTTGGGCTGGGGTCGTAATTAATTGGCTTTTCCGCATTATTCCACGCTGTTCCATTTTGGGGGGTATTTTAACATATTTTGGGGAAAAGTCAACGGAAAAGGGCAAAGGAATTCGCCACGAATAGACACGAATTGGCACGAAGAGGGTCTGCCACCGAGGGCTGGCCAGAAGGAGCGGCGGGCAAGCACGGAGAACACAGAGGTATTCAGTCAGCTTGGCGTACTTGCCACAAGCCGCTCGTAAAGCGAGCTTTGTCGAGGCTTGTTTGCTTCGTCCGCGGGGCGGTTGGCCCCATTGGCGAAGCTGACTGGCGCGTTGGTGGGCGGGTTATTTCTAACGGGGTAAACCCGCCTGCCCGCCAGAAGGAGCGGCGGGTAAACGGCGGGCAAGCTGGAAGAAAATTTGTTTGAGTGTTGGGGGGGGGTATGGGGATAATAGGCCGGCAGAGATGCAGCGGTGTGATAGTTCCTTGCGTTTACGGGAAAGAGCCGTGGCGCGCCAACATTGCCCAGTTGGCTTCGTATTGAAAACAAGGTCTTTGGAATACATTGAGGCTAGTGTCCAAAGGAGGTTAAATTATGAAAAACATAGTGAGTAAGAAAGGTTTTTTGATCCTGCTGTTGGTATTCACGTTTTCTCTCATGGGTATCATGTTTGACCGATTTGCTTCTGCCGCTCCGTGTGCGTACGGCATCTTTGACGATTGTTCCTACGGGTGTACTGAGGACTCTGTCCAGTTGGTACCCGTTACTTCGGCGGGCAGTTGGAGGGAGTGTCCTTACACCCACAGAAGTCTCGGCGTCAGCACTTCTTGTGGGAAATACTACCAGTACACTCACATGGAGGGAGGGGGTCCAGTCTGCGACGTGTTTTTATGTTGGAGCAGCTATGAGCGAATGAGTGCTGACTGTACTTAGAAACGTGACGGATTCAGCTACAGTCCCCGGCGCCGCGCCGGGGACTGTAGTCGTGTTCTATGCTAATCGTTATTTCTAATTTAGATAAAAGGTAACTTGAGATGATGTTACGGCCCAAAAACCTGTACGGACAAACCATAATAGGCGGCGTATTGAGCATTATTGCTCTGGGTGTGGCAGGCCCAGCCTTTTGCCAGTTAGACCAGGATGATACGGAACTAATTTCGCTGATAGCCGATCGCAATCGTGCCAACCAGGAACTGCTCAAATCATTCTACTACGAGTACAAGAGCAAGCACTGGTTATCTGAAAGGTTCGTGCTTCCGAAACAGAAGAGTCCGTCGGACAAGGTTACGATAGTCGAGAAGGACGGGCGATACGCCTTCAGCGGGGATAAAGTGTACAGCTTCGAAAGCAATAACCTTGGACAGTTTTCACATTATGTGTCAGACAAGGATCGGCAGGGCGAGTCGAGCGTGACCGCTCCGCGTGCAGTGGTGTTAAGCAGCGAAGGGAAATTGCAGAAGCCGCCAAGCCCATGGAATCAACTCGGCACCGGACTCGCAGCCAAGCTCGACACTCTGAATCCGCTATACGACAAGGTGGTTTCGGTTGAGCGAACCGGCTCAGCAGCCCGCGAGTACATCGTTGTGACTATAAAACAGCGGGTGGCTTCGGCACCGCCCGACGAGTATCGCCACACACTCACCTTTCATTTCAGCGCCGAAGACGGCTTCCTACCGGTGCGTATCGAGCAAAGCAGCCTCTCAAAGTCAGGAAAACCGGCGTCCAAATCTGACGCCGTGGTTAGCAAAGTACTGAAGTATCAAGTCGGAGGCAGCATTCTGTATCTTCCTGGTGAAATCCACGATGAGCGCTACCAAAACGGAGGACTCCTCAATACCTATGATTTTGTAGTGGACGCAAATTCTGTCCAAATCAATCCCGAACTTCCAGAGGAGCTTTTTAGAATCGACATTCAACCTGGTGATCAAGTGATAGACAAAGATTTGGGAATGGAACTGGCAAATCCCTTGAGCCTTGACTTGATTTCGTTGGATGAGGTTTACGACCGGACGCCCGAGTCAGTAGCAGAGCGCCCGGACAAGCTGGTTGACAGCAACGTAGCGATGCTGACTGATGTCGCAAATGATACGATGGTGACTGGTCAACGTAATAGTATAGTTGGAACTTCACGCCACCTCTTTGAAATAGAAAAGCCTGTCGCGAGACTACACGAACATTGGATATGGATTGCAGTGGCTTTGTCCGTTGTTGTTGCGTGTACTATCACTTTCCTGATTCGTAGGAAGCTGACAAAAGCAAAGACCAATTGAAAGGGGTCACTACGGGCAGGTCCGTCCCTGCAAGTAGCGGTGAAACGGAGTAAGGCGCTGTTGCCGCAGGCCGGCATGAGGGTCAGGGAGGATTACGTAGGAGCGGATCTCCGGAGTAAGTAGGAGCAGTTCCGAACCGGAGGCAGCAATAGGTTTGTATGGGCGGTACAATCCCGAGAAGTTCCGTGCGGTCTGGGAGAAGTTGCGCGGGTAGATAGCGTTTGATGCGTGCCGGTCGGCCTTCGGCGGAGAAAGAGCGTAGGTGGGCGATGGGTAAGCGAGGGGACCCACTGGGTCCCTGCGGACCCGCCAAAAGGACGGCGGGTAAGCGGCTGGGAAGCGAGGGGACCCGCCTCCGGCGGGCAAGCCCCGGAGGCACAGAGGGGACCCCGCCCACAGGTGGCGGGGCTGCTATGAGGTCATCCGTCAACGGTTATAATCAATTTTTTGTGGGCTTGTGACTTTTATGTCATAGGCATCGGTTTCCGAGAAGTTCGGCTGGTTGGCGGCCCATCCTGCTATTCGTGCTCTCGCTGTCTTTAGCGGGCACCGTGTAATTATTCGCTTTTATCGCGAGAATGCTACCATCTAAACAGTTGTGCTTCGGCAATCGCAGCGTGCTCCATCTTCTTGTAGCACCGCATCGTGAGCACCGCGCGCTGCTCGGGCTTCAATCGACCCATCGCGCCGAAGATAATCTGCTTCAATTCCCTGGCCGCCACTTCCGAAATCGCATCGCGTCCTGCCTTTTCGTCGGTAATATTGCCCGCAGCCGAAACAGGGGCCGTGCTCCTGTGTCTTTGGGCCCGGCGATGAAGCCGAAGCTTATTCAGTGCTATCCTGTAAAGCCAGGGCCAGAACCGGTCCGCCTCTTCTAATTCACCAAGTATCTTCAGCATTTCCAGTACCGTCTCCTGTACAATATCCTGCGTCAGTTCGTCCTCCAAGGTCATGCGGTAAACGTTCTCGCGCAGCGATTCGGCGGCCAAGGCCGCCAGCCGCTCAAGACTTTCCGTGTCACCAAGCCGGGCCTGCTTTACCAATCTGACGCAATCAACATCATTTTCCATTCCAAGCTACCAACAATATGGTGCTCGATACCGGATTTTGTGACCGTTTTTCTTGGCGGAATTTCATAAATTATAGCAGATTCTCCCCCAAAACCCCCAAAAATCCCCTGCGGCTCCATGCTCTGCCTCCACCACCGTCATCCTGAGCGCAGGCAGGCATCTGGTCGCCATGGGTAAATCGTGAATAGTTGATTGCAGTCCCCGGAGCCGCAAAGGATGCTTCACGAGCAGTCGAACTCTGCGACAATCGGCGTATGGTCGCTGGGCCTGTCGGCAGCGCGAGGTCCGCTGTCAATATAACACGTCCGGCTCTTTTGGGCCAAAATCCTCGTCGCCATTATATGGTCCAGGCGCCAGCCAAGATTGCGTTCGAAGGAATTGCGCAGGCGATAGTCCCAGAAGGTGTACTGGCCGGCGTCGGCGCAGTGCATGCGGAATACGTCGATGAAACCCCACCGGCAAACCGACCGGAGCGCCTCGTGCACCCGCGGATGGTAGCAGACGTGGCCCAGCAACGTATCCGGGTCGTACACATCCATCGGCTCCGGCGCGATATTGAAGTCGCCGAGCCAAAGGACGGGGTCGGTCGGCTTGAAATTCCTGTCGAAATGGCGGGCAAGGCGGGCAAACCAATTCAGCTTGTATTGGAACTTATCGGAGTCGGGCGAATCACCCTGGGGAACATAGGTATTGACGATGGCGATGCCGTTGACCTCGGCCTGAATCAGGCGGGGGTGGTCTTTGGGCTCCTCTTCGAACCCGTGCGCCACGTTCTTCAGGTCGCTGGTGGAGAATATGGCCACGCCGTTGTAGCTTTTCTGGCCTTTGAAGACGCAGTTGTAGCCGACCTTCTCGAACTGGTCTCGCGGAAAATCAGCGTCCTGAACCTTTGTCTCCTGAACACACAGCACGTCGGGCTGCTGCTCGGTCAGCCACGCCAGCACCACCGGCAGACGCGCCCGCAACGAATTGACATTGAAGCTGGCAATCTTCATCAGAGGTATTCTAAGTGAAATCCATCACATATCAAGGTCGGCGGGCCAATCTGCTGCTGGGGTTATTTACGAAACGCTGTACGAGAGATTTTCACGCGGGTTCTTGGACCTGACTGTCCTGCCGAATACTCCCGGCCCCAGGCGCTGATGCACTTGCAAAGAGCGCAGAAATCCTTAATATATCTCTATGCAGGAATTTACCGACAAGATAATCTGCGGCGACTGTATAGAAATCCTGGGCAAGGTCGATGAGGCGTTTGCGGACCTTATCTTCGCGGACCCGCCTTTCAACATCGGCTATAAATACGACAAATACTACGACAAGCGAAAGCGCGAAAACTACATCGCGTGGACGAAAGAATGGATGGCCGGCTGCAAAAAAGTGCTAAAACCCCACGGCTCGTTCTATATCGCCATCGGCGACGACTACGCGGCAAACGTAAGAATCATCGCCGAAGAACTGGGCCTGTTTCTGCGAAACTGGATAATCTGGCATTACACATTCGGCCAGCAGACGAAGAACAAATTCGCCCGCTCGCACACCCACATATTCTACTTCGTGAACGACAAGAAGAACTTCACGTTCAACGACCGCGCGGTCCGCGTCCCATCCGACCGGCAGCTAATCTATAATGACAAACGCGCCAACCCCGCCGGCAAAATGCCCGACGATGTCTGGACCGAATACTCACGCGTGTGCGGAACATTCAAGGAGCGCGCCGGCTGGCACCCCTGCCAGATGCCCGAAAGCCTTCTGAAGAGAATCATCGCCGCAAGCTCCAATCCCGGCGACTGCGTCCTCGACCCCTTCTGCGGCTCGGGAACCACGGCGGCGGCGGCATACCAGTTGGGAAGAAATTATGTCGGCGTTGAAATCTCACAGCAATATGTTGAAAACGCCCGAAAGCGTCTCGCCGAACTGAAAAAAGAGCCCGGCGATTCTTTCTTTCTCGATACCACCGAGCTGACGGAGCTGAGGCGACTGCTGGCGGATATGCGAAAGCCGCCTGCGCAGATTGCCGCCGAGAAAAACCTTCTGCAACTCATTGCCAATCAGTTTTCGGTCCGGATGAACAACGGCAGGCAGTACCGGCCCGATGAGATTGTCGCGGCTTTAGGGGATTTGGCCGATTGAAAAGGGCTAAAACAAACGATGCTTTGGTCATGTGGGCGGGTTTCATTGCCTCAGCCCTGATGCTGACGGTGATTCAGCCGCCCATTAGCTTGTCCTGGGTTGCGTGGGTATCGCTGGTGCCGTTCGTTCTGGCGTGTTCACCGGCGGTGAAGGGCAAGCCGCTGGCTGTGGCCGCATATTTCGTCTCGCTCGTGTACTGGCTGGCGAATCTCTACTGGGTCTTTCCCGTAACCATCGCCGGATGGGGGGCCTACTGCCTCTACCAGGGGCTGCTCTGGCCCATCATCGCACTGTCGCTGCGCTACTGCCGAATCAAGAGGATACCCATTTTTCTGGCCGTGCCGGTCCTTTTCGTCGGCGCCGAACGGCTCCAAGGCCTCTTCTTAGGGGGGTTCTTCTGGCGATTCCTCGCACACAGCCAGTACGCAAACATCAGCCTCATTCAAATATCCGACATTTTCGGGGCCGCTGGCGTCTCATTCCTGGTGGCGCTGGTAAACGGGCTGCTAGCGGAACTGATAATCGCGGCTGGACTGAGCTCGGCGAAGTCGGCCAATCAGAAAAGACTGCTCATCCGGCGGAATTTACTAAAGACGGCTTTGGTGGCGCTGGCGCTGGCGGCCACTATACTTTATGGCCGATGGAGAATACGGCAGAGTGAAGAGGCCGTGGAACCGGGGCCTCTGGTCGGCTCGGTGCAATCAAACACGCCCCAGTCCGTTAAGAGAACCTTCGACGATTCCAACGATATATTCAACGAGCTGCGGCCGCTCAGCACGGCCGCGGCCGACGCCGGGGCTACACTTGTCGTCTGGCCCGAGACAATGGTGCAGGCCACTCTCAATACTGATATATGGGCCATTCTCGATGCGGCAGGCCAAACAGGCGCCTTCGCCCGCGATAAGGTCTTCGACCGCGAGCTGCGACAGTTAGGCGAACAGGACGGCGCTTACCTGCTCATCGGCGCCTACCGCGAGAGACTCCGCCAGCAAGCTGACGGAACACCATACGTGGGACGCTATAACTCGGCCTTCCTATACACGCCCGAGGGCCGCCAGGCACCGGAACAATACGACAAAATCCACCTCGTACCCTTCGGCGAGGTGGTGCCCTTCCGCAGAAGGCTGCCGGCGCTGTACAACCTGCTGATGAAGTTCACGCCCTACAACTGCGACTATTCGCTCGACTACGGAAGCGAGTTTACGGTCTTCGAGATGACCCCGGACCCGACGTCGAGGCCTGCCGAACGCGAGAAGCAAACCTGCCGCTTCAGCGTCATGATTTGCTACGAGGACACCATCCCCAAAATAGCCCGCAAATTCACGCTCGACGCCCACGGCCGAAAACGAATCAACTGGCTGGTGAACATCAGCAATGACGGCTGGTTCGTCCGTTTCAAGGACGAAAAGGTGCACGCGAGCACGGAGCTGGCGCAGCACGCCGCCGTATGCGTCTTCCGGGCCGTCGAAAACCGCCTCGCCGTCGTCAGAAGCGTCAATACCGGCATAAGCTGCATAATCGATACCGCCGGACGCATCCGCGACGGATTCGTCGCAGGAAATCTCCCTGAAAAGGCGCTGGCACGCAAGGCCGTCGCTGGATGGTTTGTCGATAATTTGCCGATAGACAATAGGGTGACCTTCTTCACGAGGTACGGGCAGTGGCTGGATTTTTGTTGTGCTCTGTGCCTGCTCGTGCTCATAATAGTGGCATCTTTTTCAGGGTCTACCCGGGTCGCAAGACGTTCGGCACGCTGGTCGAGGTGAGCAAAATGATAAAGCCATACAAAAAGGATGACGCCGCTGACGGGGCCCTTTTCCAAGCACCAAAGGATGACAGGTTCGCCGCCTGCGGTTACACGCCCACGAAAGAAGATTCTGGGTGGTACGTCCTGCTGATCGTCTGCGGCCTGGGACTTGTCCTGCTTGCGGGCTGCAAGGAAGGCGTCCACGGAACGTCAGACTGGCAGGGTCCGCCTTCCGCCGGCGCCGAGCTGGTTCCGCAAGCCAGAGGAATCCTGAAGGCGGCTCTGGAAGAGCAGGACCCCGTCTCCAGAGTCAACGCCATAGAAGTTGTCGCCGCCACAAGACAAATCAGGATGATGCCCGCCGTCGAGGGGATGCTGAGAGATAATGCGGTGCCGGTGAGATTCGCCGCCTGTTTGGCCGTTGGAGACGTGCAGTATTCACTCGCAGAGAAACAGGTTGCACCATTGCTGAACGATATGAACCAAAACGTCAGAATCGCCGCGGCATACGCTATGTACAGGCTCGGGCAAACCGGGACCTACGATATCGTGCTGAAGGCGGTCGCAAGCCCCGACCAGACCTTGAGGGCGAACGCGGCGATGTTGCTCGGAAAAGCCAAAGACAAAACGGCGCTGAAGTACCTGTGGTGGACGCTGGGGAGAGAAGACTCCGATTTCAAGGTCAGATTTCAGGCGGCAGAGTCAATAGCCATGCTGGGCGATGAGCGAATCTTCCCAAAACTCTGGGCCACCGTCCTCAGCGCGTACGCGGACGACAGGATTATGGGTATTAGGGGTATGGGCGCCCTGGCTACAGCCAAGGCAAAGGAGGTCCTGATTACAAAGCTGGACGACGATGCCTTGGATGTCAGACTGGCGGCGGCCGAACAGCTCGGCATCCTCGGCGATAACACGGGTGAGCCCGAGGTCCACGACGTGTTTACCAAAAACCTTACCGCCGGTTTGCGGGGACCAGAACTGGAGCGCACCAGGACCCTTGCCGCTATGGCTATCGGACGAATAGCCTCGCCACGACTTACAGCAATGCTGCCGCAGCTGCTGAAAGACCCTTCACCAGCGGTGCGTATCGCCGCGGCAAAGGCGGTTTTGCTCATCGCCGCAAAAGGCCATGATTATGGGAAACTCGGCACGTGATTGACCCGGATGACTCACAAGGGACCGTTGTTTGTGACGTTTGACAAAAATAGCTTGCTTTTGTTGGCTCGCAGACGTATAATATTACTATATATAGCACGGCGGCGCTCGGAATGCACGGAGGTTGTGTGAAGTGAAGTTAATAAGCGCTGAAAGGAGCCGAACTTGAGCACTCTTACAAAGATACTGATTGTTTTGCTGACACTCGCTTCCATCTTTCTTTGCGGCATCGTCGTCACTTACGTGGCCAACTCAGAGAATTACCGACTCGCCGTAAAGGGCTTGGAAGCAGAAAGAGACGCGGCGGTCGCCAAACAGAGGAAAGCAGATGATCTCTTAAACGAAAAGAAAGGAGAATACCAGGAGCGAGAGACTCTGTTGAACAAGCAGATCGCCGAAAAAACCACCGAGGTCGAAATGATAAAGAACGAGCTGGAGGTCGTCAGTATTCAAAAAACGAACCTCGAGGAAAAGGTCCAGGGGTGGGTCGCACTGAGCGACGGTATGACCAAGACCAACAAAGAGCAGGGCGAGCTTTTGAAAAACTCCCTCGAAGAGCTGAGGCAGGTCAAAGCGGACCAAATCAAGCAGAGACAGCAGCTCGATGATGTCACAAAAGAGCTAATCGAGAAAGTGGCAGTAATTGAGACACTGAACAAGGAAAAAAGACTCCTTGAGCAGGAGAGAGCACAGCTGCAAGGACAACTCGACCGGTACCAGCTGCGAATCGGCAAAGAAACGGTGCCGGCGGCGCTCGTTGCTCCGCAGCCTCCACCCGCTGCACCACCTGTCAGTCCGCCGGTTGCGAGGCCTGTGCCGCCGATCTCACTCGCCCCTCCGCCAAAGATTGCAGATATTGGATTGAAAGGACTGATAACGGCGATAGATGCGAAGAACTCTCTGGCCGAAATCTCGATCGGAAGCGCCCACGGCGTGAAGGAAGGGATGAGATTCTTTGTTACTCGCGGGGACCAGTTCGTTTGTGAAATTTACGTTTTCTATGTGGACGCGGAAAAGGCCGTGGGTATCATAGAACCTGACCGAATGAGATATCCACCCAAAGTCGGCGACCAGATCGCCACGAACTTGTAGCCCCTTATCCGTGTCTGATTGTTGTGAGTGCCGAATTCATGCTCTACGAGGTTGATATATGAGTCCTGGCGGGCGAAACCAGGGCGGCAGGGTGGCCGCCACTGACAATCTGTATACCGTCGTACTGGCTCTGGCGTTTGGCGTTGTGCTGGCCACCGCCGTTTTTGTCACGTACAAGTGTTATCGCCAGTACGGGTCGGTGCTGAAGGTCTCCAAACCAGCTATATCTCGCTTTGCGCCGCGCACGGTACGGTAGCCGGTTGACTATTGACAACTGCATCCAGTACAATGTATAAATAGTCAATAGTTGATTGAAATTTTTAGAAGGGAGTCGAAAGTGCTGCTGGACACATTCTTGGGCTGGTTCAGTATGGACATGGGTATCGACCTCGGTACGTGCACAACCCTCGTCTGTGTCCGAGACAAGGGCATAGTCCTCAATGAGCCTTCCGTCGTCGCGGTGCGAAAGGGAACCAATATCGTGCTGAACAACGGGGAAGCTGTGGGTCTGGTCGCGCGTGAAATGCTCGGAAAGACGCCGGGCTCAATCAGCGCGATCAGGCCGCTGAAAGACGGGGTGATCAGCGACTTCGAGGTCACGGAGAAAATGCTCGGCTACTTCATCAAAAAAGTGCACGGAAGAAGAGGGGGACTGGTCAGACCGCGTGTGGTGATCGCCGTGCCGAGCGGAATTACGGCCGTCGAGCGCCGCGCCGTCATCGACAGCGCAGAACGCGCCGGCGCCAGAAGGGTCTATCTCGTCGACGAGCCCATGGCCGCGGGAATAGGCGCGGGACTACCCATCACCGACCCCACGGCATCCATGATCGTCGATATCGGCGGAGGCACGACTGAAGTGGCTATCATGTCCCTCGCCGACATCGCAACATGTCAGTCAATACGCGTCGGCGGCGACGACATGGATGAGGCCGTCATTAATCACCTGAAGAGAACGTACAACCTGCTGGTCGGTGAGCCCCGGGCGGAGAAGGTGAAAATTCAAATCGGCTCGGCGGCACCGCTCGACGAGGAACTGACCATGGAAGTCGCCGGAAGAGACACGATCTCAGGACTGCCGAGAAAAATCGTCATAACGAGCGAGGAAATCCGCGAGGCGCTGCGGGAGCCGGTATCCGCTATCATTGAGGCCGTAACCGCGACACTCGAGAAGGCCGAGCCCGAGCTCGCCGCCGACCTCATCGACAACGGGATACACATCTGCGGCGGAGGCTCGCTCCTGAGAGGGATGGATGCGGTTCTGGCCAATGCCACGGGCTTAAAGGTCGAAAGAGTTGAAGATCCGCTAAGCTGCGTGGCTCGAGGCACCAGCGTCTACCTGGAAAACCTCGAACTGTGGAAGGACACGATGGATCACAACGAATACGGATGGGAATGATCAGGCAAGCCGGGGCTGCGAAGCAAAGACCGCCCGGCAAAAAAAACACCATTTGCACCATCTGATTATGGCAAGGAAGCTTACCAAAGTCTCTGAACGAATGCTCTTTACATACTTTACGCTGGCAGGGCTTATCGTCTTCTTTGCCCCGGAGGGCTTCACAAGCAAGTTTCAGCTCGGTTTCGCACAGGTCTTTCGACGCCCCCTCGGCCTCGGGCGCAGCATCTACCTTTCCGTTACGCCGTCACAGCCCGACCTCGTCGCCGACAGGTCGAAGCGAAACTACGTCGCAAACCTCGAAATCCGGCTTGAAAAAGAACGCGAAAAACTCGAGGACTGTTCCGGACTCCGTCAGCGGCTCCCGCTGGAAGGGGCCCGACTTCTGCCGGCGGATGTCACGGCCGCGGCCGACCGCTCCGCAAGCAGCTTCTTCATCAATCGAGGCAAAAGCGACGGGCTGGCAGAGGGACAATTCGTACTCGGAGAAAACAGTATCGTCGGAACCATAGATGACGTTCTCTCTCGCTCGGCCCGAGTAAAACTAATCACCGACCCCGATTCCGCAATCGGCGTCAAAATCGAATCCCTCAATCTGCGCTGCTTCATGCGCGGCAAGGGAAACGGCGGCGCGGCCATCGAGATGGTCGGCACAAAGCACAAGGTCAAGACGGGCCAAAAAGTGTACGCCGCGCCACATGTCGGTCTGCTCGACGACTACATAATCGCCGGAGAAATAACGGCTTGTGGCCGCGACCAAAAGGCGCCCTGGCTGTGGGACATAACCGTCGAGCCCGTCTGTGACATCGAGCAATTGTACGATGTGGACGTCATCATTATGGACACCGGAGCCAACTAAGGACATCAAATGCGATGGCTACGCTTTGCAGTACTGATAGTTCTGGCCGCCATCCTGCAGGCCGGCGTGCTCGTGAATTTTAGAATCAGGCCCGATCTATTGTTGGTCCTTCTGGTTTTTTTTGCCGTCCATTGCAATACGAACCAGGCGATCATTACCTCTTTCACTATCGGGTTTGCCGCCGATATCAGCATGGGCCCTGCCATGGGCCCGCAGATTATCAGCTTCGGCCTGTTCGGAACGTTGCTCGCATATCTCCATCACGTGATCACCATCCGCAGGTCGGTGCATCAGGGGCTCGCAATATTCGTTCTCGCGCTGCTCACCGGCGTTGCAGCATACCTGCTGAATATGCTCAAGACACAGGCCGCCTCGCTTGATATGCGTATGCTTTTCTGGTCTGCCTGCTGCTCGGCCGTAATCGGCCCCTTCCTCTTTAGTCCCTGTGCGTGGTGGATGCGCATAAAAACAAATCGTTTTAGACGCCGATGACCGAATAAGACTGTATGTACGACAAGCGAATCAAGATATTCATTATCCTTGTCGCAACGCTTCTGTTCGGCTGTCTGCTGCGGCTGGCACAGATGCAACTGCTCTCGCACTCGTTCTATCGAGACCGAATCGCAGAGCTAAAGCTCGAGCAGAGCCGATACAGACAGCTAAGAACCCTCAGAGGAAGGATCCTCGACCGAAACTCGAGCGTCCTGGCCGTCGACGAGCCCAGATTTGAGCTCTGCATCAATTACCGGCTTACTGCTTTGCTCGACGGGAGGGTCCAGCAGCAGGACACCGACCATAATATCAAAGAAAAGCTCGATGACTTGAGGCAGGTTGTCGAAAAATGCGCCCGGCTGAAGGGCGTTGACGCCAACGATATAAGACGTGAAATAGAAACAATAAACGACTCCATTTGGAACCAGCGGACCTTCCAGGCCTGGCGCAGAAACTTCCCCGATTCGCCCCTTCTCAAGAAATACGCGAGCATAGAGAACGTTCCTCTCGACGAGGCCATGCGCGAGTTTGAGGCCCGAGCCGACCGTGAGACGCAACGTAAGCTCGTCAATCGAATTGATATCGCCGAAATGCACATGAGCTGGCCGCTGCTCGATCTGCAAACCGACGACGACATCTTTACGGCCCAGCTCGAATTCATGGATTCGGAGGACATCGGCATACTGCCCAAAGGGCATCGCACATATCCCTACGCAGCGGCAGCGGCGCAAACCATAGGCTGGGTGGGACGCCCGCAGGAAGACGACCGTAACCTGCTCGCCGCCGACCGGCTCGCGCGTTATCTCGAAGACGACGTGTGCGGGCGCGAGGACGGCGTCGAGTATGTCTGTGAAAGCCTCCTGCGAGGCCGAAGGGGAGAAGCCGTTTACGATATCGACAGACAGCTGGTGCGCCAGACCCCCACCCAATTTGGAGCCGATGTTACCCTCACAATCGATATCGAACTCCAGCAGAAAATAGAAAACTACTTTGGCGACCCCAACCTAAATACCAATTCCGAAAAGCCCACTGCCGCAGTCGTCATCGACGTTGCCTCCGGCGAAATACTCGCCCTGGTGTCACTGCCCACCTATGACCTGAACCGTGCACGCTATGAATATGGAAACCTTCTTGGCGATGCTAAAGAGCCTATGCGCAATCGGGCCCTGTACAAGCAGTACCCCCCCGGCTCGGTCATCAAACCCATTATTCTCATCGCAGGACTCGAATCCGGAAAAATCACGCCCCACACAGCCATCAGTTGTCCCGGGCACGCCGCTCCCAAAGGGTGGCCGAGCTGCTGGATATGGCTCAGGTACAAGAGCGGGCACGATTACGACGGCCCAAACATTGCACGCGACGCCATAAAGCACAGTTGCAACATCTTCTTCTCGCGGCTGGCCGACATGATTGACACGGACATCCTTCAGAACTGGCTCTACAAATTCGGCTACGGCAGCGAAATCCCACTCGCACCACCCCTTATGGACCCCAACGACCCGGTCCAAAATGACCCCCAAAACCACAGAGACTTCCGCCAGGCCCCAGGCATAGTCTGCTCCCCCGACGGCGACGGCAAAATCTCGCCCGGCGAAAGAAGATGGTTCGGCATCGGACAGGGTAACCTCCGCGTCACTCCCCTGCAGGTCGCAAACGCCATGGCCGCCATCGCCAGAGGTGGAATCTATCAACTGCCGACACTCTTCGTAAGTGACCCCAACAATCCCGCAGGCTCGAACGCCGACAGCCGCGTCTCACTCGGCATCTCATCCGACACACTCGACGTCGTCGTCGATGGCATGCACGCGGTCGTCAACGAGCGAGGAGGAACCGCGAATAGCGCCTTCAAAGACACCCCCTTCGCGCAGCGCGCCATCACCGTATATGGAAAAACCGGCTCCACCGAAAGACCCGACAACGCGTGGTTCGCAGGATTCGCCGCAGATAGCAGAGGCCGGGCCGTCGCACTCGCCGTCGTCGTTGAAGGAGGCCAGCACGGCTCCAGCGACGCCGCCCCACTCGCAAAAGAAATGATCCGGCTTTGTGCCGATGCCGCCTATCTCGGCGAACCCGCACAATAACAGGAATACACACCGAGTTAGCCCGGATATTTCACCGAATCAATGCCAGGTACCTGACCATTCCCACTTAAAAATCAGCCTTTTTGCTTGACAAGAGCCTCCAACTACTGTACATTCGAAACAACCGCTTCATTTCCGCGGTTTACCGGAAAACTGACCCACGCCCACCGAAGATCGATGGATGGAGGAGCGGGAGAAGACAGAAGCCGTTACTTCTTTGGCCGCACTAACGGTTTTCCCCCGCCAAACAGATTCCTCCCTGATTAATGGTTGCCTTTCGGCCGTCGGCCGAGTGCGAACAGTGGAGTACGTCTATATGAACAAACAAAGCAAGCATCAACAAAAACACTTCTTTGAAAGGGTAAGAAGATGGAAACGAGAAAGATTTTGGTGATTTTGTTTTTGACTTTGGGCCTCGTCTTGTTGCGGGCTGAGGTCAGCGAGGCGGCTCCATTAGGTACGGCCTTTACCTACCAGGGGCATCTCTACGACAACAATGACGTAGCAAACGACCTGTATGACTTCCAGTTTAAACTCTACGATGCCAACACAGCCGGAAATCAACTTGGCACGGATGTAAACAAGCCGGATGTAGATGTAATTTCCGGCTACTTTACAGTGGAACTGGATTTCGGCAGTGATGTGTTCAATGGTAATGCCCGCTGGCTGGAAATTGGCGTGCGACCCGGTGCGGAGAACGATCCATGCGAATATATGCCTCTTAGTCCACTGCAGGAGGTCACAGCCGCCCCGTATTCTCTACAAACGCGCGGGATATTAGTGGATGATGCGTTGAATGTGGGGATCGGGGCGATAGATCCGAGCTGGCGGCTGACCATATCAGAGGGTGGTTTAAATGTTTTCGCGGGCAGCAGTGGTGAAACGGTGGGCTTTTCTACGGAGCAGTTTTATGTAGCAGGTAACAACGAAAATTATATTATGGAGATTGGTGACAGTCCATCTGATTATACTGAGTTTTTCGATGACGGGGTTTCTACTCTAAAAATAATCAATAACAAGGTCGGCATTGGAACACAGACTCCGGATGCGAAGCTGGATATTTCTGGAAATGTTAGTGTGACCGGTTCGGTTGAAAGTACAGATGCGGTTATTATGGCAACCAATACCGGCAGCGGTGATGGCATAGAGGGTCAGAGTTATGGCAGTTCCGGCCGCGGAGTCGAGGGCTGGGCCTTATACACCGGGCCGGGAGCTAACTACGGCGGATACTTCAGGGCAGAAAGCAGCGGCGGCTACGGAGTTTACGGTTACGCCTCGAACAGCGGCAATTATGAGAACTATGGCGGTTACTTTCAGGCTGCGGGCAATTCCGGCAAGGGCGTTTACGGTTTTGTTACGGGGGATAACGGGCATGCTGTGCAAGGTATGGCGTTTGATTCAGGACCTGTAACGAACTACGGCGGCTACTTCCAGGCAAGAGGAGCAAGCGGACGCGGAGTATATGGTGAGGCTACTGGCAGCGATGGAGTGGGCGTCTATGGTGAGGCGACAGGCGGCGGAAGGGCCGGCCATTTCGAAGGCGATGTGCATGTTACCGGCAATGTCGGCATCGGAACGACGAGCCCGGAGGCGTCGCTTGAGGTGACCAATTCCGGCAGTTCACATGCAATTCGGGCCTCCACGAGCGATATACCCGTCTATGCCCATCGAACCGGAACTTCGGGAACGTGGCCGGCGGTTCATGGTGAAAACGATTCGGCCAGTGACAATACCAGCGGTGTAAGGGGCATTCTTAACAGCACAAATTCAGGGGCCAATTCGGCCGGGGTGTATGGCTACAACAAAGGAACCTTTGGTGACGGTTATGGCGTCCGTGGACTGCATGATGGATGGGGGATTGGCGTTTACGGTGAATGCATCGGCGAGGGCACCGGCGTGTATGGCAAATGTTCCAGCAGTGGTAACCTTGGCGAACTCGGCAGCAGCTCCTACGGTGTGCATGGCACAAACAATAGCAGTGGCAACTTTGGTTTTATTGGCGGTCCGTCTGATGGCGTATTTGGCTCCACCTCTAGCGGCAATGGCGTGTTCGGCTACAGCTTGACCGGCCATGGCGTGCACGGCTCCAGCAGCAGCGGTTATGCCGGATACTTTAATGGGAATCTCCATGTGGAAGGTAATATTACGTACACGGGCAGTTGCTCTGACGTATCCGACATTCGTCTCAAGGAAAACATAACTCCGCTGAGAAACGCAGTCGAAAAGGTTTCTTGCTTAAAGGGTATTTATTTTAATAACAAGGGTGAATCTTCGGATAATCGTGAAGTTGGCGTTATCGCCCAGGATGTTGAAAAAGTACTGCCTGAACTGGTTTCAACGAATAAGCAGGGTTATAAGTCGGTTGATTATACCAAGCTAACGCCCGTACTCATAGAAGCGGTCAAGGAGTTAAAAGCTGAAAATGAGTCATTGAAACAAAGATTGGAGGCGCTGGAAAAGACACTGCAACAACTTCAAGCCGCCACTACGAAGGGAGCAATATAATGAAAATCCGAATTGTTTTATTGTTCCTTTTATTTGTATCAACTGCAAACGCAGACTACAGAATTAGCAGGCACACTATTGACGGCGGTGGTGGAACAAGCAGCGGCGGCCAATACGTGCTCGAAGGCACGATAGGTCAGCCGGATGCGGCCTATTCAGCGGGCGGCCCGTACCAAGTGTTAGGCGGCTTCTGGCCCGGAGGACCGGAGTGCCTGGTGAATTTCCGGCACTTCGCAAGATTCGCCGAATACTGGCTCCAGACAGGGACAGGGCTGCCGGCTGACCTTTATGAGGATGAGTATGACATCGTTGACTGGCTTGATTTGGGCGTGTTTGTTGACGACTGGCTCTACTACTGCCCCTACGACTGGCCTTTGAGATAGGACATTTGCCGTCGCCTCGCGTGGTTGATTAAGATACCGGCCGGCAATCCGCGCATCGGGTCTCTCCACCGAAAACCCCGCCCCTTAAAGGATTACCCCAGGGCTAGGCAACGCCCATTCAGCCTGCGGTTCTACCGCAGGTTTTGACCCCATGAACGCAAATCACAAGATACCGACTCCTTGTAATTTCGGTGTTCATTTGGTAGTTTGGTCAAATAAGGCACGGCGATTTTGGCCGCTGTCAAATGTGAAAAGTGACGGATCAGGTGACAAAGCCATGAAATCGAACCTTCACGCACCCAGTCGATTTGCGACGACCCATTGGAGCGTTGTGCGCGCCGCCGCCAGACCCGATGCGACCGACTACACAAAGGCGCTCGAGACTCTGTGCCAAACCTACTGGTTCCCTCTCTACGCATACCTGCGCCGCCAGGGGCACAACAGTGACTCGGCCGAGGAATACACACAGGCATTCTTCGCGCAGCTTCTCGACAAAAAAGGACTGCGTCTGGCCGACCCGAAAAGAGGAAGATTCCGCTCCTTCCTATTGGCCGCCCTCAAACACTTCCTCGCCAACCAGCGCAAACGCGCCAAGGCAGGCAAACGAGGCGGGGGCCGTAAGGTCTTTCCCCTGAACTTCGAAAATGCCGAAAGCCAATTTGCGATGGAGCCTGCCGATCACCTCTCCCCCGAAAAGCTCTTCGAGCGCTCATGGGCTCTGACCGTCCTCGAGCGAACCATGGAGCGTCTCAGGAACGAATCGGCGACCGCCGGCAAACAGGGCCTCTTCGACTCTCTCAAAATCTACCTTACCACCGATAAGGCCGCCGTGCCGTACAGGCAGGTCGCACAAGAACTCCGGATGAGCGAGCCCGCCGTAAGAGTAGCCGTTCATCGACTGAAAAGACGCTACAGGGACATCCTCCGCAGCCAAATCGCAAACACCGTCACAACGGAAAAAGAGATCGACCAGGAGATTCGTGACCTCTTCGCGGCGCTGGCAACCTGATTCTGATGAACAGCTCCCGAAATTCGTTGATAACGTCCCGGATTTTGTGGATTTGCCGCTTTGAGGCAACAGCATTTTGTTGTATTCTATTGGCACCGGTGTGGAGGATAGGGCAACGCTGGGAAGCGACCTGAGCGCCACATCGGCGGCATACAGCATGTGGGCGGTAACTTCTGTGTTGCCGCCCAGTTGTGATTATGCTGGCGTCTATAATGCGATAAATCCAAGTTTGTGCGGCTACTTCTGCGCAGCGACGATTTGTTTCTGCGAAGGCCGGCCCCTGAGGAAACCGGGCTTTAGATACATAGAGTTTACCCAGAAGTCAGCCACAACTCTTGGGACGATACAATTTTTTTACCGGAGAGTGTAACCTTTCCGGCGGTTTGTTTAAGTAATAAGTGCAAAGGCAAAAACAGCCGCCGGAAAGGAGTGGTTCTAATGAGCCATGAAAAACAATGTCCGCAGTGTGGCGCCGACCTGCCCGCCGACGCGCCGCAAGAGCTTTGTCCCAAATGTCTTATGAAAATGGGCCTCCCGACGGGTGCACAAATAGACAAAGACGATACGCAGGCCGCCGAAAGCAGCGCTGCTTCACAGACGCCGCCCGTATTCGTGCCCCCGCAGCCGGCAGAGCTGGCAGAGCAGTTTCCACAACTGGAAATCCTCCAGTTATTAGGGCAAGGCGGTATGGGCGCAGTCTATAAGGCCACCCAGACCGCTTTGGACCGACCCGTCGCCCTCAAAATCCTCCCTCCGCACATCGGCCAAGACCCCGCCTTCGCCGAACGCTTCACACGCGAGGCCCGCGCAATGGCCAAACTCAACCACCCCCATATAGTCTCGGTCTACGACTTCGGGAACACTACCGAGGGGCTCTACTACTTCGTTATGGAGTTCGTGGACGGCGCCGACCTGCGACATGTCATCCGCTCCCGAGAAATCTCACCCAAAGAGGCCCTGGCCATCGTTCCCCAGATATGCGACGCCCTCCAGTACGCGCACGAAGAGGGAATCGTCCACCGTGACATCAAGCCCGAAAACGTGCTGCTGGACAAAAAGGGCCGGGTGAAGATTGCCGATTTCGGCCTGGCAAAGCTGCTCGACCGCCCGCCAACTCCATACACCCTCACCGATCCGGCCCAGAGAATGGGTACACCCCACTATATGGCCCCCGAACAAATCGAGCACCCGCACGACGTCGACCACCGCGCCGATATCTACTCGCTCGGCGTAGTCTTTTATGAGATGCTCACAGGCGAACTGCCCCTCGGCCGATTTCCACCACCCTCGCGCAAAGTCCACATTGATGTCAGGCTCGACGAAGTCGTACTAAAGACCCTCGAAAAAGAGCCCGAGCGCCGTTACCAGCAGGCCTCGCAGGTGAAGACCGACGTTGAGACCATCTCCTCCAGCCCAAAAAGTGCCGGCGCTGCTGCCGATGGCGTCGAAGCAGTACGCCACCGCGTCTGGATTCCAGCCGTGGGCCTGCTCGCCGCCGCAATTATAAACTGCCTCGTCATCGTGGGCGCACTCATCAAGCTCGGTGGCAGCGTGGCGGCTGTTCTACCCGTCTTATATTCGCTTGCGGTGCTCCTCGGTGGCTGGAACCTCATGCAATTGCGATCGCTGCGATGGGCGGCCATTGGAAGCGCTCTGGCCACCCTGCCAATCTCACCCGGCGCGCTCATCGGCCTGCCCATGGGCATCTGGGCCCTGATACTTCTGACCAAAAAAGACGTTAAAGCCGCCTTCGGCCAAAACCAGACGGATGTCTCAATACCTCCGAAGATCAGAGAGTTTACAGTCTCCACCGTCGCCCACGTCAAAACCGCATTCGACCACGAAAAGGCTGAGTTCGAAAAGCTCGCACGGGGAAAACATCTCGATCAACAGGACCCGGCCGCCGATTCGGCAACCACCGGCATGACTATGGCCATCGCCTCTTGCGTCCTCGGACTGCTCAGCATCCTCTTTGTCTCCATGAACGCCCAATTCCCCATTAGGTTCGCTTTCGGTTTCGCAAGCCTCGCCATCGCCATATTAACCGGCATCGTCGCGATCAAAAGCATCAAGAGTTTCAGAGAACAGATATTCCAGACCTGCCTCGCAGCCGCAGGCATATTCTTCGCAGCAGTCGCCGCTTTGACGCTTCTGCGCAATGTGAACATGCCGTGGTAGAAATCCTCCGCGCCATCTTCAACAAGCACTCCACCGAAAAAATGCTCCTACTGTGGGCTGATGCTTATTGGGCTGTCCAGCTTGTTGAAGGCCTCCTGCAAGACCTCGAAGAATCGCTCATTGTCCGGCCACAGAATCCTTCCATCGTCCGGCATCGGCCGATCGAGCCCATCCAGGAACCGCCCCAAAACCTCCTCATCGAGTTTCTCCGCCGACACCCCCAGCCCCAGCTTCTCAACGTAATGTGCGTTGATTATCTGCTCGTACTGACCGGCCAAAGGAAGCACGAGCATCTTCTTCTTCAAATACATGCACTCGCTTATCAGCGAAAATCCCGCCGACGCCGCCACCCCGCGACACGACGCAAGGTCATCAAGAAATCCCTCCGTCGAGCGCTTCTTGAAAGTGCAGTTGCCCGCCTCGCTGCTGTCGTCGAACCCGTACACAATGAACTTCTGGCTGCCAAACCTGCGCAAAAGCTCCCGCAGTTCTTCCCTGCCTTTTCCCGTCGTAGTATAGAACAGAATGTGGTCACCGTTACTTGCCTCAAGCCGCCGGACCGCATCCCGCACCACCGGCGGCGCAAGGACCGCCTGCTCAATGCGCAGCGGCGCGCGAAAAAAATTCACGATCACATAGGCGACCGCACCCACATAGTAGCACCGGGTGACAATGCTCGACGTCAGCCGAGAAAACCAGTTCTTCTGCGGATGCTCCAGCTCGCACAGCGTCAGGACATGCTCGTGGTCGATACTGATAAAAGGCACGCCGTTCCGCCACGCCCACCACGCACTGAAAGGCTCGAAATCCGATATCACCAGCTCAGGCCCGAAAGGCACGAAATGCCGCCTGAAAAGCTCATCGTTCTGCCGGTTCCCTTCCGGCAGATTAAGAAGATTCATCTTCAGCGTCTCCGACTTGTCCACCCGCCCGTCCTCGTACGCAAAAGAAAGCCCGAATATCTCCCGCACGCGCTGTCCGAAATACTGCCGCAGATAACTGAGTGACTTCTTATACCCCACGAACATCACATCGTGACCCGAATCAAGCAGCCGCCGACCAATCAGATGCGACCGGCTGCTGTGACCGAATCCCTCACCTGCAACGCCGTAAATTATCTTCGCCATAACGCTAAATGGTAATTTGTAACCGGTGAGTGGTCAATGGTTGTTGGTAAATGGTGAATGGCGAATGGTAACTGCTAACCGCCAATTGGTCAATGCTCCTTGGCAAATTGTAAATCCAACCGCCCTGCCCCTTTGCGGGTCACGAGTCACGGGTCAGGAGCCGCCCTACATTAGCCTCCGATGGGTGAAATTTTTTTTTGCGTTTTTTCCAGTGTAGTCGGCGACAATCTGGCCGGTACCGAACAGGCGGTATTGGTAGAGCAAGAGTCCTTCGAGTCCGACGGGCCCGCGGGCGTGGAGCTTGCTGGTGCTGATGCCGACCTCGGCGCCGAGGCCGTATCGGTAGCCGTCGCCAAATCGCGTGCTGCAATTCCAGAATACGCCCGCCGAATCCACAAGGTCCATGAACCTGCCGGCTTTGTCCTTGTTGTCAGTGACAATCGCATCGGTATGCTTCGAGCCGTACTTGTTGATATGCTCGATAGCCTCATCGAGGCCCGCCAGGACCTTTATCGAGATGACGTAATCAAGGTACTCGGTGGACCAGTCCTGCTCGGCAGCGGCCTTGGCGTCGATTATAGCGCGGGTCTTTTCGCAGCCGCGAATCTCGACGTTGTGCGCCTCCAGCGCGGCCTTGACTTTGGGCAGGAAATCTTTTGCGATCTTCTCATCGACCAGCAGCGTCTCAGCCGCGTTGCAAACCGCCACATACTGGCACTTGGAATCGACGACGATATTGACCGCCATATCCAGGTCGGCTTCGCCGTCGACATAAACGTGGCATATCCCGTCGGCGTGGCCAAGCACGGGTATATTGGTATTGTTCATTATATAGCGGACGAACTCATTCGAGCCGCGAGGGATAATCAGGTCTATATACTCATCGAGCTTGAGCATATCGGCCACGTCCTGCCGGGTCTGTAAGAGCTGAATCCAGCCTTTGGGCAGGCCCGCATCTTCGCTCGCCTGTGCAATCACCGTGGCTAAGATGCGATTGGTCGCCGCCGCCTCGCTGCCGCCTTTCAGCAGGACGGCGTTGCCGCTCTTGAGGCACAGGGTGGAGATTTGGACGAGCGCGTCTGGCCGGGATTCGAAGATAACGCCGATGACGCCGATGGGGCAGCTCACCTTGTATAGTTCGAGCCCCTCGTCCAGCTCGGTGGCCGAGATGGTTTTGCCGACCGGGTCATCGAGCTTAATGAGGCTCTCGATACCTGCGATGACGTCGGCGATTTTGGCTTCGTCGAATTTGAGGCGTTTTAGCAATGGTGCGGCGAGGCCGGTCTTCTCGGCGTCGGCGAGGTCGGCTTTGTTGGCGGATATGATTTCGGCGCTGTGGGCCTTGAGGGCGGCGGCGATTCGGTCCAGGGCGTGATTTTTGACGTCGGTTTTGACGGCTGCCAACGTGATGGAGGCGGCTTTGGCGGCGGCGGCTGTTTCGGCGATATTCATCTTCATAAAAACCTCGGCTTAGTCGGAACATGGTTATTGATAACGAGCTGTCGATAGTCTATAATTCGATGTTAAGTTTTTAGTGCCGAATAGTCAATTAAAAGCGCGGGTGTAGCTTAGGGGTAAAGCCCCAGCCTTCCAAGCTGGTCACGCGGGTTCGATTCCCGCCACCCGCTGTGGCGGAAAAGAGGAATTTGCAGAAAAATTGCGGAAATTGGGATTTTTAATCAACATTCGGGCGGCGAGAAACGCCGTTCTTGTAGATGAGTAGATGGGTGGATGGGTAGATGGGCATGTGGGTAAATGCGTAGATGGGTAGACGAGTGGATGGTTAATTGGGCGGTTTTTTGGATTTTTTTGGGTTGAAAAATGGGGTTGGGAGGGGGTAGGTTATCAGGTGATTCCGCGGGAGGCGGACAAGTATTGATGAGGGATTGCGCCAGACGGATCCGCCTACCCGCCAAATCCACCTACGCCGGGCAAGCATGGGGCTGCGGGGGATCTTCGATATTGATTAACGGAGTTGAGATTGCCGCGTCGCTGCGCTCCTCGCAATGACAGGGTGGTGGACCCGCAAGGCAGGCTTGCGGGGCAACCACCTGCACAGGAAGTTTTGCCTTCTGCAGCTCTCTGGCGAGACTGTATCCGGTGGGGCCGGCTTCGTAGGCGATCAGTTTCACGGCGGGACTCAATTTTTGGAGGGCTTGCGTGAGGTGTTTGTTGTCGGCGGGGGTGACGAAATCGATTGCCGGAGCATCGTTGAGCCAGATGGCGACGCTGTAAGATTCTTTGTGGACGTCGATGCCGACGTGCATTTTGTCGTCTGTGGTGGGTTTAATTTGCTTGAACCACATTTGTTTTTTCGATAGTCTTTTGTTCATGGCCATCCCTTTCAAATAACGGTTTCGGTTAATAATTTTTCGAGAATTATAACCGTTGAAAGGATGGCCTTCATATTATCTAAACATGGAATTGCGTCGGGGTTTTTTTATAGATTCCTCGGCGCTGCTGGCAAGTTGTTGAGCATTATGCGAGCGATGCAGAGGACGGGCGAGGTGTTGAGCGAAGAGCTGGTTTGCAGAGAATGTGGGATTGTTGCGAGGAAGGAGCCGGCTTGGATAAATACAGGTTGGCGGGATTAGCGAGAAGGATCCTGATCGCGGCAATGCGAGCCAATTGGTATCGCGTCTGAGAGAACAGGACCTTTTTAGCGCAGGCAGTTTGATGTGCAGGCAGTGTGAGGAGCACGAATAGGAGTGTGGGCAGCCAACCTGAAAGAGCAATCCCGCTGCATTTTCGGCCTCCGGATTCACTTCAAGCGCATTCGCGACTGGACGGCCCTAACTTCTTCCTGAGGAAGAACCTGGCGGGAAAAAGTACTTGAACCGGTCCTGTTAATTGCTTAAAAACGTGAAGAAGAGTGCGGGGGAGGGGCCTTTTTAAAGGGTCAAAAATGAGACGAGAGGTGAGAATCGCCAGCCGGGGCAGCAAGCTGGCCCTTGCGCAGGCGGATATCGTCAGGAGGTCTTTGGAAAAGATGTCGCCCGGCGTGGAATTCTCGATTGTCAAGATTTCGACCAGAGGCGACCGCGACAAATCGTGCTTCCTGTACAAATCCGAATCTGTGGGCCTATTCACCTCCGAGGTGGAAAACGCGGTTCTGAGCGGTCGAGCCGATGTAGCTGTCCACAGTCTGAAAGACCTGCCGACAGCCGGTTCGCAGGAACTGCTGGTTGCCGCGGTGATGAAGAGAGAGGCGGTTGCCGACGCTTTGGTTGCTTCGGGGCGGGCAGGTTCAATCGAAGAACTGCCGGTCGGCGCTGTTGTGGGAACTTCAAGCCTGAGGCGCATTGCACAACTGAAATATCTTCGGCCGGATTTGCAGTGCGTTCCTCTCCGTGGCAATGTGGAGACGCGGGTTCGCAAGGTCCAGTCGGGTGGGGTTGATGCGGCCGTCGTTGCGTGCGCAGGGCTGTACAGGCTCGGACTGTCGGACAGAATATCAGCGGTGCTTGACCCCGAGCAGTTTCTGACCGCGCCGGGGCAAGGGGCGCTGGCGGTTCAGATCCGCGCCGATGATGCCGAATTGCGCCGGCTGGTGCGCGGGCTGGACGATGAGCCGACCCGCGTCGCGACCGAGGCCGAGCGATGCGTGCTTGCAGCGATGCGAGGCGGATGCAGCATACCGTTGGGGGCATACGCAAGGGTTGCAGACAACAGGCTGGTAATTGACGCCATGATAGCCGATATCGACGGCAGGAATCTGATAAGGCGATGTAGCTCGAGCACCCTCGATGAGAGCCACAGTTGCGCTATCAAGCTGGCAGAGGAATTGTTGCAGGTGGGCGGCCGTGAGATCCTCGAGCGAATAAGAAGCGCTTGAGATTGGCTCCGGCCGAGAGTTTCAAGCCGGCAGTGTGTGCAGCCGACAGTCAATAAACATCTTTCACCGGTAATGTCACGCGGAAAGTTGTGCCTTGGCCGGGCGGGCTGCACGCTGCTTGAAGTCTGCGGGAAAAGCCTGCGGCCAATAGACGGCGGCGCGTCGGTTCTTATCGAGAAAGGGGTGCAGCCCGTCCTGTAAGCCCAATAAAACAGAAGAGCGGGCTGAGGAGCGGCGAATGATTTTGGAAGAGGTTCAAGGCCCAGCCCGCGAGGCCTTTCATTAACTTCTACGAACCCCGCTTAAAGGCGTTCACAAAAAAAGCAGTCAATTCAAGAAGACCTGCGGCTCAGGCCACGTCAGCAAAACCGCCCCCCCCACAACCCGAACAAACCCGCTGCTGCTTGGGCGGATGATGCTCTATCCGCTCAAGAGGCAGATCCGCCGGCAAAGGCCGAGGACTTTGTGACGGCCATTGTGTTTCTTCATCTGCCGGCAGGCGTGTGACCATCTGCCGGAGGGTACCAACATCTTCTGGAAGTTCAAAGTCCGGCGGTTCGGTCTTGATCCTGGAAAAGATAAGGGTCGGTTAATATCGTCACGCATAACTATGACAACATTACGTCATGTCACTCCAAAAAGGCCGTTGAAAACCATCAAGAAAAAGGAAAAGGAAGTGAAAAAAGCTCACTTAAGAGTCACCCTATTGCATGACATGAGTATATCGCCTGCGACGTCCGGCGCCGACAAGGTCAATCCTTTTCAGGACCAGCGACAGTTCAGTTATACTGACGTGCAGCCCATACTCGCGATGTCGCTTTGGTTCCGAGCCTTGACATTGCCGTTGCCAGGGGTTCTAATGCCTCGGTTATGTTCCAAGATGTTTCCATAATCGGCGACGGGGCTATGGGCACCGTCCTTGCGATGCTGCTATGCGAGAAGCACATAAGCACGCGGATGTGGGGTTACGACGTTCGGCAGCTAAAAGAGATGGCCGACGCCCGCGAAAACACAAGATTTCTGCCCGGTTACAAACTTCCAGATGGCCTAATCTTCGAGGCCAAAGATGACCGCATAATGGTCGGGGCGGACTTGATCGTGTCGGCCGTCCCCTGTCAGTATATGCGGCGGGTCTGGAACAGGCTGAGAGATTATGTTCCGCAAGACGTACCCATTGTTTCGGTCACTAAAGGCATTGAGAACGAGACACTGATGTGTCCGACTGAGATACTCTGCGACGTGCTGAAAGCGAAGCTGAATACTCGAGACTCCACGCTCCAGGCGGCCGTTCTATCCGGGCCCACCATAGCCGACGAGCTGGCCCGCAGGCTTCCGGCGACGGCGTGTGTGGCTTGTGATAACGAGAGATTAGCCAGAGATATTCAGTGTGCTTTCAGCTGCGATTGGCTTCGCATTTATACTAATACGGACGTGGCTGGGGTTGAGCTGGCGGCCGCGTGCAAGAACGTTATCGCCATTGCGGCTGGAATCATAGACGGTATCGGTGCAGGCGACAACGCCAAGGCGGCTCTGCTGAGCAGGGGTTTGGCGGAGATAACGCGTCTGGGCCTGGCTTGCGGCGCCAAGGCCGAGACTTTTGCCGGATTAGCGGGGCTGGGGGACCTGGTGACAACGTGCATATCGCCAAAGGGCCGAAACCGTTCCTTCGGTGAAAGAATAGGCAAAGGCCAGACCCTCCAACAAGCCCAAGGCGTCACCGAATCGGTCGTGGAGGGCATTGCCACCTGCCGGTCCGTGGTTGTTCTGGCGGCCCGCCACAAGGTTGAAATGCCGATCACGTGCGCGGTGCATGAAGTGCTTTTTGAGAACAAGCCCGTAAGAGAGGCGATAGCGGATTTGATGACTCGCCGACTCAAGGCCGAATAGAGACCATTGGCCGCAAAGGCTTGTCCTATAACCTTTCTTTGCCGGCCCAGCCCGCAAAAATTCCGAGGCTCAAGGCACGCATATCCCGGAGAAGGTCTGTTTGGCCGAACAGAAATTTCTGTCATGACAAAGCCTTTTTGACCGGTTCAACAAGGCGCCGGCGCCGTTGGAGACCGACATTCCCCGTGAATCTGCCCCTCTCCACAGCCGGAAAGGACAGATTTTATGGGAAGTAATGTGAGGTTTCTCCATGTGGCGGCAAATGGTTTTCCAATATTCTTGCCGGCATTTGGCCGGTCGCGCGTCTGTTTCATATATTTTACTTAGCGTCGGTTTCTATGGGGTAGATTTTGGACTTGCTTAACTTTAATGCAGCCATCAACTTGGAACGATGATGTGGTGGGACGACGACATTTGAGTCGTCCTGGTTCGTGCGCCCGATGTACGACGCACCACCGACCGTGAGGTAGTGAGATGGTTTCTTTTTTGAAAAAGCAGACACGTTCGCGGATTTCTTTTTTGCCGGGTATGGGCAAGTGTGAACCGATCGGAATTGACATGGGTGATGAAGTATTGAAGATGGTTCAGCTTGCAGACAACGGTCACGGCATAGAACTGATCGCGGGTGACAGCCGAAATCTTCCGGAAGATATCAAGGCTGGCAGCAGCCAGTGGCAAAGGTGGGCCATCGAGGCAATAAGCGAGTTGACGGCGAACGGCAGATTCCGGGGCCGGGAGGTGATAGCCGCCATGCCGGCGCGCGATGTGTTCATTGAGCACGTGAAAATGCCGAAGACCCCAGACGGTTCGTCCTCTGAGGAGAAGCGGCAGGAGGTCCTGCTTCTAAAGATACGACAAAAACTGCCGTTTCAATCTGACGATGCATTGATAAGGTATATACCCAGCGAAGACGGCAATGTGCTGGCGGTAGCCGTGGAGCGCAAGATTGTCGAGAGGCATTTGGCAATATACGAAAACGCGAATGTGCGTATCAAGTCGATAGGTGTTTGGCCAACAGCCTTGGTTAACAGCTACACCCGTTTTTTTGGCCGGCGCCAAGCCGACATCGAAGCTGTGGTCATGCTGCTTGAGATAGATACGAACGACACCAGAGTTGTGATATGTCGTCATAAGAATCTGCTCTTTGCCCGGTCCATACCGGTGGGAGCGCGGCAGCTTGAAGCTAATGAGCTGATAAAGAGGCTGGTGTTGGAGCTGACGGCATGCAGACGGCAGTTTGCCTCGATGTACAAGAATGCCCAGATAGAGCGTTTGATATTCCTCTGCGGGCAGGGCACTCAGAACACGTGCGCGACCATAGCGAAGCAACTGGAAATGCCGGCTCAGGTCGGAGATTGTTTGGCAGCGGTACGGACATCGAGTCCGTCCGACGGCGGGATAGACAGAAGAAACTGTCAAGTTAATTGGGCGACTGCCTTCGGGCTCAGCCTTTCGTGAAGGCGGTTGGCCGGGCGAGGACCTGACAAGGGAGGATAGACAAGACAATGGCAAATATAAATTTTGTACCTGATGACTACATCGAAAGCAACGAATCGCGCAGAACCAACCTGATGTACCTGGTGCTGTTTATGGTGGTGATGGCAGGGCTTGGGGGTTCATTCGTGACGATCAAGATGAGGCAGCGTGCGCTGGACGCCAAGGCAAAGCTGGTAAATGCAAGGCTTGCGCGTGCGGCGGAGGCGATAGAACAGTTCGAGCAGCTTCAGACGAAGCGCAAGGGGATGATGAAAACGGCCCTGACGACGGCCGAACTGCTCGAACCGGTTCCAAGAAGCGTACTTCTGGCGTCACTGACAAACAATCTGCCGGTTGGTGTATCGCTTATGAAATTGAGTCTGGTCCAAAAAGAGCCGGCGAAGACGGGTGCTGCGGCGCCCAGCAGCAGATATGCAAAAGCGCAGACGCGAGCGGTTAGCGACGAGCAGCAGGCGACATCAGGAGAGCGACTGCTGGAGATGAACATTGACATTGAGGGTATTGCGCCGACCGACCGCCAGGTGGCGGCATACATCGAGTGTTTGAACAACTCGTGTCTTCTGACGAACGTAGCGCTGGTGGAATCAAAAGAGCACACAATCGAAGATGCTGCGTTCAGACAGTTCAAACTGCAGGCGAAGCTTCGAAAAGACGTTCATCTTTCGAAGGACGACATTGAGAAGATTCGTGCCAAGGGTGAGAAGCTAACGGGCGTTTTTTGATTGGGACAGCAGGTAATGGCAACGAAATTGAAATCACTTGAGAGGGGCATGTTATGACAAGCGGTTTAAGAAAGGTTGTGTTTTTCGTCTTGTTGGTGGGTGTGTCCTGCGTGGCATACCAGTTCATGATCAAGCCTGCCAACCGGCATCTTGCGGAGCAGAAGGCGATGGTTGAAGAGAAATCGGCGAAGCTGGCCGAGTTTGAGGAAACGACGGCCGCGGCCGAGAACCTGAGCAAACAGCTTGAGCAATTACAGGAGGCAATTGCGTTCTTTGAGAGCAAACTGCCGCCGACCAGCGAGATTGATAAGGTTCTTCGGGACATCACGGTAATTGGAGAGAAACAGGGCCTCAAGTCCAAAACCATCCGCACGCTGACGCGCAAGGACAACAGCGGCTACATCGAACAGCCGTTGAAGATGGAACTGGTGGGCAATTTCAACGCCTATTATTCGTTTCTGCTGGAGCTCGAGAGACTGCCCCGGATAATGAAGCTTCGCGAACTCAAGCTTGAGAAGGAAAAGGGCGATGAGGGACAAATACGGACCGATTTTGTCCTAAGCATATTTTTCCAGAATAAGACCAGCTAAACCGGCTGCCGGCGATGTGACGGTTTAGGTAATGTCGGGCATGTGAAGCACAGGCCTGCAACGTAAGATTCAAGGGAGATAGCTTATGCTGTCGTTTATGAGAGAACAAGAAGCAGCGGATTCATCCCTGCCGAGGTCGACAGGTGGCACAGGGAGGATTCCCGGCGGCGACGCCGAACAATCGCAGGCGCAGGAATATCTGACGGTATCCACTCAGGGCAAGAGCGTTCGGAAAACAACGGGCATGCTCGCCGTCCTGTTTGCGATAGGTCTTTTGAGCCTTTGGTTCATGATAAGAAAGAGCGGTCCACGAACGGCGGCCGCGGGTCCGGGCACGACCGAGACCAAGATTGAGATGGCGATCAGCCGGCTTACCGGCATCAAGGCGGAAATGTTCAGCCGCATGGATGAAATAGTCAAGAAGTTTTATGAGTTCTCGGATATACAACAGATAGAGGTCAACGAGCTGGCAAAGAACCCCTTCAAACATGATCCGATCTGGGCCAATTTGAAAAAGGTCTCCGACGCGGATGCAGACCTGTTGAGGCGGCAGCAACTGAAGGAGCAGGCAGACAAGCTTCGACTCTTGAGCATCATACAGTCCGAGCAGGGTAATTGCTGCATGATTGACGACAAAATGCTGTATGAAGGCGATTCTATAAAGGACTTCAAGATTACCCAAATAGGGGAGAGCTTCGTAAAGCTGGAATTGTACGAAACAGATTCGCAAGGCATGGTAATAGTATTGAAGTTGTCGGAATGAAACTACCATTCGCATCTGAAAAAACACGGGAGGCATCGGGATCTGCTTATGCCAGGCAGGGCGCCGGCGCCAAGGCCTGCTCAGAGGACCAGTCGATCGTTGGGCTGAGCGACCTCTATGTTCCGGAAGACAGCGTCGAAACACAAGTGCGTGACGTGGCCGACGTGCTGCTGGAAATTCGCAAGATTACGCCTGAGCAACACGCCTGTCTGCGACAGGAACAATCCCAGAGACCCGGCAGCGACGCGGCTGTGTTACTGTTGAAAGCGGGTCTTTGTCGTCCCGAGGACATTCTGCTCGCAAAGGCCGAGCAGTGTGGACTCGAGTTCAGACATGTACTGCCCGCGGACGTGCACAAAGAGGCTTTTGGAAAGCTCGACCTTGATTTCATAAGAAGCAACTCTGTCTGCCCGATCGGCGTGGAGGAAGATACGCTCGTGATTGCAACTTCCGAGCCGGCCAATGTTTTCGCCTTCGAGGATGTAAAGAGGCAAACCCGGATGGACCTGCGGGTGGTGGTGTGCACCCAGGAAAACATCGATGCGATATGTGATGCGATGAAAGAGGAAACAATCGACGACAGTCTTGATGACATCATCAGTGATATGACCGATGTGGAGGTCGTTCAGGACCAGGAAGACGACCAGGAGGACATCGAAAAGATGGCCGGACAATCGCCGGTCATCAAATTCGTCAACTATCTGATAAGTAACGCCATCCACGAGGGCGCAAGTGACATTCACATTGAGCCGAAGGAAAAATTCACAAAAATAAGGTTGCGCATCGATGGCGTGCTTTTCGAAATGAAGCAATCGCCGTTGAAGATGCACCCGGCCATAGTTTCACGTATCAAGATCATGGCAAATCTGGACATCTCGGAGAGGCGACTGCCGCAGGACGGCAAGATTTCGGTCATAGTGGGCGGCAAAGAGATTGATTTGCGTGTTTCCACGCTGCCCACAAACCACGGGGAGAAAGTGGTTGTCCGCGTGCTGGACAGACAGTCGGTTGTTCGCGGACTCGAGCAATTGGGTATGGAGCCCGAGGTGATGAGCGCTTTCAGGGAGCAGATTTCGCTGCCTCACGGAATTCTGCTGGTGACAGGTCCCACCGGCTCCGGGAAGAGTACGACATTGTACTCGTCGCTGTGCCTGATGGACGGCGAGAAGCTGAACGTATCCACGGTTGAAGATCCGGTGGAGTATCAGCTTGATGCCTGCAATCAGGTGCAGATGAATGAGAAGGTCGGGCTGACGTTTGCCTCAGCACTTAGAAGCCTGTTGCGTCAGGACCCGGACGTCATAATGATAGGCGAGATTCGAGATAACGAAACCGCCCGGGTGGCGGTCCAGGCGGCGCTGACGGGGCACCTGGTACTGTCAACACTTCACACAAACGACGCCGCCAGCAGCATAACCAGATTGGTCAATATCGGAATCGACGCGTACCTGATCGCGGCGTCGTTGAATGCGGTGCTTGCCCAGAGGCTGGTCCGGAAAATTTGTGCGAAATGCAAGGAACTCTATGAGATTCCTGAAAACATGCGCAAGTACGCCGAGAGCGCAGGTGTAGGCCGCCAGCAGCTTTATCACGGTTCCGGTTGTGACCACTGTCGCGGCTCCGGCTACGCGGGGCGCGTCGGCATCTACGAACTGTTGGTAATTGACGAGACTTTCAGAGATATCATCAACCAGGACGCCTCGGTTAACAATATGCGTCGCGCCTTTCATCAAGGCGGGGCCGCAAGTCTCTTCGAGGACGGCATCAAGAAAGTCAAGAACGGCCTGACGACCATTGAGGAGGTGCTGCGCGTCACCGAGGTTTACGGCAAGAGCGAAGAAGAAATTTTTGTTGAAAACGTACGATAGCAACAGACATGGCTTTGTGCGTTTCGATGCGATGCCTTTTGTTAGAAGGGAGATTTTAAGATGGAAGATGTCAAGACTATATTAGCAGAGGCGATAGAGAAGCAGGCCAGCGACGTGCATATAAATGTGGGCATGCCGCCGGTTCTGCGAAAGAATACGGAACTGATCATTATGGAATTCCCCGCGGTCAGCAACGAGGACGCCAGGGAGATGGTGCTCTCCATGGTGGGACCGGACAGATTCAAGAAGTTCGAAGCGAACAAGGACCTCGATTTTTCGACCACCATCGACGACGGGCACAGGTTTCGCGTCAATTCTCATTATCAGAAGGACACGATTGGCATATCGTTCCGCGTGATTCCAAATCAGATTCCGTTGATAGACGATCTGCACCTGCCGCCGATCGTCAAGGAGCTGGCGGAGCTGCCGAGAGGGTTGGTCCTGGTTACCGGGCATACGGGTTCGGGCAAAAGCACATCGTTGGCCTCCATGATCGGTTTGATAAATGAAAAGGTCTCGAAGCGCATCATCACCCTCGAGGACCCTGTCGAATATGCGCTCGAGAACAATACCTGCATGATTGAACAGCGGGAAATTGGGGCGGATTGTCCTGATTTTGCTTCCGGTCTGAGACACGTGCTGCGGCAGGACCCGGATATCATTATGGTGGGTGAAATGCGTGACCTGGAGACCACCAGCTCTACGATCACAGCCGCCGAAACGGGCCATCTTGTATTCAGCACGCTCCACACGATAAACGCCTATCAGACCATTGAGCGTATCATCGATATCTATCCTGCCAATCAGCAGAACCAGATTCGCACCATGTTGGCCAATACTCTGCAGGCGGTCATTTCCCAGACATTGTTCAAACGGGTCGATGAGCCGGGCATGGTGCCGTGCACGGAAATATTGCTGTGCACCTCAGCGGTCAGAAACTGTATTCGAGAAAACAGGATCTATGAGATACCGAACGTCATTGAGACTTCGCGAAGACTGGGTATGCAGGTTATGGACTACAGCATTGCAGAGATGTACTCGAAGGGTTACATAGATAGAGAAGAAGCCGTCTCCCGGTCAAATAATCCTGGAAAAATGGAAAAGATGCTTGCGCCGGCGGCGGAACCGCATTTTGCGCAGGCGACTGAGTAGAGCGCGACGTTTCGAATTTGTCATGCTGGCCCTGGGACAATTTCCTCTGAGGACAGCGAGAGTTCGGTGAGAGTCGTACGTGATGGTTTGGGGGCTCGAAATGTCCATGTAGGGGGTGTCAAAAGCTCCAAGTCGCGCTGAATTTGAGAAACGTCCGATTAAGTTAAGAGAGGCACAAATATGTTTGAGAGCTCTTCACGAAATCACGAAGGCGGCGTTGGATTAGCCAGTGCGCCGACCGAGGACCAGGGGTTATCCGGACAACCCGCATACTCTGCCGCAGGAGGCCGAGGCAGCGGCGGACACGAAAGCGTGCTGCGAAAAGTCCAAAAATTCAGACTCGAATTCGGGCCCAGTCGAAAGGATATTCTCAACTTCACAAATCAGCTCGCCGTCATGATCCGCGCCGGTATTAGTCTCCAGGATTCGCTGGAGTCCATAGCCGAGCAGAATGAAAACGCAAAATTCAAAGCCACAATAAAGAACCTCAAAAGGAGAATCGAAGAAGGCCGAAGTTTCTCCCAGGCGCTGGCGGAGCATCGCGATGTATTCGGGAACTTGTATGTAAATATGGTGGCGGCGGCCGAAATCTCCGGCGCGCTGAGCGGAATGCTCCAGAAACTGGCCGAGTATCTCGACCAGGAAGCAGACACTCGCTCACAGGTCAGAGGGGCAATGGTCTATCCCATCATCATCGCAGTGATGGCGGTGTCGGTGACGATTTTCATGCTGTGTTTTGTCCTTCCGAGATTTACGGCGGTGTTCGCCGGTAAAGAACATCTGCTGCCCCGCCCCACAAAAATGCTGATGTCCACGAGCGCATTTATAAGACACGCCTGGTTTGTCGTGCTGCCGATTATCGGCACCAGCCTGGCGGGCTTCTTCTATTTCATTCGCACCGAAATCGGGCGGCTCTGGTGGGATAAAACCAAATTGAGCCTCCCTCTTCTAAGAACGCTGTGCCGCAGTCTCTATATAACCAGAAGCCTCCACACCATGGGCGTGCTCACCAGCGCCGGGGTGCCCATCCTGGATACCATCTCTATAACCGCACAAATCTCGGGCAATGTTCTTTACCGGAGCATGTGGTTGAACGTCCAGAAACAGGTGCGTCAGGGAAAGAAAATCGCATCGAGCCTGATCGGTAATACGCTCATGCCACGGAACGTCGCGCAGATGATCAAAAGCGGTGAAGACTCGGGTTCGCTGAGCGAGGTGCTTGGAGACATCAGCGAATATTACGCCAGAGAGCTGAAGAGCGTTATCAAGGCCGTGACGTCCATGATAGAGCCGGCCATGATAGTAGTCATGGGTGTTCTGGTGGGCTTCATCGCGATGAGCATCATTTTGCCGATATTCAAGATGTCCAATGCCGTTATGGGCAAATGAAAACGGGGGGAATTATGAAGAAGACCGGCTTCACACTTGTTGAGGCGTTAATAGCGGTGGTGCTGATAGGGCTCGCACTGGTGTCGCTGCTTGCCGCCAACAGCGTCTTTACGCAGGCCAATGCCGCCGGGGTGAACCTGTCCACCGCCCAGTTCCTGATCGAACAGATACGGGAGCTTACCGCCATGCTGCCGGTAATTGACCCCAACGACGGCATTGCCGTTTTCGGGCCCGAGGAAGGTTCTCTTGTCTTGTATGATGATTTAGACGATTTCGATGAGACGGTCTTTTCACCGCCCATTAATGCCAACAGACAGCCACTGGCCGATTTTGGCGCCTTCAGCCAGCATATCACGGTACAGAACGTCGCCGCCGGGAACTTCGAACAGGTGGCGCCTGACCACAGCAGCGACTTCGTCAGGGTCACGGTCAAGGTCTACCTGAACTCCGAGGAAGTCACCACAGCCAGCTGGATTCGAGCGCGGTACGAATAGAGGAGGGTTTTATGATTAGCAAATCGGACAAAGCGGCCGCCGGCTTCACCATCATCGAATTGCTGCTCGCCCTGGCAATCACGGCGCTGCTGCTGAGCGCAGCGGCGGTGGCCTTCAACGCCTCTATTTCAAACTACGAAGAAAACGAGCAGATATTCAACGCCATCAACAAAGGCCGCCAGGCGCTGACGCGGATGACCACCGAGCTTCGCACCGCAGGCTATCATGACCCCGTGATTGGATTGGTGGCCGTTGACCCCCTGGCTCCTGGTCACCAGTGCAATTTCCGCACGGCCACCGGAGGTGACTTCACCTATGAATTCCGCAGCGCCGTCAGCAAACTCTACTTGATAAACAATGACACGGGGCAGGAGTATACGCTTTGCGACAATGTCACGGCGGCGACGTTCACCAAAGACCCGACCGGCGACGGGGACTGCAAGAGCGTGCAGATCTCGCTGACTGTTCAAAGCGGAAACCTCCAGCGAAAACTCTCCGCTGCCGTGGTTATGAGAAGAAATCTGAAGTGATTGCGTCCGGTCGCGGGCACCAGGTCTGCAATTCTTGCGCACTGCTTCCACGGTGAATGGAGAGGAATTCCGTTAACACCAAAAGAGTGTTCCGCGTTTGATTTTCAACTGTCGGTAGTTGGTTTGGTGTTTTCTTCTCTGCGTTTTTGGAAAAACCGTTGCAGCAGCGCCGTACATTCGTCAGACATCACGCCGGCCGTAACTTCCAACCTATGGTTTAACCGCTCATCCTGCACAATATTGTACAGGCTTTTGCAGGCGCCGGCTTTCGGGTCGTCGCAGCCGTAAACGAGTCTGTCCATCCTCGCCAGAACGAGCGCCCCGGCGCACATACAACAAGGCTCAAGGGTAACATACATCGTGCACCCTTCGAGCCGCCAGCTCCCCACAAATTCGGCCGCCTGCGTCAGCGCCACAATCTCCGCGTGGGCCGTCGGGTCCTGAAGCTGCTCTCTTTGGTTGTAGGCCCTGGCGATTATCCGGTCCTGATAAACGATAACAGCCCCGATGGGGACATCGCCGTTCTCCTCGGCAATTCCTGCCGCCTCAATCGCCGCCCGCATATACTGCTCGTCTTGCTTTTCTTCTGTTCGCTCAGGCATCGGTAATCCCAAAAGGGGGCATCATAAATATGGTGAGTCTATGGGCTTCTATTGCATTGGAGGCAAGAGAAGGGAGAGTTACGAACATCGCCGTACTTCATGGTTTCTTCGCATCCTCAACAAACAGCCAGATACATTCATTAATCATTCGCACCGGTACGTTGGGGCACTTCGCGTACCACCATTCTGTGAAGTCAGCCTTTCTTTTTGGAATACCAACGCCACCCGTAAGGTTCACCTTGTCAACAAATTCAGCATGAAAGGCATCCAATTTAAATGAATCGAATGTGCCTGTTTTGGCTTCCTTCCACAGCCATAGCTGCCAGTCACAAATCATGTAGGGAGCAATCTCAGGGCCAACCATGAAGAACTCTTTCTCAAGTTGCTTACATATCGCCTCTTCAAGGTTCTGTCCCATCCCGGCCAATCCGACAGGGCGGCGGAAATCTTTTGGAGGGAAATCGCTGACACCAAACATTTCGCATTTTGCCTTTAGCCAGTCCCGAAAGTTATAAGCGTGATCAGCCAGCTTAGCGCTGTTTTGGAGAAGGGCCCTTATGTACTTATGACCTTTACGAAATGGAAAAGTCTCAAACGCTTCTGCGAGAGATGCTCCAATTTCACCTCCCTCATCTCGCAGGACTTTATAACTGGTCACGATACCAGTTCCTGTGCATCCATCCAGCAAATGTCTTCTTATGGCTCCAACATCCCAAAGGTTTGCCAGTTGGCTCACGCCAATACCTCTTTCTTTGAGAGGACGAAATCCCAGTACCGGCTTGCTTAAGGCATCCGCTCCCGAAAACTCAGCGGCGCGAAATCCCTGCATATCAACACTGTGACCGAGGAAAGCGTGCCAGTTCAAGTCGTCATTTTCGTCGGCAATCAGAATCGACGATTCAAGAATTCGCTGGCTGTATTCTGCCCATGCCTCGTCAATGTGATGACAGCCGGTATCGATCTTGTTGGGTACGAGCATGAACGACATGATTTCCCTCTATTGTTCGTTTATCCCAAGGCAACCCTGCCAGCGTGGGCAAGTAATAGTGCCCAAGGCGCTAATCGAACTACCCCCAAGGGGACTCGAACCCCTGTCGCCGGGATGAGAACCCGGTATCCTAGGCCACTAGACGATGGGGGCATCGTTCGTATTTGGTGTCTCGTCGCTCGTATCTCGCAAGCCGCAGGCTGGCATTTTGGCGATGGCCACCGAAGCGATACGAGATACGTACATCATAGCGGCGGTCGGATTCGAACCGACGACCCTGGGCTTATGAATCCCATGCTCTAACCAACTGAGCTACACCGCCGATATATACTCTGAACACTCATACGATAACGGGTTTCGGTGGGGGCTGTCAATGCTTTTTAGCAGGAAAATACCGCCAAGAACGACAAAAAGTTGTGCGACTGGGGCAATGAAGATGCTGCGCCGGGCCTCTTTCTGAGACCAACACAAATCGGCCGCCGACTGCATCCCCTTGACGAACACGTCGGCGATGTGAACGATGTCGTCTTCTCGTGCGGCGCCATTCTCGAAGATGTGGGTTTTCCAGCTGGGGGCAGCAGATGGGGGTGCGGCTTGCACAAAGAGAATGTCCACCTGGTTTTCCTTTTTATCTGAAGAACGCAACATTCGGCGCGCAGGACTTACCAAGCGGTTTATTCGGTATTTGGCTCGATCTTGAAGCTGTTCAGGAAAGGCCACCAGTAGTCAGGCACCTTATCGTATCGCGGAGGGCCATGACCGTGAGGCAGCATAAGCAATACGCTGTAACGTTTGCCCTGGTGAGAAAACAAGGCCTCCCAGCAGTGGTAGTCACCACCAAGACCCTCATAGATTCTGGCATCAAATTTGAGATATTTGCCTGGCTGGTAGTTGTACGGACGCCGAGCATAACGAAAATCTTCGTCCTTGGAGTATAGTTGAACGATGAGTTTGGGCGACCATCTCGCATCGATGTCTGGTTGAATCAGTATGACATCCACCAGATCGTTGCTGTCAGTTGTCCTTACAAAAGACTGCCAGCCTTTGGGTGCAATGATGGAAAAGCCCTGTGGGTGATGAACACGGTCTACCTCCCTTTGGGGCAGGACGGGCTTTGGGTCGGCTAAACCTATTGGAACGTGCTTGAGCAAATATATCATGAGTGGCCAGGAGGCTGCCAATACTATGACCACTACTAACAGTTCTGCTTTTGTGAGCCTAAGCCATCTCATCTTCATTGGAACTTGCCGTTTGCGACTCCTTCGGATCACACGGCGAAATACGCTTGTCGGCCACGACCTGCTATTCCCATTCGATGGTAGCCGGCGGTTTGCTCGATATGTCGTAAACCACGCGGTTTACCCCCCGCACCTCGTTTATGATTCTGCTCGATATAATCGCCAGCACATCGTAAGGAATCTGCGAAAAATCAGCCGTCATAAAATCAGGCGTCTCCACCGCCCGAATCGCAATCACATTCTCGTAGCTGCGCTCATCGCCCATCACCCCCACCGTGGAGACCGGCAGTAGCACCGCCAGCGCCTGCGATATCCTGCGGTACAGACCGGCGGATTTAATTTCATCTATCAGGATTTCGTCGGCGGCCCGCAGAATCTCCAGCCTCTCAGGCGTAACTTCGCCAACTATCCGAACCGCCAGTCCCGGCCCCGGGAACGGATGCCGCCACACCATGTCCTCCGGCAGCCCCAGATATTCACCGACGAGCCGCACCTCGTCCTTGAACAAATCCCGCAGCGGCTCGACAAGCTCGAAACCCAGTTCGGCCGGCAGCCCACCGACGTTGTGGTGTATCTTAATGTTCGCGGCGGGTCCGCCGTCCTTCGAGCCGGATTCAATGACATCCGGGTAAAGAGTTCCCTGGGCGAGAAACTTCGCCCTGGGGATATTCGAAGCCTCCGACTTGAAGGCTTCGATGAACTCGGCGCCGATTATCCTGCGTTTCTGCTGCGGGTCTGTCACCCCGGCAAGACCCGTCAGAAACTGTCTCGACCAGTCAACCACTCGCAGGTCTATATGGAAATGGTCCCGGAAGGTGCTTTCGACATTTTCTTGTTCGTTGCGCCTCAGCAGGCCGTTGTCAACGAATATGCACACAAGCTGCTCGCCTATCGCCTTATGGACCAGCGACGCCACTACCGAGGAGTCCACGCCGCCGCTAAGGCCGCATATAACGGTGGCGTCACCAACCTGTCTGCGGACCGCCTCGACGGTCTCGCCGACGAAGTCGCTCATCTTCCAGTCGCCGCTGCAGCCGCAAATATCATACAGGAAGTTCTTCAGAATCAGGCTGCCCTTGGGCGTGTGTGATACTTCGGGATGAAACTGAACGCCATAGAATTTCTTCTTATTGTGTCTGACCGCTGCAAACGGACAGGTCTGCGTGGCCGCGAGCTTGACAAAATCGTCGCCCAATTGGCCGACCTGGTCGCCGTGACTGGCCCATACCGTTGTCGAATCGGGCATCCCTGCAAAAAGGTCATTCTTGTCAAGAATGGAAAGGGTCGCCCTGCCGTACTCTCTTTTTTGAGCGGCTACGACCTCCGCGCCCAGTATCTGGCAGCCCAACTGCATTCCGTAGCATATCCCCAGAATCGGCACACCGAGGCTGAAGATTTTTTCATCGCACTTGGGGGCTCTTTCGTCGTACACACTTGCCGGCCCCCCGGAGAGAATCAAACCCTTGACCCCTATCTGCGACAATTCCGCAGCCGGCGTTCCCGCGCGGCAAATCCTTGAATATACGTTATGCTCACGAACCCTCCGCGCTATCAATTGCCCATACTGGCTGCCGAAATCAAGAATGGCGATGCTCTCACGCGGCATTGTCTGAACCTCGCATCTGGCGAATTGTAGCTGGTATTGGGTAAACTGGTTGTGAAATCGCCAGCCAAATACTATCCACTGACTTCTAATCCTCGAAGGGCACGGCGGCCGAATAGTTCGGGGCTTCTTTTGTTATCTGTATGTCGTGCGGATGCGACTCGCTGACCGAAGCGGCACTAATGCGGACAAATTTGGCATTCGTTTTCAATTCTTGGATACTCCGTGCTCCGCAGTAGCCCATTCCGGCCCGGAGTCCGCCGACAAGCTGATAGACAAAATCGTCGAGTGTGCCGCGGTAGGGAACGCGCCCCTCGACGCCTTCGGGCACGAGCTTGTCTCTCTGGGTGGTGCTTTTCTGTCCGTATCTTTCGGCCGAGCCCTTGACCATCGCCCCCAGTGAGCCCATGCCGCGATATTCCTTGAACTGTCTTCCCTTGAAGATTACCAGTTGGCCCGGACTTTCCTTGAGGCCGGCAAACAGCGAACCAATCATCACGCTCGAAGCGCCGGCGGCGATGGCCTTTGTTATGTCGCCCGACTGCCTTACGCCTCCATCGGCGATGACGGGAATATTGTGCTTTTCGGCGGCCCTGGCGCAGTTGACTATCGCCGAGACCTGCGGCACACCGACGCCGGAGATAACCCGCGTGGTGCAGATGGCGCCGGGCCCAATGCCGACCTTAACCGCATTAGCGCCGGCAGCAATGAGGTCCTGTGCCGCCTCTTCTGTCGCGATGTTGCCGGCAATCACGTCGATTTCGTGCTTGTTCTTGATGGTCTTTACGGTATCGATGACGTTCTGCGAATGGCCGTGGGCGGTATCGACGACAACGACATCGACCTCCTCTGCTATCAGGGCGTCGATTCGCTCATAATCGTGAACGCCGACCGCCGCGCCGACGCGCAGCCTGCCACGCTCATCCCTGGCCGCCAACGGATACTGCTGAACCCGCTCGATGTCGCGCATGGTAATCAGGCCGGCTAACTCGCCGTTCTTGTTGACCAGCAGGAGCTTCTCAATCCTGTGCCTTTGTAGGATTTCCTTTGCCTGTTCGAGCGTGGTGTCCGCGGGGCCTGTAACGAGGTTGTCCTTTGTCATCACCGAATTGATTTTGACGTCGTAATCTTTGAGAAACTTCAGGTCCCTTCGGGTCAGTATGCCCACCAGCTTCTTGCCTTCGACGATAGGGACGCCGGAGACATTCTGTTCTTTCATCAGGGCCCGTGCCTTTCGAACGGGCTCGGCCGGTGACAACGTAACCGGGTCGAGCACTCGTTCGTTTTCGGAGCGTTTGACCTTGGCGACTTCTCGTTTCTGGGCCTCGACCGAGAGGTTCTTGTGAATGACGCCGATGCCGCCCTCCTGGGCCAGCGCTATCGCCAGCGCGGCCTCTGTAACGGTGTCCATTGCCGCCGAGACGATAGGGATGTTTATTCTGATGTTGTTTGTAAGCTGGGTGCTCGTATCGGCCTGGCTCGGCACCAGGTCGCTCTTGGCCGGTATCAGCAGCACATCGTCAAAGGTTATACCTTCAGCAACAATTTTGCCCTTATTCATCTTGCTCTCCGGAACTAATCGCAACGTCGGTTTTAGGTTAAAATCACAAGTATAATACTGCCCCGGAGCACCGTCAAACCTATTTTGGCGTTTGCAGGGGGCTTTTTGGGTGCGTTCGCGGCGTGCGGGCCACTATAATTGCGAAATCAACGGCAGATGGATTTCCCGCGCCCATTTTGGCCGCGAAACGGCGTCTGTATTTGTGAAAGCTGATTCAGCGAGATGATGTGCTCAGTGGCGATAAGGACAAGTTAGTGCGGCAGGAACCGGATTCGGTATTGGTGGACGCGGCCGTCAACGGCGATGCCGAAAGTTTTACCGAGCTTTGTCGGCGGTATTATCCGGCTATGGTTGCCATCGGTCATTCGATATTGGGCGACAGGCACCTGGCAGAGGACGCCGCCCAGCAGGCCTTTGCGAACGCCGTTCGCAAGCTGCCGCAGTTGAAGAAGAAAAGCCGGTTTGCCAAATGGCTGGCGGCTATCTGCCGGAACGCCGCCCTGGATTTGGCCGGTGATGACAAGGCAGTCGGCACCATTGATAACCTCTCGACGGTGGCCGCCGAGGCAAGAGGAAACGATGCGACCGAGGCGGTTCGAGAGGCGATTGGCCGGCTGAGCGCTTCAGACAGGGAAGTGATTTTCCTGCGGTTTTACGATGGGATGACATACGAGAGTATCTCTGCCGTCCTTGGAATCTCTGCCCAAGCGATAAACGGCAGACTGAGAAGGGCAAAGAAAAGAATCGCCGGGCACCTGCGGCGTGCCGGCTTTACCGAGGTTGACCTATGAACCAGAAAGAGAACGAAAAATGGCTGGACGAACTGATCTCTCGGACCGTCAATTCAGATGGGCTTGAGTTTGACGTCGAGAAATGGAAGGAAAAACATTCGGAGGAATACCAAATCCTCAAGTCCCGAACTCGTGAAGGGCAGGGCTTGCCGGCGAATATCCTGGGACTAATTGCGAAACATCGAGTGACAAGACTTGCCGCCGCCGCGGTGATAATTGCAGCGGCGATAATAGGTCTGCACTATTTGCCGGACCCGGTCGGTTTTACGGCGCCGGCCTTCGGAGAAGTAATACAGAATATGCAGCGGATGAAGTGGATCTATTTCTTTAAGGAAGACCTGCAGGAGGGAACCATCAGAGAACAGGTCTGGGCAAGCCCGGAATTGCAGATACTGGCGGGCACGGGAATCAAGGGCTGGGTTGCTTTTGTTGATTGTAAAGCCAAACGAGAATATAACTACAGCCCGCAACAGGGGGCGATTGAGGTGTCATACCCGCAAGAGGATGCTGGGGGGATGTACGGGGTGTACGTATTCTCGCGTTTGGGACTGATGGACGAAGTAATCCGGATGCACGAAGAAGAAGACGCGTATATCACTAAGGAAAAAGCCACTTACAACGGCAAGGACGCTATAGTGTACAGGTTCGAGGTGGGCTTGTCTTCGGATGTGGCGGAGATCTCAAACTGGGTGGTCGACGCCGAGACTCATCTGCCGATAATAAACGAGGTGCTCAGGGTAGCTTCTGGTGGGCAAGTGCAGCGCAGTCACCGCTTCGCTTTCGATTATCCCGACACCGGTCCCAAAGACATTTATGACCTCGGCGTTCCAGAGGACGTGAACGTAATCGACAAGACGCCAAGCGAAGCTGTGGAGGAAGTCCTAAGGGCCTATCAGGAATCCAGCAAAAGCACGGTAAAGCGTTACATTGCCTTGATTAAGCAGTGGGACCAGCCAAGGTACATAGAATACGGCGACGGTTTGAGAAAACGGGTGGAGCGTTATGAGCTGGCCATAAATGGAAGTGACTGGATGGCCAAGAAGGAGTTCTATCGAAAACAAATGGGTGATACTTTCGACTCAGTGTTCCTCTGGCTGAAGAACACAGAGGTGATGTCCCGTGTCAATATCGAGCTGCACGATGGTATCTTCTATTACAGGATTCACGCTGGTGAGATGCGGGATGGCAAGGGGCCCAGGCGTGAGCGGGAGTATAGTCTGCGAGGGGTTTTCGCGCAACTGGGCTGGCCCCAGATGAGATTCGAAGGAGAAGTCACCGAAGATGCTTACTCCAGAGAGCATGGTCTGATCTGCGTAAATGGAGCTTACATTGATCGCAACCGCGATTATATTTGCACAAAGTGGGGCAGCCGGGAAGTGGTCGAGTTTGGACGAACCGAGTCCGGGCATTGGTACGCGAAGAAAGTTGAAGGGGCTGAGGGAACCGCGACGGTGTATCTAAAAGAGAATCCGGACTTTCCTCGCGATATCTTCTCGCCAAATAGTCTGCCCAACTATGCCGAGTGGGAAAGTAACGATGTGGAGGCGGGCTTTGTAATTCGCAAGCCGCGTTCTGATTCGAACGAGGTTCCGGCATACGAAGGTTTTACGCCGCTGCACATGGCGGTCTTTACCGGGAACATGGAGGCAGCCAGGAGGCTCCTGGCTGGCGGCGCGGATGTTAATCCCAGATTCAACTCGGGCGCTACGCCGATGGAATTGGCCGCTGCCGCCGGCAGACTCGATATGGTCAAGCTGCTTTTTGAGCATGGGGCGGGCTTTACGAATCTCGAAGGGCATTGTGCGCTTGCGGCCGCCGTCGATGGAGGCAATTTGGAAGTTGTGAGATTCATGCTTGATAACGGGGTCGATGTCAACGGCTTTTACAAGGACGGGGAAACCGCCCTGCATCACGCGGCGGAACAGGCAAAGACCGAATTTGTCAAGCTGTTGCTTGAATATGGGGCGGATGTAGAAATTAAGGGCGGCAGATGGGACAGCCATAGTGCTTTGTATTCAACTGTAAATGGGTGTATTTTTGCCGACAGGGCCCGATATAAAGACTATGTTGCAACTGCAAGGCTGCTTTTGGAAGCAGGCGCGGATGTTGATACTAAGGGACAAGGGCTTACTCCCTTATCATTGTTGTGTTTGGAAGTAAATCTTTTGCGGGGAAAGCCAAACATCGAGTTGATTAAGTTACTGCTGGACAGTGGAGCAGATGTTAATTTTCACAGGCCCGGTGATTGCACGCCTCTCATTAATGCTGTCATAACTAAGAATCTGGAACTTACGAAGACCCTTGTCGAAGGTGGCGCTGACCCCTTCATAGAGATGCATTCCCTGTGGCCCAGTCCGATTGCCGCTGACATCGCAGCCCTAAATGGAAGCAGGGAAATCGAAGAGTTGTTGCGGGAATATATGGAGCCAAGAGTTTCGGCTGACAATAAGGCCATCAGAGGTGTAATCACAAGATTGCTGAATGCTGTTCGGGATGGCAGTTCTGACGCCGTAAGAGAAATTGATCTTGATTGTCCTCTCCACAAGGGAATGTGGGAGTCGAGACTTAAGACTCTTCACGATGACTATGCGGGGCACTATGAGCTGTTTGATGATATCCTGAGCATGAGGGCTCAAAGCGGCTGGGCCGAAGTCATTATGAAAGGGCCGGAGGCGGATAAGGAACGGTACTTTTCTATTATGTTGATGCACTATCCCGATGATTCCTGGAAAGTCGTTAGTTGGTACAGTCACTCGCGTTCTTTGGATCCAAAGTACCTCTTCCAGCACCCGCCATCGCTGGGCATGAGAAGAAGCGACCTGGATGATTACAGAAACTCGCTATTCAAGGCGGCGGGAAAACGGATGAATTAGTCGGCAGATAAAATCAACGGGTTATTGGAACATTCCACATGTCTTAAAGGTTAAGGTTTTCGACGGGTACGTGCGCCTCATACAATGCAATATGCGGCAGAGCCAAATGGCTTTTCGAGCGTTGTGGTGGGGCGTTCTATCTTGCGGTCTTTTTTGATTTGGCGGATTTCTTTCTTCCGAGGATTCTGTCGGCATCTTCGGGGGTCGGCGGCGGCCAGGCACCCTGCTGCTGTAATTTCTTGAGGCGTTCAATTTCATTGTGACTGACGATGGTGCGACACTTCGGAAAGCGATTGCAGCCTAAGAACGGGCCGCGCTTACTTTGCCTGACGACCAATTCGCCTTCTTTACATTTATGACAGGTAATCCCGGTCGCCTCGGCGGATCGACCCCGCCTGTCAGCGCCTCGAATTATGACCCATGAAAATCAGGGCACTGGCGGGTTAGTCTCATCCAAATCGAGCCGCCGCCCGGCGACCTGTTTAATAGCGCCCTGAATTGGCTGCTGAGACCCGGATCAAGGCTGACGTATTTCGATGAATAAAGGATTTCGTATTCAGACCCGAAAAGGAGCAAAACGCCCAGCAGATATTGCTCATTGTAGAGGCGTTCCGCCCACTCGCTCGGGTAATCCTCCGGCCAAAAGATATCATGAAAATGCACCAGCACCCCGGGATGGAGGTTGGGGAGTATATGGAGGAATACGAAGGTAACATCGGAGTTCTGCAGGCACCTGTGGGACCCATCGACAAACAAGATATTGTTTTTGCGCAGCGCCTGAAACACACCTTTAGGGACCATCTGGACAGGCGCCCTAACAACTTCATCGCAAATTGAGTCGATTCCGGCCCTCGGTTGCGGATCGATGGAAATAATTTTTGTCCTTAAATTGAAATGTGAAATAACCCGCTTTGCGAATTTCGTTGAATTGCCTGAACCAATTTCCATGTAAACCGCAGGATTGTATTTGAACAAGAACCCACATAGCGCTATCGCGTCACCTCGCGGCAGGTATTTGTTTGACCAGTGAGGCATTATGGCTCCATCCGGGCCTAACGGCTGTTCGGCAGGAATCTCAGCAAAAAAATCCGCCAACCCCCCCAGACTTTGAATGAATTGCTCATATCTGTCACGAAACAGCGACAACTTTTCAGCAATCATCTCGTGTCCCAGGCGAGAACTAACGTCACTATCTGCTAATGCGGATGTATGATTGATCTCGTTGATCCTATTGACCTTTGAATATTAAATGGAACGTTCCGGTACAAACAAGAGAAAGTTGTCATTCCCCCGAAAGGGGGAATCCAGCCATTTTATCAAGGTTTTCCGGACTCCTGCTTGCGCAGGAGTGACAGGATGTCTGTTCCGTTATTTATTAAAAAAGCAATAAGAGGCTCATTTCCGTTGTCATCCATTATCGGAGACCCTTATAGGAGCAGACGCAAACCAAAACACTGCTCTTTTCATTGTTTACGCCTCCCTTGTGAGCTTCGATCTTAGAGCCTATCCGAATAGCCAGCTCTATTGCGGCCGGCTGCAAAGTCCGATGCCTGCGTTGTCGGGTCAAAATCGTCCTCAACGTAGTTTTGACTACGCCTGCGGCGATTTTGGCCCTGCCGCCTTGGCCTCGAACTTTTCGCTCGGCCTCATTACGACCCGGTTATTCGGATAGGCTCTTAGTCCAACTTCATACCTATACCCCATGGCCGCAAAACTTTGTTTTCTCTCTACGGTACTGATATCGGCCGCCAAGTGTCCTTTAGCTGATTGTTTTTCGCAGCCTTTCTGATTCTTACCGCGTTGTTCGCTTTTTTCTGCCGAGGATTCTGTCGGCGTCTTCGGGGGTCGGCGGAGGCCAGGCGCCCTCCTGCTGTAATTTCTTGAGGCGTTCAATCTCATTGTGACTGACGATGGTCCTGCACTTTGGAAAGCGATTGCAGCCTAAGAACGGGCCGCGCTTGCTCTGCCTGACGACCAATTCGCCTTCTTTGCATTTGTGACAGGTAATCCCGGTCGGTTCGGGCGGCGGCTTGGGCGGCAACGGGTTGCCGCTCTTATCGACCTTGAGAATGGTCTTGCACTGCGGGTAGTCGCTGCATCCGAGAAACGGCCCGAACCGCCCGCGCTTGAACGTCATTGGCTTGCCGCAGTTCGGGCACTTGTGTTCGGTCACCTGCTCTTCAACCATCTTGCCTTCGCTGTCGCAGGGACAGGCAAACTTGCAGTCCGGATAAGTCGAGCAGCTCAGGAACCTGCCGTTTTTGCCGAATCTGTAAACCATCGGCTCGGCGCACTTGGGGCATTTGTACTCGCTGGGCTCAACTTCGGCCTTGGCGTGCTTCATCTGGGCCTGGGCCGTTTCAAGACTGTCCTTGAAGGGCCCGTAGAATTCATTCAGGACGCCGAGCCAGTCGAGGTGCTGCTCTTCGATTTTGTCGAGCTGCTCCTCCATATAGCGGGTGAAGGCGATGTCCATTATCTGGGGGAAGTATTCGTTGAGCTTGTCGGTGACGACCTCGCCGAGGTCGGTGGCGAAGAATTTCTTGTCGCGCTGCTCGACGTAGCGCCGATCCTGGATGGTGCTGATAATGGCGGCGTAGGTGCTCGGTCGGCCGATGCCTTCTCTCTCGAGCGCCTTGACCAGCGAGGCCTCGGTATATCGGGCCGCCGGTTTGGTGAAGTGCTGCTCGCTTCTTATATCGACCAGGGCGAGGTCCTGCCCTGCTTTTACCGGCGGCAGCTGCTGTTCGTTCGAAGTGCTGGGCCAGACTTTTGTAAAGCCGTCGAAAAGAAGAATCCGGCCGGTGCTCTTGTACAGGCATCGCCCCACCGAAGTGTCGGCGGCAATGCTCAGATTGGTTACGTTCCACCTGGCAGGCTGCATCTGGCACGCCAGGAAGCGGCGCCACACCATATCGTAGAGCTTGAACTGGTCGCTGGTGAGAAACTCCTTGATTTCGGTGGGGGGCAAATCCACGTCCGTCGGTCGAATCGCCTCGTGGGCCTGCTGGGCGCCTTTCTTTGAGGCATAGACCCTCGCTTTTTCCGGCAGATACTCGGGTCCGAAATGCCGGCCGATATAATTGCGTGCCTCGCCAAGCGCCTCCTGGGATAGGTGGGTGCTGTCGGTTCTCATGTATGTAATCAGGCCGAGCGCGCCCATCGAGCCCAAATCGATGCCTTCGTAGAGCTGCTGGGCGACGGCCATTGCTCTCTTTGCCGAGAAGCCCAATCGATTGACCGCGGCCTGCTGAAGCGTGGAGGTTATGAATGGCGGCGCCGGCTGCGAAACCGACTCCTTGGTCTGTATATCGCAAACTTTGAACGAGGCCTGCTTCAGGGCGGTGAATATCTTTTCGGCCTGCTCCTTGTTCGATGCCCTGAACTTCTGCTCGCCGACCTGATGCAGCTCGGCCTTGAATGCGTTGTGCTCGGTGAGCCATCTGTTTTGTTCGGCAAGACTGGGCGGCTTGTCGTTTTCGCCCTTTGGCGTGACAAAGTCGAGCCACTGCTGCGTGTAATCGCTCTGCAAATCGGCGGTGAAGACGGCGGGGATGAGCCAGTACTCCTCGGGCTTGAAGCTGCGGATCTCGCGTTCTCTCTCGACGATGATTTTTACGGCGACGGACTGGACCCGCCCGGCCGAAAGACCGCCCGCGACCTTCTTCCAGAGCAGCGGCGAAATCTGGTAGCCCACGATGCGGTCGAGGATGCGGCGGGCCTGCTGGGCGTTGACCTTGTCCATATCCAGCCGGCCAGGCTCGGCGAACGCTCGCTTGATGGCCGAGTGCGTTATCGCGTTGAAAATGACGCGGTAGGTTTTCTCTTCCGGTACGCCGAGAATCTGCGCCAGATGCCAGGCGATGGCCTCGCCTTCGCGGTCGAGGTCGGTGGCCAGATAAAGATCGCGGCAGTTCCTGGCCGCCGCCTTGAGCGATAATACGGTGCGCTTCTTGCCTGGCATTATCTCGTATGTCGGCTTGAAGCCGTTCTCAATATCGACGCTCAGACCCTTCGAAGGTAGATCCCGAACGTGGCCCATCGAGGATTTCACCTCGAACTCCGGGCCGAGATATTTGTTTATCGTCTTCGCTTTGGCCGGCGATTCGACAATTACCAACGATTTCTTCGAATTCGTCTTTCCCATGAATAGTATCCAGTCGTCGGTGTTTAGTGCTAAGTGTTCAGTTTCTTTATCAGACCCATTGTCATCTTGCTGATTTCTTCAATATTATGCAACAAAGCGTCAGCTTTGCCACTGTCGATATAGTTCAGTCGCGCTGAAATGATAATTTGCGTCGTCAGCTCAGCACCGCTTCCCAGTGACATATACAAAAACTGCTTATACTCCCTATTATGAAATCTGGTGAACCCTTCTGCTATGTTGGACGGTACCGACACTGCCGAGCGTCTCATCTGCCCCGTCAGTCCGTACATTTCCTCTTTTGGAAAAGTCCTCGTAACCCCGTACACTTCTTCAACGAGATCAACGCTTCTCTTCCATATCTCCAGGTCCCTGAAGTTTTTTATCTTTGCAGCCGGTTTCTCAGCCATCGGACTATATGCTAAATACTAAATACTGAATACTAAGTACTATTCGGCAATATACACCTTGATATTTAGAATTGGACAAATACAGCCGGCACGCGCAAAAGTCAAGGCAAAACAATTCTTCAGGGTGAAAGGCAAGGGAAAATCACACGCTAACGATTATTACAAAGTGTTCAGTTGAAGACACAGCTCGGCCGCTCAGAAAGACGTGCACCGAGTCATCGCCAAGGATGCGGGGCATGAATTGACGGCGACAGATTCTGACGAAGGCATTTTTGAGAACAATTGTATTCGGCCTGTCATTCGCGGATAAACAGGCTTACCGGCACAGTTATTTGCGGCAGGCTATTGCCCTAGTCCCACTGTTCACACACATCGGTATGCCAATGGCCCTATGTCGATAAGGTGCAACCGCGCAGGCTGATTCGGGGGCGGTTCTATCACTTGCGGTCTCGGCAGTGTCTCAAGCTTTCTACTTTTGGTCGAGGGCCACTTGAAAGCGTTCGGCAAATTCAATAATCCGGCCCACTATTTCTTCATCAGGTATGTATTCTGTACTTGATATGACAAGTTCAAGAGGCAACTCCAAAGTGGTCGTTTGAATATCCGCATCTGCCTCAACACCTAAGATATATCCTGGTAGATGGTAAGGTGTCTGAGACGAGTCATACGAAAAAACCTCAACCCCCCTTCTTTCCGGAAAGTTCTGATTTTCGTGCCATTGGGCGTATTCCCTGGCCACATCAAGGGCCTGTGTGCCGACTGTCTGGTTTAGGGCGCAAGCCATGATCACCCTGTCCAAAGCATCGGCCAAAACGACGCGATTCTCGAAGGTAAACTCATACATCATATTGGACCGCTTCTGTCCGCTGACTTGCGCGAGTTTGGTGATTAACGGGTCGTCGTCGTAGCCAACTATATCTAAAAGGGTCCTCACGGCTTTGGGCTGTTCTGTCAACCCCAACAGGAACGTATTGGCGACGACGCCGAGCTGTGTTCCTGTGAGGCTCACAGGTATTACGCCATCAGGCACATCCAGCCCGGTCAAGCCGAAACCATTGATCATATCCACAACCTTGTGCCTTTCGGCTTCGGGAGCGTCGGGCCTGAAACTCTCAGGCTGCCGGTCCATCATGCGCATGAGCTGTTCCGTCGTCTGCCGCCGCGCTTCTGTGAAGCCCTTTACCGTAGCGTCGATGACATTGACCAGATCGTCGAGTTGGCCTTTTGCTTTAGCCTGGTTGAGCTCCCAGAGCAATTTCGAGAAACGCCTGGTCCGGGCCAGCAGGGTTATATGATCGGGATAGGAAGGACTCGTGTTGGGGAAATTTCCCATTACAGACATTAGCTCTGACACCATATACGTTCTGTACACACCCTGCTCAAGGCTTTCATTACGCAAGAAATCCACATAGTTGTCCTGCCTCTTTTGCCAGATTACGGCTACATCGCTGATGCGTGGCCGACCTTCTCTGGTGTAGTAGTTGACTATCGCCTGGGTATCTTCGGGAATCGGAAGTTCGGGGTCGTTAGCCTCGCGAGTAAGGCCTCCTTCAGTGGTCGACTTTGATACTGATTTCAGGTTAACGTCGGACGCCTGCACGGGCGAGGCCACATCCGCAGATCTGTTTTCGAGATCCGTATCTGCCACTCGAGCAGGGCTCGAACTGGTGTTTTGGTTGTAGCGCCTGATGCTTACAACAATCAGCACTAATAGCAACAGCGTAATACCAAAAACCAGCAGGTAGTGTTTCCTGAGACAAGCAGATGCCCTGCCACACCGGTTTTCCCTTTTCGGGCCTGAGTTTCCAACCTTGTCCATACCAACTATCTCCCTGTAATTCTAATCCAAGGGATGACGCCCATGTTTCGTCATTGCTTTCTGCAAATGCGCCATCCATCTGGGCTAATGCGCCAGACAAACCGAACTAAGAAACAACCGAACTCACGAGAAAACCCATCAAAGCACTTAACCAACCGGCTTCCCCTCAGTTTGAGCTATTTTCCTGGTCTCCATAATCTGGCGATCGAGAGTTTTCTCCGACAGGCTAAGAGAAGCACTTGCCAAGCTCAGTGCGAAAACTGACATCGTTGCTAAAACTGGGTGCTGTCACATGACGCTGACTGAGAAACCAACCTTGCCCTTGTACCAGGTAACTCTGGCCGGCCTTCGTAATGTCAGCCTCCTACACTTCCAGAATATTCTATTGATGGTAATACTTAGGGGCTTTCCAATAGAAGTGGTTGTCACAATAGCGACCCGGGGCATCGTAGTCATACTCAAACATCTGGCTATGTCGATACTTGAAGCCTATTGATGTCGGGCGAGCACACAGCAGGTCATTGTTCCATATATAGTTCGTGTGATCGCCCATGTACATTATTCTGGCACTCGCTTCTCCGCAGGTTATCTCGTCATAAAGCAATGCCTCCGAACCCACCACAACACCCGCACCCGCATTCCAATCTGAAAACCACAGTTCCAGGTCTGGCCAGACCATCCTCGGAAAATGCGTAACCGTGACAGTTGTAACCTAAATCTGCTGACCCGTATTCATCATTGTCATCTTCGTTGTCCGTTTTGGCCGCCATCGGGTAAAGGTAACCGGGAAATGAAGGTAAATATAGAGCAAGTTGTTTGCCGTCTTTAGTCCCGCTGTTGAGACAGATGGCCTTCCAGTATTCTTCACACTCATCTTGTGAAATTGGCTCAAGGGTACCGCTTGCCGAAGTGGGAAAGCTAGACCTCACAATATGAGCATGCGCTGGACAGATGGAACTGAAACCTGGAATGTGGTCCCCGCTGTCGCACTCCTCACACCACGTGTCATCGTTATACCATTCCACATCGTCGTTTGGGTCACTCGTGGCATAGTCAACTAAAGCACCCTGGTCAGCGATGTAGTAGTCTGTACCGCTGATGTTGACAGTTTGGTATATCCCGCCCGAACTTCGAAGGCCTGTAACGTATATATGCACCCCTTGCGAACCAAGACAATACCGAATCGACCCAAGCAAGACACAAAGTAGCACAATTGCGAATGCATATTTGTTGTTTGCCGTATTCATTTCTGTACTCCTAGATATATTCTGTGTGGTCATTAACGAAAAATCAACATGCATGATCCCGCCAATGCTATGTGGTCATCATTAGCACCTCCCTTCTTCCACACGCGAACATCCTATACGTTTCGTGCGCAATAAGCGCACACGCTCTATATCATCAAATTCACCCTCTATGCGGTACGCACTTCCGCGTCTTCTCACCAAGACCTTCGCATGTTGCCTTAGCTCGTTGTAAGCATTGGCCCGGCTGAAAGCCGCGAGCAAAACTTCCGACTCTAAGAAGAACTTCCGCCGCCATCCAAAAAGACACAGCCATGTGGTGCGGCACGGCAACGAGTCTTCCTGTCGTCACTTCGGCCCCAATTGTGAATTGTGTTGGCGGTGTTGTCAAGCGGAAAATCCTTACAAAATGTATTCTTTTTGAATTATGAAACCACATAATCTGCGGCATGGCTCACAGCAGGGTAACACCGTTTCGAGGCCGGCGAGGCCATTATTCTCCGTAACCCTTTGCTATGGAAATGGTTACGAGCATATCTGAAGAGAGAGGCATGTTATTGAGGTGGCGTGTCCCTTGGCCAGGCGAAGATGAAGTTTGCGCCGTCCTGCTGCTGTTTGGCCGTAATGGAATCGACGTGGCCATCGAGGAACAGGAGGTTGGCAAAGCCATTGTTCAGGCCGTCGGCAGGTGCGCCGTGGTAGGTAGCGAAGCAATCGACAATGTCGGGCGGTATGCCGAGCCGCAGGTTGTTGTCGTTTATGCCGCAGCGGCTGAGGCCCGGAATCGCCCAGGAATTTTCCTCGCTGAAGATGAAGACGCCGGCCGGATGTCTCACCTCCGACTCGATGGAAACCATTCCGTGTCCGTCTCCGCCCAGAAAGGCGTTCATGGCGTAGCTGTACTGGGGCTCAATCGGTATGGAATTGCTGTGGCTGCCGCTGGTACATCCGGTTCGTTTCACGACAATTCTGAAGGTCGGGCACACGTGAATATCGGCGGTCTTGAGATAGGGCCAAAGGACGCCGGCATATTCGGGATGATTAACGAGATTGTTTGCGCGGTCGTGCCACATGCAGTATCCGGAGGGCCTTTCGATATACAGCCAGTCCATCGTAAAAGGGAATCGGCGGTCGTTGTCGTCGAGGTACATTCTTGCCGCCAGGCCGTATTGGTGCAGGTTCGACCGACAAACGACGACGCGCGCCTGCTCACGCGCCTTGTTCAGGGCGGGAACCACCATCGACATCAACAGGGCAATGATGGCGATTACCACCAGGAGCTCTATTAACGTAAATCCTCTTGTCTTGCGGGCCGGCATAACTTTCCTTCGCATGGAGACTCAGTAGTCTCTGAAGTTGCGCATCCATTGTGGCCAGTCGTCGGGCTGGGCGCCGCCGGCGACGGTCCAGACACCGCCGGTGTCGAACTCGCGGTGCCACTTGAGCGTCCACAACTGCTTGAGACCCACTCTTTTGACCGACCAGTCCAGGAACAAAGCGTTTATCCTGCCCGCGCCGTGCCGGTCAATACAGAAATGATCCATTTCCTCATCGTAATCCACGAACTGCCCGTTGTAATCGGGAGGGCTCATGTAGTCGTATGGTCCACCTCCACGCCACATGGTATCTGCGAAAAGCGGAACATAACCGGTGCCTTTAACGTTGGGCGTCCTCCAGTTCCATTCTGTGGGGCGGTCCTGAATCTCCGATACGTTCGCCGGCGGATTATAGACCCAGCAGTTTATGCCGTAGCTGCATTCCTCCTCTTCTCTGCCGGCTATACCCTCGCCTTGGCCCATGACGTAGCTGTTGAAGGGGCCGCCATGTTCGACCCCGGCCAGCCTCTTCTTTGCCATCGGGCAGCGCAGCAGCTCCGACCTTGTCTCCCACTGGGGCCGCAACGGTATTATCCATTCCCCGCGATTCCAACTCGTGCCGATTCCCTCGGTGAAATAGCCGTCGTTGCCGTCGGTATAGGTCTGCCAGACAAGGGCCCATTGATGCAGATTCGACATACAGATAACCGCCTTTGCCTGGTTCTTTGCCTTGCCGAGCGCCGGCAGCAGTATCGACACCAACAGCGCGATGATGGCGATCACCACCAGAAGCTCTATCAACGTGAAACCTTCTTTCCTCTGGTACACGGAACCCTTCTCTTTCACCATCTCCTGCACCGCCAATTATTGGGGTACAAAAATTGGGCCTTATCCCGGGCAAACTTCGTCGCATATGCTATTATACGCCGAATCCGGTTTTATTCCAATATGTGAGCGGCGTCTGATGGTTGAGTGCTCAACTATTTGCAAGAAGCTGCTTGAGCAGGGGCTTCAGTGTTCGGATGGCGTTGCCGCGGTGGGAGATGGCGTTTTTTTCCTCGCGGGTCAGTTGGGCGATGGTTTTGTTCAGGGCCGGAACGAAAAAAACCGGGTCGTAGCCGAAGCCGTTTTCACCGGTCTCCTCTTCGGCGATAATGCCTTCCAATGTCCCCTCGGTTTCAATCAGGATTTTCTCCGGACTTGCCAGGCACAGGGCACAGACGAATCTCGCCGTTCTTTTTTCTGCCGGGACGCCTTCGAGCAGCTTTAGGACCTTGGCCATATTCCTGTGGTCGAGCAGTGTCCTGTCTTTTTCTTTTGCGCCTGAAAAGCGGGCAGATTTTACGCCCGGCGCACCGTCGAGAGCATCGACGACCAGGCCGGAATCGTCGGCAATGGTCCACAGGCCCGTCGCTTTCGCATAGCCCGTTGCTTTCTTGCGTGCGTTCTCAGCGAAGGTGGCGCCGTCCTCTTGAATCTCCGCGATGCCTTCAAAATCGGCCAGACCGACCAGCTCAACATCAATATCCAGCATCGCCTTTAGCTCGGCGATCTTACCCGGATTCGTCGTCGCTACCAGAATCGTGTGTCCCATCCTCACTTATCACCCTCATCCTGAAGACGTTTGAGTCGCTCGATTTCCTTCTTGATCTCCTCTATTACTTCAGGATTGTAGATGATTTTCTTCTTGTCTTCTGTGATGGAGATAATGTAGAACACCTTTCCGCCCAACTTCTCCGTAAACTTCTGATGTGTCTTCTTCTGAAATTGGAGTTCGTTTATTATCTGAGTGATGTAAGCATACCCGGCCGGTTTGATCTGAAGCCCGATGAAGTACTTGCCGACTCTTATCACGAAGTCAACATTGTAGCCGCGGTCCCACTCGTCGGGAGCAGGCTCGACGGGAACGCCCAATTCATCCTGCAGTCGGCCATAAACAGTCTGAATCTCAGATTGGTATCCATCAAAAGTTCTATTGATAACAAGGTTGACAACAAAACCTATACAGTCGGCCTCCGTAACACTTGCGATCTCAGCTTGGCATACCTCACTCACCTTTATATATAATTTGCGCCCGAGTTGCACCAGGTGTTCCTTCGTGTATGCATTTTCGTAATAGTACGACTCCCATTCTTCCACGGTTTTCGGCGCACATTTTCTAATAAGCTCCGCCACCGGTCCAACCTGCTTCTTACGCGTCAGGCCCCACCTCATATTCGCCTGATTGATTATCCACTCTTTTGCCATCAGTTTCTCCCCGCGCTCGCCAAAAACTTATCCCTAAACCTGTAGTCCACGCCTGTATCCACATCAACCAGGCCTTGCTTTATGAGGTGGGCATTGAGGAATGTCTTGTTCTGTAGATAAAGATAGCAAAGTAGGTTGTTATCGCAGTCGTGTTTAACCGCGTCGAATTTCATGAAAACCTTTTGGCCACGCGTCTTAGCCCGCAAGAATTCGACGGCTTCACCACTTTTTTCAGGTTTTTCCTTCACGCCGAGCAGCTTCACCTTCAAACCGTCTCCCACGATTAATTCCTCGGGTGATATAACCTCCCTCACCCTGTAGTACTCTTGGCGCCTATTGCTGTTGTTGTCGATTTTAGAGCCGAACTGGAGTTTCCTCGGATCAACTTTCTTGTCGAATTTGACAGGATCTTTGAAGATATACGGCAATCTCCCTATCGCCCCGGCGAAGTCCGTGGGTAGTTTCGCGGACCTAAGGACCTCAAACTGTGCGTCCTGAAACAACATCTTCTGTTTGATACCGAGTTTTTCCTCAATGGTAGGCAGGAAGTCGTGGTTCACCTCGTATCCGATAGAGTTTCTGCCAAGCCTTCTGGCCGCGAGCGAGGTTGTCCCACTGCCAAGAAAGGGATCAAGAACCGTATCATTCACATAGCTGAACATCCTAATCAGACGTCTGGGTACCTCTTCTGGGAAGGCCGCCAGATGCTTGTACTGTTTTTCCCCCGGAATGTTCCAATGGCCTGTGAAGAGTTGGTTCCACTCCTCCACCGTCATTTTGGACTTCTCTTTGGTTTCTTTGCCCACCTTGGGTGCAGTGCCATGTTTCTTGAAGATCAGAATGAACTCGTAATCGAGCTTAAGAATGCCGTTTCTTGGATGGGGAAATGAACCCATTATTGTTGCACCGCCGGTGGTGTTGCACGTTGTGACCTTTTGCCAAATGATTGCCCCCATGTAGTCAAACCCGACCGTTTCACAGAATTTTATTATCTCAGTCCTGATGGGAATAACCTTGTATCTTCCGTAATAGACGGAGCGTGCAAACTGGTCGCCGATATTGACGCACAACCTACAGCCTTTGTGTAAGACTCGGTGACACTCTTTCCAGACGAGATTTAGATTGTTGATGTAATCCTCGTAGCTGTCGTCAAAACCTATTTGGCTGCCGTTTCCGTAATCTTTGAGCTGCCAGTATGGTGGGGATGTAATTACAAGATGGACGGATTCGTCCGCCACCTCTGTCATGCACCTCGAATCCCCTATCACTATTTTGTGGTGTGTTTTCATTGGCTCATGAGTTTTTTCAATAGTGCTCTCTGGAAGTGTAGGCGGTTTTCAGCCTGGTCGAAGATGATGGAGTTTTTCGACTCGGCGACGTCGTCGGTGATTTCATAGCCGCGATAGGCGGGCAGACAGTGCATAATCTTTGCGTCCGCCGGTGCGGATTTGAGCAGCTCGGCGTTAACCTGAAAACCGGCAAAGTCCCTGATGCGCTTCTGCTTTTCGTTTTCCTGGCCCATACTAACCCAGGTGTCGGTGTAAATAATATCGGCGTCCGCAACCGCCTCGGTGGGGTCATTCGTCCGGCAGACACACTGGGGTGCCATCCCGTTTGCAGTCTCAACAGCCTCGTCATCCAGCTCGTAACCCGCCGGCGAAGCGACGGTCATTTTCATACCCAGTTTTGCGCATGCAAAGGCCAGAGAGCGTGCGACATTGTTACCGTCGCCGACGTAAGCGACTTTCACGCCTTCCAGCCGGCCGCAATGCTCCTGAATGGTCAATACGTCCGACATTGCCTGGCACGGATGCGACCAGTCCGTCAGCGCGTTTATCACAGGCACCGTCGCAAAGGCCGCCAATTCGGTGACGGCGCTGTGCTCGAACGTTCGCGCCATAATCCCGTCAACGTACCGACTGAGCACCCTCGCCATATCTTTAATAGGCTCGCGTTTGCCGATGCCGCCGATGTCTTCGGGCTTGACGTAAATCGCCTCGCCGCCGAGGTCCGTCATGGCCACGTGAAAGCTCATCCTCGTTCGCAGGCTGGGCTTTTCGAAAAGCATGGCCAGCACCTTGCCGGAAAGACACAGGTCCCTGCCGCCGGAAGCATACAGGGTCTTTAGCTTGCTGCTCTCGGCGAGCAATTCTTTTAGCTGTTCGGTGGTACAGTCTCTTATGCAAAGGAAGTCTTTCATGTCGCACTCTCGCTCAAAACGCTGTCAAAAATCTCGATCGCCTTATCGACCTGCTCGCGCGTGGCAATCATCGGCACCATGAACCGTATCACCGTACCCTGCGTGCAGTTTATCCTCAGACCTCTTTCGAGGCATTTATCGACGATTTCGCTGCCCGAGCTTGTCAGTTGGACGCCAATCATCAGGCCCACGCCGCGGACGCTGTCGATGATCAAATGTTTCTGCTTCAACTGTTCGAGCTTTTCTTTGGTGTATTGGCCTATCTGCACGGCGTTCTCTATAAGATTCTCCTCTTCTATCGCCTCGATAACCGCAACCGCCGCGGCACAGACCAGGGCGTTGCCCCCAAAGGTCGAGGCGTGTTTGCCCGGAACCAGCGAATCGGCGACTTCGGCTTTGGCCATCATCGCACCGATTGCCACGCCGCCGCCCAGCGCCTTTGCCATCGTCAGAATATCCGGCTCGACGTCGAAATGCTGATAGGCGAACCATTTGCCGGTTCTGCCTATTCCCGTTGTCACCTCGTCGAAAATAAGCACTGCCCCTTTTTCATCGCACAGTTGCCGGATTCTCTGCAGATACTCCTTCGCAGCCGGATTTATTCCGCCCTCACCCTGAATGGGCTCGACCATGACCGCCGCCACCTCGTCGCTAAAGGCCGACTCCAGCGCGCCGATGTCGTTGAACGGCACGTAAACAAAGCCCGGCAGCAGCGGCAGCAGCCCTTCGTGGTGCTTTGGCTGAGCCGTCGCCGTTAGCGTCGCGAAGGTGCGACCATGAAAGCTGCCCTCGGCGGTAATGAACTTATATTTTTCGGGCGCGGTGTAGAGGCGGGCGAGCTTCATGGCCGCCTCGTTTGCCTCGGCGCCGCTGTTGCAGAAGAAGCACTTGCCGCCGAAGGCACGCTCACTCAACAGCTTCGCCAGTTTACCCTGCGGCTCCGAATAGAAAGTGTTGTCGATGTGCAGGAGCCTGCCCGCCTGGTCGCGTATCGCCTCGACAACCTTCGGGTGACAGTGCCCTATCGAGCTGACCGCCCAGCCCGGGAACATGTCCAGTATCTTGTTGCCGTCGGCATCATAGCAGTAGCAGCCCTCGCCTTTGACGATGACGCGCGGAAGGCGATTGTAATTGCCGATAACGTACTTGTCAAACAAATCGATTGTTTCCTGAGTAGTCATTATCCGTATATCTCCACTGCAAATTCGTTGTTGATACCGCGGGCGAGAAACCCGCCTCTTATGCCTTACGTGATTCAGCTCTTGGGCCTTCGCCTGTCCTTTATTTTCCTTCTGTCTCCCGCGGCTTTCCTTCTGTCACTCGACTTGATTATCTGCGTACCGATGCCCTTGTCGGTATAGATTTCGAGCAGCAATGAATGCGGGATTCGGCCGTCGATAATATGCGTCTTTCTGACCCCGCCATCGAGGGCCATCAGGCAGGCCTCGACCTTCGGGAACATCGCGTCGGTGATGATTTCCGTATCAATCATTTCCTTGATCTGCGCCTCGTCCGCGCTCGATACTCTGCTGGCGGGGTCCTTGAGGTCCCTAAGTATGCCGTGGGTGTCACTGACGACCACGAGCTTTTCGGCGGCTACGGCCGCGGCCACCTTGCCGGCCGCGCTGTCGGCGTTGACGTTCAGCTTGCCGCCCGTTTTGTTCAGGGCAATCGTCGCAACTACCGGTATAGTCCCGCCGGCACAGAGGGTCTTGAGCAGGTTCGCATTGACTCCGACAACCTGGCCCACCAGGCCGAGGTCGAGCTTTCGCCCGTTTTCACCCGGCAGCCGCAAGGTCTCAGCGAACAGGACGCAACTGCTCAGTGAGTGCAGCCCCATCGGCTCACAGCCCAATTCGGTCAGAGCCTGGCAAATGGGGGCATTGACCTTATGTACCAGCGTATGCTCGGCTATGGTCAGGGTACGTTCATCGGTGTACCGCCGGCCCTGGACCCACACGGGCTCCAGGCCCGCCTCGTTCATGGCTTTTGTAATGGCCTTGCCGCCGCCGTGGACGATGATCGGCTGCATCCCCACCGTGTCCATAAAGGCTATATCGGTGAGCAGCTTCTTTCGCAGCTCGGCATCGTCGAGGACACTGCCGCCCAGCTTGACAACCACTATGCGGTTGGCAAAACTGCGGATGTATTCCATCGCCTCGATAAGGGCGCCTGCTTTTGCAATAGCTTCTTCCACCTGTCTGACTCCTGAAAAACGATGACCGGACGGAAGCAATAAGTCTATGAACGCCGACAGTGCCCGTCAAGCAATATTTGCCCACGCTTAAGCACCAGCCAGGCCGGTCAGCACCCCGCCGAACATTGACCGGCGGTTCCCGTACATCTTAATATAGGAACTATGGGCGTTGATATGAGTTTGTTGATAAGTCACGGTCTAATGATATTAGCCACACCCTGGCTGAGCGTATGCTGCGCATTGGCGTTGAATGGATGTTCGGAGAAGAAAATGGCAAAAGACATCAGTAGTCCCAAAGAACAGAAAAGCGCTGTGCAAACCGCTCCGGAGCCGGGCTCGGCAGGCGGCTTTGAAAAGGCGACGTTCGCAGCGGGATGCTTCTGGGGCGTCGAGGCGGCGTTCAGACAGATAAAAGGGGTCGTCTCAACCAGCGTTGGATATACGGGCGGGCATTTCGAAAAGCCGACATATCGCGACGTCTGCTCCGACAGGACGGGCCATGCCGAGGCGGTCGAGGTCATCTACGACCCCAGGCAGGTATCTTACGAACGGCTTCTTGAAGTGTTTTGGAACATCCACGACCCGACTACTCCCAACCGGCAGGGCCCCGACGTCGGCAGCCAGTACCGCTCAGCGATTTTCTATCACGGCGAAAGCCAGCTCAAAGCTGCCGAAGCCTCAAAGGAAAGTCTTGAGAGATCACGTCGCTTCAGAAGGCCGATAGTGACAGAGATTACACCGGCATCGACCTTCTACCGCGCGGAAGAATATCACCAGCAGTATCTCGAAAAACAGGGCCGCGCCTCGTGCCATCTGCCCTGAAAAGTTCTAATTCTCATTTCTCGTCTTCGATTCCTTCTTTTCGCTTCCAGCGCAGATTCAGGAAGTAGGCTATTCCGATGACCAGTCCCATCCCGGGTAAAAAGCCGATGAGCAACGCGCCCACATCGACGACGGAATGTATTCGGCCCATGATGAAGAACACCGTGAAAATACCGATGATTCCGCCGATGCAGATGCTCAACCATCTTGTCTTGAAACCGGGGTCAAAGACGCCTTTGTTTGCGAATGCGATGAATCCGTAGAGACTGGCGATAAAAAAGATGGCCATAAAGTCCCAGAACTCTCGGGGGTGCTGCCTGAGAATCAGCAACCGATAATTAAGGGATATCAACGTCAATACGTACCAGATAAGAAATACTCTTCTTGCAATATGGTTGATGGTGGTCTCAATGCGTTCATCCTTCATGTTCGGATTCCTCCCAGAATAGGTCGTTGAGGGTTTTGTCGAGCGCCTTGGCGATGGCGATGCATAGATGCAAGGTGGGATTGTACCCACCGTTTTCGATGAGGCCGATGGTCTGGCGTGTGACGCCCACTTTTTCCGCTAATTCGGCTTGCGTGAGGTTGTGCTCCACTCGGGCCAGCTTTAACTTGATTCTTGGATTCACTTTGACTCCTTGTGACTTCTTTATATGGTATAAAGCAATACATAGCTTGCATAAAGTAATACATAATTGTCATAATGTCAACTATATTTTGCACCAAAAATACGGTATGGTAGGTAAATCTTTATTTGGACGAGACTTACAAGTGAAAATCTTTTTGTAAGAATTATGATAACGGGAACAAGGACAAATGATTTGAATGAATTTGCCAAGCGAGTGGCAGATGCATTAGCTGCCCGTTGCGGCTTCTATGAAGCGGGAATCCAGGAATAAGACAGGCTGAGGCGAAGCCTCGATCAGATTATCGCCCAACGACTCACCAAAGGTAGCTTGGCTGTGTGAAATAAGAGATTCTTTCGCCCACTAGGTTTCCACTTTTAGGACATTATGTAAGGAAGCGAGCAGCTACTTGTGCCCTGCGTTGTTGGGGGCCGCTGCGAAGAGGCAGTCGCGGTCCCTGATGACCTCAGCGTAGCAACTGGCAATATTTCTGACCATCTCGTGGGGGACAACCTTTATCTTAGACTTGAGCCAGTCCGCCTGTCCGTCGAAATACTCCTGCAGATGAGCGATCTTTTCCGCACCAAGCTGCTTCCTCTCGTCAATGGGCCGACGTCCCAAAGCAATCACCACCGACACGCCGTCCGGTTCGAGCCGGCGCCTTAGCTCACAGACCCTGCACTTCTCGTCGCACCCCACGCATGTCACCAGCCCCACCAGCTCGTCGAACCTGACGAGCGTGCCGCACTTCGTACACTTCAGGTCGAAATGGAACGTGGGGTCCGCCTCCATGAAATCCCAGAAATGGTCACCCTCATGTGACTCCTCAAGAGGCGCCTTGTCATGAAAGCAGAAGCATGTGGATACCTTCCCGCAGTGGAAGCACTTCTTCACCACAATCATACCGCCGGCCACATTAACCATTTCCCAGACATGTGAGCATTTTCCTTCAGACATATCTGCCTCGCATATCTTTTGCCTTAAACTCTTTTCGAACCGCTGTTCTCGGTCGCGGGCACAAATTACCCCACATATATATATTCTACCTGAAACCCCCTTTGCCCTTCACAAAAAAAGCTAATACAGGCAATCGAATACGCTAATCCCTGAAAGAATCCCAAAATACTGGTTGGGGGCGGTCTTTGCGCCGGCTTGGACCGCACGTATGCTTCAACCGGGAATTCAAGATTGTCCCTGCCCCGGCACACGGATGAAATCCGCTCGACTAATTCCGGAACAAAACGCGAATTTTTGTCATCTTTGGCCGACTAAGGACTCTATAATAGTGAGACCGAATATACGCCGATTTTGTGAGGTTAGCACCATGAGCAGCAAAGCGGCAAGCGATGCTGAATTATTACAGGCAAGCCTGGCCGGGAGCAGGCAGGCCTTTGGCGCCATTGTCGAAAAGTACCAGGGCCTGGTCTGCGGCATTACCTACAGTACCACGGGAAACAGGCCGAGAAGCGAAGAACTGGCCCAGGAAACGTTCGTCAGGGCCTGGAGGGAGCTGCGGCAGCTGAGGGATTTAGGGAGGTTTCGTGCGTGGCTTTCCACGATTGCGAGGAATGCAGCCAGGAAATCAATTATCAAACAAGGCCGGGATGCTGCGGACGGCGCCGAGCCCATAGCAGATTTGCGGCAAATCAAATCGCCTGAGCCCGGGCCGGTCGAACATGCGATAAGCAGAGAGCAGGAGGCGGTCGTCTGGGGTGCTCTAAAAGAGATTCCCGAAACGTATCGTGAGCCTTTGGTGCTTTTTTACCGGCAGCAGCGGTCGGTCAGCCAGGTTGCAGCGGAGCTGGAGCTGTCTGAAGATGTGGTAAAGCAGAGGCTGTCGCGCGGCCGCAAACTCTTGAAAGCCGAGCTTGCGTCAGTTGTGGAAGAGGTCATCGGAAGGACGGGACCGGGCAAGGTCTTCACCGTAGCTGTCATAGCAGCACTGCCCGCAATTGTTCCTCAGGTCGCAAGTGCTGCAATTGCGGCGACAATCGCCAAGAGTTCGGCTGCGGCGAAGTCGGCTTGGTTCTTGACTTCGCTGGGGGCGCTGCTGGGTCCCCTGCTCGGCCTTTACGGCGCCAGTATAGGGATCAGGGCAAGCATAGCAAATGCGAAGTCGCCGAGAGAGCGTAGATTCCTTATAAGGGTACTTTGGCTTGGTCTGGCGTACTATCTTGTGGGTATAACTGTCCTGACTATGTTGTTGTGGATGCGCAGCCCCTTTTGGGGGGTCTCTTTTCTGGTCTTCCTATTGGGTTTTCCAGTATGGGCCTTTTGGAACAGACTTCGGATGAGACAGATCCAGAAAGAGGAGGGTACATACACCAGGCCCGAACGCAGAGTATTGGAGATGCCAAGAGGCAACATCGTCGGAGCTTACAGCGGCAGCGTTTTCGGAACACTCTTGTGGTTATACATGACAGCACAGAGGGCTAAAGACTGGCCGGCGCTGGCGTTCATTGTTATAGCAGGTGTAATCATAGTGTGGCTGGCAACCAAGCTGTGCCTGAGGGCCAGACGCCACTTTTACCGAATTGCCGCCGCGCTGCTCCTCGCAGTTGGGTCGATATATCTATTAGTGATAAATCTTCGCTGGGAAAGGTGGATCGCGTTTTTCAAGGAAAGCGGGCGGAACTTGAAATACACTCAAGTCCCACTTTGGAAATTGAACCTGGTCATAGCAATCGTCATAACCGGCTTGGTGCTAATTAATCTGATAGGCGATTTGAAACAGCAAAAAGTCAGCAGGAAAAAGCAGCCGGCCCAGGATGACCAAAAGGGTCCTCACAATACACTGCTGCTGTCCTGACTTCAGTGAAGCTAAAAAAGCCTGGAACTGTCGAGCAGGAACGTTACGGGGCCGTCGTTGATACTTTCGACGTGCATATATTCGCCGAAGACGCCTTTTTCGACGGTGACGCCCTGCTGGCTGATTAGCTCGCCGACCTTTTCATAAAGCTGGTTTGCAAGTGCCGGCTCGGCCGCGGCGTCAAAGCCGGGCCTGCGCCCCTTTCGGCAGTCGCCGTGCAGCGTGAAATTGCTGACAAGCAGGATGCTGCCGCCGATGTCCTGGATGGACACATTCATCTTGCCCGCCTCGTCGGCGAAAATACGAAGGTTCACCAGTTTCTCGGCCATAAACTGAGCGTCATTATCCGTGTCGCCTTTTCCGACGCCGAGGTAAACCAGCAGGCCTTTGTCAATCTTGCCGACCGGCCGGCTTTCGACCTCAACCTTCGCCTGTAAAACCCGCTGTATAACAGCTCGCATAACCGTCCTTTCAATCCACAGAATTCTTCACAGCACCATTATACGCAGATAACGAGGAAGTCAAAGACTGAATAAAGGGGCCGGTTCAGATTAGCCAAAGTCTTCTGCCCTTTGCGGTGAAAAGCGAGCGGGCTAGCGGCCTCTTCAAGGGCTAAACAGCGACTCCGATTGTACGCTTTTTTCGAACAGACCTACTCATTGACGGACCGGCTGCTCCTGATTCGAGAGCTTAGATAGGCAATGCCAATAACCAGGGCCAGCACAAGAACACCCCGTGCGACTAATCCTTTGGTTCTGCGGGCCTCAGCAGCGGTTCCAAGCGGCGAAGACGGCGCGCTGTCCGGGCCGTTTGTGGGCGCAGCAATAATGTCCTCGGTTTTGTTCTCGGCCTGCGAAATGGGTTGTTCCTGCCTTATATGGTCTTCTTCCTGTGCGTGCTCAATGGCCTCAAAAAGGATACGTTGCTCGTCGCCTCTGCGGCCTTTCGGGAACAGCTCTCCAGCGTTGTACTGCAACGTCAGCTCAGGGGTCATCCTTTGATCCGTTACGTCGGTGTGCAACATATAGGGACGCTCCATGGTCTTTTGGGCATGTTCAAGGAATTGCACATCCGGCTGGGATGAGGAAGACAGGAATTCGCTCGACGTGGTCCTTCCCCCCGCGTAAACGTCTTTCCATTCGCTCTTCTGCGGCACACAGGTGGAGCCATGCCATTCAATTCCGGAGTTTGCAATTGAGATCGTAGGTTCGTCCTGACCCGGTCGATATACCTTAGCCGACCGAACCATGTAAGCGGCGTCGGGGTCAACTGTCAGCTCCCACTTAGCACCTTGGCGACCGCTGATATCGGTGCCGCTGGCGGCAACCGATATAAGGCCTTCTTCCTGCTGAGTGAGCTGTGTGATGTTGGTCAGGTGGCTGGAGTATCCGCGGCCCAGGGACCAGAGGGTGCGTTTAAGCTCAAACTTATAGGTTGGCGCGTTTGGGTCGTCGAGGTCGAGTGATCCGCATGTGGCCAGGCCTGGGCTATCTTCCGGCCAGGGTGACAAGGGCCCTGGCGGGGGGACTTTGCCCACGAAATCGTATTTTGCCTGAGCGGTTGGCCCGAAGAAGTAGGTACTTCTCAGAGCGATCATGACGCCGCTGCGGGCCCTATCGGTATCAGTCTGGGGGGCTTCCGGGATGCTTTCGCTTGGCCCGAGGACGTCCTCCCACTTGAGGACTTCCAAGACGTCTTCCTCATAGGCGATTTTTCCGTCCGACATAGTAAGGCGCCATTTCTTCCTCAGTGGGGGCACGTCGGGTGGAAACCGAGAAATCTTGGTGTAAGTGCCTGAGGCCGTGAAGGCAGCCTCATAAACTGAGTCTATGAACCTGAACCGCGCAAGCAGCGCATCTCCATCCGGCGCTTGACCCAGAGAATTCCTCCCAAATCCAATCAGTAGAAGAAACAAAATCAAGGGAACCACTTTTCCAGAAGTGACAGTCCTCTTTGAGCAAACAAACTTTGTCTTGACCAGATGCCTGGCATTCATAATGTGGCTCCGATATTGAAAATTCGCCGTCCCTAACAGTAGAACACGCCTTTGCGCCTTTTGCAATACCGTGTTCGGTCCAGGCCACGCGCGGGTAGCAGGAGCCGATTTTGGATTTCCACGACATCGTCCGACAAGTTGAGCGCGTTTCATTGCTTCGGCAAGCTCGATCCGCGTCTTTCCACGAGCCATCAGCCCATTTTACGATGCTAACGTTGATCCTCCCTAAAGAACGTTGCTGCGTCGGGCGTATGCGTAACCTGACTGTCAAGGTTTCGCCCCGCAGCAAGGCGTAATCCGGATCCACATCTGGACCCCCCTTCCGGATCGTTTCTTTTCGTTGTTAGTTTGTCATCCAACAAACATCCGCTTTCACAAAAGAGCTCGGGCTTCTGCCGCCTTTTCAGGTGTGATAGGCCATGGAAGGAAACAACTCCCTTCTGATGATGCTTTTGAAGTGCCACCACACACATAGAGCATCAGTAACGGAGCAACCAGAATCGCAACTGACCCCCGCCCTCGCAGTCTTTGCCCGTCTTTTGGGATGGAGAATCGTCTGTAATTCGCCGAAGGCTGCGAACTCATACGGCACTCGCGCGAAATCCTCCAGCACGTCCTGCCAGGCCCGCCAGCCGACCAGAATTGCGTTAGTCGTTCGACAAAACTGGCTGTGACGTCGGATTCTTTACCTGGTCTTGTCTTGAGAAGCCCAGAATTTTTGCGAATTATAATCAACATTCGGGTGTTTATAAACGCTTATATTAGGTAGGAACTGAGGCGTGTTATTGTTAGACTGTTTGCCTTTGGTGCAATAGGGCTTTTTCAAGCTCCAGGCGAACCGTAAAGACCGAGAGGGTAAGAAGCATGCACCTTCTACTGATCAACGTCGGCAGTGGGGCCGAGATACGGGTGCCGCAGGGCCTTCTGTATCTTGGCAGCGCCGTTGAAGCGGCCGGCCATAAGGTGACCGTACACGACGAGGCACTGATTGAGAACCGGGATGAATCCCTTGCACAAATCCTCGCTTACGACGCTGATATTGTTGGTTTGAGCGTCTATACCGTACCCTGGCAGCTCAGGCGGACAGAGGACATTTCCCGGGCTGTCAAGACCACCGGCAAGTCCACTTTGGTCGTGTGGGGCGGCTGGCACCCAACCTTGTATCCGAGACACAGCATACTCAATGAAAACGTCGACATCGTCGTTCGGGGGCCCGGTGAAAAGTCGGTCTGCGAGAGCCTAAAGGCACTTGAGCAGGGTCGGTCACTGGGGGAAGTTTCGGGCCTGTTGATAAAGGAGAACGGGCGGATTATCGAAACGGGCCCGGAATCTTTGGACCCGGATTACCTTTATCCCTCGCTGAATTTTGGTGTTTTGGACTTCGAGACCTATCTGCGGCGGCACGACCGCGGCGCCGGCACCCTGCAATATATCACCACCCGAGGCTGCCACGGGCGATGTCGCTTCTGTGTGATGTCGCGGCTGTTCAAGGGCTGTCTAATCCGCAAGCCAAGAGATCAGATCATCAAAGAATTGGAGGCGCAGTTTCGAGAGCATCGAATCAACGCCATTCACTTTTCTGATGACAACACGTTCAGAAACGATGCGGAGGCCCTTGAGCTTTGTGAGATAGTCATGTCCGTTACCAACGGCAAGGGCATTCCCTGGCGATGTGCCACCCGGATAGACACGCTCAGCAGGCTTTCAAAAAGCACGTATGAGAAGCTGGTCGCCAGCGGTTGCAAAGGCGTCGTGGCCGGAATAGAATCAGGCGTCGACAGGGTCCTGAAACTGATGAGTAAAGGTATCACCGTTTCCCAGATACACGAGGCGCTAAGGGTGATAGCCGATAATGGGCTGGATGAGAGCCTGTTCTTTTTTCTTTTTGGCTTTACCGGTGAAAGAAAAGAAGAGACGGAGGAAACGCTTGCGCTGGCTCGAAAAATCCGTCAAATGCTTCACCGTTGCGACATAAGTTTGCATGTGTACTTCCCCGGCGCTTCGGACGCGAGCTGGCTCGCTTCGGATATTTCGCCGGCAGAGGCGTCACGGTTGTCCGAAGTCTTTGCAAGGTACTACGCGGATCACATAACAAACTATCGCATTGCCGGAACGAGCATGAGGACTTTGCGGTACTACTTTGGCGCCAGCAGGCGCAGTGAAATTGAACCGGCGGGCCGGATGAGGCTGCTGCGCCGTCTGCACCGAAAGCTGGCGGGGCTGAGAGTCAAATACGGCATTTTTGCCCTGCCTGTGGAGTATTATTTTTCGAGCGTCGTTCTCAAGAATATCAGGAAATGGATGGGGCGCATCAAACTTGGCCGCAAACGACACCGGCAGCCTGAAAACGGGGCAACGGTCTAAAGTATGACGCGCCCAGTAAAGAAAGTTGATTTACCTATGTCCTTGTCACAAATGGACTTACGTTCAATGGCCGGGCGATTTATGGTTGCATGGCTCCATACAGGCATCAACAATCTGGCGTTCTGAAACGCCTTATATATAGCTGTGAGTATATTCTCTAATTTACAGGGTAATTAGGGACGGATTCGGAGTATGAATTGCGGGTCGTCAAAACGCTCAAGAGCCGGCGGCAGTGTACTGGTACTGGTTCTGATAGTAGTGTCAACTTTGACTATACTATCCGTAGGGCTGGCCTATAGAATGCGGATTGAGATGAAACTGGCCTGGTCAAATGCCCGCAGAACACAATCGTACTATCTGGCATTAGGCGGCGTTGAAAGGATAAAGGCGCTTCTCAGTCAAGAAGAGCTCTCGCCGGGGGTTATCGCCCGGATATGCCAGTTCAGCGGCACGGCCGAAGAAGAGCAGCTCTTCGAACAGCTTCAGGCCCCCGATGAGACTGCGAGAAGATTTCTGACATACAGCCTCAGAGACGAACAAGGATACTTGAATGTTAACAAATCGGATCCCGCCAGTTGGGAGAAGCTGGAGATTCTCAGCAGGGAATGTCGCGCCGGCATCCTTGACTGGATAGACAAGGATGGCGACACGAATCCGGAGGGTGCGGAGACTGATTTCTATGAACGTCTGGCGCCTCCCTACATTTGCAAGGACGGTCCCTGTGTAGCTCTGAAGGAGCTGCTCTATTCAAAGGGTGTAACATACTCCATGTATACGGGAGAAGATTTGAACAGAAATTCCTTCTTGGACGAGAATGAGAAAGACGGGTTGGATAGAATGCCTGCCGATAACGAGGACAATACCCTCGAAATGGGTTTGGTCGACATCTTCACTGTTTGTGGCGAGGGCAAAATAAATATAAATACGGCGCCCGGCGTGGTCTTGGCCGCATTGCCGGGACTGGACGCCTCAGTCGCTGAGGTGATACTTGGGCGCCGTTGCGGTCCCGACGGCAAGCCCGGTACCGAGGATGACGTAGGCATAGCTGGCGCCGAAGAAATTGCAAGCGTGGAAGGTCTAACACAGCAGCAGGCTGAGCTGTTACAACAATACTGCGGCTTTGATTCCGAGTGTTTTCGGATTTTCTCCTGCGCCGGCTCGCCAGATGCCCCCGAGTGTTGCCTGATGGCCACGGTAAGATATACGGAGGATGGATCCCGCATACTATCTCTGGAGAGACTTCTGTGATGAAGGGCGGAAGAATCAGAACAGACTGGGGGGCATTGAGCTTGGCACACGACGGCAGCGCTGTTGTCTGTCTACAATCGAATGATACGGCGCGGTGTGTGGTTTTTGGCTCGTTAGAACGGCTCAAACAGGCGATTGACAGCAGGAAGATATCGGTGAAAAAATGGGCTGTGGCCGTTCCCAGAAATTCGTGCATTCTAAAACCTCTTACTTTGCCCGCAACGGATTTGGCCGAAGCTGCCAAGATGGTTCAGTTTGAACTGCCCTCTTTGGTGCCGCTACCGTTGGAGGACATTGTCTATGGGTGTACGGTTCTGAGAAGACAGGATAACATGCTGAACGTATTGGTATGCATCTTGAAAGTGAATACGCTGAACGACCTTCTGGAACCATACCGGGCCGTTGGAATAGAACCATTTAGAGTGGTGTTGGAGCCTTTGGCAATCCTAAACTGGTTCAGCGGCATGGATAAAGCGCCGGCAGGCCCTTCCATAAGTGTTGTCGGAAACAATCACCGTGGGGTGGTTCTAACCTCTGTCGACAACTGCCTTCAGAAGGCAAGTGAGATAACTTCAGCCGGCACAAACGCCACAACGCTCGTCGATGAAATACTGCGGGAGGTGTCGGATCAACGGGGAGAGCTGTCCCCTTTGGCAAGAAGCAACGCGGCGACTTTGCTTGCCGGGACGGAAGAATACGTGTCTGAGATAAATAAGAGGTTTCGTTCGGCGGCTTCCGATAGCGCCGGCAACGCGGAGGCGGTTCTTCTCGCCGATCCAAAGGTGACCTGCTTCGAGAACCAGCAACAGGACAGCGACGATCATAGCTTCAGCTACGAAGCGGTCGTGGCGACAGGCTTATTCGACCTGGTCAAGAATTCGAAACTGCCCTTGTTTAATCTGCTTCCACAAGAATACCTGAGAAGGTTCCAACAAAAAGCCTTGTTTTTCAACTATCTGTTCGTGGGCTCGACGTTCTTGGTCTTGATTCTGCTGCTTTGGCTCTCTTTATGCGTGATGAACTGGAGAATAGAGCGGAAGTCCCGCGCAATCGAGGCCCGAATGGCCCCCATAAAGGGCATTGCCAGCGTCGTTGACAAGAAGCGGCAGCGCGTCAGAGCAATATATGGCCAGTTGTCCAACCGAGGCTTGATAACGCAGATATTCGAAGAACTTTACAAATATACTCCCAAGAATATTTCTATAAGCGCGTTAACCTTCTCACCGAGTAAAGGCGGGGCCTCGGTCATGATAGAGGGTCAGGCCGGGTCGCTTTCCGATGCCTTTGAATATGGTGAAGCCATGCGTGAAGCTTCTTTGCTGAGCGAAATGCAGCTTCTAAAAGCCCAGGTAAGCCCCCGACCAGGTGGAAGCGTGGCGGAATTCAGAACGCAATGTCTTATTCGGATTGACTGATTCAATGGTTACCCACAGGAACAATCGTCAGAAGCTGTTAGCGATAATTACTGCTGCCACAATCATCTGTGCGGTCATTTTCATGGCCATAATCGAGCCTCAGTTGAGCCGGCGCAGAGTACTGCTTGAGCACATGCATGATTTGGAATTGAAACTGACCAGGATGGAAGCCGATTTGCTCGTAAGAGACCGAATAGATCAAATCTACTCGCGTGTTGAGCCGTTGATAGCCAGCAGGGGCACTGAACATCAAGAGCAATCGCTGCTCATCCGTCAGCTCGGTGAACTGTATGGCAAGCTGGATGTAAAGATCCGGTCGGTAGTGCCGTTGCTTACGGCCAATGAGGAGTTTTATAGCCGTTTGACGGTCAAAATCGAAATGTCCGGCCAAATAAGAAGCATTCTCAATTTCATCTCGGCTGTTGAAACACACCCCAATCCTATAAGGATTGAAAAGTTCGACCTGAAGACCAAAGACGCTGTGGACCACGTACAGGCGTCATTTTTGATTACTAAAGTTGTGGCGAAAGCCGAACCCGAGGCAGACTGAATGTTGAAGAAGCTGATGGACAGACTCGTGGATCGCTATGGCTCCTGGCGATTGGTACATGCGGCGCTGGCGGCCCCGGCCATTGTCTTATTAATCGTGCTTATGCTCGGATTAGTGCTGCCCGTTCGGTTAAGCTCCGACAGTCATATTGACGCCTTGAATGCGAAAGGAACGACTGCAATTGACATGTCCAAAGCTTTGGAGCCGTCTGCCGGTGATTTCCAAGCCCTCGCCAAGGTGTTCAGGCCCAGCCTGTTCAAGGCCTCAGCCTCGCTGGGTGATAAACCCATGGCCGACAGGACCATTGAAAAAATAAGGTCCCAACTTACACTCAAGTGTATCACGCAGATAAGGGGCGAGCCGGTCGCATACGTTCATATCAAGGGTATCCGGTTGCAACAGTGCAGGGTCGGCGATTCGGTCGGCGATCTTTTCACGGTCCTCGATATCAACAAGGGAAGCGTCGAAATATCAATTATAGGTCATAAAGTGACCTTAACACGTTAAATGAACAGGAGATTATGATGATTGTTCTTACCAAGAAGGTTGTGACGCTTATGGCGCTTGTCTGGCCGGTCATCTCTTTGGGCGTCGATAACGGTGGTCGGGGTGTCGCATTTGACCCGTTCGCCTCCGGCGAGGCAAATATCACGCCGTTACAGCACAATACCACTGACACAAGCCCGGTCATTCCGGAGATACAATTCAATAATGATGAAATCTCTATGGTGTTTCAGATTATAAGCGATGCGACCGGATGGAGTATTTTCCCCACAGAGGGCGTAAGCAAAGCCAAGATAAGTCTCTGGGCCCATGACATCACCGCCCAGGAGCTGCTTGATACCGTTGTAAGACTGGCCGGTTTCCTCTATTACCGTCAGCAGGGTGACATTATTACGGTAATGACCTATGATGAGTATATGCAGCATCACGGACTCACCGAGAAGGTAATTGAGGTGGCGTATGCCGACGCGACCTCCCTGTCTGTCGTAATTAAGCCGTTCCTGACCAAGCTTGCCAAGATTGTTGTGCACAAGGAGACGAACACCATTGTCTTGTACGAAACTGAGTCAAACCTCAAGTCAATCGCAGGCGTAATAGAGAAGTTGGACGTCCCTGCGGAAGATGTCGGCGTAGAGGTCATCAACCTTAAATACGCGGATTGCGAAAGCTTGGCTGGAGTCCTGCAACAGGTTTTTACAGGACAGAAGCAGATGACGATGAACAGAGGGCAGGATGCAGGCTATACAGATGAACCGTCCGGCAGCGGCGACAAGAAGCCGACCACCGTCCAGGCGCGGGATATCCTGGTTCCCTACGAACAGGTGGGCATATTCGCCGTTGTTCATGCAAACCAACTCGTGGTCGTCGGCGTGAAATCGGACGTGGAGAAGGTAAGAGAGCTGGTGGCAAAAATCGATGTTTACGGCGCCGATATGGTCCTGGAGGTGATCGATCTCGAGTACGCTGACTCGCAAGTCGTGGCACAGACCCTTCAGGAAATATTCACGCCCAAGGAGCCCAGGATAACGACCAAGAGCGGAAAGAAAATGACGACCCCAACGGAAGCAGCGTCCCCTGCACGGCCGCCACAGCAGGGAGTTGAAATTGAGGGCGTGCTCTTTACCCCAGCGGCACAGGTGGAAGTGTTTTCTATCGGCCGGACCAACCAGTTAATAGTAAAGGCCTTCAGAAGCGACATCGAAAAGGTCGAAGAGCTTGTTGAGAAGCTCGATGTTTTTGTTGAGCCCACCACCAAGAGTTATCACTTCGTGTATGTCGATGCCGCCGAGGTGTATCAGGGATTGGAACAGATACTGGATATCTACAGCCGCTATGGCGGCTCCTACGGCGCAGGAGCACAAGGCACCGGCGGCCGCGGCCGCGCAGGTTATGGTAAAGAAAGCGGCCTTACACTGGTCGAGAGGACGAACTCAATCCTTCTCACGGGCCCGCCCTCGGCCCACCGAATCATGGAAAGCATACACCGGAGTGTTGACCAGCCCGGCTTGTATGAGGCCGGTTTGATACGAGTCTATAAGATCCAGAATGGAGACGTCGAGGAAATCGCCAAGACGGTTCAGACACTGATAGAGGGCCGGGGCGAAACCCGAGAAAAGCCCGGCGAGGCGAAGTATGCACCAACGGAAGGCGGCCCTGCCGCACCCAAGCCGCCCGCGGGACCCGCCGGGGCGAAAATGGAGCAGACCGAGGAGTTCGTGCCGCAGATCGAGGGCAAGGTTTCCGTGAACAAGGCCACCAATTCGATAGTTGTGCAGACGACCGACCGCCTGCACCGTCAGATTGAACAGCTCATCAAGGAACTTGACATCCGCAGAAAACAGGTCCTCATAAAGGCCATGATTGTCGTAGTGACCACCACCGACGATACCGACTTTGGAGTCGAGCTTGGCTATTTCGATGGGGACCTGATTTCCTTTACGGCCTTCGGACTGTCGCAGATTGATCCTGCTACCGGCGCGCGGGACATCATCGCGGGCCCCGGCGGGACCGCTGCGGTGCTGGAGCCCGACAAGCTCCAGGTTCTGGTAAGGGCTCTTCAATCCAAGGACAACATCCGAATAGAGTCGGCGCCACAGGTGCTGGTCAATGATAATGCGGTCGGCCTCATTCAGGCCGTCGCCGAGGAACCATACAGGCGAGCCGACCAGGGCGAAACAACGACTGTCACATCGTTTGGCGGCTTCGTCGAGGCGGGTACGCAGTTCGCCATCACTCCCCACATCAGTGACTATGGGTATCTGCGAGTGGAATATCAAATCACGCTCAATGCCTTCGCCGAGAGAGCCGACCCCACGCTGCCGCCCCCGCGCAACACAAATACCATTCAAAGCGAGGCCACGGTCCCCGACTGCTCCACCATTGTCGTGGGCGGCATTCAATCGTCAAATCAAAGCGACAGTGTTGATAAGGTGCCGATTCTCGGTGACATTCCGCTGCTCGGCTTGATATTCAGAAACACGATAGTGAGAAACGAGTACAGGACCACTTACCTGTTTATCACCACGTCCATTATGAAGAGCGAAGATTTCAGCGACCTTATCGACATCAGCAAGAAGGCACATGACGAAGTTAACGAGGCTCGCGAGGGTCAAACGGAACCGGAACCGGAAAATGGCAAATAGGGGCCCCAATCACGCGGCCACCCTGGTGGCAATACCGGTTTTCAACGAAGTCAAATATGTCGACGAAGTATTGAAGGCCGTTCGCAGGTATTCGCATGCCATATTGGTTGTGGATGATGGCAGCACGGATGGTACGCGTGAGGCGCTCGGCGAGCATGCTGATGTTCAGATTGTTTTCCATGAATCGAACGAGGGATACGGACGGAGTCTCATTGATGCTTTCCACTTTGCTCGCCGGCACAAATTCGATTGGGTGATAACTATCGATTGTGACCATCAGCACGAGCCATCCTGCATCCCTCAATTTTATTGCGAGATAAAAAAGGATGATGCTGATATTATAAGCGGCTCGCGCTACCTGGACCCGGCAGGTCCCAACTCAACCGTGCCGGCCGAGAGAATTGCCATAAACAAGAAGATAACCCGAATACTCAACGAAAATCTGGGCCTGAAATTGACCGATTCCTTCTGCGGCTTCAAGGCCTACCGGACCAGCGATGTTGCGGCGCTTGACCTGACCGAAAAGGGCTACCGATTCCCGCTTCAGTTGTGGATTCGGGCGGCGCGCGCAAGGCTGAAAATCCGTGAAATTCCGGTGCCTTTGATATACCATGACCCCGAGAGAAACTTTGCCGGTGTTTTGGAAGACCCGCAGTACCGATTCAATTATTATATGGAAATAATCGAAAAAGAGCTGGGATACAATGTTGGTCAAGACATTACAGGAGCTGACCTTACCGGAGCAGGAAAATCTCGTATTTGTACATCCTGAACCCTGCGAATGGTTTTCCCTTCCGGCCGAGAACAAGTCCCGCCTTCAAAATCTGCCGGACAGGACAAAGTCACGCGATGAGCTTCTTGCGATGGCCCGCAATTATACGCGAGAACTTGCCGCCGGTCCCTGCCCAGGCGGCGCTTGCGACAATATCATCACAACGGGGCATCAGCCCACCTGGCATCACTGTGGCATCTGGGCCAAGGACCTGACCGCCTGCAAACTTGCCAAGGCCGTGGGTGGGACCGCCCTGCACCTCGTTTTGGACCACGATATTTGCGATGTCGGTCTTGTGCTGCCGGAAAAGGATGGTGCGGGATACTGGCATTTCCGGAAAGTTGAAATTGAGCCCGAGCAACATAACGTCCTGCCTGAGCTGCGGCCGCCGCCGGGCGAGGCACAAGTAAGGGCTTTTCTCGAAGCCGTTGTCAGTGGGCATCCGGAGCGATTCTGCAGTGACATCTGGCCCAGGTGCGGAGTCTTCGCAAATAGCCGACCGCCGCGCTTCGAAAACCTCGCGCATTTGGTTACGTATCTTCAATACGCTCTAAACTCAGCATTAGGCCTCGAAATGCTTTATCTGCCCGTATCGGAGCTTTCCGAGAGCAGAGCTTTTCTTGATTTCGTCACGTCCATAATCTCGGAGGCCGCTGACTTCGCTCGCTCCTACAATGACGCCGTCGCCGCGAACTCAGACAAACGTAAGACAAAACGGCCCAAGGCGATTGGACCTTTGGCGTTTGATAAGCCGACCGGACTAATTGAGCTGCCATTCTGGCTGATTTCATCCGACGGTACACGCACATCGCTGTGTGTCGCATCCAAAACGCCCGACAAAATCAGAATCGGTACCGCTTCTGCAGAATTGGGCGACCTCGATTCCGGCCAGGCCGCCGGTAGAGCGGACCAGTTGAACGACATACTAAAGAAACACGGATACCTCGTAAGGCCCAAGGCGGTTTCACTGACCCTTTTCGTTCGACTGTTTCTGGCGGACTTGTTTGTGCACGGCGTCGGCGGAGCTTCATACGAACCTGTCACCGACTACATCATCGAGCGCTTCTATAAGATAAAGCCGCCGCGATTCGCTGTGGCAACGTGCACCATGAGACTCCCTTTAGCGGCCCCCCCCGATTCTGCTGAGCGCGATATATCCGGGCTAAAGCACAAGCTGCACCGCATAAAGCATAGTCCCGAAGAGTACATTGCCGAATCGGCACTTGCCTGCGAGCCGGTGGCATCTTTGCTTCAAAGCAAAAAAGAGCTGATTGCAAAAGCCACAGACCCTGCTGCCCCGCCCACCGTTAGAAAAACGGCGTGGAACTCACTTTCCATAATCAACGACAGACTGTATGAATACGCCGGAGACGCCGCCAAAGTGTTGCAAAGAGAAGCTGCCCAGGCCGAGAAGCGCCGAGCCTCCGACGAGGTTCGCACCAGCCGGGAGTTCTTCTTTGGCCTGTTTGCGGAACAAAGACTTCGCGAGCTGGCCGACTCAGCATTCTTCAATACGCGGCAGGCGGTAACCTCCAGATTTGCTGTTTCCGATACGGAAAGGCGCCTGCAATGAAAAAAATCATGATTGTTGCCCCACACCCTGATGACGCTGAACTGGCGATGGGCGGCGCAATAGCCGGGATGATAGATGCCGGCTGGGATGTGACCATCGTGGATTTGACCGACGGTGAGCCGACGCCTTTCGGTTCAAAGGAGCTGCGAAAACAAGAGACCGACAAGGCAAATGAAATTCTCGGCATAAGAAAACGGCTGTGCCTCGATATGCCTAATCGTTACCTGCAGGCCACCCTCGAGAACCGAAGAAAGCTGGCCGAGGTCATAAGGCGCCATCAGCCGGATGTGCTGTTTGGGCCGGTCAAGCCCGACTACCATCCCGACCATGTCGCCGCCGCCGATCTGATAGTGGCCGCTCGCTTCGAAGCCAAATTCCACAAGACCGATATGCAAGGTGAGCCGCACTGGGTATCTCGCCAATACCACTATTATTCAATCCACAGGGGACATTACAATAAACCCTCTTTCATCATTGACATAACAAGCCACTGGCAGAAGAAGATCGACGCCATTGCGGCCTACGAGAGCCAGCTAAAGAATACAGGGGCTGAGCCTCTTGCCTTTCTCGAAAAGATGGAAACTATCGGTCGATACTTCGGTTGCTGCATCGGATGCAAATACGGCGAGCCCTTCGCCGCCGATGACCCTCTGCCGATAAAGCAGATGATGTCGCTGGCCGATCTGTGTTAGGCCCAGAAACACCCGGTGCGGTCTTGTCGTTCGGCCGGCTGCCTTGGCTGCATGATATGCTGCACATACCAACTGCGAAGAACGCCGAACCTTCAGTCTCACGCTTTTCGGTCAATTCACGTAGCCGTATCAGGTAAATCATGGTACAGCGGATGAAGAGTTGTTTTGAAAGGCATAAAGCCGCCGCCACGCCGCTGCTGTTCGGGCCCAGTCCGGTTCTGCCGCAAAAAGGTCGTCGCTTAGAATCTTCGGCTTGGCTTGTACCTCAACGACTTGCCAAGGCACATCCGGATGTGCAAACTCCTCTGCATCAGGCATACTGCAGCGGGCGCTGAAAAGCCAGCGCGGCCCCACCGGCCAGATGTCCGATCTGGACCGAAGCATAAGGCTGCCGCCAAACACTTGACCAACCGCTTGTTCAAGGCTGGCAGACCACGTCCCGTCATCCCCGACAAACTGAACCACCAGTACGCCGCCATCCGTCAGCCTGTCCCGCACCGTTTCCAAAGCCTCGCGTGTAAAAAGGTGAAACGGAAGCCGTTCCGACGTACAAACGTCAAGAAAGATAAGGTCCCACCGTTTGTCTGTTCCAGCAAGGAAGGTCCGCCCGTCGGACAAGGTTACGTCGCCGCCGAAGCCGAAGTCCCGCCGCGCCACCTCTGCTACGCGGGGATCCACCTCCACTGACTCGCAAACAAGGCCATGGGCCTCAAGCAGCCTTGGGGCAAGACCAGCCCCCAGCCCGATAACAAGAGCCGTTTTCGGCCGCCGGCTGAGCCTCAGCCCAACCTCAAGCAAGTAGCCGTGCTCCAGGCCCTGCCACCGTGAAATGTCTCCCACAAGGGCGCTTTGCGGCAAGCCGTCAATCAAAAGTACGCGCCCACCTTCGACATCTCGAATCTCAATCTGCCCGTGTCTTGACTGGATAACGTTTCTATTCTCTCCGGCCAGCCACAGAACAACCGCAAGGGCCATAACTGCGGCCATCAGGACGGCAACTATCCGACGCCGCTCTTTCCAAACGCCCGGCAACAGAGAAAGCAAAAGAGCGGCGGCAATTAACAGATAGGATTTGCTCAGCCCCAGGCGCGGCAGGACAGTCAATCCGATCAACAGGGCCCCGCCGATGCCCCCCGCACTGCCGCAGGCCAACACAGCACCGGCCCAGCTCCCGGCGACGGTTTCTTTGCCCGCCTTAACCAATACCGGTGTCACCATGCCGAGCAGCATCATGGGCAGAGACTGGGTGACTGCTGCTGCAACGAGGGCGCCTAAGAGAAGTGAGTGAGTAGCCGCCCAGCGCATCGCCGGACCGTAGGACCGCGACAGTAAAAGCAGCACAGCGGCCGCAAGAGTCAGCGACCAGACAATCACTGAACCGGGACGAACCCTGTCGGCCAGTGTGCCGCCGAGAAGGTTGCCGACCGCCAATGAGCCGAGTGCAACGGCCAGCAGAGCCGCCCAGGCGACCGAGCCGCTGCCGAGTGCCGGCGCCATGGTCCTGGCCGCCAGGACTTCCAGCCCCAGTACGGCCGCACCTACAACGGCCGCAACCACAAGCAAGTAAAGGCGCGGCATTATAAAATCTTGTGGCTTCACGCTGCTTTTCAGACTACTGTTCCATAAGTTTGCGGTCTAATCGGACAAGTTCGCCTTGCGAGGCAATCCAGAAAGCGTGCGGAGTCTCAACGACGGCGTGAGGGGTATCACCACCCAGGGGTCCTATCGCCCAGTTGCCGTCCTTCCAGGCCGATAAGAGGACCCAGTCACCTGTCCAGGGCCTGGTGTGGCCGGACTCGGTGAGGTCCTGCTCCCACAAACAAGACCTGCTCTCGAACTCCCACCGACGCGCTTCGTCCCCGGGCGCCGTCTCGAAAGGGCATTCGCCGGTGGCCAAATCGTATCGGCCGCGTTGAATGGTTTGAGGGCCTTGCTCCTCGCGCGGACCCTGCCGCAAAAGCGTCAATGATTTGGCGTCGTCGGCCAGCTCGATACTGAACACCTGCCCCTCCACGATCCGCCGCCATTGCCCCGGACCCAGATATACACCTTCGCTGGCCGCAACGAATACTTTGTCACCCACTGCAACCAGTTCATGCGCGCCGCGGTGGTTCCACGGATAGTCCGGTCCATCAATCGGCTGCGCCGGTTCGGGCAACTGGACGGGGAATTTCCACCTGCCTTTGCTGAAGCAGCCGAGGCCCCACGGTCGGGCGGTCTTCGTCTCGCGTGGGTAGTAAGCATACTCCATGGCAGCACCTCTGTAAGGACGCGGCTCAAAGAGGACCCACACGTCGCCGTCCGGCGTGACCGCCATTCGCCGGACCGGACATGCCGTCCCGATTCGTTCCGGGCTCATGTATGACCACTGCAAGGTGTCTTCGTCGAAGACACTGATACCCTGCTGGCCGACGACGCCGAATGATTGGTTGGTATAGCCGACCCAGAACTCATTGCCGCGGCTGACCGCCGCACTTAGCATGGGATTCTTCAATTCCGCCTGCGGGTCCAGGAATCGCCACGTTTGCTTCTTGTCATCCCACCTATGCACACCCCGATTACTCGTGACAAGGATTTCGCCCTTGTCCGCAACCATACGGATGAGCCGGTCCGCATCGAAGTGTTCGTAGGGGTCAAACTCCCGCCACTTGCCGGCACCAATGTCGAGCAACGAAACACGGCCATCCAGTTTATACTCGAAATTGTACGAATGGCCGTGCGAGCGGCTTCCGGAAAAAAGAAATACGCGCGTGCCATATCTGGCCAATTCAAGCGGCATCTCAGTGGGAGCATCTTCCCGTCCCTGGTCGGCTGGCCCGTTGCCGGTGGCTGGCAGGGGCCGGACGAAGACCGTCCATTTGCCCGCCGCAAACCGGGCCAGTATCATAGCCGTCGCCTTCGGGCGATAGATATCGGCACCGACGCCCATGCCGTAGTAAACTTTGTCGCCGGCGACGCCGCTGCCTTCGCGAAATCCAACCCAGAGTTCGTCGCCAACCGTCTGCAGGAGCGTCACCCAGCGAACGGGGTGGCCTTCGATTGCCTCTATGGTTTCCCATTGTGAGGTGTTTGGATCGAACTGCGACAGGCCTCCCGGACCCCACCGATTCTTGTCGGGCTCATAAATGTCAACGCAACCGGCCCACAAACACCCCTGGCAGGGGACCAGTCGAGTGACGATGTTCGAGGCCAGACCATCAGACATTGTGTATCGTCTGGGCCTCTGTCCGGCAGCTCGGCCCACCAGGTAGCTCTGTTCATTGAGGCGAGCGAGGATTCCGCTCCAGCCGGAATAGGGCCCTTTGCGGTCCTTGTAGCCCTCTGTTTGGATGTACCTCAGGAAGTCGGCCGGCTGGTAAGCTCGCCACGTATGGCCTTGGAACTCGACAGAACAAGCCTCCTCAAAAGACTGCCGCTGATCCTCCCTGTCGCCCCGTCGTCCCCCCCATTTGCGCAATATGCCTGGTCCAATGAGAGGGCTGTCGGCGGGCGATGCGGTCGCTTGAACAAAGTCGTCCGGGCGATTGGCAGGCCAGCCTTGGGCGACCGTAAGCCGCCCCGTGATTTCGCCGCTGCTTCTGCCGAAGAGCACGCCACACCTGCCGTAGTCTGCCGCGACGTTGTTCTCGTTGACCTTAACGTTGCGCGGCTGGCCGGCATAGACAAAAACGTTTACAGCATCTTTCGGTATTGCGTCGCCGGCACCGGCCAGAGAGCCATCCTGAATCCGCCGAAGTTCAATCCCTCGACAAAGCTGGGTTGCTGCTATTGCGAAGAGGAACCAGCCCACAACTACCGTAGCCATCAGCCGAGCGTAATGCCTTAGCATGACTGACCTGCCTAAGATTGGCACGTTCATTTCAGTATCCCTCCCAAATGAACAATTTAGGATCTGTCAGCAAGCTTTTCAGCTTTTTCGTCCTTTCCGCCCATATTCCTCAAAAAAACATATCTCCTTGAGCGGTTTTCGACCCTTCGCCTCTCGAAAAGCCGACTTTGAGGCCGGATAGCCCAATGGGACCACCATCACGACGTTAACGTCATCGGGCACCTTGACTATTTTCTTAACCTGCTTGTCATGAACCGCCCCAACCCAGCACGTACCCAGTCCTTCATTTCTTGCTGCCAGTATGAGATGGTCGGTTGCTATAACAGCATCACGCCGGCCAGCCTCATCTTGCCAGGGCTGATAGCCACTGCTGCACTTTACAGCACAACAAACCAGGACTACTGGCGCTTCTGCGGCAAAGTCCTGTTCATAACACGCACGGGCTATCCTCTTTTTCTTTTCTTCATCTGTTACCACGACGAACCGCCAGGGCTGTCTATCACCCCCGGATGGTGCGATCCGCGCAGCTTCGAGAACTCGACCAAGCACATCATCTGGGATGCGTCTCTTCAAAAACCGCCTGACACTGCGTCTTGTCCTTATCACGTCGTAAAACTCCATCTACTCTGCTCCCTTGAGAATTCAATCCCGGATTGACAAATTATTTTGGCGCTTCCGATAAATATGCTGTGTCATCATATTTGGCGATTTGAGACCCGGCCTTGGAAGCGGTAATCCGCTTTATCGCCTTGTCTTTATCATAAGGGCTAATACGGCTTCTTCTCACGGCCTCGGCCAGCGTGGCGATGGTGCTGTCATACGTCGCCCGGTCCACAGCATAAGGCGTGGCGTCTTTCCCGCCATGAGCAAACGAATAGCGTGCCGGGTCCTCGTATGAAGGCTTAGCGCCGTAAATAACTTCGCCAACCAGAGCCAAAGCGCGAACGGTCTTCGGCCCCACACCTTCAGTGGCAACCAATTTCTCGTAATTTCCGGGCTTTGTGTCGCACACCTTGGCCAGTATCTTCTCCAAGTAACGGCTGCGAGAAAAATCCTCACATATAACGGGATGCGCCCGAAATTCGGTGTTCTCCAGTTTTAGAAATGTAAGTTGTTCATTCCTGTATTTCAAGCTGATCATCTTGCTAAGGTCGGACGAATGCTTTCGCAGGATTTCAATATCTTTCATAAGCGAATGATAGCCCGATGAGACAAATTCCACACTAAGCTCTCTCGTATTTCTGCTGTCCCGGGCAGTGAGATTCAATGAAGGTCGCCGTTCTGCCGCAGTGACAATGCCGGTGTGAGGCTCACAGACAATATCCTCAATATTGTCAGAAAACCAATGGTAACGACGAGCCGACACATTGGCCGGATTCATTCCCTGTTGTACCACGGTCCAGCTGCCATTTTCAGTGAAGAAAAAACTGTGGTGATATATCTGATATCCATCCTGGACAAGCGAGCTATCCACCTTGGCACTCATCTTCGAATTGTAGACCAGCTTGTCGGCGCAGTGACCTGGCAAACTCAACCTGTCTGCCCAACCAGTGATCTCATCGGGAGTCTTGCGAGATGTTTTACCCTTGCCTCCGCAGATAAAAACACCAAGCTCCCGCTCCCGCCCTCGAATCGCCTCTTTCAACGCCGCCGTCAGTATCGTGGTAAGACCCGAGGCGTTCCAGTCAAAGGCCAGCACAGTGCCTAACGATTGAAACCAGACAGGGTCTGCTATTCTGCGGATGAACTCATCCGGCCCAAACTCCTCTACCAGTACCCTGGTCATTTCGCGGCCCAGTTTGACCATCCTCTCAAACAGCCACCTCGGGCACTTGCCGGTATCAAGAGTAAATGTTGCGATTCCTCTTTGCATACCTTGAAGTCTACCTTTGCACCATCATCAAGTCAATTCGGGAACACCAAATACTTGCCCCGGCAAACCTCGCGGACATTTACCTCAAGATTTGCTTCAGCAAAGCTTTTGTTTCAGGCCACAATAGATATGTCTGACTAACTCCGGTCTTGCTCCTCGGCATAACAGTGCTTCCTAAACCAATTCGAAAGTGTCGCACAGCATTTGCCGAGAAGAATGACACGGAAATGATTTCCCGCAAACCTTTGAATTGGCTGGGCTTACGAAACTGGGCGGTACAGGACTTGAACCTGTGGCCTCCTGCGTGTCGAGCAAAACGGGGCCTTTTCCAAGTATTTGTAATAAAAGCGTTTATGAGCGAAAGTATTTATGGTTGCTGAAGTTAGGTGTGCCGTCGTGTGACGTCCCGTGCCCGGAAAAGACGCAAAAAATGGAAAAGTTATACGGCGAGTTATACGTGCCGCCACAGGCACAAACGTCGGAACCGGAAACAGTAGGGCTGTCGACCTGTGATGGTTGGCAGCGAAGTCGATGCTGGGTGTCCGTTTTCGACCATCCGACAGCCCTTCCCGCAGCCCTTAAGCAGGATCCGCCGGCTTGGTTTTGGCGGGAAGGCCGGCGAAATCATTGGCGAAAAGGGCCCAATCGAGGTAGAATTAGGCTGAAACTCCATTATTTTGAAATTATTCGAAGCCGGCGGAATCTATATCTTTGAAGCAGCCAAATAGACCCGGGGCAACAGGCTGATTTTCGTGGAAAGAACCGATGGACGACTTACTTCTCGTTGAAGCAAGCCAGGCGGGCCACAAAGCTGCTTTCAGCGTGCTAATAGACCGTTATTACAGGAACGTGTACCGCCTCGCGTATCAGTACACGGGGCGACATCATGAGGCTGACGACATCTGCCAGGAAGCATTTTTGCGGGCATTCGGTGCGATAGGAAGCCTGAGAGAGGGCGGCTCTTTCAAAGGGTGGATCTTTACCATAGCGTCGAATCTGCTGCGAAGGCGCATCAAGGACATGAAGGTCGAAAGGCGGTTGGCTGCAAGAGGCGCAAGCACCGACGCGACTGAGTCCGCTGCGGATGGGGATGCAGGGCCATCGGCGAAAATGGCAGCCGAAGAGAGGACGGTAATTGTCCGTCGGCAGGTCCAGGAGATGCCCGAGCAAATACGGCTGGCGGCTATTCTGATTCTTATGGAAGGTCTTTCCCAAAAAGAGGCTGCGGCAGTGCTGGGTTGTTCTGAGGCTACAGTTTGCCGGCGATTAGAGGCAGCGAGAGAATGGCTTAAACCAAGATTGCGGAATCTGATCTAATAAGGGGGCGTATTATGAACGGTAATGATAGAGAAGAGAACCGGATCGAGGCAATGCTTAGAGATTCGTATGGCGAGATTAAGCCTGCTGATTCCTGGGCCGCGCTACGGGGCCGGATCGATCGCCGAATAGAGAACGCGAAACTGCCCGGTGTATCAGCCCTCCAGGGGAGCAGGAGCATTGCTTTCTGGCGCAGAACGGCGCTGGCTTTGGCGGCATGTCTGCTGATAGCCATAGGCTTGCTCATTTACGCGCTTGGATTCGTTCAGGGTGGCAGAGTCGATGGGCCCCTGACCAAGCCGATAAACACCGGCCTGTTCAGCCAGGCCCAGTTGGACCAGTTGAAAGAGACATTCTCAAATGTTCGTCAGTTGTTCGAAGAGCAATCGGCGTGGATTGTGGTGGGCTCCGGCAATGATGCAGAAATCGGGGTAGAGCAAATCGGCCGAACCTGGGACGCCAGCAAGATAGTGGTGGTCCGTCTGGCGGTGAATCTCGAAAAGGAAAATACTGCACCCCGGTTCTTTGATGTTGTCACGTTCCCCAACCAGAGAGCCGATTTTCAACTGCCCCTTGCGGATTCATCGCCTGTAAAGGTCTCTCTGAGGCCGCTGGTTAAGGACAAAGCCCTTGCTGTGGAAATAAGAGCCCAGGTGAACGGCCGGGCAAAATCAGAGACTACAACCACGGTGGACGACAATGTATTCACTTCACTGGTACGTCTGCCTTCCGACGGCGACTGGGTGACCATAAATGGGATAGCACGATCGGTGTCGAGTATTTGACAAGGGTGAGCCATGAAGCCAGTATCTGCCACAATCTGGTCGGCCTTGATGGTGTTGCATCTATTGTGGGCGCGGCCTTGCCGCGCGTCGTTTCTTGAGATGAGCCTCGAGCGAAACTCAATTTACACCCCAGGTCGTATGCGTCTGGTCATGAAACTGGCAGACGAGGCTGCTGTTCAGGGCAGCTATGCAGTTGGGATTAGCGTTGTAACGGAAGAAGTAATCATTAGAAACCAAATCCTGCCTGTGGCAAAAGATGCTCCTGCGGTCTTCGAGTTGGATTTTCCTGCGGTGCGCAATCGCACGAATGTTCGATGTCGCGCAGAACTGTCTATCGACGGGAATTTTATTGAAGCGAGGGAAGAACCGTTGCTGTTGTGGCCGCCCGTGGCGCCCATAGAAAAGGCGGCGGGAAACAAGACAATATGGGTGTTTGACGTTTCCGGCGGTCTCCAGAGGATATTCAAGGATTTACAGGTAAGCTTCAGCGACGCCACTTTTCAGGCCATCAGGGATTTTCAAATGCCTGACATTGTATTCGTCGGCGAGAATCTCGGTCTCAAGAGTTTCGACACGTTGTTAAGTCGAATTTTGGTTAAAGACGAAAATCTAAGGGCGCTTGTCTTCTTGCGGCAGGAGGTATTTCCCGAAGCCTGGCCGGTCCAGGCGCTTTCTACGGAGGCATCGGCCCAGAGTATTTCCTGTGACCCGAACCGTCCTCTGCTATCGGGCTTGAACAGATTTGATATAATGAACATGCTGAGCGGCGTTACCCCGGTCGGGATAACTACGCCAAAGGACGAAGAATGGGAATTGGATTGGCATATCGGCGAATCGGGAAAAGGCGAGAAACAAACAAGCGGATACCTCGCAGTAGTCAGGCAGACCGGACTGACCACCGTCTACTGTCAGGTTCCCATAACAGGTGATTTTGCGAAGGAACCACGTTCAGCAGTTTTACTAAGAAACCTTTTACACTTTGCGTATGGCGAGTGCGTTCCGCGTAACCGCTAAACTATTGTCTTTAATCGAAGGAGAAATCATGAAAGCCTCACGCTGTCTAACTGCGGCGGCGACGTGTCTGGTCATCGTGGCCGGCGGCGCCTTCGGCCAAATGGACGGAAATTCACCAATGGAAAAGCCAACTGCCGAACCAAACTCCGTCACCAGCGTGACCATCGCCATTATGGATTTTGAGTCTGCTGCGCCCGGCAATCCTGAACTCGGCACACAAATCAGTGACATCGTGACGGCCAGACTCAGCATTTACGACCAGTTCAAGCTGGTGGAACGAAAGAAGCTGGAAGAATTGCTCAGGGAGCACCAACTGAATCTGACCGGCATGATAGACACGAATCAGGCGGTCAAGGTCGGGAAACTTGTCGGCGCAAGAATAATGATATTCGGTCGGGCCTTTCCCGTGGACAAGGACCTTTACCTGGTCGCCAAGATTGTGGGCACAGAAACCAGCCGGGTCAAGGGTGTAATCGCCAAGGGCAGCCTGGAAAGCAATCTGTCGGAGATTATGGGCCAGCTGGTTGATAAGCTGGTCACGGGGCTGGAGCAATGGACACCGCAATTGCTGCCCCCTAATGAGAAGCTGGTCAATAAGATCGCCGTACTGAAGCGCCGGCTGGCGGGCAGGGAACTGCCGACCGTAGCCGTTGTTGTACCCGAAACGCACGTTAATCGGCGAGTTGCTGACCCTGCCGCACAAACCGAGATAAAGCGGGTCTTCGAGGAAGTTGGCTTTAAGGTTGTCGATGTCAGAAACGCCGGCGAATCGAAGGACCCCTATCTCAAGGATGCGGATATAATGGTGACCGGCGAAGGCTTCAGCGAGTTCGGTACGCGCATCGGAGGTCTGGTAAGCTGCCTTGCCCGTCTGGAAGTTCAGGCGACTGAGCGCCAGACCCACAGGATAATAGCCTCTGAGCGGACGACTCGCAGAGCGGTGGATTTGTCCGAAGCCATCGCCGGCAAGACCGCCCTACAGGCCGCCGGACACGAACTCGCAATTAGACTTGTCCAGAGAATAACTCAAGAGACCGAAGACCGGAAAAGCCAGTAAGTGTTTGTCTTTCAGGACCAAAAGTATTGGTCGAACAGAAGCCAACGACAGTAAAAGGCCAGACCATGTGGACTAAGCGCCTGGTGGTTTATGTCCTCACAATTGCGCTTCTGTCGAGTTCGGGCAGAGCCCAAGAGCAGATAAGTTACGCCCTTTTCGCTCTTGAGTGTCCCAAAGAAGACACAGTGGCAAAGGACCTGGCCAGTGATATACAGAGTCTCTTGTTTGCGACCCTTTCGAACTCGAAGGGCATTTGCCTAGTGGAAAGGGCGCAACTTAATCTGGCCCTGAAAGAGCTCGGCCTTGCTTTGGGATGGTGGACGGGTCCCGATGAAACACTTGAAATAGGCAAACTCGTCGGTGCAGACCTTGCGCTTGTCGGATCCGTGTGTCGCGCGAACGAGAAGTACGTTCTGATTGCCAAGCTCGTGGACCTGCATACGGCCGTGATAAGGGACATTACAATTCTGTCAATGGACAGAGAAGGGCTCGATCAAGAGGTCAATGCCCTCAGTCAGTTTGTCCTTCAGTCAGGCAGGCAACAGAGAGCATCCGGCAAAAGGGTCTTTCTTGGCATCGGCGGCTTTGAAGACCTCAGCATAAACAGCCGGTATAAAGACCTTGGGCAACAGGTGAGGGACTTCCTCCAGCAATCTTTTGCTGGCAGCACTACAACCGTATTGGAGAGAGCCTTGGTTGGTCCAGTCTTGAATGAGCTCACTCTGAAGCGAGCCGGCCTGATCGAAAGCGCTGATACGGAATCATCCCCTCTGCCCGCTTTCGTTCTTGTTGACGGTGTCTACCAATCCTTTCGGGAAAAACGAACCGAAATATCTATGGTATTGCGAATCCAAAAGGTAGGAGGTCCGAGGCGCACTGTGACGATTGAGGCTGAGCCTGGCGAATCTCTGTACGCACAGGTTCTATCCGCCGTCGAATGCGCTCTTAAGGAAGGTCTTGACACGAGGCTAAATGCATCCAGAGAGGCGGAGTCTCGTGTCCAATTGGAACTTGGGAAGGAGCGCTCGCGGCTGACTTACATGAACACCTCGTACCCGCGATTAGGGGGACGTCTGGGCGGTTATTTGCCGTATGAGGAAAAGCAAAAAAGGCTTCAGAACATCAAACAGGCAATCCAAGCGTTTGAATCTGCCGTTCTCTTGGACCCCGAATGTTATGAGGCCCGGCTTATGCTCGGCATCTGTCTTTGTGACCGCGATGTTGCTGAATATGAAAGGGGACGGAATCTCTTCCGCGTGGTTATCGCCGGCGCGAAAGACCAAAGGCTCAAAAGCGTTGCAAAGTTTCGGCTGGGAACATCCTACATGACACAAGCCGGGGATGAAGAGGATGAAAACCGCCGGATAATATATGAGCAGACGGCATTTGACCTCCTATCTGCCCTGCTGCAGGAAGTCCGCAGCCCAGACCACCGATCCTGGATTCTGGACCACATGGAATCTCTCTACGAGGCACTACATCACGCTGGCAGGAGGACATTAAAAGAGAGGCTTGAGTTTCAGAAATCACGTATCCTCAATGGTTGCGAACTGGCCGAACAGCGAGCCAGAGAAGGATTATACATAGATGCGTACGGCCTCTCTGATTGCTATTTCAATAAGACATCGCGTATTCTGCAAGCTGACAAAAAGGCTACAGCAAGCCACTTCGTCAACATAATTAAGGAGGTTGAACGGGAGCATCCTCATCTTGCGCCCTATTTTGTCGTCACGTTCGTGACACACCAGGAACCGGACCCGAATCGGACCGAACTACTCAGCAGGTCGGTGAAAGGTATCCGGGAGCATCCTGAATTTGTGGCGGACTACCACTCGTACTGTCGAGACTCAGTTCGGCGTGTCGTGGGATGGGCAACCCAATATGGTGAATACGATCTCAGCATTTTAGCAGGCGAGATGATTCTTGAGGCCGTGGATAAGGGCATGACAATGGCCCCATTAGACCAGGATCATGTTAAAATCTCTTTGGGATACGCGTATATGCAGCAGCGTCAATCGAAGAAAGCTTTGGAAAGGTTCGAGGGCGTCAGGGGCAGAGACATATCAATGCGTTGGTCCGGCCCGTGGGGCAGGGAAGGTACGGTCGTGGTGGTCAAGGATGCAATAGAGAGCTGTAGGCAAAATCTTGGGGATGCTGTATCGGGTTACACGCCGTCAATATCTCTCGCAGGCAAACCCCTATTGCCGATCGACAAGTCCGGCGCATTTGATGTTAAGAATGACAGAATCTGGTTCGCTAAAGATAATCTCCTTTATTTCTATGATCTGCCTGAGCAGGTGCAAGTGAAGGTGGACCTCGGCCAAAAGGTGCAAAGCGAAATATCCTGCCTTGCGATAGGTGATAGAAACATCTGGTTCGGAACGGCCGGAAGCGGTCTTTATACTTATGATCCAATTGCTGACAAGGCCCGCTGCTACACATCTGCTGATGGCCTGCCATTGGAGAACATCACCTGTCTGCAATACGTCGCGAACCGACTTTGGATTGGCTTTGGTAAAGGCGATAAAGGCGCCTTAGGCTACCTGGACACACAAAGTCAGGTCTTTGTCGGCCTGATGCCCAGACTGGATCCCTCTGTTGAGAGAGTGCCCCATTATGGAACTCTCAGCCTTGATCCCTCTGATGCTGCGCCGAAGCACCGCGTTTCAGGCCTCGTACAAACTGACCCACTGAATCTCTGGGTTGCCGTTCGGGGTAAGGGACTTCAGCGGTACTCCCTGAGTAATTATCGGTGGGATACTGCTACCGCAAGTCACGGGTTTGACAGAGAACCCGTCCGTGCCATTACGGATAATCATAACCGGGTCTCGTGCATAACTGGAGGTCCGGATATGATAGTTGTTGGATGTGCCAACGAGTCAGGGAGCAGGTCTGGATACGATTACCGCATAGGCGGTATTGCAATATATGAGCCTGTGAATAATAAATGGAAGTCGATTACCACTGCAGACGGGCTCCCAAAACAGAATATCTATTCGCTCGCCATGGACGGGAACAATTTTTGGGCGGGCGGCAACGGCTTTGTCGCATTAGTTGACCCCGAATTGAATCGGGTGCAAAGCATACTTACGCTTGAGAACCCCGATGCCGCGGTCAGGACGATCCGTGTCGCCGAAAGCCGTGTCCTTTTCTGTGCGGGAAATTATTTATGGGTCTTGGAAAAATGACTTTCAAAGAGAATAACCTGTAATCCATGGACGAAAGACCATTATTCAATGACGGCCTGGGCAGGATGACTTTGGGAATCTGTATCCTGGTCGTTGGCGGGTTGTGGCATTGCGTGGCTGTTACCGCGCTTGGTGCGGCCCCCGCCCGGCGCGCGGCCATACTCTCCTCAAAGGAAATCCGAGAATCCGGGCTGAGCGACCTGCTGACGGTCCAAATGCAGGAACTGCCGGGGGTCGAACTTGTCGAGCGGGATTTGCTGAAGAGCGTCATGAACGAGGTGGGTCTTTTCATGATGTTGGGCGCAGATCAGCCGGAAAACCGCCGGAAGGCCGGTGCGCTCCTCAAAGCCGACATACTTGTCCTATTGACTGTAGAGCAAATTGCAGAAGAAAAGAGAATCAAGGTGATTATAAGCGAATGTTCAAATGGAGCACGTCTGCGGGTCGGCTGGGTGCTTTACGACGCCCGCTACATACACGGCGCCTGCCGCGACCTTATGAAGATCGTAAGGGAGACCCTGGCACGTTTCGAGGGTGGCGTTAAGCAGATAGTAGGCGTTTCCTATTTCGTCTCAAGAAACCTCGTTCACAACTACGACCATCTCCAGGCAGGCTATGCCAACCTGTTGTCAAGCGCCTTGTCGTCCTCGCCCGGAGTGGCCGTGATCGAAATAGAGGAAGCACGCTCTCTCAGGCTTGAGGAGGAGCTTGCCGGCGATATGCAGACCGACCGGGTGGTACCCCTTTTTGTGCAAGGTGAGTTCAGGGTTCAGAACCCCGGTTCCAAAGAGCAAGCCAGGGTTAATATGACAGTTACCATTTCCGATAGCTCAGGTACTATCAGGCAGATGGACTACAACGACCTGCCTATGGACGGAGCGGCCGGCTTTCTAACTGATGACGTCCGGCTGGAAGTCCTAAGGTTGTCAAGAAGCCCCTCACTAAAGACGCTGGACAAAGAAAAACAATTCGCACGGTTGGTAGCGGACGCCTCAGAGTTTGCTATAGTTGGGGAGTGGAAATACTCTATAGGCATGAGAGAAGCTGCCGTGCTCCTGAAGCCTGATTCAGTGGCACAGAGGCGTAAGCTCATTTACGAATACCTTGGCGTAGATAAACCTCGGTTTGCTCTTGAGCACCTTGAGGCTATGATATACCGCCATCTCATATCAATTGGCGAGGCTGTAACACTCAGCGATAAATGTATTCGTCGCTTGTGTGGCGTCTATCCGTTTGGGGTACCCGCAAAGATACGGTCCTGCAGACGAGACTTTCTTCTGACAGCGTATTTGGAGATACTGAAGTTAGAGCCTTCGGGTCCTGAACCCTGGACGCAAGACCATCAACGGTGGTATGAGTTTCTCATTCCGCAGTGGCTCTCGTGTCACTATATGCACGGGTGCCCGACTAAGCAAGACCTGGACTTTTGTTTGCATTTTCACGAGGAGATTCTACCTGAGGAAGCAGAACCCACAAAAGGCTTTATTGTATTGCTGAATGGTCACTGCGATCCCGGGTGGAGCAAGAGATGCACGGGTATCCACTCGGAGCCGCTTTACTTCGCCAAACATCCTGAACATTTCTCAGAGCAGGACTTTCTTGATTTTATTACTGCAATGAGCCGCTCCAAAAGACCGTTGCCTCGTCTATATGGCCGGTACGCTCTATTACAGCACCAGTATCATAAGAGGCTCAGAGAAAAGGAGCGAATGGATGATCTTTGCAGCGAAGCTCGGTCGCTTACGGATGAGGCCAGGAAGCTCGAGGCCTTCGGTGTTTTGGCCGGTGCAGTTGGAGAGTTGTTGCAGAAGATAGAAAAGCATATTCGGGATAATAGTGATGGAGACAAGGGCATCACGCGCGGAGCACGTGTGAATGAGTGATGCAAACACCGCCTGCTGCGCACAGGTGCGGCTCGTCAGGAACAAGAGCAGGAATCGACAATGGATCAGTATGGTTTTTTTCCTGTATGTTGAGAGGACAGCCCCATGATCGACCGGAAATGGATTAACAACCACCCCAAAACGGCGGCCCTTGTAGCGTTACTTGCGCTCCTTATGTTGATTGTCACGGCAACAGTGACCTATCTGCCACAGATACGGGAGCAATTAGAGTCCAGAAGGCGGCTACGTCAACATGAGCTGAGGATGACCACAAGAAGAAAGTACGCGCCTCCAGTTGTCACAGCCAGGCTGGCTTTTGAAAAGGTCCTGCTGACTGTGAAGGAGTTGTCGGGCGAGGTCCGTCCGCTCAAGAGGAGGGGCGATGCCATCGGGTGCGGCGATTCGGTGGACGTGATGTGGTTTCGCGACCAGGTTCTCTTTATGAAAGAAAAAGGGCTGTTCGAGCAGGTGCTTGTGGCCGGCAACACTCCTTTCAGTGATTTGGAATGGGACGGGCGCAACATCTGGGTGAGTATTCCACAAAAGGGCGTTTGGATTTTGGACACCAGCGGTCAAATTGTCGCAGAGGTCGGTTCCAAGGACGGCCTGCCTCCCGGAGAAAATGGGCTGCTGCTGCATACCGTCGGGCCTGGAAGGATGTTTGCCGTCGGCTCATTCGGGCCGCGAGACAGGGGATGGTGTGCCATTGTAGAATACAAGAACGGCAAGCCTTCGATAAATGTCTTCCACGAAGCGAGGCGGGTTCCGTCGAAGCTCGACGAGAAAGACGAGAAAAAGGAGATTAGACACGATCCTTATGTCGTCTTTAGGCCTTGCAGGATTAGCGAATGCCTGGCTTTCACACAAGATTTCGACCCGAACATTGTTTATTACAAGCACTATTCGGTTCGTTCACATCAAGCCGGTGGCCGGAGGACACTGTTCATACACCGGTGCAAAACGAAGCTCAGCGAGCATACATTTATATATCCCTTGGAAGTGGATTTAGATACTTTGGACGTCCGTGTCGCTTCACAGAAGAGCATCTCTTTGGTAAGCAGCGATCCAGGGCTCGACTATGAAGGCAAGACCTATTTTCCGGGAAAGGTGTGGTACTGCATGGATCCAAACACTCGCCGAAAGGAGAAACTGGTGACCCGGGGGCAGCTGCCGGACCCCTACGGCTCGCTGGGCGGCTACTGGGTATCTGCACACTACGGCCTTGCAGGATGGACCGCTGACAGGCAGCTCTATCAGATAAGAGTTACCGATGAGGAGAACGACATGACGCCGCCTCCCCCGGGTGAGGATAAATATTATCACGTTCTTGTGTTCGAAGATGCAAATGGTTCAAAACCGCAGGGGATCAGAAGTGTGCGTTTAGAAATACATCGCCAAGGTCAACCTACTCTCAAATACCCAGCCGGGATCTCTGGAAGGAGCGGATATTACCCGGTCGGTAGATACGAGGCCTCTGGAACCACAACCATAAGTGAAGGCAAGAGGCGCAAGGAGGTCAAGGTCTGTGACTTTGAGCCGATTGAGGTAACCAAAGACAGCCCCGTGCGTTTGGTTTTTAGAACAAAACCTGCGAAAACCCCGGACACTGTTGAGACCGGGCCGGTCACTGCTGCTGTATCTGCGAAAGTGGCCGTGCAGCCGCCGCCTACGGTCGTCCCTTCACTGGACGCAAATAATATCAAGCAGGAAGGTGTGAAAAAAGACGACATTATCCTGTATACCGGCCAGGTTGTACACGCTATCACAGGCGAGCCAATGGCAGGCGCATTTGTGATGACAAGACGTAGCGGCAATTTGGCTTGGATTACACCGGAGGAATGGAAGCAGCTTCATAAACTTCCAATCAATCCTTCTCTGGGCGACGAGGCACTGTGGCCTATAAAGAACATCAGCTCTTCCAAGCTTCCGCAGATAGTTAGAACAGACGCCAACGGCGGATTTGAGATGAGACTCAGCCGCGCCAGTCGACTGCAAGAGCTGGTCGCTTTTGAAGAGAATTTCCTGAGTACTGCGCTTTGGCACAGGCATTTTGGACCAGCCGAGGATGGACGCGTAGAAGTGCCGCCGATTCCGATTTTTCCCGCCGCAAAAATCAAGGTCACGCCATTTGTAGACGTTGACCCCTTTGCTGAGCCGAGTATGTTTGTTATCCCTGCTCACCTTCGACCCAGACTTATTATTGATGAGGACAAGAACCCTTCCTGGGTCGCCACTTTTTCCAGCATGTACGGATCTTCCATCTCCAAGCCACAATTAGAGATGGGCCAACCACAGGCCTTCTATGTTCCGGCAGAATCAAGACTGGGAATTCTGTTGGAAGTGTCTCAAGACTATTTCTACGCAGCGGGCGTTCTGGAGATCACAAATCTTAAACACGGCGAGATCCTCGACCTAGGTCTCCAGGAGTTTAAGCGTACGATGAAGATTGTTTTGAAGGTGCTTGATTCGGCAGACGAACCTGTGGTGGGTAGAAAACTAAGAAAGCACCCTGATGGTTTCTCCTACAATATAGATCCCCACAAGACTAACAAGGAAGGTTTGACTACCTTCTACGTGAGACCCAATAGCGAGGCTAAGTTCGACGTACTTTGTACTTGTCCTGGGGAGCACATAGTCAAGACAGTGGAGTTCAAAATCGGCGGCCGAGAGGATGAAGGTAAGGACTTCACGATTCAGCTATAGGAGGCTGCCGTTTCTTGCATCTCGAGCTGTAAGGACCACTCGTTCCCCCATATCCCCTACCTGAGCGTCACTTCAGTTCTGACCCTGACAGCTCACAAACCGCCGGAAAGCCGAAACTTCTTGACCAATTTGAGAAAAAGGCTGTATAATAGATTGTAACTGGCAGCATCAGGTGCAGTTACGAGATAATAGGAGAGGTACGGTAATGGATACCATGGGTCGGCCCCAACTGGCGTTTCCGTCGCCGGCCAGGCTTTTCACGCCTGGCGTCACTGTCATACTTATTCTTTCACTAATCGGGTTTCTGCTGTCTGTTTTTGCTTCAGGTATGGCCATGGAGCTTCTGGCGCTTAGCGCCCGGCATGTTCTGCACGGAAGAGTATGGCAGTTGATGACATATCCTTTCGTGGAGAGCCTGCCGATGAATCTCATCTTCACCATGCTGATGGTGCTGTTTGTCGGAAGCGCTATCGAACGTGAATGGCGAACTGCGTCCTTCTTGCTGCTCTGGCTCGTTATCACGGTCGTCTGCGGTGTAATATGGGTTCTCGTGAATTTGCTCTTAGGTTATGATTCTGTCGGGTCTGGGGCGTCAGCCTGTTCCTACGGCTTTATCGCCGCTCTCGGACTGCTGTTTCGCGGCAAATCTTTTTTCGTTCTCTTTGCCACTGTTAAGGCGGAATATCTTGCAATGATTCTCATAGGCATCGCCATTATAATGAACATCATGACACCGATGAATTTGGTTTGGGTCATGGGGGCATTGGTGGCATACGTTTACGTGAAGCTGTGCTGGCGCGTCGGTGCGAAAAAGAGCAGAAATGTCGGGCCGAGAGGACGAAGCAGGCCGGATAGTTTTGTGGATATAGACTGAGCAAGATGGTTGTTGAAGCATACAGAGAAGTCGCTGAGCGTATCACTCTCGCACGAGAAGCTTTAAGGTGCTGCAGCCTTTGTCCGCGTCAGTGTCGTGTAGACCGCATTGCGGGGGAAAAGGGCTATTGTGGTCTGGACGACAAACTCCGATGTTTCCGCGAAATATTATATTGTGGTGAGGAGCGTGAGTTAGTACCCTCGCATCAGATTCATCTTGCCGGATGCAATCTTCGGTGCGAGTTCTGCCTGGTGGCGGAATGGAACGAACAGCCGTGGGCGGCAGAAGAGGTGGATTTCGATTATCTTGTCAAGAGGATTTCCGACCGCTGCCGACAAGGGGCAAAGACCCTCAATTTCCTGGGCGGCGAACCGGCGGTGAACGTGTATGGGATTCTGGAATTACTGGAGCGAGTAGGGCCAGGCGTTAGGGTGGTGTGGAACTCCAACATGTATTACGGTGACATAGTCGACGCACTCATAAATGGACTGGTGGACGTGTATCTTGCCGATCTCAAGTGCGGCAGCGCCGACTGTGCAGAGCTGCTGCTCGGAGTGAAAGACTACGGGATGGTGGCAAAGCAGAATATCCTGAAAGCATGCGAACACGGTGACGTAATTGTCCGGCATGTGGTACTTCCGGGCCACCGCGAGTGCTGCCTCAAGCCAGTACTTAGCTGGTTGGCTGCGGAGGCGCCCGCAGTGAAGCTTAGTCTCCGAGGCAATTATGTGCCGCCTGCAGAAGCAGTGGCGGCGCCAAAGGAGTACCTTGGAGAAGAAGATATGCAAAATGCGGTGTATCTGGCCGAAAGTATGGGATTGAAGCTGATCGAATGAAAAACAAGCCCTACAAACGAAAACCAGGTGATTTTGAGATCCGCATTCTCAGTAATGGTCGGGTCGTGATGATTGCACCGGACGAAATGCTGCTGGACCTTGCCAAACAGATTGAATCGAAAGCCGATACGATTTATTCCGTAATGGAGACAGCCAAAGATGCCGGAAAACAAGCCAGCAAAAGTGAGTGAGCAAATTACCGCTAACCAGAACGGCAGAAAGGAAATGAGTGAATTGGAGGTGCTCATCAGGGCCCGTTACCCTCTCATATATGTGATAAGCTGGGAGGAACAGCGTGTCTTGGCGGCAGTCTCGAAGATAGCCTCAAAACTTGGTAAGAATGTGTTCGAGTGGTCGGTAAACACAGGACTCGTGCCTGCAGGAAGCAATGTCCAGTCCCAGAAACATCGTGATACCGCGACCCAGGACCCTCTTGTCGCGCTCGGCAACGTTATTGAACACATGGACCCGGCTCTTTACATGTTCAAAGACCTGCATCCTTTTCTCAAAGGGCAAAACATGTCCGTAATTCGGCGGCTGCGGGAAGCCGCGCTGTCGCTTAAGAATACGTACAAAACGATAGTCATAGTAAGTCCGATGTTTGAGATGCCGCCGGAGCTCGAAAAGGATATGACTCTGCTGGATTTTGATTTGCCGACGGAAAAAGACTTTGCCGTGCTTCTGGGCAGAGTTATCGACGAAGTGAAGGACAATCCCAAGCTGGACGTGAAAGTGGACGGCACGACGCGGGAGCAAATAGTGCATGCATTGCTGGGGCTTACACTGGCAGAGGCCGAGAACGTTTTGGCCAAGACTCTTGTGCAGAACCGCGGCCTGGGCGGTACTAGCCTGAAGGTCATCAACAACGAGAAAAAGCAGACCATCCGCAAGAGCGGCTTGCTGGAGTTCTATGATGCCGAGGAAAACATTGATTCTGTGGGTGGGCTGGACGCGCTGAAGAGCTGGCTTGCAAGGCGGACAGTCGCTTTTACAGACCAGGCCCGCGCGTTCGGGCTTCCCGCCCCAAAAGGTGTCTTGTTGCTTGGGGTACAGGGTTGCGGCAAAAGCCTGATGGCCAAGACTATAAGTAATGCATGGCGCCTTCCGCTTCTTCGTTTTGACGTTGGACGTGTTTTTGGAAGCCTCGTCGGCTCTTCGGAGTCAAACATCCGCAGGGCCATAAAGGTTGCAGAGTCCGTGTCACCGGTGGTGTTTTGGATCGACGAGATTGACAAGGCGTTCCGCGGCTCTCGCGGCAGCGGCGGAGCCACAGACGCGGGCACCTCTGCGCGGGTCTTCAGCTCGTTCCTGACCTGGCTGTCGGAAAAAAAGGCCCCCGTTTTTGTCGTAGCTACGGCCAATGATGTTTCGATGCTTCCGCCGGAACTGCTGCGCAAAGGTCGTTTTGACGAGATATTCTTTGTGGATCTGCCGCTATTTGCCGAGCGCAAGGACATCTTTCGTGTTCATCTGGCCAAGAGGAAGATCGATCCGTCACGGTTTGACCTCGACACTCTTGCAAGATCATCGGGAGGATACAGTGGCGCGGAAATCGAGGAAGCTATAGTCAGTGCGATGTTCGATGCGTTCTATGAAAAGGGAGAGCTGACCACAGAGCGTCTGCTGGCAGGCTTGCAGCAAACCGTGCCGTTATCGAAGACGATGAGTGAAGATGTTGACAATCTTCGCAAATGGGCGGAAGGCAGGGCCCGGTTGGCAACGAGTGCTGAAGCCGCCGGGAGCGGCGAGGAAAGACGCAAATTGGAAATATAGTGACGTGAAATTATTCCAACAGAAAGGAACAGACCATGAGTGCCGTGTTAGTTCTTACGCCGATAATAATAGCTAATTGGCCGGTGATCGCTGCGGCGGTTGCAGGCGCAGCGTCCGCGATGGGGCTAATCGTCAAGGAATCGGTAAAAGAAACCATTGCGGAACACCAGAGCAACCTCGAGCAAAATGTGGAGGTCGAGCTTTCTGACAGCCAGGTCCTGTCCCAAAGCCTCGCGACGGACAGGGAAATCGTGCTGACTAAGGGAGCGGTTGAACTGCGGGTGAGACGTGACGAGCGAGGTCGCTGCACCGTGTGCGCAAAAGGAATTGGACATAGTGAAGCGGAACTCAGACAGATAGCGACTGAATTTACTCAGAAGTTGACGCAGTGTTTTGTTTATGACAAGGTAATGAGGGAGCTGAAGAACAAACGCTTTCGAGTCGTTAATGAGGAAGTTATGGAAGATGAAAGCGTTCGGATACACGTTCGCAGGTGGGTGGATTAGACTATGGCACAACACGACGTTGAAATTACGATATCGAAAACCGGCGAAGTAAAAGTCCATATCAAAGGCGCCAAAGGAAAGAGCTGCATGGCATATTCGAAATGGTTGGCGGAGGTTATCGGCAAAGTTAAAGCCGAACAGTTGACAAGCGAATACTACGAACCTGAGACCAAGGCACGGATTAACCTTGAACAGGACTTGAGAACGCAGGGATAACACATCGATGGAGTGCCCAAGGTGTCAATTTGAAAACATTCCGGGCCAGAAGACGTGCATAAGATGCGGCTCTATCCTGGATACCAGCTCGGCCGCTATAGATGTTCACCCACCGCGGATGTCGAATTGGAAAAGGCCGTTTCGGGACATGCTGAGGTGGATGCGTCAGGCAAAGTTCATACCGCAGCAAAACATCCGGTTCCATGCTCCTGCCTGGATGAAACAGGCTTTCAGCGACAGCGTTTTGGGACTGTTTCTTTCCGTCATACCGGGGCTGGCGCATTTGGTGCAAGGTCGCTTCAAAGAAATTCGCTGGTACTTTTTGGCATGGTTGATGCTGCTTTTTGCGGGACTGTTCTTCTATCCCGGGGCTGTCGGATTCGCTATGCTTGGAGTTGCAATTGGAGTTCATGTCGGCATTGCACTGCAGTACGGCTTGTTCAAAGAGCTTCCGCGCTTGGTTGAAAGGGTCGCCGCAGCAGCCATAGGAATGGCTGTCTTGGCACTAATCTACAGATTTCTGTTGGGTCTGCTGTTTTCCGGTCTGGTCGCCGCCTATACTCCGCTTGCCATACCGTATTATGGTATTAGCGCGGGCGACTATCTTCTGGCCAGGAGGTACTCACTCTCGCCTGAGCAGCTGACGCGTGGTTCCGTCGTTTTGATACATCCGGTGACCATCATTGCCGGCTTCGCGGAAAATAGGATAAGGAGAGACAGCCGTGTGACAGTGGGAGAAATCATCGGCCTGCCTTGTGAACTTGTCGAGATCGAAAAGGGCACGTTTGCAGTCAGTGGCGAACGGCTTGACCCGGAGATGTATCCCGTGCCCACATGGTTGCAAAACAGGCAGATTTCGGTTAGTGTGAACAGTGACTGTTACTTTGTCAGTTCCGAATATGCAGTGCGTGCCGATGGGCGGCAACTGGCGGATGTGAATATTCGCAATGCGTGCATTATCCGTGCCTCTGACATCGAAGGCCGAGCCTTCATGATATGGTATCCCTTATGGAGGCGAGGATTCTTGAGATAAAGTGTATGGACCGGTTTTCTCAACTGGAATTTGATGAAACACTGCCTGAGCCTCGAAGGTCGCAGGGAGAGGCCATCCGTGATGCTGATTATTTTTACAGGGAGGCCCTCAGATGTTGGCTTGCCGGCGATTACGAGTTGGCTTTGCGCAACTACTCCAGAGTGCTCGAACGAAACACTACGGTTTTCGATGCATGGGCCGGACAAGTTCTCATGCTCATAGAACTCGCAGAATATCATGAGGCAAATGTATGGGCCGACAAGGCCATGGAGTTTTTTCCTGAACACCCGGAGCTTCTGGCATTGAAGGCAGTTGCCTGCGCTCGCGATGCAAAACTCGAAAAAGCGATTGGCTATTCTGACAACTCTGTAGGCAAAGACAATCCGACGCCGCGAGTTTGGCTGGCCAGGGCAGAGGTGTTTTTCGAACGTAAGAGTCCGGTCGCAGAGGACTGTATCAAGAAAGCTGTAAGCATCGCGGGCAATTTTGCACCCGTTATCAAGCTGGAGTCAGCTCGCCTGCTGCGAAAAAGAGGCTGCTATTTTGATGCGCTGGGTTATCTGAAGGACGCGGTGAAACTATTGCCCAAGTCGGCTTTGGTATGGTATGAGCTGGGCTGCTGTCAGGCGAAGCTCGGTTATTCTGAAGCGGCCGCAACATTGAAACAGAGCCTGAAACTTCGTCCGGGCTGGACAGAGCCGAGCGAAGCACTTGTTAAGCTTGAGAAACGGGGGTTCTGGGCAAGATTATTCGGAAGGTAGACTTATGGCAATATCCGCAGAGATGCAGCGTATACTGGCCCTTGCTCGGCGCGAAGATGCGTCCGACATTCATATCGTGGCCGGCCTGCCCCCATTGTTCCGAATAAATGGAGAAATAGTTGTGGCAAACAGACCTCCTCTCAGTCTTGAAGACACAGCGCAATTGTGTTACAGCCTTCTGAATGAGGAACAGAGAAAGGTGTTCGAGCAGGACTGGCAGCTATGCTGCTCAATATATGAACCTGACCTTGGTCGGTTTCGCGTCTCAATATATTACCATAGGCATAACCCCGAAATGTCCATCAGACCGGTGATGGACCACATCAAGACCCGTGAAGAGCTGGGAATACCCCCGCAAGTCGAAGACCTCACTCGCATAGCCAGCGGCATGATCCTTGTAACCGGGCCTACAGGCAGTGGTAAGACCACCACTATGAATCTCATGATTGACATCATAAACAGCGAGCGTCGCTGCAAAATAATCACCGTAGAGGATCCTGTGGAATATGTGCATAAGCAGAAGAGGGCCGTTATTGTTCAGCAGGAGCTGTACACGGATGTGAAATCATTTTCCAAAGCACTGATTCATGTCCTTCGCCAGGACCCCGATGTTATATGCGTTGGCGAGATGCGCGACCTCGAAACAACGGAGACCGCGCTTGTGGCGGCGGAAACAGGTCATTTGGTGATCGCTACCTGTCACACCCCGAATACGGTGCAAACGGTTGACAGAATCGTTTCGATTTTTCCTGAAAACAAACAGCCGCAAATCTTCACACAGCTCGCAAGCTGCCTGCAGGGTGTTTTGGCACAACGGCTTGTCCCTTCTACCGACAGGAAAAACCGAAGGCTTGCTACCGAGTTGCTTATAATGAATCACGCCGCAAGAAAGCATATTCGTGATCGCGAACTCCACTTCTTGGGGAATGTCATACAAATGGGCGGTAAACAGGGCATGCATACTATGGACGATTCGCTGCTGAAGTTGTACGAAGCTGGAGACATAACCTACGAGACCGCAATTGACAATTCATATAGTCCCGCAATCTTGCGCGACCGGATACACAAGCCAAGCATGCCGAACAATCACTAACAGCTCCTCTCCCATCTCCCGAAAGAACGCTTTAGGGTCGCCTTTGATCATCGCTTGCAGGTCTTGCTTTTCGGTAAGCCCTGCTTCGGACATGCCGTGTTTCTTCAGCACCATAAACTTCTTGCCTTCGCGATCTATTCGCAGCATTATTTGTCCTCCAAAACGCGTCTAATCATGTTATTGGCCAGCTGCCGCCAGACTCTGCCGGCTTCAAGAATTACTTTCTACGTCTTCCCTCTATTTGTTCGTCTGCTTTTGGTTGTGACACCTGTGTGCTCTAAGGATGCCCCTAATACGCTTTAGTTCGTGATCGCTGATGCCGGCTTTTGTACGAAAGGGTTGGACCGCCACCCAATGATGCACCTTGCTGACGTTAATGGGTATACCACCAGGCAAAACGAAACGCCTAAACTTGTCTCCGGCTGTCGTCAGGAATACGGTTTGAGTGATTACCAAGCCCAGCCGACCGGATCTCCTGCTGTAGACGTCCAAACATAAATAGAAGAATAGTATGGAAATATTTTCTTCGCCCGGCAATTTGACCTTCCACCACCAGCGGTTTTTGTTCTTATAGATGCTCCTCGGCAGCCTTGTTTTGCGTGATTTGATAGCCATTTTCTCTCCCCTTCATATAACCATTTTAGCTGAGAAAAGGTTATACGCCAAACCGGCTCTTGTGGAGTCAAAAAATAAGCCCTTATAAAATAAGGGGTCATGAATGGGCGGTACAGGACTTGAACCTGTGGCCTCCTGCGTGTAAAGCAGGCGCTCTGGCCAACTGAGCTAACCGCCCGAACATCTCAAAGATAGCGATTATTGCTGCTTGCGTCAAGGTTCTCGACCGTTTATATTCTGAGTAACGCCGTGTTTTGTCGATTCGGGAAGATTTTAGGCGATAATCTGAGGTTTATCATGACGGTAAATGAAGCGATTCGAAAAAGGTATTCATGCCGAGCCTATCAGGACAGACCGGCGGAAAAGGACAAGCTGGACGCCATCTTCGAAGCGGCCCGGCTGGCGCCGTCGGCCAAGAATTTGCAGGACTGGCGCTTCGTTGTGGTAACGAAGCAGGAAACTCGCCGGAAGCTCGCCGAGGCCGCCAACAACCAGAGCTTTCTCGAAAGCGCCTCGGCAATCATAGTCGCGTGCAGCAATAACGATCATGTGATGCGGTGCGGCCAGCCGATAGGACCAATAGACGTGGCCATAGCGCTGGAGCACATTGCCCTGCAGGCGACGGAGCTCGGATTGGCGACCTGCTGGGTCGGTTCTTTCTCTCCGGAGAAGGTAAGGGCTGTGCTCGATATACCGGGCGACGTGGCGGTAATCGAGCTAATGGCTGTTGGCTATCCGGCTGATGAGCAGAAGAAGCCGACACGCCTGCCATTGGAAGAGATCGTCTGCTATGACAGCTGGCGGTTTTAAGCCGGCTGGTCGGCCTGCTGAAAAAAACTCTGGTATTCGCCGGGCTATCTGCTAAAATGGCTATGAAACGATTTTTCGGGGACGTGGTGTAACGGGAGCACGCCGCGGTCGCATCGCGGAAATGAGGGTTCGATTCCCTTCGTCTCCATTCCTCTGCGGAGCAACTCTTACTGACTGACATCCTTGACGCAGCCGGACACTTGACGCTGCCACATAGTTCAATTCAGACAACAGGAAAATATCTCCATGCTAAGCCAGGGGAAAGCAGTTCGATGTATTTGGTGGCGTGAGATGGTTGAGTTCGCTCAGATGTTGAGGCATGACTCATTGAATACCGGCGCAATATATACCGACTATTCAGCCGAGCAGTTGGGAGAGGCCGTGGAGGGAGTGGGGTATTAACCTTCTAACGTTAATGCGACTACTGCTCGGTCTCATCAAGCCAATGGCCAGCTTGTATGGCAAGGTCAAGCATATTGACAATGTGGTCGTAGTTCAAATCTCCAATAGGATATGTTAGTTTCAGAAAGGGGTAGGTTTGGTTATCCTCAATACCCCAGGTTTCAAGGAAATCCCAACCTGCTGAAATAAATGTAGAAAGCATTTTCATCTCAGATGTAGTTTTGCCTATACCATGATAACCAATTAAAACCCCTGAAGTTTCCGTGTCCCAAAAACAACCAGAATCAGTGTGATAACAACTGACTAAAGTACTAAATAGTCCAAAGTTGTGCCCTCCCGAAACAGAACCAGTAGCATAGCAGTTTGAGACATTGGAGCAGAAGCCTGCTATTAGTCCAGCGTTCCAACCTGGTCCCGAAACAGAACCGGTAGCATAGCAATTCGAAACGTCGTCGTCAAAACTTCTTCCTATCAGGCCACCGGCGTCCCGGTTTGCTGAAACAGAACTGCCAGAATAGCAATTCGTGATGACACTAGAACCGATTTCGCTACTCAATAAGCCGCTCGCTCCTATCAGGCCACCAGCGGTCGATTCTGCTCCGTCTGCTGAAACAGAACCGCCAGAATAACAGTCTGAGATGAAGATGCTGCCACTATAAACAATATCATCGACCACACTCGCTCCTATTAGACCACCAGCGATTCCGTCTGCAGAGACAGAACCGGCAGAATAACAGTTTGAGATGAAGATACTGCCGCCATCAGTCTCCACCCAGTTCTCTCCTATTAGACCACCTACTCCTGAACCTCCTGAAACAGAGCCGCTGGCATAGCAGTTTGAGATGTTACCAGAGTTGTACCCAACCAAGCCGCCAACATATTCAGAATCTATACCGCTGATTATGTTGCAGTCTTCGATAGCAAGATTTGTTATTACAGAATTAATGTCTGTTTTGCCAAATAGGCCGATGTAACAGTTGTTAGCATCCGCAGTATCAATGGTTAGATTGCTAATTGTATGATTGTTTCCATCAAAAACACCTGAATATACGGTCCCGTCTACATAAGTATTGTTCATATCTGGAGCAATGACGGCAGTGGTATAAGTTATTCCTACAAGATTGACATCTGTTTCGAGACGTGTGTAATCATCCCAGTAATTAGGATCCGCAGTAAAATCGTTGAAATCAGCCAAGGACCCGATCAGCCAGGGGTCGGCCTCTGTGCCGCTACCGGAAAGGCCGTAAACATTTACAGAAAAAACAGCCAGGCTTAGCAAAAACACGTAAATTTTACACATAATACCATACTCCTATACAGGTGGTTGGGGTTATTTTGCCCGTTCTCAATAACGATCCAGTATTTCTGTTTTGTTACATACTTCTCAGCGGATTATTTCAGCCGCCGTTAATTTGATTCTCGCTGAACGTACTGACACTGTTTTACAACAGAATATCCAATTTGTCACAAGAATGAAACACATGTACCTACCTGTGCCCATATCACAACTGACTATAGGCAAAACCATACTACATTTTGTATTGTCCTTTTGTCAACAAAAATCTGCCTGTCTTTGACTGCTCGGGAACGCTGTCTTGAGGCCAAGAACTGATGCTTTCTGGACTGGCAGGAGCATGTTTGGTTTACGGCAAAACCCAAGGCGACCGGATATGATGACGTAAGTGCAGTATTTTGAGGGACGTATATATTCTGCGGGTTTTGGGGTTTTCTTTTTGAGGTTTTTGGGCGCGGCGGTAAAATAGACCAGCGGTGCAACAAAGGATTCAGGGCCGAGCAGGGGCTGTGGACCGCCTTGATTGAGATTCATGGATGAGCCGGATTGGCGGGCATCGCGCACTGTCGGCTGTGGGCCGGCAAAAGCCGTTTGTCGTAAAAGTCAATAAAGGGAAAGAAAAATGGCAGGAGACAAGCAGGCCGAAAACGCAACCGAAAGAAAATTCAGTCAGCAGCAGTATGAGATACTCCTGCGCTGCTCGAAAAGGCGCGACGTCACCGAGTGGAACCAGTGGCGCAAGGACAATCCCGGCGCCGAAATTCTCCTCGAAGGTGCGGACCTTGAGGGGGCTTTCCTTCAGGGTGCGTCGCTGTGGCGCGCCAATCTCCGGGACGCCCGGCTGGTGGTGGCCAACCTTCAGGGCGCCCAGCTCGTCGAAGCCAATCTCCGCGGCGCCAAGCTGGCGGGCGTCAACCTGCGCAGCGCCGAGCTGGTGGAAGCGAACCTCGCCGACGCCGAGCTCGTCGGCGCCAATCTCGAAGGCGCAAGGCTCTGGAACACCGGACTTCGGGGCGCTTCTCTTACAAACGCAACTTTCGACGGCGGAACATTGATTTGGAAGTGCCGGGTGGACCGCAGGACGAACTTTCAGGGCGTGGGCCTCGAGAGCGCGCGCATAGACCCGGGAACTAAACAGCTTCTCGAATACAACGTCAGGCGAATGAACTGGCAGGATTGGTACAACGAGCACCCGGCGCTGCTTTGGCTCGTCAGGCCTTTTTGGTGTTTGAGCGATTACGGACGCAGCACCGGGCGGATTATTGCGAGTTTCTTTGCCCTGGCGGTTGTGTTTGCTGTTGTCTATCGGCTGTGGCCGAGCCTTATTGCCGTAAGGGGAGTCGTTGGCGACCTGAACGGATTCTGGCAGGCGCTGTACTTCTCCGTTGTCACCATGACTACATTAGGTTTTGCCGACATAGCCGCCAATCCTGGTAGCTGGTGGGGCCAGACTTTCTTGATGGTGCAGGTTCTCTTGGGTTACGTGCTCTTGGGCGCCCTCGTGACTCGGTTTACCGTCCTGTTGCGCGCCGGTGGCCCGGCGGGCAAACTCGCAGATGAGAAAAGCTATTGGGCATGCTTTGTCGACAACGCCGCGAAGGTATGGGCCGTAACAAAATGGATGCTTGCACAGATACGGAATTATCTGCGGGACGTAAGAAGTCGCCGCAGCGCCAGGAGAGGGCGCGTAGAAAAACAATTGGGCGGGGCTTGTCCGGATGTAAGAACCGGCTGGGTCGGCGACTTCCTCGAGACCGGAGATGTAATTCACGTGCAGGGATGCGGCCTGCTGTCGCGTTTGATTCGATGGTTCAGCCGAGCCTGGGGTGAGCCTAAGACCTGGGCCTCTCATTCGGCCATGGTCCTTCGCGTCGGCGATAAAATCGAAATCATCGAAGCCCTGCGCAAAGTCGTCGTGAGGCCGATCAGTGAGTATGCCCGAACACGCGCCAGGCTCCTGGTCTGCAGGAAACCGGGCGGACTCGACCCGGACCAGAAGAAGAAGATTATCGAAAAGGCCCTGGACTACCGCGGCAGAAGGTACGGAGTCGGCCGGATTTTTGCCCATGCCCTCGACAGACTTTTCAACAATAGATATATCTTCAGACGCCTGGCGAGAATGGATGATTATCCCATTTGCTCCTGGCTGGTGGCGTACGTTTACGACCGGGTCCTGAGCTGCCAGTTTGGTGTTCCGCCCAATGCCGCCCAGCCCGACGACCTTCTCGACCACTGCGTGCAGGCAGGCTGGAGCTTCGTGTGGGCGGATTCAACAGAATCGGTGGAGGATTTCTGCACCGTGTATGCGCTCACTTCCGCGCGGAGCGGCCCGAGTGAGACTTTGCAGGTTAGTGATATTCCAAGTGGTGACTCGGCTGGCGGAAGTGCCGCCGACCAGTTAGCCGAACCCAGCGGCGCGACCATGTCACCGGATGAGAATGCGAATGCCGCGGGCGATTCGGCTAATGAGAATGCAAAGGGTCAGACAGACGGCGAGTGACACATGAGCGTGGACGTCCTGGTGCTCAATACCGCGGTGGTTGATTTCAGACGAGAGGATTTCGACTTTGCTGATGCCCTCGTTGGTGAGGGGGGGCTTACAAAGTGCTCGGAGCAGGACCGCCCGAAGCACTCACAAGAGCAACTGGCGCAATGGATAGAACAGGGATTTGCCACCACAGGCGGCTCAGGGAACGCGGCGCCATTGATAGCCAGAGGCGGATTAAAGACGGCCGTGGGGGTCAACCTTGGGGCCGGAGATTGTGATGGTCTCGACCTCCAGGGCAGGTTCTTTTGTGACACGATGACCGCTAACGGCGTCGATATGTCCGCCACCTTCATACACCCCCGCTTGCCGACGGGAACCACTTATATTCACGACATACACACTGGGGAAAGGGGCGGAATTGCCTATTTTCCCGGCGCCAACGACGATTTTTATTTCGAGTTCTTCACCAGTGCGATAGAGCGGCTGGCCCCCCGGATAGTCTACTATACTTATTGTGGCTTGTCGGATAGGGCCGATGCCAACGAAGGCAGAGACTTGGCGCAATTCCTCAAGTGGTGCAGGCAAAGAGGTATTATCACCGTCGTCGACACGAGCACGCTGGCGGACAATCCGCAAGAGGTTGCTCAATCGGGTCGGCGCGTTCCGCAATACCGGCTCTTGAGGCCGGTTCTGCCGGAAGCCGACGTCTTCTTTTGTTCGTGCGATGAGGCCCGAATGATACAAAACACGTTGGCCGCCGACCGGCAGATCAACCAGCTTGACGAGCCAAGAGCAGCCATGGGATTTCTTGATTTCATCAGCGAGGAATTCTGGGTCGAAGCCGGCAGAACAAGGCTGTTCGGCGTGACGGTCGGAGACGGCGCTTATGAAAAGCACCGCCGGCCCCACGGACAGCCGAGCAGCACAACCAAGATCGAGTCGAGGTTTATGGCCGGTGACGTCATTGACCTGGTTGGCGCCGGCGACGCTTTCAGGGCCGGCCTTATCACATATATCGGCCATAACCTCACAGACTTTGTCCATGGCGACCTGAACTTCGGTGAGGCCCTGCAGATGGGAAATCTGTTCGCGGCCCTCTATATAAAGGCGCCGCTCGACCATAGACACGCAAGCGTCCGCACCTTTGACAAAATGCTTCAGGTGCTCCGCAGCCGACAGGATTATCCTACTCTGGAAACATTGCAGGATGCTTTGTATTAGATGGCGGCCGCTGCGAACAGGCGGGTCGCTGTGAAAAGTCAATACGCACACGCAACAATAGAGAAACCCGTATTTGTTTTGGAGCAGGCCCGTTTGATGGATGTGGGGCGGAGGTCCAAGTATGGAAAATAAGAGCGACCAGGCCCGAGGAGTTTCGGATCGAAACAAGCGCCTTGAGGCCGAGCTAAAATTGTCCAACGCAAAGCTCAAGGTGCTGCTTGAGAACGTCAGCAGCGGTGTGGCCGTCTACGAGGCAAGAAACAACGGCGAAGATTTCGTTTTCAAGGATTTCAACCGCGCCGCCGAGGAGGTCGAGCAGATCAGGAAGGAACAGCTAATCGGCAGGAGCGTTGCGGAAGTATTTCCGGGGGTGAAGGATTTCGGCCTTTTCGATGTCTTTCAGAGGGTATGGAGGACGGGCACGCCGGAGCATCACCCCGTCTCGGTGTACAAGGATCAAAGAATCTCCGGCTGGCGGGAGAACTATGTGTTCAAGCTGCCTTCAGGCGAAATAATGGTCGTTTACGATGATGTCACAAAGCACAAGCACAGCGAGCTGGCAATCCGAATGAGTGAACAGTGCTTTCGTGCCATCGCCGACTACACCTATTCCTGGGAGGTGTGGGTCAACCCCGAAGGCCGCGTTATGTGGACCAACCCCGCCGTGGAGCGGGTCGCCGCATATACGGTGAAGGAGCTGATGGCCATGCAGGATTACCCCGTGCCCTTTATTCATCAACAGGACAGAGAAAGAATGAGAAGGGCCTTCCAGTCCGCCCTCAAAGGCACCAGCGGCAAAGACGTCCAGTTCCGAATCGTCCGCAAAGACGACAGGGTCATCCACGCGGCAATGTCCTGGCAGCCCATATACGATGAAAAGGGCGTTTGTCTCGGCCATCGAGAGAGTATTCGCGATGTCACTGTACAGAAGCAGGCAGAGGACGCACTGCAAAGGGCCGAGCAGGAAAAGGAGAGGATTCTTGACAGCCTCACCGAACTCGTAGTGTACGAGGACAGAGACCTTGTTATTCTATGGGCCAACCGGGCGGCATGTGAATCAGTGGCGATGACTCGTGAGCAGCTGATCGGGCGCTATTGCTATGAATTCTGGGGCGACGGCAAAGGCCTCTGTCCCGGCTGTCCCGTGCTCAAGGCCATTGCAACCGGCCGGACGCACGAGCACGAAAGATGGTCGGCAGACGGAAGGGCTTGGCTCGTCCACGGCTCGCCGGCGCGAAATGAACAGGGGGACATTGTCGGGGCCGTGGACATTGCATTGGATATAACCGCTCGCAAGCGCGCCGAAGAGGCGCTGCAAAAGAGCGAACAGAACTACCGCAGGCTGGCAGAGGGTTCCGCATAGGCTGTTAGTGGCAACGGCTCACAGAAAAACCAGTGAGCGACCTGCGCAAAGATTGCAATAATACTGCACCTATTCAATAAGTACGCTTCTGGATGAGCATAAGTACTTGATTGCCATGGGATTAGATAACGATTGAAGGGCAAAGAATAAACAGGTGCGGTATAAGCAGTCCAAAACCTGTCCCGAAGAAGAGCGATGTTCGTGGTTGTCCCCCCGGCAGAAGCTATCTTCTCATCTTCGCTTCCTGGTATAGAGCCTCCGCCGTGTTTAGCTGGGCCTCCAGCAGCCGAATATTAATGTGAAGGTCGGGGTAATGCTTGGCCAGAGTCACAAGCGACTTGTAGTCCTTTCTGATTTCGTTCAGAATATTCAGTGCTCTGGGTCTGATTTGGGTCTGCTGCAGTTGTTTGATTTTGAAATCAAGCGACTTGCTGAGCTGGTTGAATCTTAGCTTGGCTCTACTGAACTGTTTTGACGCCTCCTGAAAAGAATCGTCTGTGACAATCTCGGTGCCCGCCGCGCCCAAATGACGCAGAAGCTCCTCACGCGAGTTCACCACCTTGTCGGCAATCTCACACTTAACGGCATCATCGGCGGTAAGGGTAAGCAGCGAGCCCTTTTTGCTCCAGGTGTGTACGAGATGCTGTTGTGGTGTAATGTTCACCGGGTCGATAAACAGTCTGCGCTCGGCCTCCGACACCTCCACCACTTCGATGTCCCTGTCAACCATCGCGCATGCCAGTAATCCGGGGCGGTTGTTCTGCTCGGCCAGAGAAGCCAGATACGTCCTCCACGCCGAGCTGATTTTCTCGCCCACCTCCTCGCCGTAGCTGTCTTTAAGGTCTTTCAAACCGTCCCCCCCCATCGCTACGGCCGCAGCGGCGCCGATGACAGTGTTATTTGACATGTAGATATTATCGCAGGCAAACGCTACCGCAGCCCCGGCGGATAAGGCGCCGCCGTATTGCCCCCCCATTATGAAGGCGACGACAGGACAGTTGTTCGTCTGTGTAATTGCTGCGCAGATGCGCCGCGTGAAGTCCACTCGTCCGCCGGGCGTGTCGATCTCCAGCAGAATGAATAAAGGCCCCGCGTCCGCCGAACGCACTATTGCCTCCACCAGTGCGTCCGTTTCAATCTCGAGCATAATCTTGTCATCGATGGTCAGGACTATCACTTTGTTGTTCCTGCCCAGCCGGTCGGCCGTAATCCGCCACTCGGACAGATTCAGTCCGACCACGCCCTTTTCCTGCGTGTGCACGACGGTATTGCCGTCCACCGCCGCGCTCGTTGCGTATCCGTGAAGCACCTCTTTCGTCTGCTGATTGGTAAACGTGTCACCAAAGCAGACCGCCCGAAAAGCGAACAACGCCGCGCAAAACGCCGTGAACAACATCTGCTCCAACCTTTTCATACGCCCAAATCCTTATTTCTCTTTTCTTCCTTACTTTATTACGGACCTTGCTCCTTGCGGTTCGTTTCCTGTGGAGCGCCCCGGACCGCCGGAACACTTACAGAGAACCGCCGCCGGCGCTCCGGTACGGCATTGTCCGCTAATATTATAGCACAAAATAAGGGGCAATTCAACCTCAGAATACTCACTCTCTATGCCGCAATTGGCTTTTCAGCCTCGATAAACGCATCCTGCCTCCTCGGACCGGATGAGGCCGGCGCCCCTTTAGCAATCCACAAATACGGAAGATTTGAAAAACCGGCGGATTTGTGGTAAACAGGTGTAAAATCTTTCTCGGCGGCTATAACGTAATACCGGCAGGGCAAAGGACACGGTAAAGGGTACTCAAATCCGGGACGGTTGACATGGCGGTTCAGTTTATCCTCGGCAGAAGCGGCGCCGGCAAAACCCGCTGCTGTATCGACTCGGTTATCAGTGCATTGCTCGAGCCGGGCGAACAGCCGCTGGTTCTGCTCGTTCCGGAGCAGGCCACATATCAGGCCGAGCGTGCTATTCTTACAGACACAAGAGTAACCGGCTACCACAGGCTGAACGTGCTGTCGTTTGACCGGCTGCAGTTCCTGCTGTCAGGCAGAAAAACGGCCCGGCCCGCTCTGACCCGCCTCGGCCGCCAGATGATAGTACACAAACTGTTGCGGGATAACAGCCGCAGGTTCAAGGTCTTCGGCGCATCCGCCGTCTCTACCGGGCTGGCGCGGCAAATGGCCGAGACTATCTGCGAGCTGCACGAATACGCAAAGACGCCGCAGGACTTGGAAAGACTTCTGAGCGACCTGCGCAAAGACGACCCCGACAGCCTGGCAGCCTTGAAGTTCGCCGATATCAGCCTTGTCTTCGCCGAGTATCTAAAGGTAATCGAAGACAGGTTCACCGACCCCGACCTTCAGCTTAGCCAGGCCTGCCGGGCCGTGGCCCACGCGGGTCTTTTAAGAGGCGCCCGCCTCTGGGTTGACGGCTTTGCCGGCTTCACCGCCGCTGAGCTGGCAATACTCGCCGAGCTGCTCAAGACCGCCGCCGATACCAAAATCGCCCTATGTCTGGACCCTTCCACGCTCAATCTCAATAATCCCGACGCCGAAAAACCGGATTCCTTCGGTTTGTTCGGCCCCACCGAGCAAACCTACACCGAACTTTTCGAAATCGTCAGAAAGTGCAAACTGAAATTGGCCGAACCAATAATTTTGAGCACGCCTGTCCGCTTCTCCGCCAGTCCGCCGCTTGCCCATCTGGAGGCCGCGCTGTTCACAATTGGGGGCGAAAAAATCCCGGCACAGGACAAAATCCGGATCGTCTCGGCCCCAAACGCACGCGCCGAGGTGATATTCGTCGCCCGGCAGGTCCTCGAAGTGGTTAAGGAAAAGGGCTGTCGATACCGTGACATCGCCGTTATCGCATCAGATATCGGCCGCTACCAGCATTATATAAAGGCCCACTTCGATGATTACGGCATTCCATTCTTCATCGACATGCGCAAGCCCTTGAGCCAGTACCCGCTTGTCGAGCTCATCTGTTCGGCGCTGCAGACCGTCATCGGCGGCTTCTCGCACCACGACATTCTTGCCTCTCTCAAAACAGACCTCGTCCCCGTGCCGCGATCCGACGTCGATTTGTTGGAGAACTACTGCCTGGCCTTCGGTATCGCCGGCGCCGATTGGCAAAGCGATAAGGACTGGGATTTTGAAGGCGAACAGGGCGATTTTGACGAGCAGCGCGTAAACGACATCCGAAGAAAGGTCGCCACACCTCTGCTCAGACTGCGCGAGAGACTCTATCCGCCTGACGGCCCCGCGGAGTTGTGCCCGTCGGAGTTTACTCAGGCCGTTTTTGACTTCATGGAAAGTTTGCAGGTCCGAAGTACGATCTACAACTGGATAAATCAGGCCCATCAGCGGGCACAGCCCCAAAACGTTGACGAGCACCGCCAATTCTATGACAAGCTCGTTGCGGTATTTGATGAGCTTGTCGAGGTCTTTGGCGACCGCAGGCTCACGGCCGAGGACTATCTGGCAATCCTCAGCTCCGCCTTCTCGCAGCTCACTTTGGCGTTCATTCCACCGACCCAGGACCAGGTCCTTATCGGCTCAATCGAGCGCAGCCGCCATCCGGATTTGAAAGCCGTCTTTCTGATCGGCGCCACACAGCGGCAGTTCCCCTCGCCGGTGGACTCGCCCGGCATCCTCACCGATAGTGACCGCTCCGCCGCCGAGTCAGCCGACTTTGCTATGGCGGCAACGAGCCGATGCCGGCTCTTTGAACGCCAGTATCTTGCCTACATCGCCTTCACCAGGCCGTCCGAGTTTCTGTGTGTGACGTATCCGACAACTGATGAAAAAGGCAGCCCCGAATGCCGCTCACAGTTCGTCGCAAGCCTCGAATCGCTCTTCGAAGGCCTCGAAGAGCAGTCGACGGTCCAGTGGAAAGTGTCTATGGATGAGCTTCACAGCAAAACCGAGCTTGGCGATTTACTGTGCCGCGAGCTTGGCAGGGACACAGACCGCGCCGGTTCCGAATCATCACGCGATGACCTGGCCGGGCTGCCGGATGAGCTTGCCGCTGATGAGCAGACTGCGCAAATCGGTCGCACCGTTCTTTCCGCGCTCGACTACGATAACCGCGCGCAATTAGACGCCGACGTCGTCGAAAGACTTTTCGGCCCACACCTAAATAGCTCGGCCACCCGGCTGGGCGCCTTCGCCGCCTGCCCGTACCAGCACTTCGCCCGATACATTCTGGAGCTTGCCGAAAGAAAGGAATTCAAGTTCGAGCCGCTCGACCTCGGCGTCTTTTACCATCGCGTGCTCGATGCACTGTTGACAGAGCTCAACGCCGCACAGAAGGATTTTGCGGCAATTCAGGATGAACAGCTTCTTGAGGTTCTAAGAGCACAAATCACCCGGCTCGTCCAAGGTGATGCTTTCATATCGAACTTTACCCGCCATTCGGCGCACAATGTCTTTATCATCGATTCGGCTGCCGACGTTCTCGAAGATTGTGTTCTTGCAATCGCCCGGATGGTCCGCGCCGGAACCTTTAGCCCCAGCCGGTCCGAAGTGGCGTTCGGCGCGGTAAGGGACGCACGCGATAACCTCGGCAGCTATGAAATCGCCCTGGCGCGTAATCGCCTGCTGTTCCTGGACGGCAAAATCGATCGAATAGATGTTGCCGATATCGGGGACGCCAAAGTCGCCCTTGTTTTCGACTACAAACGCCGCCCAAGGACTTTTAGCTGGTCGCACTTGTATCACGGACTGGACATGCAGCTTGCGATCTACATGCTGGCCGTTCGAAATACGCCCGCCGGCTACGAGCAGGTCGCTGGGGCATTCTATATGCCGGTCGAGGTCAGTCCCGACAAGGGCACGCTCGAAAAGTTGTCGTCGGAAACAGAAGGTTTCGCCCACAAGGCCAGGGGCATATTCAACGGCGAGTTCGCAGAACAACTTGACCGACAGGCTTCGCGGGAAAGTATCTTCTACAATTTCTATGGTACTAAAGACGGCCGGCCGTACGGCAGCTATGCCACAAGGGGAGCATTGAGACCCGCAGACTTCGAAAAGGTCCTCACATTCACCGCCAGGAAAATGGTCGCTCTGGCCAGGGACATTCTATCCGGAAAAATCGACGTTAATCCGTACCGGCTAAACACCCAGTCACCGTGCGGCTACTGCGTGTACAGGCCCGTATGCCGATTCGACTGGCAGATAAATGACTACAACATCCTGCAGCCGGTGAATAAAACTCAAATCCTCGAAAACGGCGGCCACAGCCAATGAGTGAGAAAAAGATAAAATGGACCGAGCAGCAGTTGCGTGCGATCACCGCGCGGGGCGGCGATGTGCTCGTCACCGCATCGGCCGGGACCGGCAAGACGGCCGTGCTGTCGGGCCGGTGCGTCGATATAGTGGCCGACAGGTCCGCGTGCCCAGATGTCTGGAGCATCCTGGTCCTGACGTTCACCGAGGCGGCTGCCGAGCAGATGCGCTCGCGAATCGCACAGCAGCTAAATGACGCCTATCTTGAAAGGCGGGACCCGCACCTCAGACACCAGCTCCTGCTCCTTCAGGGTGCGGACATCAGCACCATACATTCCTTCTGCAAACGGCTCATAACCGAGCACTTTTATAAGCTCGGCCTCGACCCGACTTTTCGTGTCATCGACGGCGACGAACAACGCCTCCTAAAGGCCGAAGCCCTCGAAAAGACCATCGAATGGGCCTGGACGCAGAGCAACCTCGTCTCGCCTCTCCACGAGCTTTTTTATCGCCGGGACCTCCGCACCACGGATGGCTTTCCAGCCAAGATAATAGCCGTCAGCAATTTTCTCGATGGCCTCGTTTCACGCGATAACTGGTGCCGGCGCGCCGACAGGTTGGCTCAGGCCGCCAACCCCTTCGCCGGCGAACTTGGGCAAAGACAAATGCAGATCATCGAGCGAAGGCTCCGGTCTATGCTTGAGCAGCTTCGCTGCGCAAAAACACTCTATGAAAGCCGCGGCCAAGGCGACTGGTCGGGCCGCTGCGAAGAAACCTATATAAGACCCCTCGCGCAACTCATGGACTTGCTGACGGCCGGCGACTGGGACGAATTCACCGAAGGAATACGAGGTTTTCAAAAACCAACGGTCAGAAAGCCGCCGGGAGTTGCTGAGCCTCTCGACGAGCTGATAAAAAGCATGGTCAAGAAGGCAGTGGACGGCATTGACGAGCTTCTCGAATTGGCAGTTTTGAATCCGGAGTACCTCGACAAAGTCAGCGGCGCCGTCGGCCGTCAGACAACGGTGCTTGTCGAGCTTGTCAAAAGATTCGACCGGTTGTACAGCCAGGCCAAGCGAGCCATAAACTGTCTGGATTTTGCCGACCTCGAACATCATGCGCTGAGCCTTCTGAGCGCCGAAGACTCCTCGCAGGAGCAACTGTCACCGTCGGCCGCGGCCCTGGCCCTGCGCAGCCGATACAGGTACATATTTGTCGATGAGTATCAGGATATAAACGGCGTCCAGCAGACAATACTCGATTTGCTCAGCAGCGGCGGCAATGTATTCGTTGTCGGCGACGTCAAGCAGAGCATCTACGCCTGGCGCGGCGCTGAGCCCGACATCTTCATCGAACATCTCAAACAGGCTTCGAACGACCGCGCCGATGCCCCAGCCGGTCTCCGCGTTGACCTCAATACAAACTTCCGCTCTGCCAAAGGTGTTCTTGATTTCGTCAACAAAATATTCGGTCGCATAATGAGCGCGCGCTTCGCAAAAATAGACTACGATGAATCCGCCAGGTTGAGACCGGCGCCCGAAAACAAGCCGAAGCCGTCGACAAGCGACGCAGCGCACGCCGTCGAATTTCACATCCTTTGCCGGGATGTGACGGACCCGGATTCCGCAATCGACCGGACTACCGCACCAGGTGACACCGATAACCAGACCATTGTCAGCAGTCGGCAGCTTCAGGCTGCGATGATTGCCCGGCGAATAAGGCAAATGGTCGGCGCTGACGCCGGCAAGGCCGAATTCGAGATCTATGACAAGCGTCAGGACAGGTCCAGAGACGTCGAATATCGTGACATCGTGGTGCTGATGCGGTCGCTGGCCAAAAAGGCCGATTTCGTCGAAGTGCTCCGCCTGGCAGGAATACCCGTCAACTGCGACGCGATAGCAGGCTACTTCGAGGCCACCGAAATCAGCGACCTCTTGTCTCTGCTCAAGGTCCTCGACAATCCCCAGCGCGATATCGAGCTGGCAGCCGTGCTTCGAAGCCCCCTCTTCGGCGTCACCGACACCCAGCTGGCCAAACTCACAATGCACGCCAAGAGCGGCCGGCAGCAGCGCAGCTTCCATGACTCTGTCATTTCTTACTGTGACTCCGGCCCCGACCCCGCTTTGGTCGGCAAACTGCGAAAAGTCCTTGCGCAAATCGAACAGTGGCGAACCCTCGCCCGACGCGGCAGTCTCGCCGACTTGATCTGGCAAATCTACCGTGAAACCGGTTACCTGTCATTTGTTACCGCGCTGCCCAATGGTCAGGCGCGCCGGGCCAACCTTCTCAAGCTGCACGACCGCGCCATCCAGTTCGAAGGCTTCGCAAGCAGCCGGGGAGTCGCCTCGCTTACGCGCTTCGTCGAGTTCATTGAAAAGCTCCAGCAGGTCGGCCAGGACTGGGCCCCCGCCGAGCCCGACAGTTCTGCCGAAAACTCCGTCCGCGTTATAAGCGTCCACAAAAGCAAGGGACTCGAATTCCCCGTCGTCTTTCTCGCCGAGCTCGACGGTAGATTCAACAAGAGTGACCTGTACGATGATTGCCTCGCCGACAGCCGCTATACCCTCGGCCTGCAAATCATCGACCGGCCCTCGAACAGCAGGCTCCGCTCGCTGGCCCATCAGGTCATCGCCGAGGAAAAACTTGCCGCCTCGCTTGCCGAGGAGATGCGCATCCTCTACGTCGCCGCCACACGCGCCAGAGAAAGACTTATCCTGACCGCCTCGCAAAGCAGCAATCACTGCCGAGACATCCTCTGCAAAGGTTTCTTCTTCGGCGACGCGCCCATCGGTGACTGGGCGCTTCTCGACTGTCAGAACCCGCTCGAATGGCTCCTGTACGGCCTTTGCGACCAGAAGAACCTCCACGAAGCCTTCCAAACAGAACTGGCCGGCGAGACGCGCGACGACAAACTCTTCGATCTGACATTGCATGACCGCGACGAGCTTGAAAACCTCTCGGAAAGCATCCTCGAACTAAAGGCCGACAAATACAGGCGAGTCGGGCGAACGGTGAAGAAGCCCGGGCGAAAACCAAAGGACGCACGATTGCTCGAGCAGGTAAAAAGCTCTTTGAGCTGGTCTTATGGCTTCGGTGATGCGCCCGTCTTGCCGGCAAAGCTGTCCGTGACGCAACTGACACATCGCAATGACGAATACGTCAGGCCCGACTACTCCGGCGCACTGGACCGCCGGCCGAGCGCCCTTCCGGCAGGCGAAGGTGACATCATCGAATCGGTCGAGGCAAGGACCGTCGGCACTGCAACGCATCTGCTAATCGCAGAGCTTGATTTGACGGGGCCTATTGACAAAGAAGCGGTTGAAAGGGTGAGAGAACGAATGACAGCCGACGGCAGCATAACCCCCCCCGTCGCCGAGCGTATCGACGTCGAATCCATAATACAGTTTTTCACAAGCGACCTGGGCCGCCAGGCGATTGATGCCCGAAATACCCTCTGGCGCGAATGGCCCTTCACCTTCACCGTGCCCGCCTCTAACTGGTGTGCGACCGAAGATTCGACAGGAGCCGGCTGCGGGGATGAACCTATCATTGTGCAGGGCATCATCGACATGCTCATCAGGACCCCGCGGGGCCTGTTGGTGATAGACTTCAAAACAGACAACGTCAGCCCAGAAGAGGCGACCCGGCGAGCAACGCTTTATCGCCAACAGCTCGCCCTCTACAGCAGCGCCGCCGCCGAGATTCTAAAATCACACGTCGCCGCAACCTGGCTCTACTTCCTTACCCCCCGCTGTGCCGTCAGACTATAACCTGCCCGCCGGTAAAGCCAACACGCCAGGAACGCTTGACTCTTACCGTCGCCGCGGCCCGACGGGCGCGAACCAGCAACGGCCGGATAATGGGCTTTATCACCCTCGAGGATTCCTCCGGCCTGGCCGAGGTCACCTTCTTCCCGAACCGAATCGGCCAATATGAAAACCTCTGCTCCGCCTCCGGCCTCGTCTGGCTAACCGGCAGGGTGTGCGAGCATTTATCTTCAATAACGGTACAATGTCGCAATTCGGGCCCGGCGTGACCCCTGTTAGCCGCCGGCACTGCCGGCGGTCCCCTTGCTTCTATCCCGCGCCTTCGGGGTTTACCCGCCGTCGGCGGGTCCCCTTGCACCACCTGTCTTCCCGACCGAGCTTGCCCCCAAGGGGTGCAGCGAGCGGAGAGATCTCACCACCACGCCTGCCCCCAGGGTGCACTCCTGCGCACTCACAAACCGGGGGTCATTGCGAGCGCAGCGCGGCAATCTTCCGCCTTTGTCATCCTGAGCGCAGCGAAGGATCTGGCCCTCACAATTCGGCATTCCTTGTTCGATATTTATCCGCCGTTTACCCGCCGCGCCTTCTGGCGGGCAGGCGGGTCACCTTACTTACCCCCCCTTGCCCACCTGCCCCCGCCTTTTGCTTGCAACACCAACCAGCGGGGCCCGACCGCTTTTTCTCCTTTTTCCCAAAATTTCATTTGACCTTTCTTCCTTTCCCCTCTAATATTGCTGCCGGAGTAATGCGGGGGGCATATACTCCAAGGGCGAAGTGCGAGATGCGAAAAATGACCTTGGCATTTGAGACACTAAAAATGGCGGGGCTTAGATTCTTCAAGGAAATATGGCTTGCTCTGCCAACAGCAATTTCCTCCTGGCGTTTCGATAAGTTTTTCGGAAATTACGCAACCAAAGAAAAGAAGATCTTCGCAGTGTTAGACCCTTACACCCTCAATCCCAACCTTAATAATCCAAACCAGCCAAGGTATATTAAGCATTTTTACGGAATAGATAAAGATATTGGAATTAATGGAACAGACATTGTCATGGGCTTGTGCGTAACAAGGTTTATTCAGTATGCCTCCGCAGCTTCTGCCAAAGCGACAAAGAGCGGGGATACATTGAAGGTTATTCCCGATTCAGATGCAGTAAGGAAATGGGATGGAACCTTTATCTGTTTCGGAAGTAGTGATTCCAATGCGAAAACAAAAGAAATCGAGAAATTAAAAGAGAACGACTTCTACAATTGGACGTTCAATTCTGAAGGACATCGATGCATTAGAGTTGGCAACAAAGAATACAATATTAATCCTCAAGAGCATAAGGATTATGGAATTCTACTTCGAATTAAGAATCCAAAAAAGGAAGGCTGCTATTTATTCCTATGCGCTGGTATGGGAGAGTGGGGATCTAGCGGATCTGCTTACTATTTGTTCTCGAACTGGGAAACCATTTTTAAGAACCACAAGGAAAAAGAATTTATAAAAATTATTGAGGTCGAAGCAGCCTCGGATGAATCCGCGGTCGAAGTCTACTCCCATGAAAAAACTCATATCGCCGGTTAGGGTTGTAAAACGAGTTTTGGACACCCGGAATCGTTACATGAAAGAGACCGAGCTGAAAACCAACAAGCAACCGAAACTTCCTACAGGGAAAGAAACGCTCTGTCTTTCCACTTTTTACAGAGTGCATATTCATTGTTAGGCATACGCAGACATGACCGAATCGGAGTATTTATTTAAGCAATATTGTTTGCAGAAGAACATCAACTATCAGCGCATCGCTGAGGAAGAAGGAAAGTCCCCTGACTTTTGGGTCGATTTAGGAGATAACAAGATTCTTGTCGAAGTGAAACAACTAGACCCAAACGCTGAAGAAAGACACGTCCTAAACATTCCCGCGGACGAATTTAGTGGAGAAAACGTTTATCATTGGGGAATGCCCGGAGAGCGAATTCGCAAGAAGATCACCAGTGGCCTATCTCAACTGAGGATATTTGCCAAGCGCCTACACCCCACACTTCTTGTAATATTCGACAATATCAAGCGCGATGGCATACAAATGTGGCCCGAATTAACTGATGAAAATGCGGTTAAAGTGGCAATGTATGGCATAGAGACTGCCCTAATATCACCAGAAGTTGCTCCCGAGCGCGGTGCGAACATTATCCACAGATGGCATGGTGCTCGTAGACGGCTTACCACCGAACACAATACTACATTGAGTGCTATAGGAATTCTTCAGAAACATAATGACCTTATTTCACTGCGAGTCTACCACAACTACTATGCCGCAAATCCACTTTCCCCGGAAACTTTATCCTCTGTGGGAATTCCTCAGTTCGCACTTGAAAGCGAGCCAATTGGCTGCTTTCCAGATTGGAAAGCGATTAGAATAACCTAACCAACAATATTCTGCGGACGGCTAATCGCCATCGCTTCAGGGCACTATGCTCAATCCGTGTGGTAACTCGCAGCGCGCCACGGGCCACGGTTGTTTCCCGTAAACGCAAGCAATTGCCCAACCGCCCTAATACTCGTCCCCTATCCTAACCCCCATCCCCCCAAGAACGCATTCACGCTCACCCAACTAACTCCCAGATCACCGGATAGCTGTTGGGCTGCTTTGTCGTTTGTCACTAAGGTCATCATGTTGATCTTGCACACCTCAATAATTAAGGCGTCTTCGTTATTGCCCCTCCGGCTCGTATTCCCTCGACATTCTGACAGTCTCCTCAAAATGTCAGGATGATATTTGCCGTCTCCACCGCCCCAAGGGCCGTGTCCCCACGGAAAGTGGCCCCATGGTGCCGACCTTATACGAACGCTTGCGACCGGCGTGGAGTTCTCTATGACTTTGAGGCCCTCGAGCAACTTTCCGCGCAGTCGCCAATCCTTCGTCATCAGAATCTCGCCACGCTGCACAGGTGTTATATAATATTCATGATCCCTATCGAATTGGGCCGTATCGACCCCACTCTTGATCATCATGTTAAGCGCAACTGTATCAAATATATACCTCATGCCGTTACCTCACGCTACCTTGTACACCCCCTCCCCCTTCCCCTATACCTAAGGAACTATCACACCGCTGCTCCGTTTCCGCCTGAAATTATCCACTTTCCCCTTTCCCCCGTCAACAAAAATCCCGTTTACCCCGTTAGAAATAAGCCGCCTCTTGGCCGCTCAGGGTACGGCCGCCTCCCTAAAGGAGGATTTCTAACCGGGCCCCATCCCGCCGCCCCCTGCCCCCTCACCCCTCGCCCGCCCCGACTCCGCCGACACTAAATAACTGCCATGCGGCCGACCTCCAATAACCCAAGTGTTAGAGTAGTCCATAAGTATATATGCATACACTTATATACTCTCAATTTCCTTCTTGCCCTCCTGGAAATAAGCCGCCCACCGGGGCCGTCAGGCTACGCCGACCCTCCCCGAACCACTAACCACGATCCACCAACCACGAACAGTTTTTCCTTTACTTCCGCCCCAAAATCGGGTATAATTCCCCCCAAATTGAATACTGAATACTAAACACCAAATACCGACGACTAAACGCTGAATGCGGAGCCAAGCGTGAAATCAGCCATCTCAACACACGTTTTGAATTTCGGCCATTTCGATTTGCCTGTGCTCCGTAGCCCGCAGGGCGAAGGATGGGTTTCAGATTTAGGATTAGAACTTAGGATTTCACTGTTGCTCCCTAACTCCTTACCCAACAAGATGATACGATCCAAACCAATACTTGTCCGCCTCCGGCGGAATCCTTGTGTCTTGGGTCCTGTGTCTTGCCCGTTCGATTTATGTAGAGAATCCTCTACAAATCGGCCACTTTTTGTACAAACGAACCCAACTTCGAAAACAGCCAAAATCAACGCAACCCTCTTTTCCACAAAGGCTTACGACAAAACAACGCTCTTCGAGCCTACCGAAAACGAACCCAAACGAACCCAAACGAACCCAAAACGAACCCAATTTTTCGCCCGTCAGGGGCCCTCAAAGCCAAAACGAACCCAAACGAACCCAAAGCAAACCCAATTTTTCGCTCGCCAGGGCCCCTCAAAGCCAAAACGAACCCAACTTGTCGCGGCGAAGCCTATGGCGAAGCCGGAACGAACCCAACCTGTCGCGGCGAAGCCTGCTTGTCCCGGCGGAGTGCTTTACGAAGCCGGGATGGCGAAGACGGAACGAACCCAATTTTTCGCTCGTCAGGGCCCCTCAAACCCAAAACGAACCCAAACGAACCCAACCTGTCGCGGCGAAGCCTGCTTGTCCCGGCGGAGTGCTTTACGAAGCCGGGATGGCGAAGACGGAACGAACCCAATTGTTCGCTCGTCAGGGCCCCTCAAACCCAAAACGAACCCAAACGAACCCAACCTGTCGCGGCGAAGCCTGCTTGTCCCGGCGGAGTGCTTTACGAAGCCGGGAGGGCGAAGACGGAACGAACCCAACCTGTCGCGGCGAAGCCTGCTTGTCCCGGCGGAGTGCTTTACGAAGCCGGGATGGCGAAGCCGGAACGAACCCACTTTTTCGCCCGTCAGGGGCCCCCAAACCCAAAACGAACCCAAACGAACCCAACCTGTCGCGGCGAAGCCTGCTTGTCCCGCCGGAGTGCTTTACGAAGCCGGGATGGCGAAGACGGAACGAACCCAATTTCCAAACCAAACAAACCTACACGTTCAGCAGGAAGGAGACAAATTTGCTTTTAGACGCGGGGTGATTTCGGCTAACATAGGGCGGTGCAGTGTTCTTATGGAGTCTTGACTATGAAAAAGATTTTGCAGGTAAGAATAGCTTTAAGCCTTCTCGTTGTTTTGTTCATGGCCTCTTGCTCGCAGCTGCCGACCGAGAGCCGTATATCGGATGGCAAGGTTGTCGGACAGGTGCCTGAAAGTGCAGTGGCAGCCGATTATGGTTGTCTTGGGCATATACCGGAGCCTACGCTTACGTATTTTCCGGCCAGGAAGGGCAGCGGCACGGCTGTGATAGTCTGTCCCGGCGGCGGATACGGGAAGGTCTGTTACGGCAAGGAGGGCATAGCAATAGCCCGGTGGCTGAATACTCTCGGCGTTGCGGCGTTTGTGTTGAAATATCGTCTGCCTGCCGAGGGATATATTCATCCGGTGCCATTACAGGATGCGCAGCGGGCAATTCGGCTGGTGCGAAGCAATGCCCGTAAATACGGGATTCAGCCGGACCGCATCGGGATAATGGGATTTTCAGCAGGAGGTCATCTCGCATCGACGACAGGAACACATTTTGACCAAGGCGACAAGACGGCCAAAGACCCTGTTGACAGGCTCTCTTGCAGGCCGGATTTCATGATACTCGTTTATCCGGTGATAACATTCCAAGAGCCTTTTGCCCATACAGGGTCTCGCAACAATCTTCTGGGCGACCGCCGTGATGACGAGCAGATGGTAAAGAGATTGTCGAACAATCTGCAGGTGACACGCCGGACGCCCCCGAGCTTTCTTGCCCATGCAAAGGATGATACGAAGGTCCCGGTTGAGAACAGCATTTCGTTTAATCGGGCCTGCAACGAGGCCGGAGTGCCCAGCGAGTTGAAAGTCTATGAGAAGGGCGGACACGGCTTTTCGCTCGGTCGTGACGGGACTGATTCGAAGCAATGGACAACCGATTGCGAAAACTGGCTGCGCAGCAGGGGGTTGATTAAATGAACTATCGCTGTGATCTATTCTCAAATTGATCTACATTCCCCAATGCCCCAAGAGCCGCTGCAAAGGCAGGTTTAGCCAAAGATGAGATTTTCCAAGCACGTCACTACACCGCCTGCACTAATTCTATGCCGGATAACCCACAGTCTGGGCGAACAGCACACGCTGTTCAGGCCGCAGCTTGAACTCCTTGGCCGCGTTCTCCCTATCGCAATTGTGGAACCAGGCAGCCAAGTCTTGCGAGGCGGCAAATAAGTAGACGTTTTGGGCAATCAGGCCCGTGGCGGTATAATAATAGGACTTCTGGACCTCCGGGTCGCCAATGCGTCGGTCCGGCTGACCTTGCCCTAAATCGTATCGGGTCAGGTCAACAACGTAGAATATGTTCACCGGAGCGGTAGTGGCGGCACGTCTGCCCGCCCTCCTGCGAAAGTCCCCGGCAACAACAGGAGTCAGACGGTGAGCAACCGCCTCGTAGAGATAGACTCCTTCAGGCAAGGCAATGTAGAGGTCGATTTCCTGAGAATTACTTGCCGATGGCGCCGTTCTTCCCGTCTTTCCAAATGAAGCCTTTTCCCGGTTCACGCCGAATGCCGCCCAAAGAAGATTAGACAGCACCTGCAGGGGCAGTTTGTCTGCCTTGATATCGCGGATAGTCCTTCTCTCCTGCAAAGCTGCCAGTACGCTCTTGCCGCCATCCGTCTGAGGTTTTAGAAGTGTGATTGGTTGCAGGTCCTGGGCAAAGCTGGATGCCGAGCCGGCCAGCACTGTGAAAGCCGGCAAAGTCTTCAAGAATGTTCTTCGATTCATCTTATTCTCCAATCTCCGAATTTACCAAATCGGCGTTTCAGAATTGGTATGACATTAAAAGTTTCCCATCTATGCGGTCTTGAAAACACCCACAGACATCTTAATTCTGAATAATATTGAAGATTTCCTTTTTAGTCAACACCCCGACTGTAGTCAACTGTATCATTGTGATACAATAACATCCCCTCCCCAATTTGTAGCCACAGTCTACAAAAGCCATATCTATCAACATCCAAAGGCCTACCTGAAAAGAAGATGCTTGACCGCTCACGGTGATTCTTGTAACATGCTGATCCAGTAGAAAGAAAGGTTCTTTTTTATGACACGCAAATTACAGGTATCTCTAATCTTGTTGTTTTGCGCCACTGTCACATCTGTTGCATTTTCTGAACCCAACATCGCTATTCTATGGGAAAAGGATATCGCTCGGGCTAATCGGAAAATCAAACCATATACAATAAAAATCGATGAGGATAAAGATATTATCCGTGTTGTTGGTGTCTCTTACATATATGCAAGGGAAGAAAGTCCAAGAATACAAAACCCTGAATTGCCAAGTTGACCTGTTTCAAAATAACCCCTTGCAAAATGAAGTACACTTTGACGGACTCCCATTAATCCGTAAATTACTTGAAAGCCTTATCTTTGGGCGGGAGAAATTTGCATCTTTGGAGTAGATCTTCATTCTTTTTACGTGTTTTTTACACTGAATTTGGAGCATAGCAGTATAATATAGGTTCAGACAGGAATGGATGCAGATTTTGAAGTCCCGATACTAAAAGTGCATGAAAGCAGAGGTGAAAAAATGAAGAAGGCGGCGTTATTTCTATTATTGGCAGGAGGGGTCGTTTACGGCGTTGTGGCTTCTTCTTCGAGGTACTCATTTCATGTGGAAGCTGATTCACAGGAGTATTCCAATACCCAGGAACAGCTTCTCATTGAGCATGAGAAGACCACAGAAGCAAGTGTCAGGGCAAGGAATGCCTATGTTTTGAGCAATCTATGGAAAGACGGGAAATTGCGGCCCGAGATAAAGGATTATCTTGTTGATAAGTACTACAAGCTGGTTCTGTTGCAGGTTGGGCATAGTTGGCCTGCGTTCACGGTACAATGCCAGCAAAGTTTTCCGTTTCCCGATAATTACGTGCAGTTTACCCCGAGAATGTACCGTAACGGAGAGGTCGTCCGGTTTCCTGAGCATTCGGAGAAAGGCCATGCCCTGTCGATAAACAGCTCTATCATTACCAGTTGGGCTGGAGGATCTTTTGATAACAATGACATGGTGTTTTACGAGATTAAGATTGAGGAGATCATGGAAGAAAAGGCCGTTTGGGAAAGGCTATTGAGGACCAACGAAGTCTTGGTGCGGGGACTGAAGGACAGGGTTGAGTAAGGACAAGAATGTACTTGTACCTCGTGCCAATAGCAGTGATTTCAATTGCCCTTTTTCTCCTCTTGTCATTTTTGAAGATTAAGGGCTTCCCATTCTTCCAAAGCTTAGGCTGGTCAATCATCAGATTGCCGCTTTGGGCTGGTCTCATTTCCGTCGGCGTATTAGCAAGTTTGTTAATGAGCCTTGGTTGGTCAAGGCTTGAGCCTCATTTTACCAAGAATGAACCTGCAACTGAAAGCAAAGCAACTGTTTACCCTGTTTCTGAAGAGCCGAAGCCAACTGTTTCAAAGGAGGACGAAACGATTAAACCAGTTTCTACGACTCTGCCAGCAGCCATCGTAAAGAAAGTGCATGGCGTTACTGGTGGTTTCTGGCTTGAGGACAGCACATGGTTCACTGCTGAATTCCATAATTCTTCTGAGTATACGATAACGACAGTTGCCATTAAAATAAGGCTAACCGACAAGAAAACAGAAGAAGTAAAGTGGTATCAGGTAATACTTGGTCCACCTGGATCTCTTATCCCGCCCGGCCAAACGGCGGTTCTATCTGCTGATGTAGGTGTAACAAGAAAGGGAAAGGAGTTCTTTTGGGATGTTGTTGAAATGGAAGGATACAAGGGTAATCCTAAAAGCCTTTAGTACCTCCAACTGAAATAACGGCAAATGCCTCCATCGTTAAGATGAAAAAGCCCTTTTTCTTTGAGCCGAAAATCGGGGTGCACCTCAAATTTCAGATAATTAGCCAGAAACACTTCCCGCAGAGTCTCAAGTCAAACTGATAAAACTTGAGGCTCTATAAGCACTCGCGCAAAACACTAAGAAGAGTGGGTATTGCGGATGAGAGGAGTCGAACCTCCACGGGCGTAAGCCCACAGGCACCTGAAGCCTGCGCGTCTGCCAGTTCCGCCACATCCGCGGAACGGTTGCTATTATATTTTTTCCGGCTTTTTCGTCAAGGGCTTTCGTTTTTTTCCCCCGCGACGGGGCAGGAAGGTTGATTTTTAGGGTCTGGATGTTAAACTGGCGGCGTAACAAGGTTTTCTTTTGGAGGCAGTACGAATGAAACTAAGAAATCTCGGCAAAATAGCAGTATTCGCATCGATTGTGGTTTTTCCGGCACTGGCGGCCGACGAAAGACCCCTCGTTCGCGTCGTCAAAATGCCGCCCACCGAGCAGCTAAACAGCTTCTACATCTCGAATCGCCCGCCGCTGGCGCCCAGCCCGTTTGTCAAGCTGCCCATCGGGGCGATTACTCCCAGGGGGTGGCTTCGGCACATGCTCGAGCTGGACGCACAGGGCCTCGTGGGGCATCTGCCCGAGCTTAGCCAGTGGTGCAAGGCCGAGGGCAACGCCTGGCTCAGTCCCAACGGCGAAGGCCACAGCGGCTGGGAGGAGCTTCCCTACTGGCTCAAGGGCTGCGGCGACCTCGGATATATCTTGAAAGACGGACGCGTCACAGCCCAGACGTGCAAGTGGGTGCAGGGCATTCTGTCCAGCCAGCGCGACGACGGCTGGTTCGGCCCGCGATTGAATCTGACCAAGATGGACGGCAAGCCCGACGTCTGGCCCAACATGATAGCCCTCAACTGCCTCCAATCCTACTACGAGTACACCGGCGATAAGCGCGTCCTCGATTTTATGACCAATTACTTCCGCTGGGAGCTTTCGATTCCGGGCGGGGATCTCCTGCCGGGCTCCTGGCAGAAACGCCGCGCCGGCGACAACCTCGAAAGCGTTTACTGGCTCTACAACCGCACCGGCGAGCCCTCGCTGCTCGACGTCGCAAAAAAAATCCACGAGAACACCGACAACTGGACCGAAAAAGTGACAAGCTGGCACGGCGTTAATATCGCCCAGTGTTTCCGACAGCCGGCCATCTTCTACATGCAGGCAAAGGACCCCAAGTACATCCGCGCCGCCGAGCGAAACTACGACACGGTGATCGGAATTTACGGGCAGGTCCCGGGCGGAATGTTCGGGGCGGATGAGGCCTGCCGCGAGGGATATACCGACCCACGACAGGCCGCCGAAACCTGCTCGATGGTCGAGTTCATGCACAGCTTCGAGATGCTGCTCAAAATCACCGGCAACCCCCTTTGGGGCGACCGATGTGAATACGTCGCCTTCAACTCTTTTCCGGCTTCCCGCACGCCCGATTTGAAGGGCCTTCATTACCTCACCGCCCCCAATATGATTCAGCTCGACCGCCACAACAAAAGCCCCGGCGTGCAGAACAGGGGCTGTATGCTCGCCTACAGTGCCTATCCGATAACCTACCGCTGCTGCCAGCACAACGTCTCGCACGGCTGGCCCTATTACGCAGAGGAGTTGTGGCTCGCCACACCAGACAACGGCTTGTGCGCGTCACTGTACTGTTCGTCCGAGGTCAAAGCCAAAGTCGGCTACGGCGTCGATGTCACCATCGTTGAGACCACGGGCTATCCATTCGGCGACAAGGTGACGCTTTCAATTTCCACCCCCGAAGCCGTTCGCTTTCCGCTGTATCTTAGAATACCTCGATGGTGCAAAGAAACGAAAATTACCCTCAACGGCAAGCCGGTCGAAGGCAGGTACGAGCCGCTCTCCTTCGCCGTCATCGAACGAAAGTGGTCAAACGGCGACAAAGTCGAGATAAACTTTCCCTCTGACATTACGCTCGATGTATGGCAAAAGAACAAGGACTCGGTCTCGGTTAACCGCGGCCCGCTGACTTTCTCACTAAAGGTTGACGAGAAGTGGGTCCGTTACGACGGCGACAGCGACAAAGGCGAGAAGTGGCGTCAGACCGACGAGCAGCTTGCGTGGCCCGAATATGAGGTTTATCCAACGACGCCCTGGAACTACGGGTTGATTGTCGATGCGGCACATCCCGCGGCAGGATTCGAAGTAATCAAAAAGGACGGGCCCCTTGTGCTCCAGCCTTTCACGCTGGAGGCCGCCCCCATCACCCTGCAGGCCAAGGCAAGAAAGATTCCCCAATGGAAAATGGACGAGCTGGGCCTCGTCGGCATACTTCCCCAGAGCCCGGTAAAAACGGATGAGCCAGTCGAGACGGTGACACTGATTCCGATGGGCTGTGCGCGCCTTCGAATCTCTGCGTTTCCGACGGTCGTGGGCGAAGGCCGGTGATTTTGCGTGTGTCTTTGCAGGGCCAGCGCCCCGCCTGGAGCAGATTTGTCGGCGCGGTCTCCGACCGCAAGGTTTAGCATGGTTTGCTGATTGAACGCTTCCGCACGAAGCTATGTTCTTCTCCACGGCCCCAAAGCCTCTATAATCGGGCCACTTCCCCGCGTCACTACTATTCTCTCAATTTACGATTTGAAGGCTCGCTAAGGCGACGAACTTGTCATCCGCAATCTCGAAGACTCCGTCAAGACCCGTGACGGTGAATATGCCTTTGGTCGCGGCGGCAACATTGCAGAACAGCAGCCTGTGTCCGCAGTCCGCCAGAAGCTTGCGCAGCTTCAGAAGCTTCGAAAGACTGGAGGAGGTCACGATATCCACGCTCGAAAAATCGACCACTACCTCACAGTCGCCTCGGTCGCGGACCAGCTCGATGACGGTTTTCAGCTCCTCACCCATTTGTGGTTCCTGCGGCAAATCAACGAGAACAACGTCTTCCGACCAGTCTTGAATGCCCATTTTCGATCTCCTATATGTGAAACACGAATTTCTCAGCAATTCTCGATTGTACTATCGGCACTACTCGGCGTGCGGTTAACCAAAAAAGAACGGAATTTGGCCTGTTTTACAGCCTCGCCCCATAACAATTGCCTTATTCCTACTGTCATGGTTTCGGTGCAGATAAAATCTCACCCGACGAGGGGAAAAACCTTACCTTGTGCTCAGGCAGGACCCTGATGGTCCTTCAGGCCTCTCCGGCGCACCTTGAGAACATCTCTTGGAACAAGTTGGCCGGCGGCACGTCGGTGGTTGCCGCTTGAAAAGACCGGCTTTCCAGATTACACTGGCCTGCGAAACCGGTGGGGGGCGCGAAAATCGTTTCTGCCCCCTTCGCAGGATACGCATTCTTATGCAATCTGACGCCGAGCTAATCGAGTTGGTCAACCGCGGCGATCGACAGGCCTTCGAATCGCTATACTACCGCTACCGTGACTGGGTATACCGCCTGGCGTGGCGATTCACCGGCAACCGCGACCAGGCCCTCGATGTCCTGCAGGAAACCTTTGTTTACCTGTTGAGGAAGTTTCCAGGCTTCGAGCTGACCTGCTCGATGACCACCTTCCTCTACCCCGTTGTCAAGCACGTATCGCTCGTGATGCGCCGCAAGGCCGCCCGCACAATATCCGAGGATGACGCCCTGGCCGAAATGCCGGCCCCACAGACGACCAATGCCCGCGATTCACGGTCGGAACTGGCCGCTGTCTTGTCGGCCCTGCCCGGCGAGCAGCGAGAGGTCCTCCTGATGCGCTTCGTCGACGATATGGCCATTGACGAGATTGCCGAGGCCCTGAACATCCCTGTGAGCACCGCTAAGTCCAGGCTTTATCGTGGCCTGGAGGCACTGCGGCACGACCCACGCACCAAAAGCTACTTCCTGAAATGACCGTCCATACCCCACCACCTTTTCAACAGTGTATGAAAAACTCAAAAAAAATGAAACTTTTGCCCGCCTCTGCTGACTCAATACTTATGGAGCACAATTATGGCGACAGAAAACCAACATTTTGATGAAAACATCGACCTCGAGGCCGGCCAGAAGCTCTCGACCGACCTCAAGGCGCTTTTCGAGCCGCAGGGTTCGGTGCCGCCGCAGGTGGACCGCGCGATTATGGACCGCGCCAACAAGCGTTTTGTTCGTCGCGGCCGTCGTCTCGTGGTACGCTGGGCGGGTTCGGCTGCCGCGGCGGCGGCAGTCATTATCTTGGTCTTATTAGTGGACCCCTCGCACAAGCGCACCTCAAGACAAGCGGCCGAAAGCTTCGACGCAGGAAAAACGAGCCTAGCGGCTGCCGACTTGCCGCCTGACATCGACCGCAGCGGGCGAGTCGATATTCTCGATGCCTTCAAACTTGCCCGGCACATCAAAGCAGGCGGGCAGCCCAATAAGAAATGGGACATGAACGGCGACGGCTTGGTCGATCGCAAGGATGTTGACCTTGTCGCCTTTGCCGCCGTTCGCCTCGATAAGGGAGTCTTATAATGAAAAAAACTATTGCAATAATCGCGATCGTAACGTGCGCCATGGTATCGGTCTTCGCCCAGCCGGCGGCACGATATGAAACCCCCGCCGAGCAAAGGGTGCGCTTCGCCCCGCTCGACATCTACGTCGATTCCGGCAGCCGGGCTCTCGCAGCCTATCAATTCGAGCTCAAGGCACATTCCGGAGACGTGGAAATCGTCGGCGTCGAGGGCGGCCCACACCCCGCCTTTCGCCAACCGCCCTATTACGACCCGGCGGCGCTGGCCAACGACCGAATCATCATCGCCGCGTTCAATACCGGTAGCGACCTGCCGACCGGCCACACCCGCGTCGCTACCGTGCACCTGCGCATAGTCGGCGACGCCGAACCCGAATACGAGATCAAGCTCATCCTCGCCGCCGATGCTCAAGGAGACAAAATACCCGCTGAAATTACTTACGCAAAAGGAGAACAGAAGTGAAAAGCAAAGCGATTCTCACCGCACTAATCGTAATCTGCACAGCGACAATTCTCGTTGGCTATTTTGTCGGCTGCGGCCAGACAGTGGCGCCCTGCAAAAGAGCCCCAGCCGAACGAGCCGGCCAAGATGAACTTGGTCCCGCCGAGGAAGTGGCCTTTGCGGACATAGAGCCGGCTCCTGCACCCGCAGAGCCCGCACAAGACCTTGCCCCTCCTACGACCGAGACCCATGTTCTTACTAAGGACGCCCACTTGAAATTCAATAAGACTGAAGTCTCGGCACCCCCGCCTAAAGATGGTCCTGCCTACGCCGATGAGCTTAACTACCCCAAGGGCTGGAAAGCAACTCGACCAAGAGAGGAATCAGAGCGTTTTCAACTCTCGCTCCAGCCGCCGCAGTCGGGCCAGGCGCCAACACTGGGCGACTCGGGGATCACAGGCCCTGAAGTTGGGAGCTCAAGAACCAGCAGCGGCTACGGGCTTAACTGGACCAGTGAATATGATGCGTCGGGTGCTGACGGGGACGAGATACGCCGTCGCGGGGGCTATGGTGGTTACGGCGGTGGATACGGCGGCTATGGCGGAGGATACGGTGGCTATGGCGGAGGATACGGTGGCTACGGAGGCGGTGGTTATGGACCGCGCACTCGCGACCGTAATCCCGCGCGTGACAGAATATCCAGCCAGGTCGCATCTCAGGAGGGGCTGCGATGGCCGACGGACGGTCGGCTTCCGGTTGATTTGATGACGGTAAACGCCGACGAGGTGTGGGTGATAGTCAAGGCTAAACCGGAGCACGCCCCGCGACCGGCTGATGATGATACGCCTGGCTGCGGCGCAATGTTGGCCAGGCGCCCAAAAGAGGAAAAGGAGATTCCGCTGCCGTTGAAGCACACCGACGTGAAAGGTCAAATCAGCGGCTACATCGCGACGGTCGATGTCACTCAGCAGTTCCGCAATCCCTACGATGAAAAGATCGAGGCCATATATGTATTTCCGCTGCCGCAAAACGCGGCCATAAATGAATTCATTATGACCATCGGCGAGCGGAAGATTCGCGGCATCATCCGCGAGAGACAGGAGGCGGAGAAAATCTATCAGGAGGCAAAACAGCGCGGACACGTTGCGTCGCTGCTGACACAGGAGCGGCCCAACATATTTACGCAGAAGGTCGCGAACATCGAGCCGGGAAAGGCAATCGATGTCAATATCAAGTATTTCAACACGCTGGCATACGTTGACGGCTGGTACGAATTCGTATTTCCGATGGTGGTGGGGCCGCGATTCAATCCGCCGTGCTATAAGAACGGCGTCGGGGCCGTCGGAAGAGGAAAGGCCGGCATCTCGGGCCAGAAGACCGAGGTCCAGTACCTGAAGCCCCACGAGCGGAGCGGACACGATATATCAGTGGCGGTCGATATAGATGCCGGGGTAGCGATTGAAGAGGTCGTCTGCCCAAGCCACGCGATTACCAACAGCCGGGTCAATCCTGAAAAGCGGACCATCAAGCTAAGCAGCCTCGATACCATTCCCAATAAGGACTTTGTCCTCCGCTACAAAGTTGCCGGCAAAAGGGTCAAGTCCGCGCTGGTGACACATCGCGACGAGCGAGGCGGGTACTTCACGCTGATGCTATATCCGCCGGAGAACCTCAACCACCTTAAGCGTGCGCCAATGGAAATGATCTTCGTGCTCGACTGCTCCGGCAGCATGCGCGGCAAACCCATCGCCAAGGCAAAGGACGCCATCACGCGCGCCCTGCGAAAACTCCAGCCCGGCGACACCTTCCAGGTAATCCGCTTCTCCAACAACGCCTCGCAGCTTGGTCCCACCCCGCTTCCCGTAACACCGGAAAACATTCGGCGAGGTCTCGAATACGTCGAGTCGCTCCAGGGCGGCGGCGGCACCATGATGATTGAGGGCATCAAGGCGGCGCTCGATTTCGAGCATGACCCGAGCCGGTTCCGTTTGGTTTCCTTTATGACCGACGGCTATATCGGCAACGAGGTCGAAATACTCGCGGCGGTACATGAGAAGCTCGGCGCCAGCCGAATCTTCAGCTTCGGCGTCGGCTCTTCGGTAAACCGCTTCCTGCTCGACCGCATGGCCAAACTCGGAAAAGGCGCCGTCGCCTATATCGGCCTCGATGAAAGCGCCGGAGAGGTCGTCGATGCCTTCTACGAGCGAATCAGTCACCCGGCGCTGGCCGATGTCACCATCGACTGGGGCGGTATGGACGTCACCGACATTTATCCGCGGCGTCTGCCCGATTTGTTCGTGGGCCGGCCCGTGATTATCACCGGCAAATTCACCGGTGAGGGAGGCACCACCGTTCACGTCACCGGCAAAGTCGGCGACATGACGCAGGATATCGCCATACCCGTTGACCTCGGCGATAAGCAGGCAACGCATCCCGGTATCGCCTGCGTCTGGGCGAGAAAGCGGATCGAGGACCTCGCCAATCAGGCCACCTACGACGGCAATCCCGACCTGCCCGGCGAAATAAAGCAGGTGGCGCTGGAGTACGGCCTGATGTCCGCTTACACCGCCTTCGTTGCCGTCGATTCTTCGTACAAAACCGCCGGCGACCATGGCATCAGCGTCGCCGTCCCGGTACCCGTCCCCGACGGCGTCAGATACGACACCACCGTACAGGATTGAGCCCCACAGGCAGTGTGATACGGGCGATGGCGGATATTTGAGGCCTGTTGACTTGCCGTCAAAGCCGGTTCGGCCGGAAACTCGTGACATCGAACAAGAATTGGGATAGTATCCAGCTTATGAAGGCCGGTTTTGGGAAAGTTGCGCTGATGCTGTTGGCGGCATTGTCCCTTGCTGCGGGAAAAGACTGTTGCGGCAGAGCAGCCTCTGTTGAGTCGCGTGGTGATGACTTTGCCGCAGAGATTGCCGAGCGTTTCGTCGGCGCTCTGGCGCGGCGCGGCTATAGCTTCATAGACGAGGAGGATATCAACTCGCTGCGGAAGGAAATCGGGGCCTTTGCCGCGGAACACCATACGAGGAGCTTCTCACGGACCGAACGTGAAGAGCTGCTTGTGGCAGGTGAGCAATATGTGACCGACAACTTCCTGAACAGACCGGACATGCACTGGTATGACCAGGAGGGCGCTTATTTGAAGTTCGCCGATGTGGTCAATACATTCAAGTGGCAGCTTTGGAAGGCGCTGAGGCGCAGTAAGCTGACCGCCCAGCAGATGAGCCGGCGCGATAGCCAGCGGGAATGGGTGCGGTCCTTCGTCGCCGAAGTGCCCATTCGACCGGGCGACGGACGCCCGGTGGGTGTTGCGGCGGTCGGCGTGCGCGAATGGGGTAATGAATACATCGAAAAGAAATTCGCCGACCCGCTCGGCCTGCTCTACGAACCGATGACCGACGCCCAGTTCGAAGTCTTCAGGAAGTTGATGGAACGAAGCTCGGCCAATGGTTTCTACAACACGGTCAGTGACATAAGAATTCGAGCGCTGGGGGCGGTAGCTCACCGCCATACGGATGTGGAGAAGGTTTACGTATATCCATTTGATATTGAACTGCCTTTTGACGATGAGGTCAGAAGTATGTGGGGCGGCGGCGGTGGCGCCGGGGCGCACCTGGTTTTTGCTTCGAACGCGAAGTTTCGCGGAGGTGAATTGCTTCTTGAGCACAACCGGCCCGTTCTCGATATTGTGCACGGCGTGTTGAGCACGCCACCGAATGACACAGATGCCAACCGCCTTGAGATGATCAATAAGCTGGTTGCCAAACAGGGAAAAGGCGATATCGCTTATGACGATGCGGCGGCGACCGTCTTTACCGTTCGAAGTGCAAAGATGGCAAAACTTGATGTCGCCGACTGGCTCGAGGCCGACGGTGTTAGTAATGAGCGGTTGACAGAATTCATACGTGATAGCAGCTTTTCGAGCATTTCCGTGGCTAATCTGCCTCGTATGAATGGTCCCCGCCCGATGGACAGGTCAAGAGGGCGTATTTTCATCGTGGTTCAAACACATGAGGGACGCCTTGCGGTTATTGCTCTTATGGAACGAGAGTTTGGGCTGAGCATCTACAGCCGGTTGCGTTGACAGGGTGGCGGCCCAATCGCTCTGAAGATTTGGAGGACACCGAATGAGAACTCTAAGGCTTGTTCCGCTCACCCTGATTGTCCTTTCCTTTGCCGCTCCGGCCGGTGCTATGTTCTTTGTCCCTGCCCTGTGCGTGCTCTCAGAAGCACAGGGCGATAGTCCCTTCACGTATTCAATTTCGGTTGAGAAGAACACACACGCCATCGGAGAGCCGATAGCTGTCACTTTCAAGCTGACAAACGTATCATCTTCTTCCCAAAAAATCCAGAAGTGGCGGGGGCCCTTGGCTGGTGTGGGAGTCGGAAAGCCTGACGAATTCGACTTCGCCGTTTATCGTATAATCGACGCCAACCTTGCAAGAATGGATTATTGTGGTATGTTTATGGATGGCCCGCCTTCTTATATGATTCTCAACTCCGGAGCCGGTTGGCAGGAGACTTACATTATTAACTTTTTCCTTTTTCCGGCATATTCCCTGACGGAGCCGGGTGAATATCTCATGAAGTCCAATTATTTTAGTTCACCGTACAACGAAGATTCCGATGCTTTTGTTGGAGTGCTGCATGCACAAGATGTGAAAATCAAAGTTGTGAAGCTCGGTTCAAAACAGTTGCGCAAGGTTCGCAGGCAACTCTCGGAAGGTAAGTCTGGGGCTATCCCAATCGCGGCGCTCCATCGTGATAATAAGGCAGTCCCGTCACTTTCGAAGTTTTGCTCAAACGAAGACCCGTCGGACCGAAGGCGGGCCCACAAGGCGCTTTCTGTTATCGGCTCGGATGAAGCGCTGACCGCACTTGGCCAGGCTGCCTCTGCTGAATCTGAGTATACTATGCGGGTTGAAATAACGCGTCTTCTGGCGGATTCCGGGAACTCACTCGTCGTTCCGTATCTTAAGAAACTTCTTCACGACGACTACAAATCGGTTGTAGGAATAGACGGGAAACGTTATTACCAATATACTGTTCGCAAATGGGCGTCTATGGCCCTGAACAAGCTCGGCGTCACAGACGACACAACCTATCTTGAAGAGCTTAAGGAAAAGATAGCAACTCTGCCTGACGAGCAGAGGAATAAACTCTTCAGCGATTCACTTTCTGACAATCCGAGCGCTCAGTTTGACGCGGTCAGGGAGCTGGCGATTTCGGGCTACTCGCCTTCGTCGGCCGAGATTCTGGCCGGGATAGCCTGCGATTCGAACGCACCTCAGACCACTCGGGACTATGCAGCGATGGGACTTGGCAATTTTACGAACGCAATACCGGCAGACGACAAGACCAATATTTGCACCAGGCTCAAGCATGTTCTGGAAGTGGAAACATTGGATACGCCGGACGGAATCATTCGGCTGCTTGTCAAGTGGGAAGCCTCAGATTTTGTTTACAAAACGCTGGGCGAGCGATTGAAAGGTCATGGCCTGGAGGTTGATGTCCTGGCAAAGATAGATGGGGATTATGCGACTGACCGCCTTTGGCAGATTTACAGGGACTGCCCAAAGGGGCGCAAGGCCGAATATTACAACAAGAGAGCCAGCGTCGGGCGGGCCTTGATAAATAAAGGGGATGTTCGCGGCATTGATATTCTTATGGAGTTGCTTCCTGCTGATAACGCGCCGGGGCCCCAATACAGAAACAACGTGTACTGTTTTCTCGCCATCAAGATTCATAACAACTTCGGATACGAAAACGGGAATTACCGGCCGCGGCTCGAAGAAGCCATACCCAAAATGATTGCCTGGTGGGAGGAAAACCGCTCAGATTTCAAGCTTGCTTCATCAAGGGATTGAATCGTAAATGCAGAGGTTGGGCTGAGTTGCTGCAGCCGGTTGGGTTGACCGGGCGAAGGTCCAATCGCTCTGAAGATTTGGAGGACATCGAATGAGAACTGTAAGGCTTGTTCCGCTCGCCCTGATCGTCCTTTCCTTTGCCGGTCCAGCCAGCTCTATGTTCGCTTTGCCGATGCCTGCGCCGATTGACCGGTTGATTGCCAACACGACGGCTTACATCAAGGAAAAGCCAAACGACGCGCACGGCTACTACACACTCGCGCGGATACACTATCTGGCGTTTGCCAACAAGTCCGCGCTCGTCGGCGTTTTTGAGCAGGAAACGCCCCCCAGGATTCCGCAGGACTGGCTGCTCGGCGATTTTCTCGCCGTGACAAGGCACCAGCACGCAAAGGAAATGACGCTCAAGGAGTTCGGATATGATTCTGCGGATGCTATCCCCTATGAAAAACGCCAAGGGGTTCACGAGGCAGTCAAACAGAAAAGAAAAGAGCTGGAAGAGCAGGGGTGGGTCCAGGAAAGAATCTCGAACGAGAAGGACCTTGTCGAACATGCTGCGGCTGCGCTGGAGCATTTTCAAAAGGCGATTGCGCTTGACCGCAAAAATGCGCTGTATCACCTTGGTCTTGCCAGCCTGCTCGAGCAATATGCCCGGTTTCTCGCGGAAATAGATGCGCCAGAGGTGCCGAAGCCGTTCAGAGACCTGCTGTTGGAGACGGCGAGAGATGGCTACTACACCGCCTTCACACTTTCGATAAAGGGGGATTCCAAACTCAGACATCGGCCTATCGCCGGCCTGCAGAGTCTGGTCAGCCATGAAGCCGCGCAGGCCTATATTCGACTTTCCGAGAAGGTCGGCCACACTATTGAAGACGAGGCCGACAGGGTCAAGAAGGTAAGAAAAGGTCTGAAAAAGCTGGCTGGCCTGCCCAAAAGCAGGATTGTGACGCCTGTAATTCTCTCTTTAGAGAAGCGTCAGTCCCTGGCCGACCTGCTTAAACCAGACCGCTCAGTTTCTTTTGACCTCGACGGCGACGGCGTCACTGAGTTATGGCACTGGGTCAAGCCAACGACCGGGATTCTTGTGTGGGACCCGGAACATAAGGGACAAATCACTTCAGGACGACAGATGTTCGGCTCGGTTACCTGGTGGCTTTTCTTTAAGGACGGCTATCAGGCGCTCGATGCGCTGGATGACAGCCGCGATGGGTTTCTGACCGGCGGCGAGCTTGAAGGGATTCGCGTCTGGTTCGACCGAGACTGCGATGGCATATCCTGTCCTAAGGAGGTTGTCTCGTTAGCCGAGGTCGGCATTATCTCTATTTCGACCAGGGCCTCGGGCCAGGACGGCGGCTGTCCGATATGCGCATCCGGAATAAAGCTTTCCAACGGGCGGACATTGCCAACCTACGACTGGCTGACCTCGCCCGAAAAACAAGAATCTCGCCTCCCTCGCTGAAAAACGCCGCAACACCAGAACGCACACCCTCATCATGGCGGGCACAACTCAGTATTTATCCTTGACAGCATCCCCAAAGACGCTATCTATTCTTGTCAGGCAGATACGGTTCAACAAAGGATTCTTCTTTTAGAGGCTGTGAATGGCTGTCGGCGAGGATTCGAAGCGCCTGGTAGAAAAGCAGGACCTGCTCAACCTCTCTATATTGCTGTCACTCGCTCTGGGCATAGGCGTATATTTGATCGCCACCACCGTGCTCATTGCCAAAGATGGCGTCTTTTACATAGAACGCGCACAAGAGTTTGCCAGCAACCCCCTGCGCATTATCAAGGGCCATCCTTTCGGTTATCCTTTCCTGATCTTTCTGGCTCACAAGCTTGTCGCTTTCTTCGGTAACAGCTCCTCTGTCTCTGCCTGGATATACTCCGCTCAAAGTGTGAGCTTAATCTTTCGAGTACTCTCTTTTATTCCCCTGTACTTCATAGGAAAAACGCTCGTCGGCTCCAAAAAAACTTTTTGGGCCCTTCTGGTGCTTGTCTTCTTGCCTCATCCCGCAAAGTACGGAAGCGACACGTTGAGAGACTGGCCGCATCTTCTCTTCTTGGCTGCCGGTTTCTTTCTGTTGCTCTGGGGCGCAAAGAATGCAAAATGGTGGTCCTTCGGATTAGCTGGATTGGCCGCCGGTTTGGGATATATGATTCGCCCCGAGTGCGCGCAACTGGTTGTCTACGGCATTCTATGGCTCCTGATTTGTCTCGTCCGCCCAAGGCCCACGATGAGCAGACCCGCCCTGACCTCCGCCTTGTGTGTTCTCTTGATTGGTTTCGCCGTCCCTGTCGTTCCCTATATGAAAGCAACCGGCAGAGTACTGCCGCGGAAACTAAAGGCCCTTATCAGTTCTGACTATCAGACCCCTTCACGGACGAAGCCACAGCAGAAGTGGCAGGACGCAGGTCACTCATGCCAAGAGGCGGGCATGGCTGCCAATACAGCCCAGGGAATGTGGAGACTGATTCAGCAGATCAGCGAAGATTTGATGCACTTCTTTATGCCCGCCCTGCTCATTGGCATCTATTCATGTTTTCGCAGGAAATCGGGGCTGTTGACTGAGGAGACATTCTTTATAGCTGCCTTTGTAATACTCAACGTAATTATGTTGGTCCTTTTGTACTCCAGCTACGGCTATATCAGCAGGAGACACTGTCTGCCGCTTGTGGCCTTTATAATTTTCTATGTGCCCGTCGGCCTGCAAATCCTCGCAGTGTGGCTCTCACATACCCTTTCCAGGCGTTCCGGGAAGTCATCACCGCCGGAAACTGCCGACTCGCCTTTATTCTATGTTTTACTCGTCACAGGGCTGCTGATATGCCTGCCCAAGCTCGTTCGGCCTATTGGCTTCGACAAGAAGGGCTACAGAGATGCAGCCGACTGGTTGAGAAAATACTCCACCGAGGCTGATATTGTCATTGTGCCGGACACACGTGTAAGTTTCTACGCACAACGAAAGGGATACCTGGATGCCAATAGAGTTCTTAAACGCGCCGCGTACGCCTTGATAATAACAGAGAATGAAAACGAACCGCTCAACCTCGCCAGAGCCGCGCAAAAAGTGTACTCCGTGACGGTGGACAAGCGAAAGAAAAAGGGAAGGAAAATCGTGGTCTACAAGATGCTGTGATGTGAATTGCCCGACGATCCAGGCCGCTACCAGCCTTTTTTCGAAAAAAGTACCGGAATGGTTTTCGCCAGAATGTAAAGATTCAGCAAAAAAGACCGCTGTTGTATGTACAAATAATCGTATTTTACCTTGTGCCGAGGCTTCAAATCATAGAAGCTTCTGACCTGCGCCAGACCCGTGATTCCCGGCTTTACCGCCAATCGCAGCTCGCGCAACGCCCTGTGCAGCTTTACGAAATGGGGACGTTCAGGCCGCGGTCCCACAAGGCTCATGTCTCCCATCAAAACATTGAACAACTGCGGAAGCTCATCTAATCTCGTCGCTCGTAAGATTCTTCCTGCCTTTGTAACACGCGGATCATCACGGCTCGCCCACGTGGGGCCGACCATCTTCTCCGCATCTTTCACCATCGTTCTGAATTTGTACAACGTGAACGTTCTGCCGTCTTTACCCACTCTTTGCTGCTTGTATAGCACAGGACCAGTGGATGACGCTCTGATAAGCAAGGAGATTATGATCATCACCGGCACGCAAATTAGCAGCAAAAGCATGCTGCCTGCCACGTCCAGGCTTCTCATCAAGAACTCCTCAACATCGGGTTTCCTGCCGATAAAGGTGCTCAGAAAACGGACCGAATTCTTGCCGTCAATCTTCCCTGGCAGCAGCTTCATGTAAATAGAGGGGGCAAAAATGACGTCTATCTTCGACCTTTGTATGAGGTAGATAAGAAGACTCAAAACCTTGTCGTCACGAATCTCTTCACAGATAACAATCTCGTCCAACGCTTCTTTTTCAATCAGTTCTTCTATCTCGTCGATTCCGTGCCTTTCTATATCAGCTTTCCTTATTACAATATCGTCCACACCGTTCTCGCCGATGACCACGACCTTCTTCTTGATTCTCTTCTTATACTTCAGAATCAGTTGGTTCACCTTGAAAATCAGAAGCAGATTGATGAAGAACGACAACGCAAAAACGCTTGTCGGAAAAGCCTCCCACTTGACTCTGAACGCATAAACAAATGCTACGCTTAGTAAAGTGCCCAGGAACAGGCCGCAAAAAACCCTCTTGAACAGGTCCCAGGATGTCTTAAACCTCCTTTTATACACCTTGAAGAAAGCCAATGCCGACATAAATATCAGCGTCAAAAACACAAAGATCTTTTTGTAAGGCAGAAAATTACGCTCCGGAAATGGTAAGCCATATCTGATAAGAAAAGACAAAATAAAAGCAGCGTTGATCAGAAGAACGTCTGACAGAAATAAGATTGTCGGAATGGCCATCTCGTGGCCTGAACGCTTCCTCACGTAGAACCTCGTCTATAATTGCTCAACCGCTTTTCTCCCTGCCTTTTTGGGCTTGGAAAGCATTATTACCACCTGCCATGCAAACCTCTTGAAAAACGGAACTTTGAACAGGATATTGTCCACTTTTTCAGCGGCCTTGATTAAAAAATCGAAACCTGGAAATTTACGGAAGGGTATTAAGAACAAAGTGGTAAGATGAAAACACCTGGTATCAACTCCACGAAAATAATTGCACATCAGCTTTAAGTCTCGCATAAGCAAAGGATGTTCGTCTCTGCTTCGCAACTGCGGAGTAATGCTGCGATACAAATTAATCAGACAGTTGTGTCCAAGGGGTTCAATAAAGAAAGCCTTTCCCTCTGGCTTGAGCACCCTTGATATCTCAGCGAGCGCTATATTCAGCTCCAGATGATGAAGGATGGCAGACCCACACACGATGTCGTAAGAATCATCATCCAATTCTAAGTGCTCGGCGTTCATAACCAAAAACGTTGCCTTTGACGATACGTTTTCCCCTGAGGCCCTCTGTTTGGCTCGCTCAATTGTCTGTTCAGAGATGTCGATTCCGGTCACAACGGATCCCTGCTTTGCTAAGTAGCATGCATAAGTCCCTAATCCACATCCATAATCAAGAATTCGCTTGTCCCCGCAATTTGAGCTGATCAACTCTTCGTAAAATCTGGCGCTGCCCCCGGTGATCGCGTAGAACTTCCTGCACAACTCCCTGTTTCCTTGTCCAAGTTTGTTGTCCTGAAATTCTCTTTCTCTTTGTATCCGCGACGGTGCACGCACCTTTACTCTCGGTCCCGTTTCTTTTACCTTGTGATAGGCAAATCTCGGTTGCCTTTCGTTTTATTGAAAACAATGAAATCCAGCACACCTTTCAAATATCCGATGCCCCACCCGAAATGTATCACTCCAAAAACAAGCGGAAGCACAAACAAATATCGCAACCCCTTCTCCAGGGAAATTCGTAAAGAAAAACCCAAATTCACAGCCATGTAAAAACCGAGTATGAAAACAAAAAGCAACAAAAGCGGGTTATAGAACATCCCGCCCATCAGCGAGCCTGCGAGACTAACGACAAATAAAGGAGGAATTAACTGTCTGGCGGTATACACTTTCCCTATTTTTCTGGCCGCTAAAGGTTTGTAATAACCGTACTGCAGGTTCATCTTCCAAAGGTCGCGCAACGATCTTCTTGTGTAATAGTATGACACAATAGTCGGAACCAGTAAAATCCTGCCTCCATTCTTGAGTAAACGCGCATTAAACTCGGAGTCCTGGGTCCTGACCAAATCCTCGTCGAAAAACCCGATCCTCTCAAAAATGCTCCTTCTGTAACAGCCGCCAAAAACAGTGTCAACATATCTTGGCCTTCTTGACCCTGTTCGGTAGTATGCATTCCCCGCCCCAAAAGAAGAGGACAAAGCATACGCTATTGAATTCGCAATCAGACTGCTGTCCTGCGGAAGTATTTTGCATAAACCTCCCACATTGTCCGCATCCGTATTGGTCAGATAATTTACACACTGTGATATATAATCTCCTTCGCACGTGCTGTGGGCGCTCATTATTAGAACCACCTCGCCTTTCGCCGCCTTGATCCCTTTATTGAACGCAGACGAAGTGATTCTCTCGCAATTATCAACCAGTTCAATGAAACCTAATCGCTCGGCATATTCTTTTACGATCTTTCTCGTCCCGTCTTCGCTCATCCCATCCACCACCAGGAGTTGCAGCTTGTCCTTGGGATAATCATTGCCAATAATCGAATCCAGACATTGCCCAATGAATTTCTCCTCGTTCCGACAGGGAATTACAATTGAGACGTCCGGAAGGTTGTTCATGGGCTCAACGCTTATTTCTTATGCCGAACCTCTTTCTTTTTCATACGGCAAATTCTCTATCCGATTAGTTACTCTGCCCGGGTTTCCCACGACAACACACCTGTCAGGAATGTCTTTCGTCACCACTGAACCCGCCCCGACCAGAGCATGCTCGCCGATTCTGACCCCCGGCAACAAAGTGCTATTGGCGCCAACGATCGCAGATTTCATAACGTGAGGACCGCGTAACTCTGCTTTTGCCCCGGGCGAGTTGGGATACCTGGCGTTAGTCACAACTACAGCAGGCCCTATCCAGCATTCGTCCTCGAGCACCGTGTACTCCGGGATAAATGCATGTGTGTGGATTCTAACGCCACTGCCGATTCTCACGTGATGCTCAACAACTGAAAGTGTCCCGATACTTACGTTGTCACCTATCTCATTCAATTCCCTGATATTCGCCTTGTTCCCCGTCTGAAAATTGTCGCCTATCTTGTTACCGGCGTAGATTACAGTGTGAGACCTGATTACCGCGTTATTTCCTACAACCGTTTCCAACTCGCCTGCACTGTAACCCTTGGGAGCAGCTCCGATTATGGCATAGTCTTCCACAGTGCAGTTCTCACCAAGTCTTACATTTGGATAAATGATCGCTTTTTCACTTATCATTAATTACTCCCAAGCGGCACTTCTGGGGCACAAAACGTAAAAATATCTCCCTGCCGGTCTCATGTGATTCATAAATCGCGTTTATTAGTTCAACCGATTTACGCCCTTCCAGCCCGTCTACTAAGGCCTTCTTGTTGTACCTTATGCTGTTTATTACATCTTTGAAGAATTGAATGTGATTCCATGCCGGCACATCAGGCACCTTTGCAAAGTTCTTCAGTACCTCTTTGTCCATGGCGTCCGGTTCACTGAAATTCCATGTCTTTAGCTCGTTCATGAAAAAACCACCAACCTCAACCGACCCCTTTTCACCGAGAATGCTCACAGACCCTTCCAAATCATTCGGTCTTGTTGCCGTCGTGGCCTCAATCAGCCCAAGAGCCCCGTTCCTGAACCGCAGAATAGCCACTCCTACGTCTTCCGCCTCTATGTCGACAAGCCGCGTTGCCGTTTTCGCCATTACACTCTCAACTTCTCCCATCATCCACACCAGTATGTCGATGTGATGACTGGCCTGATTGGTTAAGACTCCTCCGTCAAACGCCCACGTGCCTCGCCATTTCTTCATATCATAGTATTGCTGGGTCCTGCACCAGCGGACCCGCACCGTTCCTAATACCAGCCTGCCAAAACGACCTCTGTCTATCGCCTCCTTGAGTTTCTGGATAGGGGGGTTAAAGCGGTTCTGCTGCACGACAAATATCCTTAGGCCCTTCTTGTCACATTCTTCAAGTATCTTGTCTATCTGACTCAACGCTAACGCTAACGGTTTCTCCACAACAAAGTGCCTGTCAAACTCGAGCAGTCCCAGTATATTCTCCCCATGTAACCCGGATGGGGTCAGAATGTCCAAAATGTCAGGGTCCGTTTCCTCTATCATCTCCTTCACGCTTGCAAAGACCGGCACCGAATAACTTTCATGAAAGCTTCTTAGTACTTCAAAATTTGTGTCGAATGCACCGACAACTTCGGCACTGTCAATGCTGTTAATCGCAATCATGTGTTTCTTTGCTATGGCACCACAGCCTATCAGCGCAAATCTCAATCTTGACCCGCCACGTTTGCCCACAATCTCTATCCTTTCAGAATTCCTTTACCGTCCTTCTCAACTGTTCTATCACGTAATCAACTTCTTCATCCGTCATGTCGCCATCCAGCGGAAGGCTCAGTATCTCATCTTTCAACGAGTGGCAGACCGGAAAATCCGCCGGCTTGTGACCCAGATGCCGATATGCTTGAAGAAAGGGCAGCGGAGTGGGATAGTGAATTCCCGTGGAAATTCCACGCTCGGCCAGTAGTTCTCTTGCCTTGTCCCTGTTTCTTATGCGTATTACATAAAGATGATAAACATGTCCCACGTAGGCTTGAACACATGGAGTAATGGCGATATCTTTCAATCCCTCGTCGTACGTCTTTGCGACCCTCCTTCTCCTGATGGTCCAATTGTCGAGATACCTCAATTTGACGTCAAGAATCGCTGCCTGCAAACCGTCTAATCGACTGTTTATACCTTCAAACTCATGATCATACTTTTTCTTTCTGCCGTGGTTTGAAAACATCCTCACCTTCTCCGCCAATTCGTCGTTGTCTGTTACAAGGGCCCCACCGTCGCCGTATGCCCCAAGATTCTTGCCGGGAAAAAAACTGAAACAAGCACAATCGCCAATCGTTCCTATTCTTCTGCCCTTGTACTCTGCAGCGTGGGCCTGTGCAGCGTCCTCGATCACATAGACATTATACTTCTTGGCAATTGCCAATAGTTTATCCATCTCGGCAGGCTGTCCATATAGATGAACCGGTATGATTGCCCTTGTCCTCTCGGTGATGTATCTTTCAATCATTTGGGCGTCAATGTTGTACGTGTCCTCGTCGCAGTCCACAAATACAACTCGTGCGCCGGTCATCGTGATGGCTTCGGAAGTCGCAATAAACGAGTTTGCTGCCGTGATTACTTCATCGCCGCCGGAGATACCCAGGACCTTCAGAGCGATGAAAAGAGCGTCGGTGCCGCTTGCTACGCCTATGCAATGCCTTGCCCCTATATAGTTGGCAAAATTGCGCTCGAACGACTCCAGATACTTGCCGCGAATAAAAGCTGAGTCGGAAATAACATCATGGATCGCCAGATCAACCTCATCTTTTATTGACTCATACTGCCTCTTCAGGTTTACAAACTGTACTTTCACAGGGTTTCCTTAAAACACGTTCTTCTTGTTTAACAATAGCCGCAGAGTATATATCCTTTGTCCATGAGAATCAAGTTGTTTCACGTCGACACAAGTGACATGGGTCAAGGCGCTTGATAAGGACAGAGCCTAAACTGTTCTCCTGCTTCTGCTTGCACGAAAACACTTGAAGATGCGGACTTCAGGCTCCATAATCATCAGCTCGGCTCCGTAACGCAACTGAAACAACGGCAGAGCCAATAGAAGTAATGAAAACGAATTAGAAAGGCGCCTTGCCGCCGGTTTTACGCGCATTCGAAAATCCGAATGATCTTGCAAAGCCGACATCCACGCGGGTTGAAAGCACAAATGGTCCAAATCGTTTTCACTGAACCTCGTAACTTCTACCTGTTTACAGCCTTGCAATACACAGCCAGCATCTTTCTCGCGATTGTTTCTTCTGAGAGGTGTTTTGAAATTATGGATCGTCCGTTAGACCTCTGGTTCATTTGCACAACCTCCGCTACGGCTTTACCTAACTCCTCAGGTCTTCTTTCAACTATCGTCGATGGAAAAACACCATTAAGCCGTTCGGCAATATCACCTACATCGACAGACACGACGGGAAGGTTACAGCTCAGGGCCTCTTTGACCAGGTTGGGAGACCCCTCAGAATCACTTGTCACCAATAAACAGTCTGCGGCATTTAAATAAAAGACTATCTTCTCTGGCGGAGTATCGTTTAGCGCTTCTAAACGTATGTCTGGAATATACCTCCTCGCTTCCGTTATCGATGCTCTTGCTATATCGAGCCGTTTCACCGTCGGATTATTTCCATCAAATAATACGACCTTTGAACTTGATGACTCCCACCCCAATAGAGTTCTAGCGCGCTTTCGCGCCATTGGACGAAAAAGCTCCAAGTTGACGCCTACCGGTATGACTACCGCTTTGGCTTTCTTCCACCATAGCTTTTCCAGCAACCTTCCGCTTACACACACGATCGCTCTTGCCCTTAAGGTCGATAATTGAGAGAGAATTCTTCCCAGCAAGCCTCTCAGAAACCCTGTCTGCGCGGTTTTGTTCAAGTCGCTTCCCCGAAATGTTATTATCAGAGGTACTCTGCTGATAAGGGAAATAGTGGCCCCTACAAAAGCTGTCATAGTACCGTAGTGGGCGTGAATGATATCCGGGCGGATGTCCCTTAGGTCACGCCACAGTCTTATGAATTCCCTTAAAAGAATCAAGCCATCCATCCTCGAGGCAAGAAAAAATTCCTTGATAAAAGCGCCTTCCCTCCTTAAAGATTCCACCTGTCTCTTACAAAAGATCGCAGAATGTCTTTGCTTTCCTTTTGGAATCAAGGCTATCACGCGAATTTGACCTGTTGGAGCCATGTTCTTATACTTCTGCCACGCTTATGAGAGTACCTGATTTGCCCCTGTCGCGATTTCAATATAATGAACCTGCTTTATACTGCACTACCATTGCCCAGTACACTTGTGTTTCTTCCGCACGCGCACTTGAACTTAACTGTAAACCGTTACCGTATCCGCCGTTTTAACCTGACCAGATAAACCCGTCCTGCTCCCATCAGCATAAAGAGCATAATAGCTGGCACAAAGTATAAATAGACCACCTTCAAGAATGTCATACTTTGTCCCCCGCGGACTATCCAAATGGCTAAATACCCCATAATCCCAAACATATAGGCATTGAATAGCTCATCCCGTGTGTTTGCAAAAAAGCATTCAAGAACACGCAGACAAAAGACGAACAAAAATGCCGAATACAAAAATCCCCAGAATCCCATGAGATTGTACCCTTCACAGAGAATGTAATATCCGTAACCACGCTCGCTTTCTGGAGCGACCATTCGGGCAAGAGTCTCCCCTAAGGAACTGTGATCCATGAATGGTATTAGACATGTGATGTTGGATTCGACCACCTTGCCAGGAAAAACAATGTGGCCTTCTATCGAAGTCATCAGACACAAAGAAGGGGGCAGCCAGTCTTGAAAAATCAAGGTCTTCAACGAAAAAAGGCTCAGGAAAGTCTGGGGCTCTTTCAAAACGGAAAGGATCTCTGCCACGCTTTCATTGTGCCCCCTTGCCGTCCGGACTCCTTGAGCAAAGCCCACCAACACAAAAACAAGGGTCAAAATCACGATTGCATGTTTCAACCTTAATCCCCTTCTGCGAATCTTATCTCTGAATAAGTACCACAACGAAGCCACAAATCCCAAAACTGTCATTGCAACCTCACTTCTCTGCCCAGACCGGATCGCAGTCATCAGGAATACGGAAAGTGAGATAGAGAATACGGTAAAATAAAACACCCTTGCAAATATATTACGCTCTGTATGCAGCTTATAAAAAATGGAAAGCAAAACCACTCCATTTAAAGAAAAGCAATAAAACCATATTTTATTGTGTTTCAAAACACTTTGGGTCGAATAACTCAGACTTCCGAAACCTCTTACAAGGAAAAAAGTGACAATGAACTCGTAAAGGAGAAGTACTAAAATGTATAATAGCTCGGCATTTTTCTTTAATGAGGGCCGTGCTTCCAGCTTGACGCTTAACTTAAATTTTCTATTGTACAAGGCGGCAAAGACCACAAATATAGCTATGAATGACAAAAAGATGTATGTCCAGTATGGGAAGAACGCTTTTTCACCGTAATATTGGTAATGTGAGACCTCGCTCAGCTTTTCTGGGTACAGAGCATAGCCAAGCTGGGTCGGTACAGTGTACGCGGCCAAAATGAAATATGCCAAAAAGAACAACTGAGATCTTCTCCAAATGTAGAAAGAGGTCAAAGTAATGAACAATACAAATGTCGCAGTCAGGAAAATCACCGCAGAGTCCATATCAGTCTTGGAAGTTCTCTTATCCAGTCCATCTTCACTAACCATAGAATGCACAGATAAACTACCCCTAACAGCACTTCAAAGACAATTAGGTAGTAGAGTTGTGAAGACACAAATGGCATCGAGTCCCAGACCTTTTGTACACTTGTTCTGCCAAAGCGCCGGTTCATCCTCTCGGAGCCCGCTCCTTACAACGCGCAGGGTTTGGCACAATCTGAATTTGTTCTCGCCCGACCTCCACCTGGAACAAGCCTTTTCAGACTCCGTCCCCGTGGGCTGCAGTCACAAGTTTTTTGTGGGAAAATACTTATCCACACATCACCACCTGCAACCTCTCGTTCTTCTTAACGGCGGCAACAAGAGCAACAGTCACTCGCCAATTGATGCTCTTACGCGCCTGCGGGCCCGCTTTTTTGGAGCCCTTCTATTAAAAAGGCCGCAAACACCGATATCATTAAGCACACCAGCAATACTATGGCACTCTTCTTGGCCGTGCCCTTAGGTACCGGATATACCTTGGGCTCCTCTGTCACCGGAACACCGGCGGACATTCTGTTCTCTATCTGCTTGGCGTATGAACTCATGTAGTCCTTCAACTCCTTGGCTTCGCACTTGTCGGCCAGACCCTGCAATAACGAGTGGAATTCCTGGATCGTATGGCACACAGACGTTTCACTTGTCAACCACGCCAGCAGCTTTTCGTTCAATGTCAACAAGTCCTCGTAGTAGCTATATTTCTCCTCATCCGCTTTGAGCTTTTCTTCAAGCTCTACGATCTTTGACTGCACAGCTTGGATCTGGTATTCCAGAGGCAGGTATTCGCTCTTGCTGCCCACATTGAACTGTAGCACAACGTCGCTTGGCCCTTCATCCTTGCTTGCCGTCTCCACGGCCTTGAGCTTCGCCAGGATTGACTCATTCGTCCGAAGCGCCAGCTCCGAACCAAATCGATTCTCCTCAATACCGCCCATCTTGGCCTTGTACACTCCTATCGTTTCCGACACGGCCCGTGCCGCCGCACGCACCGGCACAACCTTTTCAAAATTCTCGCGTATCACCGAAACAATTGCAGGCATATCGCTCTTCGGCCTGCCCGTTATCGTCATCTTCAGAAGCTGAGCTTCCAGCCGTCTCAGCTGCTCCAGTTTGCCCGGATCGGTTATCTTGGCCTGGGAAGCGTCAACGTACGCCGGCAAGACCTCAAAATCCACCAGCTTCGCAAGCGCTTCCTTCGTGCTCGCACTGCTCCAACGAGCAGCGTAACCGTCCAGCCCCTTTGCACGCAGATTCTCCACAATCACCGCTACATTCTTTCCGCTGTAGAATCTGTCAAGAAGCATGTTGTAATTCCTCTGGTCCAGGTTCCACTTGGCCACGTCGCTTATCGCACCCTTCCCAAAGTCCCCGCCTTCATCCTCTTTGCTCTCGCTGCTGTCCACCTGTGGCGCATCATATACTCCGCGGTCGCGCACGTCATAAACGTAAGTTACCTCGAATCTGCTCGGCCATACCAGAAGAACCAGCCCCACTGAAAGTGCCGGCAGTATCGAGCCAAGGATAATCACCAGTTTGCGCTTCCAGAGGACCCTGAAATAGTCAGCCAGATTGATTTCTTCCTCAAAACCCCCTTCCTCGCCCGAACCTGCTGGATCCGGTTGCTTCTGCCGGCTTTGCTTCTCCATATTCCTGATCTCCTGCAAAAATTATTGAACCGGGCCTGACTGAAAAACTATCCACCCTGCTCTTATCCGAAGCCATCTACTAATCGCCGCTTCGTCTTCGGAACGATTCGAAGCCAAATCATACCCGCACCAATACGAATAGGCAAGCCTTTTCACCCTCCACCGCATTCCTGGGGCCCCTTCACGTTTGTAGGTGGATTCTTTGCGGTACCCCTGGTCGCGTTTTTCCCCCAATTGTCTCCACCGCCCCGTTGTCATTCCCGCGCACAAGCGGCAATCCAGCCCCCGTAAGCATTGCACGACTATAGAAACCCAATAGCCTGCATCCTTACCTGCAAATATGAATTCCACCATCCTCCAACCTTCTATCCGACCTGCCGCAGCCGCCACGCCTGAGTTCCCTTTGGAAGCTGCTGTGACTTACCTGCACGCCCTGGATTTTGAGGAAAAGAGCTCCGATAGTGTCTGCTCACGTGGGTCGGGCGGTCTTGTTTGCATGGATTGGACATTGGCGGGGATACGATACGGGCCTGTCAGCCTCCAGTCTCTCAACTTCGGTGGCAAAGACAGCGCCAACAACAAGGCTGCAAAGAACGATAATTCGAAGCTCCAGACAGGATTCATACCGCCACGAACAAGAGCTGCGGGCAGCAGGGTGCCGGCCAGCACGACGCAAATTGGAGCAAGATAAACCTTGTCGTAGTCAGGAATTATCCACCGATTAGTGAATATGCGGCCGAAGAAACTGATTGGCGGCCGATAGGCGCCGGTATAGATCCCCGTCCTGACCAATGCCGCCAGAAAGACAAAAAGCACAAGTAGGGCCCAATGATAAGGTTTGTCAACCGTCCACCGGATAACGTGAAGCCACCACGTCAACAATACGGTCAACACAAGAGCTGCGCGAACGGATATCCGGGGCGCCTCGTAAACGTTGAGGAACTTGAAGGGCCAGCCTATCACGCGCTGTCTGATTGCCTGGTTTCGCAACTCCTGCACCGGGTCGGCCTTCCAGTATTTGGTATTCCAGGGAAAGTCGCGCAAGAAGCGTTGTAAACCGATGTAGCCCAAAACATAAAGAGCCGCCAGTACGAGCACGCCAATGTATGGATTCTTGAAGGGGTAGATGGCGAAAGGCGCCAAGAAAAGTGATACCACGCATATACGAACCTGTTGAGCCCCAAGGGTCAACCAGAGAACAATCTGATACACACTGAGAAAAATGATGACAGGTAGAGGTGCCAGAGACGGCACGTTGATATAGGCCAGCAGCGCCAAAACCATCAGTGTGGCAAGATCACCCCAGACCAGATGAACCGGCCCAAGGGGAAGCGGTTTCTCAATGGACCAGGGAGTAAGGCACAGCCATCGGCAGCAGGCACGGTCATGGAATGGATGAAAGGCAGCTATACGATAGCCTGCATACAGAATTGAGCCGAACGCGAGGAATATTATACGGATTCTGGCGATTCCTTCGGGGACCAAGGCCCCGAAGTGCACGAGATAACCATCTATTAAATAGGTAAGGAGGTACGCGAACAAGAATACGCCTGTAATAAGTGGCGGTACGAGGGGACGCCGACGTTGTCTCATGACTGCCTCCCCTGCAGGTAGCTTTCAATATTTTCAAATACATCCGGGTGGATAAGCTTTTCGAGGACCTCGGGCAGAGGCCCGGTGCATCCCGCGGTTTTTCGCAGGCCCTCGGCGGTATCGTAGGCCAGAATCTCGCCGTGGGCGATAATCGCAATCTTGTGAGCGAGCGATTCGACCAGCTCCGGCACGGGCACCGCCATCACCACCGTGACATCCTTACGGTCGGCGAGGCGCTTGAGCACCTCACTTAAAGCCAATAACGCCGACGAATCCAGGCCCCCGGAGAAAGGCTCGTCGAGGATGAGGATTGGGGCTTCGGCCACCAGAGCTGAACACATACCGATTTTTTTCCTCTGTCCGGTTGAGTACGAACGAATCGGAGCGTCGGCGTTTTCATCCAAATCAAAGAGCTTCAAAAGCTGCTCGGTGTGGTCCATCAGCCGCTCTTCTTCGACCTCATAGAGCCGCCCCACGGCCAGCAGAAACTCCCGCCCCGTGCTGTATAACGGCAGGTACGGATTGTCCGGAAGGTAAACCACCTTCTTGCGAATCTCGATCTCCTCTTCGACCGAGCTTCGCCGCCGATGGCCCGCAATTTCAACATACCCTTTGATGGGCCACAGCACCCCGCCCATCAGACCCAGCAGCGTGCTCTTACCCATCCCGTTCGGGCCCATCACCGCCACCAATTCCCCCGGCTCCACTTTAAGCGAAACGTTCCGAAGAATCGGTTTGATGCCGTAATGGTGCCACACATTAACGACGTTAATCATGTTTACCTGCTCCCAATGTCACCTGGTCACTTCACAATCTTCGGTCCAGCTTCCGATAGCTTATCGCTTCCGCGATGTGTTCGGGTGCGATATGCTCGGCCCCCGCAAGGTCGCCAATGGTGCGGGCCACCTTGCAAATCTTGTCGTGCGCACGTGCGCTCAGCCCGAATTCCGTCATCGCGTGCTTCAGCATCTGCTCGCTCGACGAATCCAGCTTGCAATGCTTCTCAACCTGCTTATGAGTCATCCGCGAATTCGTCATCACCTTGCCGTCACCGAAGCGTTTGGCCTGCATCTTCCTCGCCTTGACGACGTCCTGCTTCATAGTCGCCGAGTCGAGCTGACCCGCCCGCGAACGCAGCTTGCTGAAAACCACCGCAGGCACATCAATATGAATGTCTATCCTGTCCACCAGCGGCCCCGATATCTTCGAAATATATCTCTCTATTTGTCCCGGCGTGCACTTGCACCTCCGCATGTCCGAGCCGAAGTACCCGCACGGACACGGGTTCATCGCACCGACCAGCATGAACTGCGCCGGAAACCGGATCGTGCCCTTGGCCCGCGATACATTTATGAACCCGTCCTCCAGAGGCTGCCGAATCATTTCTAAGATGTGCCTCGGAAACTCGGCGAATTCATCCAGAAACAAAATCCCGAAATGCGCAAGTGACAGCTCGCCCGGCCGTGGGTTCGTCCCGCCGCCGACCAGAGCAGGGCCGCTCGCCGTGTAGTGCGGCATCCGAAACGGACGAGTCGCCATCAGCGCCCGGTTCTTGTCCAAAAGCCCCACCGAAGAATATATGCACGTCGTCTCAAGCGATTCCTCAAGGCTCAATGGAGGCAGAATCGTCGACACCCGCTGCGCCAGCATCGTCTTTCCCGCACCGGGCGGCCCAATCATCATTATGTTGTGTCCACCCGATGCCGCCACCGTCAAGGCACGCTTGACGCTTTCCTGTCCCTTCACGTCGCCGAAGTCATAATCATAGCTCGACGCCTCGCCGAAAAGCTCTTCGATGTCGACCGTTGTCGTTTCGAGGCACAATTGTCCGGAGAGAAATGCCGCCGCCTGCGCCAGCGAGCCCACAGCGTAAACCTCGAGATTCTCGACCACGGCCGCTTCCCTCGCATTGTCCAGCGGCACAATCATCCTGCCAAAGCCCTTCGCGCCGGCGGTCATCGCCATATTCAGTATGCCGTTCACCGGCCGCACCCTGCCGTCCAGCGCCAATTCGCCCACGATAACAAAATCCCTGATGCCAGAGCCGGCTAAGATGCCCTGGCCCATCAACATTCCCAGAGCAATCGGCAAGTCGAACGCCGGCCCAGCCTTCTTAACGTCCGCCGGCGCAAGGTTTATCAGCGACTGGGTCTTGGGATACTTGTACCCGGAGTTGACAATCGCACTTCGGACCCGCTCGGTGCTCTCCTTTACCGCCGCATCCGGCAGGCCCACGATCAGCGACTTCTCGAACCCCCCGCGCGCAACGTCCACCTCAACCTCGCAGATAAGGCCTTCAATGCCCACCAGCGTAACACTATGAAGTCTCGCCAACATACTTCATCTCCCTCAATTATGGATTAAAGGCTGCATTTTATATCCCCTCTTGCTCCGCCGCAAGAAATTTTGCCCTTTTTTTCGACAATCCCCAAAACGCACAGGCGCCGCCCTCTTCCGCCGAAAATCACCTGCCAATTTGCGACTTGTCATTGGTCATTGTGAGGCAGGGCCGTTTCTTCAACTCTCTTCCTTCCTCGACCCGGTCATTTACTGTCTTCTGCCGAAAACAGTAACAAACACAGGTGCAAGTTCTTTAAGGCCCGCCTTATAACCCGTTCAGCCCATTCTTGACTTCACCATATCCGAGCCCACACCCACAACGATGAGCGTCACCTCAGTATCTGGAACAGGTTGATGTAGTCGTCCGTCCACAGCCGTATGTTGTCGACGTCGCCTTCGCGCTCGCTGGCCGCCGCCGTGATGGAACCGTCGGACAGGAACTGCTCGTTCTTTGTCAGCAGCACCCAGTCGGACGCCAGAACGCCAACATCGTCATCATCGACATCTTCAATCCACGCGCTGCCGATCTTGAGATCGTCCGCCGCCTTCCAAACCACCCGCTCCAGGTTAAGATGCTGACTCGAAACGTGCACCGCAATCACCCCGTCCCGCTTCAAATGACGCAGATAAATCTCGAACGCCTCTTTCGTCAGCAGATGCACCGGCACCGCGTCGCCGTTGAAGGCATCCAGCGCCAGAACATCGAACTTCTGCGGCGCCTCCGCCTCCATCGACAGCCGCGCATCGCCGAGGATTACATCCACCTTCGCCGGACATTCCCCAAGATAGCTGAAACGCGTCCGCGCAATGTGCTCGACCTCCGGATTTATCTCGTAGAACCGCACATAGTCTCCCTCCCGCGCGTATGCCGCAATTGTCCCCACACCGAGCCCCACCACCCCGATGCGCCTGTTCTCCCGCCCGAAGTAATCCACCGCCAGCCCCACTCCGCTCTCCGGACCGTAATACGTCGTCGGCAATAGATGCTTCTCAGGGGCAACGAACTGAAATCCGTGACATGTCGTCCCGTGCTGAAGAACAAAACGGTGATGTTCGGGGTAATCCCTGTCACGTTCCCAGATGGTCAGCACACCGAAAAAATTGCGATAGTTCAGCACCGCCGTCTCGTATGTGTCGCCGCGCCGGCTTTGCACAAAAACCGACGCCACGCCCGCAATGAGTATTATCACCACCCATAACAGCCGACGCCAGCGCCGACCCGCCAGCTTTTCGTCCGCCAGCAATGCAAACAGGCACGACGCCAGGATTCCAACGTGTAATTCCCGATATGTATTAAATATAATCGGCGCAACGACCGCCACGAAAAAACCTCCCGCCGCACCCCCCAGCGCTATCATCAGATAATACCCTGTCAGCCGCCCCGCCCCAGGACGCAGCCGGAATAGCTCGCCGTGACATACCATACAACACGCCATCAGCAGCACAAGATACACCCCTATCTGTTGAACCACCGAAAGCTTCTCCTCATACACCCACGCCAGCGCCGCACCGCCGATCGCCAATATGAAAAGCCCCACGAACAGCCGCCGCCGGTACCACTTCTCGCCCTGAAAGCAGATGATAAACGAAAGCAGATACAGGCTCAGAGGAGCCACCCATAGAAAAGGAATCACCGCCACGTCCTGACATATCTTGTTCGTCACCGCCAGCAGCTCTACCGATGCCGCAGCCGGCAGCGCCAGCCACAGCAGCCGTCTGCCCAACGCCGGCGTGGACTCCGCATCCGGCGCGCCTTCCCCCACACTCAACGTCCCGCCCGACGCAGGATACCTCCACAACTGCAAGGCGCAATAAATCACGAGCACGGAGAAGACCATCAGCCCGAAAGACCAGACAAGCGCCTGCACCTGCCGCGTAAAAGCCGGCTCCATCACAAACGGATAGCTCACCAACGCAATCAGCGACCCCGCGTTCGAGCACACGTAAAGCCAGTATGGCGATGCACCCCTATTGGCCGCGCTGAACCACCGCTGAACCAGAGGCGCTGTCGCCGACAAAACAAAGTAAGGCAGCCCGACGCACGCCGCCGCCAGAAGCATAATCCGCAACACAGGATAATCCAGACTCTCAGGCCTCCAGCCCGCCCGCGGTGTAATCGGCAGCGCCGCCATAGCCGCCAAAACGATAACGATATGAACCACCGCCTGCCGGCGAAAGCTCAGCCGCCTGACAACCAGATGCGCGTATGCGTAGCCCCCCAGCAGCAGCACCTGGAAAAAAAGCATGCACGTCGTCCACACCTCCGGCCCGCCCCCGAACCACGGCAGAATGAATTTCCCGATCAGAGGCTGAACCTGAAAAAGCAGAAACGCACCCCAAAACGCCGTCAGCGCAAAGATTATGGTCTTGCCGTGCCGACTTGAGACCGCCGATGACAAGACTTGACTACCGTTGTGATCGTTCATCTAATCCCATGTTCATAGCCTGATTCCTGAGTCGCCGGACCCCGCCGCCCGACCAAGAAATAAGGGTGAGAGAGGGGATTCGAACCCCCGACCCCTGGAACCACAATCCAGTGCTCTATCCGTCTGAGCTACTCTCACCATAAAGCTTCGTTGCGCCGAAAGCAGCCATTCTACCTCGCCCCGCCTCTTTGTCAATAACCACTGCTTGTACATACAAACAGCCTGGCCCCGCCACTCCAGGGGACGGCTGACGGCGGTGTGGACAGGGCTTATGCCGGCCTTTGATTGTCAAACGCAGCAGCATTCGTTCGCTTTGGAAATTGGGTTTGTTTGGGTTCGTTTGGGTTCGTTTTGGCTTTGGGGGCCGCTGACGGGCCAAAAATTGGGTTTGTTTTGGGTTCGTTTGGGTTCGTTTGGGTTCGTTTTTGGTAGGCTCGAAGAGCGTTGTTTTGTCGTAAGCCTTTGTGGAAAAGAGGGTTGCGTTGATTTTGGCTGTTTTCGAAATTGGGTTCGTTTGTACAAAAAAGGGTTAAATGGTAAACGGTAAATGGTAAGTGGTGATTGGTGAGGGGCAAATGGATCGTGGTTCGTGGTTTGTGGCCCGCCAAACGACGTGGCGGGCAAGCTCGTGAGTCGTGTTGAGCTGGCGGGATGGGCGGTTTGGTTGGCGGAGTGGAGGTTTGCCGAGTTTGCCAGGGTTGTTCGAGAGGTGTGCGTTGGCTTGTGAGTGTTCAAATGGTTGAATGGTTCAAGGTTCAGGGTCAGGATCCAATATATCAGTATTCAATTTGGGGGGTCCGCCTTCGCACGAGGCTACGGCGGATCTTCGAGATTTTAGTTTTGTGTCCGCCAAATCCGCGTTCGGCGGACAAGCATTGGGGCGGACAGCCGCCGATTCTGCGATATTATACCCGATTTTGGAAGAAAAGTCAACGAAAAAGGGCAAAGGAATTCCACGAATAAACACGAATTAGCACGAAAAGCGGGTAGAGACGGATTTCGCAGATTGACACGGATTGGCGGGTATGAGTCAGCTTACGTGTTCCGCCAGACAGACCCGCCAAACGGCGAGGCGGGCAAGCGGCGGACAGGCCTCGCCGGGCACTTTCCTCGATGCGAGCATCTGGGAAAGCAGCCGGGCTCGTCCATGGCGAACTTGCCACAAGCCACTCGTAAAGCGAGCTTTGTCGCGTCTTTTTGGCTTCGTTCGCGGGGGATTGCCCCCCATTGGTGAAGCTGACTGACGTTCGCTGTCAGGAGAAAAGGTATTTTGGGAATTTTTTTTGCATTAGACGGGGCGACATTCTGGGGCTTAAGCTTAGGGGCAGCAAGGAGTTACGACACGGGCGGCAAAATTTTTTCAAAATTTTCGAAAAGATTTCAAAATGGGCATCAACAGTTAGGGGGCTGGGAACACTTATTTGGTAGAGGGGGTGAGAGATGAATGGACTGTGTGCAGGCGGCAGGGCCGCAAGGCCTGCCGGGCCGGGAGGTATGGATGACAAGACAATGTCGTAGATTCCGGATAGTTGGTAAATAGAAACTAAAAAGTGGGTTTTTTGCTTGACGGATGTTTTGAGATTGGATAAATAATCGCCCCCAAGCCTGTCTTGGGCGGAAAACTCTTGAAATAAGCCGGCGAGGTCGTAGGATCTGGCCAGCACGCATTATGCCCGCACCCGGAGTCAAATGCGATATCAATCCGAGCGCGAGCGAGTTTGCGGACCGAGGATTCTTGGTTATGAATAGTCAGACAGGAGAATTTCGCGGAAAATCGATTTTGCGGTTCTTGTCGAAACTGATGAAGAAGAAAATGAGAGTGGGAGAAGAATAATGGTTACTGTGAGAGAGTTTATGCAGAGGGCATTGGAAGAATCTTCAAAAAACGACCTGTCCACTTTCTTTGCCAAAGAAAATCTTTTTAAGATCGGAGGTCGATTATTAACGGGATGCGTTTATATAGTTTTGCTCGTGTTCTTTGGAGTTGTCTCTTGGCGGATTGCCTGGTCTAACTGGAATGTAGATTTAAGCAAGTTTGAATTTTCGGATTTACTTGCCCTGATCATGGGATTGTTTGCTGTCGCCATGTCAGTTGCATTCTATTTTAAGGCCACTGATACCAGCAATAAGTTCTACGATAATGTGTACAAATTCACACAGGAAACCTCTGAGATACTTGGACGCATAGAAGCTGGTTTTGGGGAGCGCCTTCGGCATCTCGATGAAGGTTATTCAGGCTTGCAGACTCGATTTGATAGATTCTCAAACATTACACCGGAAGAAAGCAAGAAAAGGGTAGAAGAAACCAAAGAAAAAGAAACAGAAGAAAAAGCAAAACTTGAGAAAGCTAAAGAGGAAATGCAGGCTGCACTCAAAAACCTCACCCACAAAGCATATTCACAGGAAAGAGAGCGGCATGAATTCATGGAAAAACTGGGCAGTCTGCAAGCCGAAAAAGATATGGCAGAAGCCGCTCTTCGGGAACTTAAGGAAGAACGTGATAGGTTGCAAGAAGAGATGCATCTTCTGAAACGGAATATGTTTGAAGACATGAGCGAGTTAGAAGCGTACCTTATGAATAATTTGGACCTTGCACATATACTAGTTAAATCAGTAGATGCTCCATTTCAAATAAGTAGGAGAAAGTTCAGCGGATATTTAGAACGCGTCCCCGAGAATGTTTTGGTGCAATTCCAGAAACAGGGGATTATATCAGAAACTGGTGAATTAACCTTGGAAGGATATGACCTATTGAGAAACATAAGCAGGCGACTCAGAAAGTATTATAAGAGTTAGTCTATGATCTGTATCATTGAATCCAGAATAGAGCAATTTGTAACCGAGGTTCTATAAACGCGAGAACTTGCTTATTTCTGCCCAAGCTGATGAATGGCGAAAATGATTTAAAGACGCAGAAAAGTGTGCAGAGAGAACATTATGATTCCAAAGAACTTCGATGATATTGAAAAGACAGAGATCGACTTCTTGATCGGAAATAAAATCGGTGAAAGGAAAACTCTTGAATACAAGGAAAGACTTCCCGGCCGTACAGATAGTGACAAGAAGGAGTTTTTGGCTGATATATCTTCATTTGCAAATGCATCTGGCGGAGACATTATATATGGAGTCAAAGAGGCGGCGAACAACGACGGCAAGAAAACAGGGGAACCTGGAGCAGTTGCTCCTCTTCAAGGCATATCCGCAGATGAGGCCAAGTTGCAAATTGAGAACCTTATTCGTACCGGAATTGAGCCTCGAATAGCCATCCATGTTAAGGCAATCGACGGTTACGGCGCTGACGGCAAAGGATTTGTCATTCTTGTTCGCATTCCCCAGAGTTTTGCTTCACCGCACATGGTAAAGTTCAAGAATACCTCTCGCTTCTACTGTCGCAATTCTGCGGGCAAATACCAGCTTGATGTTCAGGAAATAAGAAACGCCTTTCTGGCTACCGATTCGCAGGCAGAACGCATCCGGACCTTCTTGCAGAACCGGTTAGCTAAAATAATGGCGGACGAAACACCTGTTCGTCTGTCGACGGAACATCGCTTAGTCTTGCATGTCGTGGCGCTTCACCCCTTTCTCAACCATCAGCGATTGCAATTAAACTTGAATAAAAACCTTGCTTCAGATTTTCGCCCAATAGGTGCTGGCGGGTGGGATTCGCGTTACAATTTAGATGGTTTTATAACTTATGATAGGGATTATGAAAATAAAACGCTCAACGACGGTTATTGTCTGCTCTTTTTTAATGGTGTTGTTGAATCAGTCTATTCAAATATCTTAAGAGTCAAAGGTGGGCAAAAACCAAAAGAAGGAGAGACTGCTTTCATCGCAAGTGTGGCCTACGAGGGATATTTGATTGAAGCCCTCAGCTCGACTTTTGCCAATTTTTAGGCTATTGAACGATGGATAGCAGATTCATTATACCAGCAAACGGACTCCTGCCGATGCTTATTATTGTTTACGACAATAAGTTCGGAAAGGAGTCCATTATGCT
>Ga0307378_10000072_pt1 | contig 182665 bp, 153 predicted proteins | sample UN1MG_FD_202238 | JGI IMG/M metagenome (GOLD analysis project Ga0307378, IMG submission 202238) | Soil microbial communities from Risofladan, Vaasa, Finland - UN-1 | ecosystem: Environmental > Terrestrial > Soil > Coastal area > Acid sulfate soil | place: Finland: Risofladan, Vaasa... | reverse complement strand
CGAAGAGGCGGTTGAGCTGGTCGTCAAGCATCTTGTCAATCGTACTCGCTCACGCGCGAGCCGCTTGAAGTATCAGAGAATGGCACCCAACGCAAACGCACCTCCGTAATGTGCCATTGTCAAACTAAAGATACCGGCCAGATGTAAGGCGGATGCCATCACCGGCACCCGCCCATGGCCTGTTTTGATTTCCAAGCCCAGGGCACGGGGAATTGTCTTTTTTAGGGGTAGCGGAGATCCCCAACGTACCAAGGACAATTGCATGACAATCACCCAACTACTTGCTGAGACGTTACGCCTCCGGTTTGGCGGCGACACCTTTCGCCCCACGACGCCCGAGGTGGCCAGGACACGGTCGCGTTGTAAGCAAAGACTGAGCCAGCGGCCGCACTCACAACGAAGAGGTAGCCTATGTCAGTGAAGAGCGATGGGACCTTCAAGATGCGGCAGGAAATCGCGCCTGCCTGGCCTTCACTCCTACTTGCTGCTATCAAGGAGGGATGGACTGGAATGGGAGGCAAGGCCAAATCACTGACTGATGCCCTGTTCTCGCTGGAAGAGCCCTGGCAGGGCCGGTTCTTGGAGCTCGTGGCCAAGCTGGCGACGAGCGGGGATTGGGACGGGCAGCGGCCGACGCAGAAGGAGGTAGCTGCCTGGCTGAGTGCCGACCTGGAACTATATCGAGAGGTCAAGCTGCTCCTGCACGCATGGCAGAGACCGAGGAGATAATCTACTGCCCACTAGTATGCGCCATCTCCAAACAACACCTGGGGAATGGTGCGCAACAGGATTTTAAAGTCGAGCCATAACGACCAGTTTTCAATATAGTAAATGTCGAGCAGCACCATCTCGTCAAAACTGAGCAAGCTGCGACCGCTGACCTGCCACAGCCCGGTCAACCCCGGGCGCACCTCCAGTCGCTTCTTGTGCCACTCCACGTAGCGGCTGACCTCGGCCGGGAGAGGGGGACGGGGCCCTACCAGGCCCATCTCCCCGCACAACACGTTCCACAGTTGCGGCAACTCGTCGAGGCTGGTATGCCGAAGAAACCGACCCACGCGCGTCAGCCGCGGGTCGTCTTGAATCTTAAAGATCGGGCCATCCGCCTCGTTCAGGTCACGCAATCGCTCTAACTCGGCCTCGGCCCCTTCGTGCATCGAACGGAATTTACAGATCTGGAATAGCTTTCCGCCAGCCCCCACGCGGGTCTGGCGGAAGAGGATCGGGCCAGGCGAGTCGAGCCGGATGGCCAACGCGATCAGCGCGAGGAGCGGTGCCCCCAGCACCAGCCCCGCTATCGCCCCCACAATATCGATCCCTCGCCTGATCAGCAGCGCTCCCCGCCCGAAACCAACCTCTCGCACACCGATCAACGGCACCCCGCCCAGATCGTCCACATCCACCTTGCTGAGGCTCATCTGGAAGAGATCGGGCACGATGCGGGCGCTCACCTGCCATCGCGCACACTCGCGCACGATGCCCATAATCTTGCGGTGATACATCCACGGCAGCGTGATGATGACCTCATCCACGCTTTCTTCCTCGATCAGCCTGGCCAGGTTATTTGTTGAGCCCAGCGCCTTGAAGCGTCCGATATCAGTCTGACCTTTCTCGGGATTATCGTCCACGAAGCCGACGATCTGATGACCCAACTCCGGCCGCGCCACGGTCGTGCGCATCACGGTGCGCCCTACCTCACCGGCACCGACGATGATGACACGAGACACTCCCACACCACGGGCACGCAGCCAGCCCACGATCCCGTTCTGCACCATCCGGGATAGGGCCAGCAAGATGATGGCAATGATGCCCGCTTCGCTGAGCAACAAGCGCGAATATCCGAGGGGCTGGAGGACAAAAGTGATGGCCAGGATCACCACCACGGATTTCGCCGCAGCGTTGATGATACGGTAGACCTGATCCAGCCACGGACGTCCACGCCAGTGCTGGTAGACCCGGTCAATTTGAAAGGCCACCAGCATCAGCGCGGTGAAAAGAAGGGCGAAGGGAATGTATGCCGACGACGGATGGTAGTAACTGATGTCACGGAACCACTGCCGTTCGTAGCGCACCCAATAGCCCAGGAACATGCTGGCATTGATCACCAATATGTCCCAGACAACGACCCACCAGGGGGCCCAGCGGCGTGATCTCACGTCTTCCCTCCTTCGGCCATCGCACGCCGGTACACGCACGCCGTCTCCCGCGCCGTGCGCGGCCAGGAGAATTGTCTGGCGTGGGCCAGGCCGCGCTCCCGCAACTCGTGCCGCAGCGGCTCGTCCGTTAGCAACCGGTCTAACCCCGCTGCCAGCTCCTCCACGTCGTAAGGGTCCACCATCAGAGCGCCATCGCCGGCCGCCTCGGGCAGCGAGGAGGTATTCGATGTCAGCACCGGCGTGCCACAGGCCTGCGCCTCCAACACCGGCAGCCCAAACCCTTCGTACACCGAGGGGTAGCTGAAAACGGTCGCGGCGTTGTACCACAGGGATAATTCGTCGTTCATCACATAGCCCGGAAAGACAACTTCCTCGTCCAGCTCCAGCGCTTCTACTTTGGCAAACAGGTCATCATACAGCCAGCCCTTTCCGCCAGCCAGCACCAGCCTGACTCGGCCATCGCGAATGCGGGCAAAAGCCTCCACCAAACGCACCAGGTTCTTGCGCGGTTCCAGCGTGCCGACGAAGAACACAAACCGCTCCGGCAGCCCTCGGTCACGGCGGAACGCTGCAACCTCATCGACCGGCAATGGGCGGAAGACCGGATCCACCCCGTGGTAGATCACGTCAACCCGTTCGCGAGGGACGCCCAGCAGTCGCGTGCTCTCGGCGGCCGCGTGAGCGGAGACGGCAATCAGCCGCCGGGCGCGCTGCGCCGAAAGTCGCGTCAGCACCGTCCGGTACAGCCGGTTGGCGGGCCGAGACAAGTCGGGGCAACGGATAAAACTCAGGTCGTGGATCGTGACGACCACCGGGCAATGAGCGAGCAGAGGACCGACGAACACAGGCCCATGCACCAGATCCGCCCCGATCTGGCGCAGTACCCACGGTTGCACTAACTGCTCCCACGCCACCCGCACCGCCGCGCGGCTCGTGGACCAGCGGGACTGGAGTGAAGTGAGAGCAGAATCGGGAGGAAGCACGCCCTCGCCTAGCAAGACGGTGTAACGCAGCCTATCGTCGGCTTGCCCAAGGTGACGCAGGAGATGATAGATGTACTGATGCACGCCTGCGCTGCGGTACCCGGCTCGACCAGAGAGGAGGTGCGCGTTGATGGCAACGTGAGAACCGCCCCCTGGGGTGACCTCCATAGCAAGATGATTATATCACATTGCGCCACGTCAGGCCAATCGAGCGTGATACGCTCGCAGAATCCAAAGCCCGGTTTGGCGCCTGATGGCAGCGACAGATGATTTGCTCTTTAGGAAAGGATTGGTACAATACGACCACCTCGATATACGCAAGGGAGATAATCATGAAGAACACGATCACACGAGAAGAGGCCTGGGCTCTGATCCAGGAATACGGCGGCACCGAGAACCACGTCCGTCACATGGTGGCCGTCGAGGCTGCGATGCGTGCCTATGCCCGCCGCTTCGGCGAGGATGAAGACCTGTGGGGCGCGATTGGCCTGGTACACGATTTCGAATACGATCGATTTCCTGATGAACACCCTCACGCCGGAGGGCGCATCCTGCGCGAAAAGGGGTATGCTGGGGAGATCGTCAACGCCATCCTATCGCATGGCAACACTGGTGTTCTCCGCGACACAGCGATGGCGAAGGCATTACACGCGGTCGATGAACTCACGGGCTTGCTGGTAGCCGTCACCCTCGTCCGCCCCTCCAAAGACATCCGGGATGTGAAAATCAAGTCAGTCCGTAAAAAGTGGAAAGACAAGGCCTTTGCAGCGGCCGTCAACCGCGAGGAAATCGAGCAGGGTGCTCAAGCACTCGGCGTCGACCTGTGGGAACACGTCAGCGTGGTGCTGGAAGCCATGAAAAGCGTTGCGGGTGAGATCGGCCTGGACGGCCGGCTCGCAGCATCGTCAGCTTGATGACGCCCGGGAAGACCAAACCCCGCCCCTCAGGGAGCGGGGTTCTCTCTTTGCCACGTCGCCTAAAACAAACTGAAAGCGGCGATGATCGGAGCGAACAGAGAAGACACCAGCGACATCACGGTGATCAGCGTGTTGAGGGAGGGGCCGGCCGTATCCTTGAATGGATCCCCCACCGTGTCGCCCACGACGCTGGCCTTGTGTGCATCGGAGCCAGGACCGCCGAATTCTCCTGTCTCGATGAACTTTTTGGCGTTGTCCCACAGCCCCCCCGCGTTCGACATCAACAGCGCGAAAATGACCCCGGTGAAGATGCTGCCCCCCAGGAATCCCCCCAGCGCCTCGGGGCCAAGGACAAAGCCGACCAGGATGGGGAGGACGACGGCCAGGAACGCTGGTAGCACCAGCGACGTGAGAGCACCCTGAGCCGCCAGACCTACACAGGCCGCATAGTCCGGAGTTTCAGTGCCTGCCAGGATACCGGGGCGTTCGTTGAACTGCCGGCGGATTTCCGCAATCATGTCAAAGGCATTGTGCGTGACCGACAGCATCGTCAGCGCGCTGAAAAGCGGCGGCGTCACCGCGCCCAACAGGACGCCAGCGACGACAACAGGATGCCGCAGGCTGATGACCAGTTCCACGCCCCTGGCCCCCACGACCTCTGCGTAGGCCGCAAAGAGCGCCAGGACGGTGAGCGCGGCGGCGCTGATCGCAAAACCCTTGGTGATGGCCTTGGCCGTGTTGCCCGCCGCATCGAGTACGTCGGTCGTGTCGATGACTTTCTGCGACATCCCGGCCATCTCGGCGATGCCCCGGGCGTTGTCCACGATGGGCCCATAAGCGTCAGAGGAGACAATCATGCCGCTGACCGCCAGCATACCCACGGCGCTGATGCCCACTCCATAGACGCCGCTGATCCCGGACCATTCTGTCAGATAGTAGGAGAGCAGCGTCGCCACGACGATACCCACGATCGAGGGGACGACGCTGACCAGCCCATAACTGAAGCCGGTGATGATATTGATCGCCGCGCCAGAACCAGAGACGCGGGCTGTCTCGATCACAGGGCGAAAATCTGCCGAGGTATAGTAGTCGGAGGTAAAACCGATGAGAACACCCGTGACGAGCCCGGCCAGCGTGGCCCACAGCACACCGAGGTTGTAGCCACCCAACAGCACGACGATGGCAGCGAGCACGGCAAAGATCACGCAGGTGATGATCGTACCGTTATTGAGCGCCCGACCCGGCTTGCCACTCTTGCCCACGCGCACGAACTGGATGCCGATGATCGAAGCGACGATACCCAGCGTACACAGGATCAGCGGAAACAGCGTGTACCTGGCCTGCAGCAAGGCGTCGTTGACAAACAGCGAGGTCCCCAACAGCATCGCCGCCACGGTGCTGGCCACGTAGCTATCAAAGATGTCCGCCCCCATGCCGGCTACATCGCCGACGTTATCGCCGACGTTGTCCGCGACCACAGCCGGGTTGCGGGGGTCGTCCTCAGGGATGCCGATCTCGACCTTGCCTACCAGGTCTGCCGCGATGTCGGCCGTCTTGGTATAGATCCCACCGCCCGCTTTGGCCAGCAAGGCCAGGGCCGATGCACCAAAGCTGAAACCGAGGAGGATCTCCGGGTCCCCGGTAAGAACGTAAATCGTGCCCATGCCGACGATGGCCAGGCCCACCATGGCCAGGCCCATCACGGCGCCGGCGTAAAAAGCCACCCTGAAGGCACGGTTGATGCTCTCATTGGCCGCCGTCGCGCTTCGCACGTTGGCCGACACGGCGACACTCATACCCATATACCCGGCGATGGCAGAACAGACCGCGCCCGCCACAAAGGCCAGCGCCATCCCAACGCCCCGTGAGGGGTTGATGCCTACCGCTCCCATGCCTAGATGCTCGATATCGAAACTGAACACGATGGCGATGATCACACCCAGCGCGACAGCGACAAGCGTGAGCGCCAGGTAGAGGCGACGCAGGTAGGACCTCGCTCCCTCTCGAATCCAGGAGGCGACTTCCTGAGCTCGCTCGGATCCGGGATCCTGCCGGTTGACCCATCGATAGAACCCGATTGAGACTCCGACGGAAGCGATGCCCGCTAGAATAGACAACAAGACCCACGGTTGAAACACTGGCATACCTTGCTCTCCTTATTGCATCACAAAGCTAGATCAATCTGGTTCTAGTGCCCATAAGGCCCCAATCCAGCAACCGCCTCGGCGGCGAGGCCGGGGCCGGGAGCATTTCATCCTACATTCGACAGTACAACCACATGGAACAGCCGACAGCGGGCTTGTACATCACATGTTGGCGGAGCGCCACCACCGATAGTGCTTCGCCCGCAGTTCCTCCTGCGAGGGCATAGGAAAGTATCGGAGCTGCGCCTCGTTGCCCACGAATACACCGCTCTTTATCGTGCGATACGGAAATGAGGCTGGCTCGACACGGTTGACCATCTTGGCGTGAACAGTCTTGGTCTTTAGGTCAATCAGGCACTGGCGCAAATGACCGATGCTGGAGTAGGGCAGGTCACGCACGTCGCCGCGTTCGGGGTTCGCGGCCAGCTCGCCCAGTCGCAGCTCGACGAAACAGATTGCTGGCAGTGAGAGGAGGCTCATTGGATTCTTGACGATGAGTTCGTAGAACGCACGAGGGCCGACGGAACTGACGATCAAAGGATGCACGGGGGCAATCTCTTGATAAAGATGCAGCCCCACTGCCTCCTCAGGCAGCTCTGCGCTCGATCCCAGGCCCAGCACCCGGCCATCTTGGGTCACAAGATAGAGCTTTTGGATGACGTCCAGGGAGATATGCTCCAAAACCCTGTATACGGAGATATAGATGGAGGCTTTCGGGCTTCCGTCCTCGTGGGGCACACAGCGGCGGATACCCTCTTCGACGCGGAAGTAGTCGTGTCTAAAGCCCGGATCGAGTTCGAAGAAGACGGCCTGTCCACGCGACTTTTTGGACGTCCCGACCGCATAGTAGACTCCAAACTCCTCCGGTGTCAACATTGAAGCGATCAGCGCTTCGGGTATCATCGATAAATACAGATGGACACTCATATACATCTCCTCTCTGTCTGTGATGTGATCCCTGGTCACGACGACCGCACCCTCGCTTGAGAACGCATTATACTACACAAGGATAGTCACACAAGCATGGGTAGCCCCGCGCTCGTGCTCCATATCCAGGTTCAGAATTCCAGGACGGTCCCGGCGGGGCACGGTGCGACCCGATCCCCAAAGGCCTGGGCCAGAGCCACGTAGGCCGCCTGGCCCGTGCAGTGGTTGAGATACAGAGCGGGCGGCCCCAGCCGCTGCAGCACTTGCACCAAGCGGCGCAGGTGTGCCTCGTCGGCGCTGATCAGGTGCGTGCCTCCGACCACCGCCACCGGGTCTCGCCCAAACGCCCGCCGCACGTGCGACAGCGTGTTGAGGAAGCCAGCGTGGCAGCAGCCGCAGACCAGCACGAGCCCCCGCGAGACATCCAGGATCAGCGCCATATCGTCGCGGTAGGGATCCGGGACCCAGATCTCTCCATCGCGCACAAAGTGGTGGGGGCTGCGCCCCTCCGGCTCGGACCGCTCGGTGATCTCACCGGTGGTCCAGACACCGGGTAGGACTTCCTGAGGCGCGTCGTCGAGATGCAAGTCAGCCCGCTGGCGCAGAACCTGCGCATCCAGGGACAGGCCCCTGGCTTTCATCTGCCCACCCCGCCGTGAAAACCGCTCTCGCATCAGATCGGGGTGCGCATAGATGGGCAAGCCAGAGCGCCGCTCCAGCAGGGCAGGCAGCCCGCCGGTGTGGTCGGTGTGGGCATGGCTGAGTACCAGGGCGGCGATACTGTCGAGCCCGACCTCTGCCATCTCCAGGTTATGCAGCAGCACCGCGCCACTGGCGCCAGTGTCGAAAAGGACCCGCCCCTCTGCCAACTCGATCAGGAAGGCCAGGCCATGCTCTCCCCAGAGGGGCGTGTGCGGGTGGACGGCATTATCCACCAGACAAGTTAGCTTCATTTGCAGCACCTCGGAACGACAGCCCAGTGTTGCACGATTAACGACCCACTGCCACCTCTCCCAGCGCCACTCGATCTCCGGCCGGGTTGCCGGCCACGTCCAGAAACGGCACGTTGACTACGTCCGGGTAGGTGTACAGGCCAGCCCAGACCTGGTAGCGCCCCGGCGACAGGTCAGGAGGGACAGGGATGGGGAAGCGGCTCAGCACCAAATCGCCAGCCGCCCAGGAAGCGGTAGAGAATCCAGCCCCGTCGTGCTGGCTGCGCAGCGCCCCATCCTCGTCCACCAGGTGGGCGAAAAAATGATAGCTCGTCCCAGGTGGCGGGGGGGAACGAACCCACCACGCCAGCCAGACTTCCAGCGTTTCGCCGGCTGATGCTGTGCCCGCCATCCCATAGCCCAGGAAGACCGTACCATTGGCGAAGGGAATCGCCTCGGGGAAGCGGATCAGCCCGGCCAGGACGTCCTCCCGCTCCACTCCGTCCCGGTGGAACAGGCGATACGTCCACCCATCCGGCAGGGCGATCACCGGGCCAGGCTGCACGTACGCCATGGCCTCCAGCCGCTCCAGGACCGGCCAGAGATCCCCGGGGCTCCCCTCCACTGGCCCCGCCAGGTAAACGACCTCGGTGCTGTCTGGAACCGGTAGCGCCCAGCGTCCGTCGGCAAAACGGTGCGGATGACCAAAAAGCAACGCTTCGAATACCGATGGCGTCTCGTCCATAGCTGGGCTCACCCCCGCGCTCAGCACGACGATCTCGGACGGGCCGGCCAACCGCCGCGCCTCCTGCGCCGCCGCCCGGGTGTACCTCAAGGGAATCCCGTACCCCCCGGTGGTGGGATGTTGGTCCATGAAGAGGAACAGCCGGGCCATCACGGCGACCTGCCAGCCCCCCCACAGCAGCAATGGCAGAGCGACCAAAGTCGAAGCCGGCAGACGCCGGCCGGCCAGACGCAGCCTGGGCGTGCGAATGCGGACGAGCACGTCCACCAGCAAGATGGAGATGAGCAAGAACTGGACCGGATAGAGCAGGTTAAAGTAGAACGGGTACACGGGCGCGGTCGGCCGGCTCTGCATGGCGATGGGCACGGCGAACCACAGAAGCATGAGCAGGATAGGCCGGCGGCGCTCCTCTGGCCCCCGGATGACCAGGAACAGTCCGTACAGCAGGGCCAGCGCCAGGAGTCCCATCATCAGCCAGTTCAGCGCCCACAGGTTCGGCAGGCCCGCCAGGTACTCCGGGTACAGGCCCCCAGCCATGCCGTGGATCCCTTCGCTGCCCGTGAGAAAGAAGGCATAGCGCAGCGCATCCCAGGAGAAACGCCCCTCCCCGGTCGTGAATCGCAGGAAATCCCGCAGGTCAGGCCAGCCTCGGAGTGCATCGTGGATCACGTAAGGAGAGACGGCCAGCGCAAGCAACGCCAAGCCCACCAGAAGCGGCCAGAGGGACACCTGCTTGCGGTAGAGGAGCATCGAAACCAGCAACACCGGGATGAAGGCCAGTCCTCCCAGGTGCAGGCCGATGAGGGCAGCCAGGCCCACGAAGGCCCCCACCAGTGCCCAGTGCTTTCCCCGCACAAAGGTGGCAAACAGCGCAGCGAAGAAACCCAGCGTGACCAGGGGCAGGTTCTGGCTCCAGATCTTGCGGCCATAGAGGACGGCCCAGGGACTGACGGCGAACAGGAAGGATGCCACCAACCCCACGGCCCGGCCAAAGTAGGCCCGGCCCAACGCATAGCAGGCCAGCACGGCCAGCGCGTTGAGCAGGCCGGTGAAGAGGACGACGGCGACTGGATCCTGCCACACGCGCAGGGGAATCGCCGTCAGGTAGAGCGTGAGCGGCAGGTTGGCCATCCCCCTGGAAGAATCCGCGCCCGCGGCCGGCAGGTCCCCTTCGTAGGCGATGGCCAGGGCCCGGCGGACCACCATCGCTTCGTCCCGCTTGAACGCGGCCAGCGTAGGCCAGCCCATGCGCAGCAGCAGCGCGAGCGCCAGGATGCCCAGGAGCACCCCCCAGGTCGTCCAGTCTCTTTCAGACGGTGCGCGCACTCGATCCACGTTTTCTCCCATTGTGTGGCCGCCATTGTACCCGCTCCACACTTCCTGTCAAGAGCACAAACGGAGCGGTGCCCGGCACGCAGGATGCCGGGCACCGCTCACCCACTCTTTATTCGCGCACCATCTGCGTGCCGCACTGCGGGCACTTTTTCTGGTAACAGGGCACGCCCACCTCGTGTGGCTCCCGATGCCCGCAACTGGGGCAGACGCAGTCGCCGCCGGGACCGGCAGCCTTGGAGCCACCCATCCGGCCCGGCCCGCGACCAGCACCCCGGCCGGCACCTCCCCCACGGCCGCCACCACCTCCACGAGCTCGACCCATCTCACTCACCTCCTCTCATCACTCACGCCAGCACCCGCTCCCCTCACCACAAGGGGGCGTTGCGCAGCGCTCTTCACGGCCACAACAGGTATGTCCTGCCTGCCGAGCCGTCTGCCCGCTCAACACGAACGGGGCAGAGATCAACTTGTCCAGCGAGGTACTGCCACAATGCGGGCAGGTGACGTCAGCGCCAGCCCGCACCATCACCTCAAACGTCGCCCCACAGTCGCGACAGCGATACTCATAGATCGGCATTGATATCCTCCTCACTCACCGGCAAACTGGATGACCATATCCGGTGGGCGCACGAGCGTGTTGACCAAGGTGGCGTGCCTGGCCACTCCGATCAGCCTTCGCCTCACGTCCTCAGGTGGCTCCGGCTCAATGTGAATCGTCACCTCCAACACACCAACGCGGCGCGGTCTCGCTTGTTCCTCGAAATCCATCTCCAGGCTCAAGCGCTCAAATGGGATGCCACGCAGCCGGCACGAGTTCGTCACAAACTCCAAGATGCAAGCGCCCACCGCCGCTGCAAACAACCGCGGCGCGCTCAGCGCGGTGCCAGCCCCTCCATCCTCTGGCGCCGCATCCACGACCACGGCATGGCCCTCTGCCGTAGCCAGGAATCGCAGGCCATCGACGTGTTGCACTGTGAGTCTCATTCCGACCTTCCTCCAGCAGGCTCAGCGCGGGCCGCCTCCCCTTAGCCAGTTATGATCACCTGTCACCCCTGTCAAACAGCACATCGTCACTACAGCAGAGCGGGCCAGAAGACGTCGTAGAGCAGCAACTCCTCGCTCACGTCAAAGATGCGGTGCTTCGTACCCTGGGGGACGCGCACGATCACACCCGACTCAAGCGAAAAGTCCCCGCTGCCCTCCACCCACATCCTGGCCTTGCCCACCAGGGGATAGAGAATGTCGTCAGAGTGATCGTGGACGTGCTCCGGCACCTCCATACCACAGCCAATCCGGACGAGCATGCAGGTCACATCCGTGCCCTGGGTGGCTTGGGAGACCAGCACTTTGATCTCGACACCCTTCGCCGTTGGGTGTGGCTGCCACTCCAGTTCCTCGACGTTGGTGACAGGCTTCACGCTTCGCCCTCCCTCAGTTTCGAACCTCCACCCTGCTTCCGACGCCCGCCGGGATAAAGTCCTCCCCATAAGCCTCCTCAAACAGCCTGCGGGCCACGTCGCCCGAACAATGACAGGGGGCCACTTTCTGCACGCCCAAGCGCCGGAAATCCTCGACGATGTCCGCAATCTTTGGCGCGCCCACGTCGCCCAGATGGAAGCCTCCCACGACGAGGTAGACTTGCTCGCCCGTCAGCTCCTTCGCCCGGCGCACGATGTCGACGATCCCCGGGTGGGCACAACCCGTGATCACGACCAACCCCCGCGACGTCTCGATCGCCAGCGACTGCTCCTTGGTCCCATTCCCAAGTTCTCCGGTCGAGTGGACATGCTCGCAGATCTCGACCGGCCCGTGAACCTCGACAAGTTCAGCCCCCGCTCCCCTCGTCGCATCTTTGATGCTCCCTGGGAAGGACTGGGGCAGGTAGACAGTGACGGCGTGGTTCTCCTGCAGGAAACCGGGCAGCCCGCCGACGTGGTCGCCGTGGACGTGTGAGATGACGACCACGTCCACATCCCCGAGGTCAACCCCCAGCGTGCGCGCATTGGACAGAAGCACACCGCTCTCACCGCCGGTATCGAAAAGGATGGTCTCGTCCAGCCCCTCCACCAGGCAGGAGAAGCCCCAGGCCGTCTGCAGCCGCTCGTCGTGCGCATTGTTGTCGTAGAGGACGGTGATGGTGACGGCGCCGGCGACCTCCGCTGGCGTGGCGGTGGGCGCGGGACGGGTCGCGGTCGGGGCGACGGTGGACGTGGACGGCAGCGTCGGTGCCACCGTCGGCACAAACGTCGACGTTGGCGCGACGGTGGACGTGGACGGCAACGTCGGTGCCGCTGTCGGCACCGACGTCGAGGTTGGCGCGACGGTCGGCGTCGGCAGCAGCGACCCCGGCGATGCACAACTGGCAAACAGCAGGCCAGCCAGCCCTACCAGCAGCCACCTCATCCCCTCCATCGTGACCCTCCTATCCACGTCTCCATCATCCCCCCTCAGTAGAAAAACGCCCGACCTGGAGACATGTCTCAGGTTCCCCCATCAGCCTCTGTGAGCAACCCCAGGAGAATCGTCGCTGCCCGCTCGACCACCAGCGCGCACGAGCCCAGCCCACCTGGCGCGTGGACCGTGTCCCACACCCGGGCACACTGCGTCGCGCCCAGTGCCGCCCGGAAGCGCTCCCTGAAGCGGGTCGCGAGCGCGAGGGCCGGCCGGTCGTCCTCGCTCGGGCTCGTCCGGCCAAGCAGACCACCGACAACCAGCAACCCGCCGCTCAGCGCACCGCACATCTCCTGCTGGCTATCGCCCACACCGCCCGCAAAGCCCGTCGCCATGCGCGCACACTTTGGCTCCAGGTCGCCCAGCACATGCTCGCCCACGACGAGCAGCATGGCCTCAGCTCAATGGTAGCCTTGCCTGACCTGGTCACCGGCCCGGGCAGCCACGCGTTCCAACACATGGTTTTCGATCGCCAACTTGCCCCCTCGTCTCACGCTCTGTGTTCCACGCGCCCGTTGGCGATCGCCTCCCACAGCGTCTTTACCGCCAATTCAGCACAATGGACACTGTCCTCAGGCAAGCCGTCCAGGGCTACGATCAGGTCCTCCGGCCTGATGCCGCTGGCTTCCTCCAGCGACATCCCCTGCACCATACGGGTGAGCATGCTCCCGCAGGCCACACTGGGTCCACAGCCATCGGTCACAAAAGTCGCCTCTTTTACGCTCTCCTTGTCCAACCGCAGGTAGATCTCCATCGTGTCGCCACACCAGCCATGCACGATCCCGTAGGCATCCGGCTCAGCCATACGGCCCATGTTCGTGGGGTTGTGGGCCTCCTCGATGACCTTGGCCGAGTAGAGCGCCTGTTCCTGTTCGATGATCGCTCTCTGCAACTCTGCCACCACTCGGTCAAAGTTCGTTGTCTCTTCTTGATGCTCCAAGTGACCTCCTCTGTCAAAAGCGAATTTCGACCTTTCCCTTCTTGAAACCCTTGAACGACGATAGCATCCCGAGAATCGTGCCCCTCACGATCCTGGAGATAAATGGATTCAAAGGAATCGGCTGCCCATCTACGCTGACCTCCGTGGCCGGATGCAGGGAGACGCAATCCTCCACACTGCGACTTCCGGCGACAATCTCGCGGGCCAGATCGTAGCACCGCTCATGCCCACAGCCTCCACAGTCCAGGTTGGGCAACTTGAAGGCCTTTTGCTCCACCAGGTCAGCGACCCTGCCCACGTCATCCCGATCAAGGAGCGGTATCCTGAGTCTGTCGAAGGAAGGGACATCCAGCTCCCCCACCTGGTCGGCTGGCCCAACGGCACAGATTGCCAGGCCGTCGAAAAGCTCCCCCGACCGCCTGGGGTCGGCGTCGTCTGGCTCCCCCCGCAGGCACACGACCTTGGGGTAGGTCTTTTCCGCCTTGAACCCCTCGACGAGGACGATGTCTGCCTCCAGATACGGGATGATGTCTTCCAGGCTCGACTGTTTCTTCCAAAAGACCCCCGATCCCTGGGGCGAGACGAAACCCACCTGACCGGCCTCTTCTCCCAGTATCGTGGTGTCCTTCCCGGGGAGATCTAGATGGTGGGACAGATGCTTGACCACGGCCACTTTATGGCCCCTTCTGATCAGCTCGCGGGCCAGCTTGCGGGCCAACGTGGTCTTGCCGCTGTTCTTGAATCCGATGATGCCTACGACTCTCGGCAATGCTCTCCTCCGATGGAAAACCTCTACCAGGTTCCTAACTCGCCGTCAATCTGCCCAGGCGGTCCATCACTTCTTCCAACTGTTGCTGCAGCATCTCGGCCTCTTCTCGCAGCCGCCCCACCTCGTCGCGCTCATATTCGCCCCCGGCGGAGACCTCCCCGTGACCGTGCTCGTGACTGTCGCGGCACGGTTCGGCCCCACGCAACTGGCCGCCGAGGTACTGTTCCAGCGCGTGACGCACGGTGCCGGAAGCTCCGGTCACCGCCTGGATGCCGTACTGCTGGAAGAAGCCAATCGCCCGTCCACCCATCCCACCGGTGAGCATGACGTCCACACGCTGCTGGTGGATGAACTGGGGCACCTGGCCGGGCGAGTGCTTGCCGTAGTAAGGATTCACACTGGTACTAACCTGCCTGACTTTTTGGCCCTCGATGTCTACAAAGACATAGTGCGGGCAACGCCCAAAGTGCGGGCTCACCACGCTGTCCAATCCGTTGCTATCGTCCGCCGAAACCGCCACGCGTATCACGGGCTGCATCGCCTACCCCCCTTTCTCCAGCCGGTCGAGTCGATCCAGCACGTCAGCCAACTGTTTGCGCAGATCGCCGGCCATGTCTTTTAGAGCCGCAATCTCCTCTTCCCGAGAAGGGGCAGAAGGCATCGCCGCAGTCTGGGGGGGTGTCTGAGGAGCAGAGCCCCACGCCTGGCTTCCCATACCGCGTCCCATCCCCATCCCGGCGTGCGCCGGGGCGCTCGCCCCGCCTGCGGCCTGCAATTGGCCCGCCTTGAAGGCCTCGACCGCCTGCCGCACTGTCCCACCCCCAAAGAGATAGATGGGGATGCCAGCGGACTGGAGAACGCTGAAGGCATTAGGCCCCATATTGCCGGTCACCGCCGCCTGAGCCCCGCGCTCGACGACGAACTGGGCCGCCTGGATGCCCGCCCCACCGGGAGCACCGACCGCCAGGTTCTCCACAGACTCAAACGCCATCGTCTCCGTGTCCACAAAGACGTACACAGGACAGCGCCCAAAGACTGGGCTGGCTGGCGCGTCCAGGTCCACACCGTCAGCTGAAACAACGATCTTCATTTGCATTCCTCCCGATGAAAGGTATAATCTGATTTGTCCATTGGGCGGAGGCCCTGCAAGGCCCCCACCCGGTTGGGACCCCGGGGCGGGTGCGGATGGCAGACATCCGGCGGAGTATACGGCGACGTCACCCGCCCCGACGCATTCCACTGCCCGGCGCGGTTACGCTTCCTGTTCGAGTTCCGCGATCCGCTGGCTGATACTATCCAGTTGTTGCTGCAGCCACCCAGCCTGCGCCTTGAGATACTCCATCTCCTGCTCCGGGGCCGGCGATGCAGCGTACGGGCCATATGCTGGCGGCGGCGCACCCCAGGCCGGCGGCGCGCCCCAGGCGGGCGCGTATCCGAACCGCGCCCAGCCAGGCAGGCCGGTGGCGTGATACCAGTGCCGCCAACCTCGGCCACGGCCCCAGCCGCCACCCCAGCCCCATCCCACGCCGAGCCCACGCCCGGGGCCCGGATTCGCATAGCCGGGCATGCCATAGCCACCGCAGTAGCCAGCCCTGCGCCCGGTCATCGGTCCCATTCCCATAGGTCCAGTTCCATCTCCTGCTGGCATTTCACTCACCTCCTCTCCATCGCTAAACTCCAAGATGCGAAGTTTGCCTCAAACCTGGCTCCGTTGGATGTCACATTACCACCAGTAGAGCCGTCGGCCCCTTCCTCTGCCTGGGCCACGGCCTCGCCCGCGACCGAACGGACGCCGCACCCACGTCCACGGACGCAGCCAGCAAGCAAAACGCGTCCCGAGCGTGGGCCGGGCCGCCAGCATCCCCGGATGCACAGACGTGCCCTGCAGACCCGCGTACCCATACGGTGCCTGCCCCGACTCAGGAAGCACCAGCGCGCAGTACCCCTCGCCACGCCCGGTCATCGGGCCCTCGCCCCGTGGTCCTGTGCCATCAAAACCTGGCATATCGTTCACCTCCTTCCATACCGGTTTGTGACCCTCTAGAACATCGGTGTGCTCGGCCGGACAGAAGCTCGCTCCGCAATCTTCTCGGCGATGGGGGCGAACACATCCGTCGGATAGCCCTCGATCTCCCCGGCATCACACCGGCGGGCCAGTTCGGGATCGAGTGGCAGCCGGCCGAGCAGTGGCACCCCCAACTGCATCGCCGTCCGCATCGCCTGGCTGGGGCCAAATACCTCGATCTGCTCGCCGCACTTGGGGCAGACAAAGTAACTCATATTCTCCACCAGCCCGACGATGGGCACGTTCAAGTGCCAGGCCATCCGCGCCGCCTTGCGCACCACCATCCCCGCCAGATCCTGCGGCGAGGTCACCAACACCACACCATTGAGAGGGATGGACTGCATCACCGTCAGCGAGGCATCGGAGGTGCCGGGCGGGAGGTCTACGACGAGCACATCCAGGTCACCCCAGACCACGTCCCCCCAGAACTGCTTGATCGCCCCGCCGATGAGCGGGCCGCGCCAGATGACCGCCTCATCCTCGTTCGGCAGCAGCAGATTGATGGACATCACCTTGATACCGGTGGCCGTCTCAGCAGGCAGGATGCCGACCGGCCCCATCGGCGGTGGCTCGTGGAGGCCGAACATATTGGGAATGCTAGGGCCGGTGATATCGGCATCCAGCACACCGACGCGCTCCCCCTGCTGCCGGAAGGCGGTCGCCAGGATCGCCGCGACGGACGACTTCCCCACCCCACCCTTGCCGCTCATCACCGCCAACACGCGCTTGACATGGTTGAGGTGAGCCGCCACCCCAGCCCCCCGCTGCTGTTGCTGCTGCTGCTGGCTGGGCCAGATGCGTTCCTTCTCCTGCGGCGTCATCTCCCGCAACGTCACCTCCACGTCCTGAACGCCATCCAGCGTCAGGACAGCCTGCCGGGCATCGTCCACGATGCGCTCCCTCAGCGGACAGGCCAGAGTGGTCAGCGCCAGTGTGAAGCGCACCTGGCTATCCTCCACCTCCGCGTCGTGCACCATCCCCAGTTCAACCAGACTCTTGCCCAGTTCAGGGTCATTCACCCCCTTCAGGGCCTCCAGGATTTGCGTTTTGTCAACCATTGCTCTCCCTTAATTATGGTATTCACCCTCGCCTTCCTCCATGTGTTGGCTGTAGACGCCCAAAAGATGATCGATCATGGCCCGCGCAGCCTGCAAATCCTGCACGCTCCAGCCAAGCACTTCATCCCCCAGAGCGGTGAGGCTGTAGACCCGCCGGGGCGGACCCTGTGTCGTTTCCTCGTCCCACGTCGAAGAGACCCAGCCCTGCGACTCCATATCTCGTAGTACGCGGTAGACAACGCTGGGGTTCAAGCCCTCCAGGCCAAACTCCCCCAATCGTTCCATGAGCGTGTAGCCGTGGGCCGGTCCGTGATGCAGTAGCAGGAGCAGCGCCGGTTCCAACATCCGCGCCACCCGCCGGTAACGACCTCGACCTCGTCCTCGTCCCCGTCCGCGCATCTTTTCTACTCCTTTACACAACTGCCTTGCGCACTGCCTCAAGCGGCCATACTATACCACACTATGTGCAATTTGTCAATAGTCAAATTACACATATAGAGACCTTCATAGAGACCCTTGGGGTCTCATTTGACCCTAATGGTCTTGTCTGTAGCGGAACTGGAACTAGAGCACGCTTCCAAGCGTGAGGAGCAGCGAGGAGACCAGCATATAGAGCGAGGCAAGTTTGAACAGCAGCCAATTCCGGCGCTCGGTCGGAGCGACCAGTTGCAGCGCCGAGAAACCGAACATCCCCAGGCTCATCCCCAGGAGCGCGTCCAGTGCCACCGGACGCAACCGCAGCAGGAACGCGCAGGCTGCCAGAACCAGCGTGTTCAACAGGTTCGCCCCGGCGATAAACAACCGCGTCGCCCGCGGGCCATAGACGTTGGGCCATACGGGCACGCCGGCACGCCGGTAGTCGTCGGCGTAGCGAAGCGCCAGCGTCAGGATGTGGGACGGGATCCACAGGAGAACTGAAGCCCAAAGTAGGAGGCCAACCAGGTCCACCTGGCCCAGCGCCAATACCCGCCCGGCCAACACCGGCATTCCGCCAGCCACTCCACCGAACACGATCGAGAGCGGCGTGCGCCGCTTGAGCCAGGCGGTGTAGACCAGCAGGTCAAAGACAAAGCCCAACGAAACCACCGCGCCGAACCACGGGTCCAGCCCGCACGACAGCGCCAGCCCCGCGACCGACAACACCACCCCAAAGATAGCGGCCTCAAGCGGCCGGATACGCCCGGCGGGCAGCGGACGGCCCGCGGCGCGTACCATCCGACCATCAATGTCCCGGTCCAGAAGCATATTCAGCGCGGTGCAGCCACTGATCGAAAGCAGTAGCCCGCCTGCCATCCACACCGCTTCGAGAGGATCAAGGGGCAGTCCTCGTGTGAGCACATAGGCGCAGAAACCGGTGGTCAGAAGCAGCGCCGTCTGCCGGATCTTGACCAGCGCCCAGAAATCCCCCGCCCGCGTCCAAGCGGCACGCTGCTGCACCAACTCCATCCCTCACGAATTTCGATCCGCTGTAGCCCTCGCACTGCCGGGGTGCGAAAAAGTACCATGCCTCGCTGACATCATACCTCAAGTGACGCGAGAACGCCAGCACTGGCCTTTCAACCACTCGAGGTGACTCTGCGGGTTTCGCCCCACTGGCTTGACTTTCCGCAGGATGCTGATACAATATTTATGTTATGATCAAAACGTATACTCAGGCACACCATCATCACAATTCCTTGCCACCCGATCGGGGAGGCCAGATGTGGTGCGCCTGAACTAGCCCCCTGCCCATTCAGCCCTCCCGGTCAACCCGGCGAGGGCTTTTTGTTTGCCCTGGAGGATCCGATGAATCAACACACAGACGTGCGTCTCTCACTGCCAAGCAAGGGACGCCTGGCCCAGGCCGCGCAGGACTTTCTGGCCGCCTGCGGCCTGGGGGTGGACAAACCCAACCCCCGCCAATACGCCGCCCGCATTCCGGCCCTCCCCGCGTTGACCGTCCTCTTTCAGCGACCCGGCGACATCGTCGTCAGCGTGCGCGACGGCAGCGTGGATTTCGGAATCACCGGGATGGACATCGTGGCCGAGCGTCGAGGTGACAACGGCGCGGTGCTCGTGCTTCACGACGCGCTCAACTTTGGCTACTGCCGTCTGTGCCTGGCCGTGCCAGAAGCGTGGGAGGCCGTGCACACGATGGCAGATCTGGCCGCCAGGGCGCGCGCGCTGGCCCGGCCGCACCGGGTGGCGACCAAGTTCCCCCACCTCACCGGGGAATTCCTGGCCCGCCACGACGTCCCGTTTACGCTCGTCCACGCCGAAGGGACACTGGAGGTCGCCCCAGCCATCGGGTACGCCGACATGGTCGCCGACCTGGTCTCCTCCGGCCAGACGCTCCACGACAATCGGCTGCGCCTCCTGGACGACGGCACCATCCTCCACTCCCAGGCCACGCTGATCGCCAACCGGGCGGCGCTAGAGTGTCGCCCGGAGGTGCTGGCCACGGCCCGCACACTGCTCGAGTTCATCGAGGCCCACCTGCGAGCCACGGACCACGTGGCCGTGTTCGCCAACGTGCGGGGCGCATCGCCCCAGGCCATCGCCGAACGGATGTTTGCTCAAGAGACGCTCGGTGGGCTTCAGGGACCGACCATGTCGCCGGTCGTCGTCCGGGACGGGAACCCCAACTGGTACGCCGTCCACATCATCGTGCACCGGGATACACTGATCCAGGCGATCACGGAGCTGCGCGCCATCGGGGGAAGCGGCGTCGTCGTGACGCCGGTGACGTACATCTTTGAGGAGGAACCGCCCGCTACCGGGCGATGATGGAAGCGCTGCAGGGGAGCGAGCACCCAGGAGAGTAGGAAAGCACAGATGCATAAGGAGCAAGGAACGTGACGCTGAGAATCTATGACGACTGGGAACAGGCCCACCGGACGGTGCTTCGCCGGCGGAGTATGACGGCGCCTGAAGAGGTACCGGAACCAGTGAGGGCGGGCATCCGGCGCATCTTTGGTGAGGAATTGACGCCCGAGCAGGCCGTGGCCCGCATCCTGGCCGACGTACGCCAGCGGGGCGACGATGCGATCCGCGACTGGACGGCCCGCATCGATGGACTGGCACTCGACGACTTTGAAGTGCAGGCGGAGGCACTGGAAGCCGCCCACAGAGCACTCCCTGCCGACCTGGCTGCAGCGCTGGAGCTATCTGCCGCGCGCATCCGCGATTTCCACGCCCGCCAGCCCATCCCCTCCTGGACGACGACGGAGATGGGGGGGACGCTCGGCCAGCGGGTGATACCTGTGCACCAGGTCGGCGTCTACACGCCCGGCGGCACCGCCCCTCTGCCCTCGTCGCTGCTGATGGCCGTGATCCCGGCGCGCGTTGCGGGCGTGGACGAGGTCGTCGTCTGCACGCCCCCGGGGCGCGAGGGAGACCGCGTGCCCGACGTCATCCTGGCCGCCGCTCACGTGGCCGGGGTGGACCGGCTTTTCCGGCTGGGCGGCGCGCAGGCGATCGGGGCGCTCGCCTACGGCACCGCCACCGTGCCCCGGGTGGACAAGATCGTGGGGGCCGGGGGGCTTTTCACCACGCTGGCCAAGCGCCAGGTCTACGGCCAGGTCGGGCTGGACGGGCTGTACGGGCCCACCGAGACGGTGGTCGTGGCCGACGATTCGGCCAACCCGGCCTGGGTGGCCGCCGACCTGCTGGCCCAGGCGGAGCACGACGTGCTGGCGACCGCCATCCTGCTCACCCCCTCCCGCCCGCTGGCGCAGGCGGTGCAGGCTGAGGTCGCCCGGCGAATGGAGGATCTCAGCCGGGCGGACGTCATCGCGACCTCGCTCGCGGATCAGGGTGGCATCGTCCTCACCCCCGACCTGGAGACCGCCGTCCGCCTGGCCGACGAGTTCGCTCCGGAGCACCTCTGCCTGTCCGTCCAGGAGCCAGAGAGGTGGGCCAGCTCCATCCGGAACGCCGGCGGGCTCTTCCTGGGTGAACACTCGTTCGAGGTGCTGGGGGATTACGTAGCCGGCCCCAGCCACATCATGCCCACCGGCGGCACAGCGAAATGGGCATCGCCGTTGAACGTGCTCGACTTTTGCAAGATCGTCAACGTCATCGCGCTCGACGCGGAGACGGCAGCCCGAATCGGTCCGGCGGCCGCCCGCATCGCCAACGCGGAATCGCTCACCGCCCACGCTGCCGCCGCCTCGGCCCGATCGGGCGCAGATGACGCCAGGGGCGCAGATGACACCGATTCACCTGGAGAAATCTACACGATGAAAACCGAGCCTTCAATCTATTGCGGCGAAGAAGCGATCGCCAATCTGATCCGGTATTGTCAATCCCACCAGTACAGCCGCTTCCTGCTGGTCAGTGACCAGAACACACACGCCGCCCTGGGCCAGAGGGTGGAAACCACCCTGAGGAGACGCGAGTGGGACGTACGCACGGTGGTCTTGAACCGGGAGGAGGTGATCGCTGACGAAAAGCGCATCGTTGAGGTGCTGGTTCAGGCCAACGCCGAAGAGCGCACGTATCTGGCGGTTGGGTCAGGGACCATCACCGACATCACCCGCTATGCCAGTTATTGCGCCCGGAACATCTTCATCTCGTTGCCCACAGCGCCTTCGGTCGATGCCTACACGTCGGCGGGTGCTGCCCTGGTCACGCGTGGCTTCAAGAACACGATCCTCTGCCAGGCCCCGGTGGCGGTCTTTGCCGACTTGCAGACGCTGTGCGAAGCGCCACGGGAGATGATCGCCGCCGGTTTTGGCGACGTGTTGGGAAAGTATACCTCATTGGCAGACTGGCAACTCGGGCACCTGCTGATAGATGAGCCCTACAGCCCCGAGATTGCCCAACGCATCCGGCGAGCCCTGCTGAAATGCGTGGAGCATGCCGAAAAGATCGGACAGGCCTCGAGAGAGGGAATCACCACACTGATGGAGGGGCTCTTCGAATCCGGGTCGTGCATGGCAGAGTTCGGCAGCTCGCGGCCGGCTTCGGGGGCGGAACATCTCCTCTCGCACTTTTGGGAGATGAAACGATTGCAGGCACACCACCCGGCGATACTCCACGGGACCAAGGTGGGCGTGGGCACGGTCCTGGCCGCCCGACGTTACGAAGCCATCCGCGGCCTGTCGCGCAAAGACGCCATCGACCGGCTCTCCACTGCATCCCTGCCGGACCGTGGGGACGAGATTGCGTGCATCCGAACGGCCTATGGGGCGGTCGCCGATCGAATCATCGCCGACCACCAGCCCTTCCTGGAGATGCTGGAGGCAAACTCGGGGACGTTGGAGCAGAGGATTGCAGACCGCTGGACAGAGATCCAAGAAATCGCAGCCCGTGTACCCCCTGCGCAAAGGATCGCGGATCTACTGGATCAAGTTGGTGGACCGAGCCATCCCCGGGCGGTTGGCCTGAGCGAAGACGAGGTGCGGTTGGCGCTCGAGTTCTCCCGCTATCTGCGCAGACGTTTTACGGTAAACACGCTCGGCCGGACGCTGGGGTTGTGGTAGAATGAGGAGATACCCAATGCCCGGGAACTCAAACTCGCGTTAGAGGAGCAGGGCATCTTGATTCGCTACTTTGATAAACCAGGACTGCGCGACCACGTCCGCATCAGCGTCGGCCGGCCGGAGCAGACCGACACACTCGTCGCCGTACTGAGGAAAATATGACGATGCGAACAGCCACCGCCCATCGCCAGACCGCAGAGACGGACATACAGGCCACGCTCGACCTGGACGGCACAGGCCAGCACCAGATAGAGACCGGCATCGGCTTCCTCGACCACTTGCTGGCCCACGTCGCCGTCCACGGGCTGTTTGACCTGGCGGTGCGGGCGAGCGGTGACCTGCACGTGGACCCCCACCACACGGTGGAGGACGTGGCCCTGACACTGGGCCAGGCCTACGATCAGGCACTGGGCAGCCGGGCGGGCATCTGCCGCATCGGCTCGGCAACCGTGCCGATGGACGAAGCGCTGGCCGTCGTCGCCGTCGATCTCTCCGGCCGCCCCTACAGCGTGACCGAGGTGGCGTGGGCCGGGTCGACCGTCGGAGGCCTGCCGGTGACGCTGATCCCGCACTTTTTCGAGTCCTTTGCCGTCACGGCCCGCGCCAGCGTCCACGCCCGCGTCCTCTACGGGCGCGACGACCACCACAAAGCTGAGGCGCTGTTCAAGGCGCTGGCCCGCGCCCTCAACGCCGCCAGCCGCCTGGACCCGCGCCGTGGCGGGGAGATTCCGTCGACTAAGAAAACCCTTGGGGTTTAGGAAAACCCCAAGGGTTTCGGGGAGGGGGGGGGAAGCGATGATCACACGGCATCCAGTTTCATCCCGAGAAGAGCCAGGAGGTGGGGTTGCACATCCTGCGGAACTTTTGCGAGATTGGAGATTAGAGATTGGAGATTGGAGCGCCTGAAGCCCTCGCTGCAAGCGGGGGAGACGTCATAGCCAGGCCAGGCGCATGGACGGTCTACCCGGCCATCGACCTGCGGCGCGGGCGGGTCGTGCGGCTCAGGCAGGGCGATCCGGACCGGGAGACCAGGTACGCCGACGACCCGCTGAGTGTGGCCCGCCGCTGGCAGGAGGCCGGCGCCACCTGGCTCCACGTCGTCAACCTGGATGGAGCCTTCGACGAAGAAGGCCGGGAGAACCAGGCTGCGTTGGAGCGCATCCTGACCACCGGGCTGCAGGTCCAGTTCGGCGGCGGGGTGCGCGACTTTGCGACGCTGAGCTGGGCACTGGACATGGGCGTACGCCGGGTGGTGATCGGCACGGCGGCGGTGAGAAATCCAGAGCTGATGGACGATGCGCTGCGGGCCTTTGGGCCGGACCGAATCGCCCTGGGGATCGACGCCCGCGTGGGCCAGGTGCGCACGCACGGTTGGCAGGAGACCGCCGCGACCACGGCGCTGGAACTGGCCACGCACTGGGCCACCCGCGGCGTGCGCTGGATCGTCTTTACCGACGTCTCCCGCGACGGAGTGGGCAGCGGCCTCAACCTGAAGACGACGATGCAATTGGCCCAGGCGGCCGCTCCTTCGGCAAGCTCAGGACAGGTTCCTTCGGCAAGCTCAGGACAGGTTCCTTCGACAGGCGCACGGCGACGCCTGCACGTCATCGCATCCGGCGGCGTGGCCAGTCTGGCGGACGTCCGGCAGGCATACCAGGCCGGATTGAGCGGCGTGATCATCGGGCGGGCGCTTTACGAGGGCCAGGTGGTGCTGGAGGAGGCCCTGCGCGTGGGAACTGCATGGCGTGGATGGAAACTTGGAACGTTGGGAGTAGGAGACCTTGAGAGGTCAACTGACACAATCACACACGGAGGTGAAAGATGAATCAGGTCGAATGCGCGGTCTCGTGTTTCCAGGAAGGCTTCAGTTGCGCCCAGGCGGTGCTTTCAGCCTACGGGCCACAATGTGGCCTGGATCGTGAATTGGCCCTAAAGGTCGCCGGCGCGTTTGGCGGCGGTATGGGACATCTGGGGCAGGTATGCGGTGCCGTGACCGGCGCGTTTATGGTCATCGGGTTGAAATACGGCAAGACGCGCGCCGAGGACAATGAGACCAGAGAGAAGGCCTACTGTCTGGTCCAGGAGTTCGCCGAGCGCTTCAAGTCCCGCAACGGCTCCATTATTTGCAGGGAACTGCTCGAGTGCGACATCAGCACCCCTGCTGGCCTGGAGCTCGCGAGAGAGCAGGGTCGCTTTGAAACCCTCTGCCCGAGGCTCGTCCAAGACGCAGCAGAGATCATCGAGGAGATCCTGGAATAGCCAGATGCGGTGGCATCACGATGCATGGCATCGTGATGCCACCGCATCGCAAGGAGCGAGGCAGATGTTGGCCAAGCGAATCATCCCCTGCCTGGACGTGAAGGACGGGCGGGTCGTCAAGGGCGTCCACTTTGTCGGGCTGCGCGATGCAGGCGACCCGGTGGAGAACGCGCGCCTCTACAACGCCGAGGGGGCCGACGAACTGGTCTTCCTCGACATCTCGGCCACGCCGGAGGGCCGGGCCACGACGGTGGAGATGGTGCGCCGGGTAGCCGTCGAGGTCTTTATCCCCTTCGCCGTCGGCGGCGGGGTGCGCACCGTCGAGGACGTGCGAACGCTGCTGCAGGCTGGCGCCGACAAGGTGAGCATCAACACGGCCGCCGTCCGCAACCCGGAACTCCTCACGGCCGCCGCCGAACGCTTCGGCAGCCAGTGCATCGTCATCGCCGTTGACGCCAAGCAGGTCGCGGGCGACCCACCCTGCCCTTCAACGAACTCGAGGCACCGCTGGGAGGTCTACGTCAACGGCGGGCGCACGCCGACCGGGATCGATGCAGTCGAGTGGTCGGTACGGGCGGTCGAATTGGGAGCCGGAGAGGTGCTGCTGACGAGCATGGACGCCGACGGCACGCTGGGCGGCTACGATGTGGCGCTGACCCGCGCCGTCGCCGAGGCGGTCCCGGTGCCAGTCATCGCCAGCGGCGGGGCCGGGAGCCTGGAGCACTTTGCCCAGGTGCTCACCGAAGGCCAGGCGGATGCGGCCCTGGCCGCATCCCTGTTTCACGACCGGGTGCTGAGCATCGGCCAGGTGAAGGCGTACCTGGCGGACCAGGGCGTGCCGGTGCGGATGAGCGATGGATAAATGATGAATGACAATGAGCAAATGACAAATTGCAGATTGCAAATTGCAGATTGCAAATTGCAGATAGATATTCGGTTTGATGAGAAGGGGTTGGTGCCGGCGGTGGTGCAGGATATGGACAGCGGCCAGGTGTTGATGGTCGCCTGGATGAACGGGGAGGCGCTCCGGCGCACGCAGGAGACCGGCCAGGCCCACTTCTGGAGCCGCAGCCGGCAGGAGTTGTGGCACAAGGGGGCCACCTCCGGCAACGTCATGCACGTGCGCGAGATCTGGGTGGACTGCGACGCCGACACGCTGCTGGTCAAAGTGGACCCGGCGGGCCCTGCCTGCCACACCGGCGAGCAGAGTTGCTTCTACCGGAGGCTGGCGGAATGAGCGACGTCCTCGACACACTCTTTGCCACGGTGCTCGACCGCCAGGCCAATCCCCGGCCCGGCTCCTACACGGCCCAACTGCTGCGCGCAGGCGAAGACCAGGTCCTCAAGAAAGTCGGCGAGGAGGCGATGGAGGTCATCCTGGCCACCAAGGGACAGGGGAACGATCGGGTCATCTCCGAGGTGGCCGACCTGTTCTACCACGTGCTGGTGCTATTGGCAGCGCGGGGACTGACGCTGGCTGCCGTCGAGGATGAACTGGTGCGGAGACGGCGCTGATTCACCTTCCCGGCATACGCCGTCCGCAATTCACAACTCTCAATGCGGAGGAACCATGGCGATCAAACGATCCTTACTCAGCGTCTACGACAAAACCGGCCTGGTGGATTTTGCACGAGGGCTGGCCGCGCGGGAAGTCGAACTCGTCGCCAGCGGCGGCACCGCCCGCACCCTGCGCGAGGCCGGTCTGGCGGTGTGGGCGGTCAGCGAGGTGACCGGCTCACCAGAGATCCTGGGCGGCAGGGTGAAGACGCTCCACCCGGCCATCCATGGCGGCATCCTCTCCCGCCGCACCCCCGCCGACCGGGATCAACTCGGCGCCCTGGGCTGGGGCGAGATTGACCTGGTCGTCGCCAACCTGTACCCCTTCGAGGAGACGGCGGCCGACCCCGATGCCTCCCTCGAGACGGTCATCGAGCAGATCGACATCGGCGGCGTCGCACTGCTGCGGGCAGCGGCCAAGAATTTCGTCCACGTGACGGCGGTGTGCGACCCCGCCGACTATGCGGCAGTGCTGGCAGAGATCGAGGCCCAGGGGGAGGTCTCGCCGGAGACGCGGCGGCGGCTGGCAGTCAAGGCCTTTGCCCGCACCGCCGCCTACGACGCCGCCATATGGCGCGCAATCTGGCGCTATCTGGCCAGCGGCGAGGACCCGCTGCCCGAACAGTTGGTGCTGGGCCTGGGCAAATTGACCGATCTGCGCTACGGTGAGAATCCCCACCAGCGGGCGGCCCTGTACGCCCGACCCGGGACAACCGGCCCGCTGGGCGGCGAACTGATCCAGGGCAAGCCCCTGTCGTACAACAACCTGCTGGACCTGGACGCCGCCTGGCGAGCAGTTATCGCCTTCGAGCGCCCCACCATCGTCATCGTCAAACATCTCAGCCCCTGCGGCATCGCCTCGGCCGACGCGCTGGCCCAGGCTTTCCCGCCGGCGCTGGCGGGCGACCCGGTCTCGGCCTTTGGCAGCGTCATCGCTGCCAACCGGCGCTTCGACGGCGCGACTGTCCACGCGCTGGGGGACCTGTTCGTCGAGGCCATCGCCGCACCTGCCTTCGCCGACGAGGCCCGGGAAGTACTGGGAGAGCGCAAGGGCTGTCGCCTGGTGGCGTTAGGGCAGGCGCTGCCCGACGAGATCGAGGTGCGCACCATTCGGGGCGGGTTCGTCGTGCAGGAGCACGACCCGGGCGACCAGGCCCAGTGGCGGGTGGTCACCCGCCGCGCGCCCACCGAGGCGGAGATGAAAGCCCTGCGCTTCGCCTGGCGGGCCGTGGCCCACGTTAAGTCCAACGCTATCCTGCTGGCCCGGGGCGAGGCGGCGGTGGGCATCGGCGGTGGGCTGCCCAGCCGGGTAGACGCGGTGCGGTTGGCGGCGGCAAAGGCAGGTGAGCGAGCCCAGGGCGCGGTGATGGCGTCCGACGCTTTTCTCCCCTTCCCCGATGGGGTCGAGGTAGCTGCCGGGGCCGGCGTGACAGCCGTCGTCCAACCCGGCGGCTCGGTACGCGATCGGCAGGTCATCGAAGCCGCCGACCGGTTGGGGCTGGCGATGTGCTTTACCGGCGTGCGCCACTTCCGGCACTGAGCCCAACCCAACGCCTGCACTACCCATCATGCAACCTCCTGCGGTATAATACGTAATATAAATAGCCAGGGCACAGACATGCCCGGGTTGAGTGGAGCACACGTGTGACCAACGAGGCAGACTGGATCAGAATGGCACGGGCGGGTGATCAGTCCGCGTTCGGACGGCTGGTGATGGCTTACCAGACGCCCGTATACAACCTGGCTTACCGGATGCTGGGCAACGCGGCCGAGGCCGAGGAAGCCGCGCAGGAGACGTTCCTGCGGGCCTACACGAATCTGCGCAGTTACGACCCGCAGCGACGCTTCCGCTCCTGGTTGCTGTCCATCGCCTCCCACTACTGCATCGACCGGCTACGCCGGCGGCGGATCACCTGGTTGCCACTGGAGGACGAGATCGCCGTAGCCGGCGACTCGACGAATCGGCTGAGCTCGTCGCAGTCCGAGGTGGCCAAAATCAGTCTCACAAGCGGGAGTCCCAACCCGGAGGCCGTGGTGGCAGAGCGAGAGCGGGAAGCGTACATACAGAGGCTGCTGGCGGGTCTCTCACCCACCGACCGGGCGGCCATCACGCTCCGCTACTGGAACGACTGCTCCTACGAGGAGATCGCCGAGACACTCAACCTGACGGTGAGCGCGGTCAAATCGCGGCTCCACCGCGCCCGGCGTGCGCTGGCAGAGACGATGGAAGGAGAGACGGACTATGCGTTGTGAGCAGGCTGGCGAAATGATGTCGGCGTGGCTGGATGGTCGCCTCGACAGCGCAAAGATCGCGCTCCTGGAAGACCACCTGGCCGGGTGTAGCGCGTGCCAGGCCGAATGGCGCAGGCTGCAGGCGCTTGACCGCCTGCTGATCTCCGCGCCGATGGTACGGCCGCCGGTCCGCCTGCGCGTGCAGGTGATGGCCCGCCTGAGCAGAAGGGACCAGGCGCGCCGGGCAATCATCGGCAGCACAGCACTGGCGCTGGGGACGGTGGCGCTGGCACTGCTTGTGCTGGCACCGGCCCTCCTGGGCCTGCTGGACGTGACGGGCGTCGCACCGGCGCTGATCAGCGGTGGCCCGGCGACCGTCGCCCAGTTGCTGACGTTCACGGGGGCGATGGGGCGTGCGCTGCTGGTGCTGGCAGAGAGGTTCGCCGCTCCCCTGGCCTGCCTGAGCCTGTGCAGCCTGGCGGTGGCCCTGGCGCTCAACCGTTTGTGGGTGGGTGCCGTGCGTCGTGTGCGCGCAGCGCACTGACGCCCGTTTGACAATCATATCGCGTGAGGAGGTTGCAGATGAGACAGATCATGATTTTAGTGGCGGCACTGCTGTTGTTGGGCAGCCAAATGGCGTGTTGCAACATCACGCTGCCGCAACTGCCAGACGTCGAAATCAACGTGCCGACCATCGAAGTCGGAGACGTGCAGGACGAGAGGGAAGCGATCCCCCTGTCGGGAGCCGAATCGGCCACCGTCGAAGTCGTGTTCGGCGCGGGCAAACTGAAGATCGAGGCCGGGACCTCTGATCAACTCTTCTCCGGTCGCTTTCGCTACAACGTCGAGCGCTGGGCACCGGAGGTGACCTACGAGGACGACGTGCTGACCATCGAGCAGGGAGGCACCGAGGAAGATTGGGGCATTCCCACCGGAAACGTCCGCAACGAGTGGGAACTCGAGTTTTCCCCCGAGATACCACTCGAGATGGACCTCAAGGTCGGGGCCGGTGACGGAGAGTTGGACTTGACCGGGCTGCAACTCGCAGGACTCGACCTGGACGTGGGCGCGGGCGATTTTGAGGTGCGCTTCGACGAGACGAACGAGGCCGACATGCGCCATCTCACGCTGGATGCCGGTGCCTCCAGGCTTGAGGTGATCGGGATCGGCCACGCCGGCCCAGAGCAGGTGAACGTGCAGGGTGGCGTAGGCGACATGACGCTGGACTTAACCGGGGCCTGGCCAGGCTCAGCCGACGTAAAGATCACGACTGGCGTCGGTTCGGTCACGCTGCGCCTGCCTGACGACGTGGGCGTGCGGGTTGAGACGGAGGGCGGGCTGACGAGCGTGGATGCATCCGGCCTGCGGCGCACAGGCGATGCCTACGTCAACGACGCTTTTGGCGAGGCAAATACGGAACTGCGGATCCAGATCACCACGGGCGTCGGCAGCATACGACTGATCGAGGTATCCAACGACTAGGCACCACCCACGGAGGTGACACAATGAGACGATGGTTGATCGGACTGATCGTACTGTCGATTGGGGCGCTGCTGCTCCCGGCCACGCCAGCGCTGGCGGATGGGGACCCGCCAGATGACGACGGCGTCTTCATCTGGAACGAGGACTACACGCTGGAGGAGGGCAAGCGGTTGGACGGCGACCTGATCGTCTTTAACGGCGACGTGACGCTGGAGGCCGGGAGCCGCGTGGAAGGTTCCGTCATCACCTGGAACGGGAGCGCCAAGGTGGAGGGCACTGTCGAGCGCGACCTGGTCGTCTCTGGCGGGGACATCGTGTTGGGCGACGGCGCCCGGGTGGCGGGGGACGTCGTATGCAGTTGGAACTGTGACCTCGAGCAGAAACCCGGAGCTCGTGTGGGCGGTGGGATCATCGAGGGCGTACCCCTGCGTGGCCTCCAACTTGACCGCGTGCGCGGTGTCCTACAGATACCACCCCTGCCCAAGATATGGGACTCTGGCCCCGGACGGGTGTTGAACTGGATGCTCAGGGCCATACGCAGCCTGGTCGCAATCATGGTAGTCGCGGCTGTAGCAGGGCTGGTGGCACTGATCTGGCCGCAGCAGACGGCGCAGGTTGGGCAAACTGTGGTCGAAGCGCCGTTACCCAGCCTGGGGATCGGGTTGCTGACAGTTGTCGCCGGAACGGCGCTCATCGTCGCGCTGGCGATCACCATCTGCCTGTCGCCTGTCGCGATATTGGCCGCACTCGCGCTGAGCGCCGCCGGGCTGTTCGGCTGGATCGCCGTCGGCGGTGTGGTCGGGGAGCGACTGCTGCGAGCGCTCAACGCCCGCGAGATCGCGCCGCTGTGGGCGGCCGGGCTGGGGGCGCTGCTCATCACGCTGATCGGCACAGGGTTGAGTTCCGCCTTCTGCCTGGCACCGCTGGGCTGGCTCATGATCTTTGCGCTGGGGTGTATCGGGCTGGGCGCGGTGGTACTGACCCGCTTCGGCACGACGGCCTACGTCCCTGCCGCCAGCCCAGGGAGTGGCCCTTCCGGCTCCACCCCGCCGGTGCCGGTCGCAGCGCCCGAGTCGCCTGAACCTCCCGAGCCGTCGGAGGGGGAAGGTACAGGCGACTAGACATCAGCATGTGACCCCGTGCGATCGAGAGCCGGGGAGGCCCGCCAGGGGCCTTCCCGGCCTTGCTTCCCGGTGCCCGAATCCCCCCTCACTCTCCCAGCCCGGCGTGCTTTGGCGGCGACACCCTCCCTGGTTTCAGTCTTTTTCTAGGCATTCGCGAACGGACCTATCATTGACCAATCAAGATGCAGCGAAAGATGGTGCCCACCGTGCCAGCGAGGACGACGACGAGCACTCCATGATTTGACAGCCGCCAAAAGGTGAAGTATAAGATGGTGCGGAGCTAACCGATGAAAACCGCCCATCTTGCCCTTCTATCGTTGCTGGTACTCACACTGGCGGCCTGCGAGCTACAGCCTCAGCCAACCCCAGAAGCTGTCCCCGGTACGCCAGCGCGGCCCACTCCAGAAAGCGCCCTGCCTGGACAGGAGGCAAGCCCGCTACCTGAACCAGACGCGAGCCCGCTGCCCGAACCGGGGATGAGCCTCACCTCGCCCTTGCCATCTCCTCCGACGCCAGCCCTGACCGCTGCCGTGGTCCATCTGGCTGCTGAACTCGACATCTCGTCAGAGGAAGTGACTGTCCTCTCCTCCGAACGTGTCGAGTGGCCTGATGCCAGTCTGGGCTGTCCCCAGCCAGGGATGGTGTACGCCCAGGTCGTCACGCCCGGTTACCTGTTTCTGCTAGAGGCCGCAGGCGATCAATACGAGGTCCACACCGACCTGACGGAACAGAGCGTCGTCATCTGCCACCCCTCCTCCGGGGACCTGAGCGACCCGGAGGCCGCCTTCCAGGTCCTCCTGGCCCGTCTGATGCAGACAGCCCTCGGCTTCGGACTGGACCAGCAGGGGGAATGGGTGCCGCAGGACATCACGAAGGCAGCGGTCGTGGGCATCTCCACCTGGGCCTGGCGGAGCGGGGAGTGGACGCTGGAGATGACCTTCCCGGCGGTACCGCAGCCGGCCTACGAAAGTGTCCTGTTCCACCAGCGGGCTGGCACGGTCTGGCGCGGCACGCTCGAGGCCGATGGCCGGGTGACTCCGCTCTATGAGCCACTCGCCCTCTCATTCGACGTGAAGCCGTGCGACGAAACGGTGCCGCCTGACGCCTTGAACGACCGGGCGGGGATGGAGATCTCTGTCCGGGATGGAGCCGTGCACATCGAGCAGCACGTATCGACCGTCTGCTGCGCGGAACTGGCGCTGGCGGCCGGGCGGGATGGAGATGTCATCAGAGTAATCGAGACCAACGTAGGCCAGGTATGCCGCTGCATGTGCGGCTACCCGGTGACAGCGGACCTGACTGGGCTGCCCGCCGGCACGTACACCGTCGAGGTCTGGGGGGTGCAGCACTATAGCGTGCACCCGCTGGAGATGCGGGGCAGTGGGGAGGTGACGATCCCGTAACGCTTGTCCAAAACCCCCTTTCCTGCTATCATACCGCCCATGCCCGCGTCCAGAACAGCACCCACCTCTCCAGGCGACGACCCGCTCATCCTGATCACCAACGACGACGGCATCACCTCCCCCGGGCTGCGGGCGGCGGTGCAGGCCGCGCTGCCGCTGGGGGACGTCCTCGTCGTCGCGCCCGACCGGCAGTGGTCGGGCGCCGGGCGGAGCATGCCGTTGGGGCCGGAAGGGCGTGTCTGGCGCCATCCCCAGGAAATAGGCGGGCAGCCGGTCACGGCCTACCGGGTGGACGATTCCCCGGCCCTGGTCGTGGTCCACGCCGTGCTCGAGCTGGCCCCTCGCCGGCCGGCGCTCGTCATCTCCGGTATCAACTATGGCGAGAACCTGGGGTCCGACATCACCGTCTCCGGCACCGTCGGCGCGGCGCTACAAGCGGCGGCCATGGGCATCCCCGCGTTGGCTGCCTCGCTCCAGACGCCCAAAGAGACGCACGCCAACCCATCCGAAAGCGTCGACTTTGCCGCTGCAGTCCACTTCACCCGCCTGTTCGCCCAACACTTGCTCACCACTCCCCTCCCGTTCGACACGGACCTGCTCAAACTGGACGTGCCGTCCGACGCCACGCCGGAGACCCCCTGGCGGCTGACCCGCGTCTCGCGCCACGCCTACTTTGTCTCTGCACCGCCGCAACGGCGTGGCCTGGCGGAGCCGGGGACAATCGACTACGAGCCGCTGGCCCACCCCGAGCACGCCGAGCCCGATTCCGACATCTACGCGCTGGCGGTGGATCGCGTCGTCTCCATCGCGCCTGTGAGCGTCGACCTGACCTCCCGGGTCGACCGGGGGGAGATGGAGGCGCTGCTGCGCGGCCCACTGGTACTTTGACCCGCTGGTGCGGTGTGTTATAATGCGTGGGACGTAATGCGTAATGCGTGAAGCGTCGTTGAGCTTTGCGCGTTACGTTTCACGCATTGCTTGTCACTCATTTCCCTTCACGAGTCACAAACCAGATGGACGCAACCAATCCAACGTTAGATCTTTCAATCGTGCTTCCGGTCTACAACGAGGCCGGGTCCCTGTCCAGCCTGATCCCCGAACTGACGGCCGCGCTCCGGCAACTCGGGCGCAGTTACGAGATCATCGCCGTGGACGACGGCAGTTCTGACGATAGCGTGGCCGTCCTCCGCCGGTTACAGGAGGATGAGCCTTGCTTGCGCATCGTCCAGTTCCGCCGCAACTTTGGCCAGACCGCCGCCTTCACCGCCGGCTTTGACTACGCCCGAGGTGAGATCATCGTCACGATGGACGCCGACGGCCAGCAGGACCCGGCCGACATTCGACGCCTGCTGGAGGTGATGGAGGAAGGGGACTATGACCTGGTCAGCGGGTGGCGGCAGGATCGCAAGGAGCCCTTTCTGACCCGCAAGCTGCCCTCAAAGATCGCCAACTGGCTCATTGCCAACGCCAGCGATGTCCATCTGCACGACCGGGGCTGCTCGCTGAAGGCACTTCGCCGTGACCTGGTCAAGCAGATGCACCTCTACGGCGAACTGCATCGCTTCATACCGGAGGTCGCCAGCCTGATCGGCGTGCGCGTGGCCGAGGTGCCGGTCAGCGACCGCCCACGCAAGGCCGGCAAGTCCAAGTACGGCGCGCTCTCCCGCACGCCCCGCGTCATCCTCGACCTGCTCACCGTCTCCTTCCTGCTCAGTTACTCCAACCGCCCGATGCAGCTCTTTGGCACGGTGGGCCTGGCGAGCAGCGGGATAGGCGGGCTGATCCTGGTATACCTGGCGGGCGCTAAGGCCATCAACGGCCTGCTCTATGGCGAGGAGGGGTTCCGTGCCTTCCGCATCGGTACGAACCCGTGGACGATGCTGGCCGTGTTGTTGACCGTGCTGGGCATCCAGTTCCTGATGATGGGGCTACTGGGCGAGATCCTCACCCGCACCTACCACGAAGCGCAGGGGAAACCCATCTATGCCGTCCGCCAGGTGCTGGAAGCCCCTCAACTCCCACACGCCGTGGGAGGTGCAATGACAGCCGACCAAGCCCTCCACGTAGTGGGGGGTACGGTGACAGTTGACCAAGCCCCCCACGTAGTGGGGGGTACAGTGACAGCTAACCCAGACGTCGACCAGGAGCACACATGAGCCGCGTTCTAGTCATAGGGATCGACGGCGGGACCTTCGACCTGGTCCAACCCTGGGCGGAGGCGGGGGATCTGCCCAACCTGGCCCGGCTGATGGCCGAGGGCGTCCACGGCCTGCTGGAATCCACGCTGCCGCCGGTCACATCGCCGGCCTGGCCCACCTTCGCCACCGGCAGGAATCCCGGCAAGCACGGCGTGTTCGACTTCATCCGGCCGACGGGCGGCCAGTTTGAGCTGGTCAACGCCACCTCCATCCGCGCCCCGACGCTGTGGCACATCCTCTCCGAGGCAGGGCAGCAGGTCGGCGTGATGAACGTCCCCGTCACCTACCCGCCTGCCCGGGTCAACGGATTCATCATCTCCGGGATGCTCTCACCCGTGGGCGGCGAAATCACGTATCCGGCCCACCTGCTCGACCGGTATAGCGGAAAGCTAAAGCCCTACCGCATCGCCCCTCACGTCCAGTACAAGCCGGGCAACGAGGCAGAGTTCACAGCCGACCTCCTCGACCTGGTCGAGCGCCGGGGGGCATACGCGCTGCAACTGATGACCGACCACCCCTACGAATTTCTGATGTTCCACTTTCTGTCGACTGACACGATGCAGCACGCCTTCTGGAAATTCGTGGACCCCACCCATCCCCGCTACGACCCCAAGGCCGCGGCTCGCTTCGGTCCTGCGGTCAAGCAGCTCTACCAGCGCATCGACGGCTTCGTCGGCCAGATGCTCGACCGCGTCACCGACGACACCACGGTCATCGTGATGTCCGATCACGGCTTCGGCCCGCTGCACTATGTCGTCAACCTGAACCTGTTCCTGCTGGAGCACGGCCTGCTGCAACTGAAGCACGGAGCGTGGACGCGGCTCAAGGCCGGCCTCTTCCGCGCCGGCCTCACGCCAGCGTCCTTCTGGCACCTGATCGAGCGCGCGGGCCTGCAGAACTATGTCTGGCAGGTCTCCAAGTCCACCCGCAACAAGGTCGTGGGCAAGTTCCTGTCCTTTGACGACGTCGATTGGTCGCGCACGCTCGCCTACTCCATCGGCCACGTCGGCCAGATCTATGTCAACCTGAGGGGACGCGAGCCGCATGGCATCGTCGAGCCAGGCGCGGAGTACGAGGCCGCCCGACAGCAGGTGGTCGACGCGTTGCAAGACCTGTGTCATCCGGTGACCGGGCAACCACTGGTGGACCAGGTGATCCCCGGCGATCAGGTCGTCCACGGCCCCTACGCCGGCCGCAGCCCGGACCTGCACGTCGTCCTGGACGGGTACCGGGCCATCGCCTTTCCCCTCTTCGCCACCGACGGCCGCATCGTCACCCGCCAGATCCGCGGTGACTCCGGATGTCACCGGCGGTACGGCATCTTTATCGCCCGGGGGCCAGAGGTCCGGCCGGGCGATACGGTGGAAGGCGCCCGCATCCTCGATCTGGCGCCGACCATTCTACACCTGATGGGGCTGCCGGTGCCGGATGACATGGACGGGCGCGTGCTGACTGAAGCGCTGTCCACCTCTCGCCCTGTCGAGCGCCGATCGGCCAGCCTGGCGGCTGAGGAGGCCAGGGCTGGCCTCTCGGCGGAGGAGACGGCCGAGGTGGAGGACCGCCTCCGTGCCCTCGGCTATCTGGGATGATGACCGCGTCCAAACCCGAAGGCCCAAAGCCCAATTTACAGATTGGTCATTGGTCATTGGTCATTGGGATTTTCGGAGCGGCTTTCTTGCTGCGCCTCTTGCCCATCGGCCGCTACGTGACGCCCGACGAGCCAGCCTGGGTCTACCGGGCGATCCGCTTTGCCGACGGGCTGGCAGCCCGCGACTGGACAGCGCTCCCCTCCACAGGCCATCCAGGCGTGACGACGATGTGGCTGGGGGCCGCAGGGGTGACCGCGCAGCGGCTGCTGGATCCCTCCGGCAGCGCTGCGCACCTGGACTGGGTCCGCCGCCTGGCCTGGCTGGCCCCGGAGAACGGGGAGGCCTTCCGCCACCTGGCTTTCTTCCTCCCGTGGGGCCGCGTCGCCGTCGCGCTGGTCACCACGCTGGGCCTGGTCGTCCTCTACCCGCTGCTCGGGCGTCTTTTCGACCGGCGCGTGGCGCTGTTGACCGTCGGCCTGCTGGCCTTCGACCCCTTTGTCATCGGCCATTCCTGTCTCCTCCACACCGATGCGCTGCTGGCGACATTCAGCCTACTCGCGCTGGCGACCGCGCTCTGCGGGCTGCGGGAACCGCGCCGCGCAGCCTGGCCGGCCCTCTCGGGCGTTTTCACCGGCCTGGCCCTGTTGACCAAGACCCCGGCCATCATCCTCCTTCCCTGCATCCTCCTCCTCCAGGCCATCGCCCTCCTCTCCCCCCATTCCCCATTCTCCACTCTCCATTCTCCATTCTCCATTCTCCATTCTCAATCGCGCACTCACGAACCGCCCTCCACTTCCCACAATTGGTCATTGGTCATTGGTCATTGGTCATTGGTCATTATTCATTGGTCATTATTCATCTGCTCCACCCTCGTCACCTGCTTCGCCCTCTATCCCGCACTGTGGGCCAACCTGGCCGGCACATTGCGCACACTCTCAGCCTTCGCCGGAAGACACGTCGAGATGGTGCAGCGACCGATCTTTTTCGCCGGCCGGATGACGTACGACCCTGGCCCTGCTTTCTACCCCACCGTCTTCCTCTTCCGCATCTCGCCCGTCGTCCTGGTTGGGCTCGTCGTCGGCCTGGTCACGCTGCGCCGGTTGCCCCCCGACCGTCGCTTCGCCTACCTCCTGTCCGTCGTCTTCGCCGTCGGCTTCGGCGCGCTGATGAGCCTGGGGGCCAAGAAACACGATCGCTACCTGCTGCCCGCCTTCCCGCCGCTCACGCTGGCCGCTGCTCTAGGGATTGGTACACTGGTAGATGGGTATCGCGGTAAATCGGTATACTCCGCCGACCACCCATCTACCCATCTACCCATCTACCACTTTGCCATCATCGTGCTCCAGGCTCTTGTCGCGCTTGCGTTCACCCCCTATCCCCTCACCGCCTTCAACCCGCTCGCCGGCGGGCCATGGGTCGCCGCCCGGGTGCTCCCCGTCGACTGGGGAGAGGGCATGGGCGCGGCCGCCCGCTGGCTGAACAGCCTGCCCGACGCCGGGCGGCTTACCGTCGCGGCCGTCTCTGTGCCATCCTTCGCCCCCATCTTTGACGGTCGCACGCTCCCGCTCGACCAGGCCACTTTGGCTGACTACCTCGTCCGCCCGCTCACCCACACCTCCACATCCCCACACCCAATCGCCCACACCGCCACCCTCAGCTTCCTCGACCGCGCTGTCGTCCTGACCAACACGGCCTCCGTCGAGCAAGCCGCCTACCTGGCTGCCCGCGCCGGACCTGACGACCTGATCCTGCTCGACGCCGACGGTCCACTCCTGCGGTCCTACTCCGGCCCGGGTACACTCGTCTCCATGGCCGACCTGCCCGACCGCGCGGTCATCACCGCCCGGCTGCGTGAACTGGGCGCCGGCCATCCGAACCTCTGGCTCGTCGCCGACCCGGCCGCCGCTCCCATCACCGCCAAGCACCTGCGCCAGGGCGTGGAAGCCATCGCCACTCCCGTCCATACCACCACCGTCGCATCCACCATCATCTCCCAATTTTCAAATCTCAAATCTCAAATCTCAAATCTCAAATCCCGGGCCGCGATTTTTGGCGACAATCTCGTGCTCGTCGATGCTCTATTGCCAGCCGCACCCGTGGATGTCCCCTTCCCCGTCTTCCTGCGCTGGCAGGTCGTGGGTCCGACGGCCACAGACCTGAACGCCTCGCTCACGCTGCGGGACGAGGCCGGCCACCTGTGGGGCGAGGTGGGACAACTGGTGCTCAACGACGTGGATTTCCCCACCTCCGCCTGGACTCCGGGTGAGTGGGCCGACAATGGTGTGAAACCCAAACTGCCAAAGCGCATCCCACCCGGCACCTACGCCGTCCAACTCACCGTCACCGACGCGGCAGGCGCGCAACTGGGAGCCTGGGACGCCGGCGGCCAGTTTCAGGGCGTGCGGCTGCGCCTGGGCGACGTGGAGATTGCCCCGCCCGCCGAGCCCACAGGACCGGTCCCGTGCACGGAAGGCCGTACGCTCGCCGCCGGCCCCCTCCTGGCCTGCGTCCCCGACGTGCCACCGCAGGCCATTCCCTCCGGCGACGTGTTCACACTGGCGCTGACCTGGTCCTCCACGGCCCCACCGGAGGCCGACTATCGCGTCCGATGGCAGCTTCTGGAACCCGCCGGCTCCGTGGCGTTGGAGCAAATCGCCGACCTCTCCCCCTACGCCACATCCCGCTGGCGTGCGGGCGACAGTTTCGAGGCGCGCTATGACCTGTGGCTCGACCCGGCGCTCCCGGCTGGCCGCTACCGGCTGGCGTTCAACGTCCTCGCGCCGGATGGGCGTCCCCTGTGGGCGGGGGATGAAACGTTAGCCGCCGTCGATATCATTCCCCGCGACCGGCTGTTCGAACTGCCCGCCGACATCGCCCACCCGCTCGACCTGACGCTGGGTGCCACCGTCCACCTGCGTGGCTTCGATCTCACCACTTTCCCTGCGGAGGAGGGAAAAGGCCCAGTCCTGCAACAGGGTGACACTTTGCCCATCCAGTTATACTGGCAGGCCGACGGTCCCACCGACCTGGACTATACCGTCTTCGTGCACCTCGTCGGCCCCGACGGGCGACCCCACGGCCAGGTGGACGCCCTCCCTGCCGGAGGTACTGCTCCTACCACCAGTTGGACGCCCGGCCAGGTCATCGTGGGCGAAATCACCCTCCCCGTCGCCGCCGACGCACCCGCAGGCGCGTATCACGTCGCCGTCGGGATGTACGACGCCGCCAGCGGTGGCCGCCTGCCTATCACCGACCCTTCCGGGAACCTCCTTCCCAATGACCAGGCGATCCTACCGCTCGAAATCACCGTCGCCGAGGGGCGCCAATGACCAGGCCTCAAATCTCAAATCTCAAATCTCAAATCTCCAGATCCACCGTTGGTCATTGGTCATTGGTCATTTCCCTGCTATGCGTCGTCGCCGTCGCCCCATTGCTCCGCAGCGAAAGTCCCTGCACCCACGACGGGGCCTTCCACTACTACCGCGTCGCCGCCATGCGCCACGTGCTGCAGGACAGCACCCAACCGCTGCGGTCGGCCTTCGCCCGCTACCTTCCCGACCTGGCGTTCGGCTACGGATATCCATTCTTCAACTACCGCGCTGCGCTTTCGTACTATCTGGCGCTGGCGCTGCACCTGACCGGCCTGGCACTCCCAGTGGCCTTCAACCTGCTGTACGCGCTGAGCATCGTCGGCTCCGCGCTCACGATGTACCTCCTGGCCCGTGACCTGTTTGGTCCCCGGGCGGGCGTCGTCGCTGCCGTCGCCTACGCCTACGCCCCCTATCAGTTCCTCGACGCCCTCCTGCGCGCCAACATGCCCGAAACGGTCGCGCTGCCGCTTCTGCCGCTCATCCTGTGGGCCTTCCGCCGCCTGGCCTTGACCGGCCACCGGCGCTGGTTTCTGCTCAGCGTGGGCTCTCTCGTCGCCCTGCTCCTGACCCACAACATCTCGAGCCTGCTCTTTGCCCCGTTCCTCCTGGCCTACCTGGTCGTGCTGTGGCTGGTCTACCGCCGGGGAGGGCGTGCGCACGCAGCGGGCGCCTGGATCACCGCCGGCAGTGCGTTTGCGCTGGCGCTTGCGCTGACCGCCTTCTTCCTGGGACCAGCACTGCTGGAGCGGGACTATGCCCAACTGCACATGTCCCGCGTGACCCGCAACAACGACTTTCACTATAATTTTCTAGGCCTGGCCGAGATATTCGCGCCCCCTGCACCGGTCGACACCTCGCTGATGAACCCACCGATGCGCGTCCACCTGGGATTGGCGCAGGCCATCCTGGGCGGGATCGGGCTCGTGGTGGGGCTCGTCCGCTGGCGCGATCGAGAGCGGCGGGCCACGATCATCTTTCTCGCGCTCGCCACCGTCGTGATGCTCTGGATGAGCACCCGCGCCTCCCTCTGGCTGTGGGAGCACGTCCCGCTCCTGTCCTTTGTCCAGTTTCCGTGGCGCCTCGTCGGCCGCGCCCTCCTGCCACTCTCCCTGCTTGGGGGCGCAGCCGCTTCAGCCATCCCTGCTCCCACGCAACACGGCGACAAGGTCGGGGCCGCAACACGGCGACAAGGTCGGGGCCGCAACACGTTTCACGTTTCACGTTTCACGTTTCACGCATCACGCATCACGCATCACGTATTACGTATTACGTATTACGTAATCGTGTGCGCACTGATCCTGTCCGCTTTCCCCTCGACCTATCCGCCGCAGGGCTACTGCCCCAGCGCCGCCCACCCCACGATCAACGACGTGTTCGCCTACGAGCATCAATCCGGGCTGGTGGGCGTCGACCCGGAGGGGTCCTATTTCCCCATCTGGGTCAAGCAGCGGCCCGAGGGATCGCCGCTGGAGGAGCAATACGCTACTGGCGGTCCCGTCACCCGGTTCGACGAGACCGCCCTGCCTGCAGGAGCGTCCGTCGTCGAGGCCGATTACGGCCCCAACCGGGCCCGCGTCGCCGTCGAGACCCCAGTCCGCTTCCGCGCCCGTTACCTGGCCTTCTACTTCCCTGGCTGGCGGGTGTCGATAGACGGAGAACCGGTGGAGGTGACGGCTACCGACCCCGAGGGACTCATCGCTTTCGACGTGCCCGCCGGTCGCCACGAAATCGTCGTTCGCTTCGGCACCACACCCACCCGCACCGCCTTCACGGCCATCTCTCTCCTCAGCATCGCTGCGCTCGCCATCACAGCTCTGTGCCTGAAACCCAACACCACCAGCCACCCAGTCACGCTGTCATACAACCTGAAACCTGAAACCCTTCGGGCTGAGCCTCAGGCCGAAGCCTGGAACCTGACACCCTACGTGCTCCTGGCCGCACTTTTGTTGACGCTCAAGCTTCTCGTCGTGGACAGGGCAGAGACGCCACTCCGCCGCCCCGCGCTCCAGCCCGACGGCACGCTGCCCGGTGTTGAGCACTCGCTGAATCAACCCTACGTCGACGGCCTGACGCTCATCGGCTACGACCAGGAGCGCACGGCGATCCCGGCCGACGAAGCACTGCGGGTCGATCTATACTGGACCGCCCACGCCCGGCCGACCGCCCGGTACCAGACCGTCATCCACCTGGTCGGGCCTGACGGGATGCGCTGGAGCCTGCCGGACACCTTCCGGCCACGCGGCTACGCCAAGTACCCGCCCACCACCTCCTGGCGTCCAGGCCGCTACGCGCTGGATAGCCACGAGATCGAACCACTGGCCGGCGCGCCGCCCGGCACCTACGACGTCGTATTGACCGCCTTTGACCGCGCTACGCTGGCCCCGCTCTCGGTACTGGACGGAGGGGGACAGCCCGCCGCGCCCGCCCTCACGCTAGGAGAGGTGACGCTCACCTCACCCCGTGGCTCCGCCACCCTGGACGAACTGGGCATCCGCCACCGCCTCGACACATCGCTCGGCCCCCTCACCCTCCTGGGCGCCGACTTTGACCGCGACGAGGCCGCCCCCGGCGACCCCATCCTCCTCACCACCTTCTGGCGCGCCGACGATGCGGCCGTCGGTGCCAAAAACCTGGCCGCCCATCTGGCACTCATGGCCCCCGATGGCTCTCCTGCTGCCGAGTACGACCTGCCGCCGTCCGTGCGCTGGTACCCCACCTCCGCCTGGCGGGCTGGCGACGTGTGGCGCGGCCAGCACGTCCTGCATCTCCCCGCCAGCCTCGAAGGCGGCGACTACACCTGGCAACTCTCCATACAACACCAGTCTACCCATCTACCATCCACCCTCCACGTCGCCGCCCCTGACCGCACCTTCACACCCCCACCGGTGGACGTGGAGACCGACACGCGCCTGGGCAACGTCGCCACCCTTCTGGGAGCGAACCTGGAACCTGAAACCTCCAACTTGAAACCCGGCGATTCCCTGACCATCACCCTGGTCTGGCGGGCAGAGGACACCCCTTCTACCTCCTACCACGTCTTCCTCCACCTTCTCGGTCCCAACGGCGTGCTGGCGGCCCAATCCGACGGCGTCCCGGCCAACTGGATTCGCCCCACCACCGGCTGGCTGCCCGGCGAGACCATCACCGACGTGCGCGTGCTCACCATACCTGGCGACGCGCCGGCGGGCGACTACACCCTCTCCGCCGGGCTGTACGTCCCCGGCGGAGAGCGGCTCACCGCTCCCGACGGCACAGATGCCGTCCAAGTGATCACGATCACACTGCAGACGACGGTACAGGCCCAATGAGCGGCAACACGCAACACGCCGACAAGGTCGGGGCCGCAACACGCCGACAAGGTCGGGGCCACAACACGCATCTTGCCCTACGTCGCCCGGAACTGCGACCGGCAATCGGAATGCTGCTGGCATTCGTGCTGACACTGACGGCCTGCCTGCGCTGGGTTCGCTTCACGACGTTGCCACCCGGCTTGTGGTACGATGAAGCCTACACGCTGGCACAGGCCCAGCGGTTGGCCCAGGGTGGGGAACTCTATATATACTATCCCGAAAAGCACGGGGAACCGGCTATCATCTGGTTGACCGCATTGGCTCTCAAAATTGGGGCTGGCCACCTGGCCCCCCGTTGGATCACTTCCGTCAGCAGCGTCGTCGGTGTCCTCCTGCTGTTCTTCGCCGTCCGCGACGTCATGCGCTCGGAGAGCAAGCAGGCTGATTGGCTGGCACTGGGCAGCGCAGCCGCACTGGGCATCAACTATGAGTATCTGTTCCACACCCGCATGAGTTGGCAAGGGGCGCTGGTCACGACGACGTTCATCGTCGTCACATGGTTCTTCTGGCGCGGCATGCGAGATGGCCATTATCGCGATTTTCTCGTGGCAGGCGTCGTGGCAGGCGCCAGCCAGTATACCGGCGTGGCTGCCCGCACATTGCCGCTTGTGCTCCTCCTGACTCTGCTTGGTTGGCTGGGGAGAGACCGGCGGTTTTGGCGCACGCGTTGGAAGGGGCTGTTGACTGCAGGCGGGGCTGCCACCCTGATATACGCTCCACTGGCCTACACCTTCTTCACCCATCCCGAGTGGTTTGGACGCAGGATGCAGACCACAGCCCCAGCACCCGCCCTGTTGCCCAACCTGGGACGCACGCTGGCCGGCTGGCTCTGGATGGGCGAAGCCGCGCTTCACAGCCTGCCCGGACGGCCGATCTATGATCCTGCGATGGGCTTCCTGTTGCTGGCGGGCGCTGCCGTCGCTACGTGCAAGATCCGACGGCCAGCCTACAACGTCTGGTTGGCCTGGTTCGTGGGCGTCCTGCCGGGCGGTTTTCTTTCCGATCCTACGCCGATGTTCTACCGCGTCATGACGGCGGTGCCAGCCACGGCGGCGCTGTGTGCGGTGGGAGGGTGGCACGTGTGGCGATTCGCCGCTACCCGCTTGCCGCGCCTGCGGAATCTGGCCCTTTTGCTCCTGCTGATGGTTTTCACCGCCAGCGCCTGGGCCACTTGTCACGATTACTTTGTCCGTTGGGCCAACTGGCCGCGCCTCCCCATGGTGATGGACGTGTGGAAGTGGCAGGCCGCTGAAGCCATCCTGGAGGCACCGGCAGATGAAACGCTCCTGGTGACCATACCGGACGGGCACGAACCGGCCATCTCCTACGCCCTGCACGCCCGTGACGCGTCCCCCGTCCGTGCTTTCGACGGTGCCCGCTGCCTGGTCTATCCAACCCAGGCCAGCAACCGTACTCACTATCTGGTCATCCTGGGGTACGAACATCGCTCCCTGTCCAGGCTGCAAGCCCTCTTCCCTTCCGGTCAGCAGACGGTTGACCCGGTGTTTGGCAATGGCGAACCCTATTTCGTCAACCTTACAATCCCGCCCGGCGCAGAGGTCCCCGTGCTGGGTGATCTGCCCGCTCCTATCACGTACGGCGACATCGTGCTCCACGGCGTACACGTGCCCGAGACAGCCGTCCTGGCCGGGCAAACGGTCACTGTCACGCTGACGTGGGAGGTCCTGGAACCCACTTTAGCCAACGACACGGTTTTCGTGCACCTGCTGGATGGAAGGCCCGAATCCGCAGCAGCCCCGCTCAAAGCCCAGCACGACGGCATCCCGTGTGAGGCCACCGAGCCGATCTGGCATTGGCAACCCGGCGAGTACATCCTTGACGAGCACGTACTGACGATACCCGCTGACCTGGCAGCCGGCGAATACATGCTGGGCGCCGGGCTGTACGACGCGGACACGCTCCAGCGCCTGCCTCCGGCTGGCGAGGACCTGCACACGCGCTGGGATGAGGCCATCGTCGGCTCGATAACGGTTATCGACCAATGAACAAACCCCAAACCCCAAACCCTAAATCTCAAACCCCATTGGTCATGGGTCGTTGGTCTTTGGTCATTGGTCATTGGTCATTGGTCATTGGTCATTGGTCATTGGTCATTGTTTGCCTGGCCTTGCTGATTCTGCTGCTGCCCGCCGTCCAGCCTCTCCTCACAACGGACTTTTCCTGTGGCTACGACAATGGCTTTCACCTGTGGCGGGCCGTGCAGGTCGCCTCGTGTCTCCGCCAGGGCTACCTGTACCCCCGTTGGGCGCCCGACATGGCCCACGGATACGGATTCCCGCTCTTTATCTTCCACCCGCCCCTGACTGCCTACGTCGCCGCGTCGCTCAACCTGCTGGGCGTCTCCTGGCCGCTGGCGATCAACGCCACCTTCGTCCTGGGGATGCTGCTGGCCGGAGCGTTCGCCTTCATCTTTGCGCGCGAGCTTTTCGGCCCGGCAGCCGGGCTCGTCGCCGCCGTTGCCTACGTCTTTGCCCCCTTCCAGGCCTACGACGTGTTCAACCGGGGCAGCCTGTCGGAATCCTTCGCCTGGGTCTTTCCACCGCTCATCCTGTGGGCCGTCCATCGCTGGACGGTCCGGGGGGAGCGTCGTTTCCTCCCGCTCGCCGCGCTCTCCCTGGCGGGGTTCGTCCTCACGCACAACCTGTTCGCTTTCCTGTTCGCCCCGCTTCTGGTCACGTGGGTGCTCGCCGATGGCTACCTGGCCCGCGACTGGCGCGTGATCGGGCGCGGGGCGCTGGCAGGGCTGCTGGGGCTGGGGCTGTGTACCTTCTTCTGGCTGCCCGGGCTGGCCGAGCGCGGCTGGGTGCAGACCGACCGCCTGCTGGGCACGTGGGTCTTTGACTACCGCAACAACTTTCTCGACCTGCGTCAACTGCTGGCTCCCCCCCGCGCCACGGACCCCCGTCTCGTCAACGACTGGCCTCCCAAGGCACTGGGGCTTCTCCCAGCGCTGATCACACTCCTGCCGTTGGTTCGCTGGCGCCAGTTGAACCGGCAGACTCGCTGGCGCGTCGCGCTGCTCCTGGCATCCACCGCGGGCTTTGCCTTCCTCACGCTGCCCGCCTCTCGCCCGCTGTGGGACCGCCTGCCCCTCCTGCCCTACGTCCAGTTTCCCTGGCGCTTCCTCGGCCCGGCCGCCTTCAGCGCCGCCGTCCTCGCCGGCATCTCCGTCTCCAATCTCCAATCTCCAAATGACAAACCCCAAACCCCAAATCCCAAATCTCAAATTCTCCAGACGGCGATCCTGATCCTCCTTCTGATCCTGGGCAGCCTGGGCTGGTTCTACCCCGGCCACTGTGCCTCTCCAGAGGATACCTCCATCGCGGGGATGATCGCCTGGGAGCGCGCCACCCACACGCTGGGAACGACGGCCAAAGGGGAGTACCTGCCCATCTGGGTCGACCGCATGCCCCAGGACCCGGAGATGGTCGCCGCCTCCGGGGCCGGCGGTGCAGCCTACGCCGCCGGGGGCTCCGTCGTCCGCCTGCCTCCGGAGAGCCTGCCACAGGGAGCCCGCGTGCTCCGCGCCGACTATGGCCCTGCGGACACCACGATCGTGGTAGAAAGCCCTGTGCCATTCCGCGCCCGCTACCTGGCTTTCTACTATCCCGGCTGGCGCGTCACCGTCGACGGCGACCCGGTTCTCGCCGCCCCCACCGATCCCGATGGGCTGCTCTCTTTCGACGTCCCGGCCGGTACCCACACGGTCCGCGTCCGCTTCGGCGAGACACCCCTGCGCCTGGCCGCCGACGCCATCTCTGTCCTCAGCCTGGCCATACTGATCATAACTCAAATCCCAAACCCCAAATCCCAAACCTCCAATCTCCAATCTCCAATCTCCAATCTCCAAACTCCAAACCTGTCATTCGTCATCTATCACTTGCTGCTTGCATCCGCCTTGCTCATCGTCAAGTTGGCTGTCCTCGACCGCGTGGACACCCCCCTCCGCCGCCCGAACCTGGTGGGCGGCCACCTGCGTGGCATCGACGTCTCCACCGAGATCACCTTCGGCGACGAGTTCATCCTCCTGGGCCACGACGAACTGCCGGAGACGGTCTTCAGCGGCGAACGTTTCGAGGTCGAGACCTACTGGCGGGCGCTCCAACCCGGTGGTCCCAACTATGGCGTTACCTTCAACGTCGTGGACGCGCAGGGCCACCGCTGGAACGGCGCCGACATCCGTCCTCCCCGCTGGCACCGCACGCCCCCTCCCGTGCAGGAGTGGCTGCCCGACCAGTACGCCATCGTCGCCCTGTCCATCCCGCTCCTCCCGGGCACCCCTCCCGGCACGTACACGGTCGAGGCGGTGGCGTTCGACCACGACACCCTGGCCCCTCTCACCGCCCACGACGCTGGCGGGCGCACGCTCGGCCCCGCGCTGTCGCTGGGGCAGATCACCATCGTCCCCCCCCGTCGCCCCGCTGACCCAGACGCGCTGGGCATCCGCCACCGCACCGATACAGCGCTCGGCCCCATCACGCTACTCGGCGCCGACTTTGACCGCGACGAGGCCGCCCCTGGCGACCCCACCCTCCTCACCACCTTCTGGCGCGCCGACGAGCGGCCCACCCAAGACCTGACCGTCCACCTGGCGCTCCTGGCCCCCGACGGCTCCGCCGCCGCCGGGTACGACATTCCACCGACTGTGGAGTGGCACCCTACGTCCGCCTGGCAGCCCGGCGACGTCTGGCGCGGCCAGGACATCCTGCATCTCCCCGCCGCCCTCGACAGCGGCGAGTACACCTGGCAGCTCTCCACGCAGCCAATCAGCCATTCTACCCATCTGCCATCCCCCCTCCACGTCACTGCCCCCGACCGCACCTTCATCCCCCCACCTATGGAGGTGGAGATCGGCACCCGGTTGGACAACGTCGCCACGCTGCTGGGAGCCAACCTGGAACCTGGGACCTCCGACTTGAAGCCCGGCGATTCGCTGACCGTCACCCTGATCTGGCAGGCAGAGGACACGCTATCTGTGTCCTACCACGTCTTCCTCCACCTCCTGGGACCGGACGGCGCGCTGGCCGCCCAGTCGGATGGCATCCCCGCCAACTGGACCCGCCCGACGACCGGCTGGCTGCCGGGCGAGGTGGTGCTGGACGAGCGAACGCTGCTAATTCCAGCAGATACGGAGCAGGGAGCTTACCGGCTGCAAGCCGGGATGTACACACTGGAGGACGGGCGGCTGATCACGCAGGATGGGAGTGACGCCGTTCAATTGGCAATGGTAACTGTGAATGACAACGAGTAAGTCCTGCACCTTCTCCCATTTGCCTTGTCTCTGCCTTAGTGTTATAGTCACTGTGCTCAAGACTGCACGCTAGCAGGATCCAGAAGCCCTCCCTGTTATAGAGCAGAGTCCGATTGATGCTATTATGGTAATGCTTATCGCGAACGAAATACTGTGCTTGGTATATAGTGCCGGAAGGCGGCTGGTATCACACGTAGGATTGTCTTTTGGTACGTCGACTGTTGGTCTAGGACGTAGAGAGTGATGGCGCAACGACAGAGGGAAAATCGCGAGCATCATGCCAGATCTGGATGGTTCGTACCCGTCGGAACCTTGCTGCTGGCCCTGGCGCTACGCATGATATGGGTACACGACCCAGGGTGTCCCTACGACATACCTTTTTTCGTTCGTTGGATGCGGCTTGCAGCACAACATGGAGTTGCGCAAGCGTTCACCGTTGCCAAAAGCTCATACCCGCCGCTATCGGTCTACATGTTACGGATGCTAGGATTGTTCAGCTCAACTGGGACGATCGATGCCGCGCCAATGCCGGTCGAGTTATTGGCGTTGCGTGTGGCGATCATCTTCTTTGACCTGGTGGCAGTTGCTGTACTATACAGATTGGGGCAACGTGCTGCAGGACGCACAACAGCCACCTGGGCTGCGCTTCTGTATGCCCTCTGTCCAGGCGGCATCTACCTCTCAGTGTGGTGGGCCCAGATTGACGCCTGGTTTGTCCTGCCGATGCTGTTGGGGGTGTGGTGGCTGTCGCAAAGACGAGTTGCGCTGGCCTGGGCGGCATTGGGTCTGGCAGTGGGTCTGAAATTACAGACCACCATCTTGCTGCCGGTTTTTGTGGTAGGAACGTGGCGTTGGTGTGGACTGCGGCGTCTGGTGATCGGCGGTGTCGTGTTGCTACTGACCGTAGGGACGATTGTCGCCCCGCTGTTTCTCAATGGAGGAGCCAGCGTCCTGCTTTCCAAGACAACGCAACCCATGCGCTCTCTGCAGTGGATTGCGCTGACGAGTCACAACTTGTGGTACGCGCTGACACCCCATGCACGCGCCGTAGGCCATGCCGTGAACCGTGACCAGAATGTCTTCGTCTCCGGTGTCTCATTCCACGACGCCGGCCTGACACTGCTGGCACTCAGCTACGGTTTGATCCTGGGGCGGCTGTTCATCCGCAGTGGGCCGCGCGCGGCCTTTGCTGCCTGTGCTGTGGCCTGGCTTGCGTTCTTCACGCTCGCAACGCGTACTCACGTGCGTTACATCTTCCCAGCCCTGGCTCTGATGTTATGCGCTGGGTTCTACCAGCGACGTTGGTGGACACTGTACGGGGTCGCAGCGACGACGTTGCTGGTGAACCTGGTGTCGAAATCGCTTGGCGTCTCACCACTGTCTCGTACACTGGCTATCACACCAGATCAGGCCGTTGCCACTGCCTGGGTCAACGTCGCTGTTCTGGGGTTGGCCTCGGCGTTCTACGTGATCCCGCTGTTGAAATCAGCATACCACCAGGCCGGTCTCGAGGGGATACTTCGTAAGGTAGAACACGGTTGGGAAGTGGCGCTGTTCGGCGTAGCGGGGGTTGCTCTGCTTGCCACGACGGGAGCCATGTTCTGGCGCGGACGGACCGTCGGTGCACAAATCGCCCAGTTGCAAGCACCGCTGCGTGCCAGCCTGGATGCGTCCCTGGACGGAGCAGATGAGCCAGGAAGAGCTGTTGTGGTCAACTGGCCAGGCGCTATTCTGGCGGGCCGTTCGGCCTTCCTGCTCGGGGTCATCCCGGTGACCCCACCCGCGCTGTTCCTGACCACACCGGATATTGTGGAGCGCGGTGCAACCTGGGTGCAATACCCCCCCTGGCAACAGGCGGCAGGGCTGGAAATCGAATACTACGGTACCCACGTCACACAGGCTGAACTGGCAACACTCGTGCAGCAGGCTGAGCGAGTAGTAGTATTCAACCCACAAATCGGACAGATGATTGTGTTAGCAAAAGATCAGCCCACAGTCACCCCGTCCGCCTGCTTGGTCAGCTTTGATGGGCAGGCCTGCCTGACAGTGGCACAGGCTGCATGGAGGGAGCCCCTGTTACAGATCGAACTGACGTGGCAAGTGACTGGCACGCTGCCTGCAGATGAGACGGTCTTCGTGCACGTCATCGACGAGCACGGGAACTTGACTGCACAAGCCGACGGCGACCCAGCGGGCAGCCTGGTGCCGCTGGCAAGTCTAGAGACCCCGAGCAGGGCACTGTACGAGTCCCGCCTGGTATTCGTCCCGCCCGGCAACTACCGCGTGCGGGTTGGCATCTACAATCGCGCTAGTGGTGAGCGACTCAGGACGCGTTGCGGACCGTCAAGCGTATGCGTGGACAACACCGTCGAAATCGGGCCTCTCAGTTCTGGCTCATAGGTATAGCAAACTCCGTAGGACATCGCTGTGCATGCACCGATCGATACCAGGCTTTCTATCGTTATCCCGCTCTACAACAGCGCGGAGATTCTGCCACACCTCCTGGATCGTCTGGAAGCAACCCTGCCCAAGATCACCCGCGACTATGAGATCATCCTGGTCAACGATGGCAGCAGCGACGATACTTGGATGCGGGTGCAGGAGCAGGTGGAAACACGTTCGCACTTGGTGGCGCTCAATATGATGCGCAACTATGGGCAGCACAATGCGCTTCTGGCAGGTGTCCGCCTGGCACGATACCCGCTGTGTGTGACAATGGATGACGACCTGCAGAACCCGCCGGAAGAGATCCCGAAGCTGCTCGCCGCACTCACACCCGAAGTAGACGTGGTGTATGGTGCACCTCAGGTCGAAAAACACAATCTGACACGTAGACTGGCCTCGCGCACCACAAAGCTGGTCTTGTCGCACTCGATGAACGTCGCCGTCGCCGAGCAGGTCAGCGCCTTCCGGCTGTTCCGCACCGAACTACGGAATGCCTTCGCTACCTATCGGGGGACATTCGTCAACATGGACGTGTTGTTGACCTGGGGCACAACCCGATTTGCGGTGGCCAAAGTAGCGCACGACGAGCGCGCAGCAGGCGTCTCGAACTATACCCTTGGCCAGTTGGCCACGCATGCGATCAACATGATCACCGGTTTCTCAGCGTTGCCGTTGCAGGTTACCAGTCTCTTTGGGCTGGCGATGGCAATGTTCGGCGGGCTCGTTTTGATGTACGTACTGGGCCGCTACTTGATCCAGGGCAGCCCAGTGCCGGGGTTCCCGTTCCTGGCCTCAATCATCGCCCTCTTCTCCGGTGCACAGTTGCTCTCACTGGGGATCATCGGTGAGTATTTATGGCGCATGTACTTTCGCGTGATGGACCAGCCTTCTTACGTTGTCTGTACACAACTCAGTTCGGAGGTAGCGAGTGGCCCGAGTGCCAGCCTGTAGCCTCTTGGAGTGGGATTCGACCTTCTTCGGCTACCCAGTGGCGCGCCTGCACGACAGTCACGTGGACGCCGGCCTGCTGGCGGAGGCGTTCGACTGGTGCAGGGCCCACGCGGTGCGCTGCCTGTATTATCTGGCCCCGGCTGAGGATGCACCGTCACTGCTGGCGGCGCAGGCGGCTGAGATGCAGTTTGTTGACGTGCGGTTGACGTTAGCCCGGGAGATTGCGCCTGGGCAGAATCTGACGGCCGGGGTGCCCATCTCACCAGCGGCAGATGCTGACCGCGCCAGGTTGCTCACGTTTGCGCCACATCTGGCGCATGTGTCGCGCTTCTCCGCCGACCCGCGATTTGGAGCCACTGCCGCTGTGCGTCTGTTCGAAACGTGGTTGAAGAAAGAGGCAGACGCCGTCATGGTCGCGCACACGCCTGAGGGTATTGGGGGGTGCATCACGTGCAACATCCAGCCGGGCAGCAGCGGAGTCATTGACCTGCTGGTCGTCGCGCCGGAAAACCGTGGGCAGGGTCTTAGCCTGGCTTTGTGTACCGCCGCGCTGCGCTGGTTTGCTGATCACGGCTGTACCCAGGCGCGTGTCGTGACACAAGGACACAACGTCCTCAGCCAACGCGTTTACCAACAAGTCGGGTTTGTGACACAATCCGTCGAGATTTGGTTCCACAAGTGGTTCGAAGCTCGAACCCCAGCTCCTCTGAAATGAGACTGCCCTATGGACTTTATTCCATTCAACCGACCAGCTCTATTGGGAAACGAGTTCACGTATATGTCGCACGCGCTCCAGAACGGCCACGCCTCAGGTAATGGCCCCTTCACAAAGCGCTGCGAGGCGATACTGGAACAGACGTTGGGTGTGCCCAAGGTGCTCTTGACGACTTCGTGCACGCACGCGCTGGAGATGGCAGCGCTGCTGCTGAGCATCCACCCCGGCGACGAAGTCATCATGCCCTCATTTACCTTTGTCTCGACGGCGAATGCCTTTGTGTTATATGGCGCACGCCCGATGTTCGTGGACATTCGCCCAGACACGCTTAACCTGGACGAGCGACAGGTCGAAGCGGCAATCACGAGGCGCACGCGCGCCATCGTGCCGGTGCATTACGCTGGAGTTGGCTGCCGGATGGATGTGCTGGCCGACATTGCGCAGCGTCACAACCTACCCATCGTCGAGGACAACGCGCACGGACTGTTCGGGCGCTTTCGCGGTCAATATCTGGGCACGTTCGGCGCGTTGGCAGCGTTGAGTTTCCACGAAACCAAGAACTTTGCCTGCGGTGAGGGGGGAGCACTGTTGCTCAACGACCCAACGCTGATAGAGCGAGCTGAGATTTTGCGTGAAAAGGGCACCGATCGCAGCCGCTTCTTCCGCGGGGAGGTGGACAAGTACACCTGGGTAGATGTGGGGTCCAGTTACGTGCTGTCCGATATTCTAGCAGCCTACCTACTGGCACAACTCGAATGCCGCGAACGGGTGATGCAAACGCGCGCTGCGGTTTTTCACCGCTACGCCGAAGCGCTGGCCGAACTGGAAGTGGCGGAAAAGTTGCGGCTGCCGATCGTACCAGAGGATTGTGAGCAGGCGTATCACATGTTTTATGTACTCCTACCGTCACTGGAACAACGTGATGCGCTTATTCAACATCTCAAATCACAGGACATCCTGGCGGTCTTTCACTACGTGCCGCTGCATCTGTCGCCGATGGGACGGGGTTTTGGTTATACGGAACAGGATTGCCCGGTCACACAGGACATCAGCCAGCGTCTGGTGCGTTTGCCGTTCTACAACGACCTGACCGAGGCCGACCAGAATCGCGTGATCGAACAGATGCGCGCGTTTTTCGGTGGGAAATGACCAAGTGCCCAAAGGCGCGTGACAGAAGCTGGTTCACGACAGGCTTGTCTTTGTCATTGGATATCGGTATTCTCCTCCTCGCCTTCGCGCTTCGCCTCTACCGCCTGGATGTACAGAGCATCTGGGTGGACGAAGGGATCAGCCTGCACCTGGCCACCTCCAGCCTGGCCGAGATCATCGCCGACCGGGCGGCCAACATCCATCCCCCCCTGTACTTTTTCCTGCTCAAGGGATGGGTCGCGCTGGTGGGCACGGATGTCTTCTGCGCCCGGTTCCTCTCGGCATTGGCCAGCCTCCTGCAAGTGGTGGCCGTCCACGCGGTCGGCCGTCGCTGGCTGGGCCACCCCACCGCCCGGATCGCCGCCCTGCTTACCTCGCTATCCCCCTTGTCGGTCATCTATGCCCAGGAGATCCGCGCCTACGCCTTTCTTCCCCTGGTATACCTGATCCAGCTCGGCATCACGCATGAGTTGACCCAGAAGCCTGGCCCACACCGCCGTGCCACATGGCTACTCTTGGGCACCGTTGAGGTGATTGGACTCCACCTGCACTACACGGCGTTTTTCGTCGTGGCCTACGCCGGTGGCTGGTCGCTACTGACTTTCTTGAAGCAAAAGCGGTGGGCCGACATGCGCTCCTGGTGGATCACACAACTCCTGGTAGGACTCGTCAGTTTGCCCTGGCTGATCGCAGTCCTCGCCCACTGGCCGGCCGCCCAGGCCGAGGCACAGGCTGGCACGTTTCTTGCTCAACCGCCCTCCCCGGGCTATCTCCTGGCCCAGGTCTGGGTCTTTCACCTGACAGGTCTGGCCGGCATCGTGGATCACCCCACAGTTCGACTGTTGGCCGGTCTCATCCTTCTGCTAGCCATCCTGCTGCTGCTCTTTCGGCTTCACCAGCCCACAACCCGCCGGACTGTGGCCTGCCAGATGGCCCACTGGCTGATCCCACTGGGTTCTGCTCTCCTCGTCTGGCTTGTGCGCCCCTTCTCCCACCCCCGTTACGTCGCGCTATACGCTCCGGGCCTGATACTCCTGGCCGCCTACATGATTCGGACGGCGGAGGACGGGCAAGGAAAGATGGATGTCAGTCGGCCTTTATCCTTCATATATCCTCCACTCTCCACCCTGCGGTCTGCGCTGGCAGTCAGCCTGGTCTCAATCTCCCTTCTGGGGCTGAGAACCTACTTCTTCGATCCGGCGTTCGCCAAGGACGACGTGCGTACCGTGGCCCACTATCTGGAGGAGACGGCTAGCCCGGACGATCTGATCCTGATCCCAGACGGCGACTGGTCGCTCACCTTTGTGTATCAGGGCCCAGCCGCTGTAGAGATGCCCGGTGTAGCCGACGAAGAACTCATGTGGGCCAACCTGGCCGACTGGACGACTCATCGTCGGCAGGTCTTCCTGATGAACTATGGACAGGGAATCGGTGGCGACCAACGTGGTGTGCTTCCCTTCGCATTGGAGAAAGCGGGGACGCTGCACGCCCGCCAGAGCTTTAGGAATATTCGCGTACGTCGATATCAACTGGACCGTCCAGTCGAGCCTCCGCCGCTGGCACCGGTTGGGGCACGCTTCGGCCCGCTCACGTTGACGCAGGGCTGGGTCGAGAACCAGGCGCCGGCAGATACGGCGTTGACGCTGGCGCTCCGCTGGCGCTTGGTCTCCGCCACGCACGGGGGAGGGTCTGGAGAAGAGGTTCAACGCTACGGCCTGACGGTACGCCTGCTGGATGCTGACGGCTGGCCGCTGACCACCCGTGACACCTTGCTGCTCGACGAACAAATCCGCCCCACCGACCGCTGGCCAGCGGGCCAGGAGACGACGACCTACCACATCCTGCCCATCCCACCGGGTATCCCCCCCCTGACCTATACGCTGGGCCTGGGCCTCTACGCACACACGGAGGGCGGCCCGCACCCGGTGGATTTGCTCGACAGCCAGGGCGCTCCCCAGGGGCAATATCTGGACCTGGCCGACGTTCGCCTGACCACACCCCTGGGCCTGGCGGGCAACGCGTACCAGGCGACGGGCGGCCCGCCACCGCTCCCGCAGCCGGCGGACCTGGCAGACGGGCTTCGGTTGCTGGGAGCCGGGCTGGACCGCTCCACGCTCCGTCCGGGGCAGTCCCTGCTCGTCACGCTGCGCTGGCAGGTGACGCGCTCACCCCTCCCGGACCTCCGGCCACGGCTGGCGCTGCTACAGGAGGGACAGGAACTGGCCTCTGCTACCGCCGCACCGGCGCTGGGCCGCTACCCGACGGACCAGTGGCGGTCCGGCGAAACGGTCGTCGAACACCGCTGGCTGGTGGCGCCGCCCGCTGCCAGCGAAGGGCCAGCGGACGTGGTCCTCGCGCTGGGAGACGAACGGCTGGCGCTGGGGCGGGTCGAGATTGACGCAGAAGAACACGTCTTCACTCCACCCCCGATCAGCTACCCCCTGGACGTCCGCTTCGGCCAGGTCGCCCTGCTCATCGGCTACGACCTGCCACGACAGACGTTCAGCACCGGCGAACCGGTCACCGTCACCCTCTATTGGCAGGCACTGGAGCAGGCAGCCGGTGCCGATTACGCCGTCTTTACCCACGTCCTGGCGGCCGACGGCCGCCTGGTGGGCCAGCACGACGGGCCACCTGCCGCCGGGGCACGCCCCACTGCCGGCTGGGTCCCCGGTGAGATCATTGCCGACCCGCACACGATGACCTTCCGCGAACCCTACGCTGGCGCGGCCCGCGTTGAGGTGGGTATGTACGACCCGGATACTATGGAGCGGGTGCCAGTGGAGGGAGACGAGACCTTTGCCCTGCTGCCGACGATGTTGACCATCTTGGAGCGTTGAGGCTGGCCTATGCACCGAACCCGCGATCCGCAATCCACGGTCCGCAAGTACCAACTCGCCACGCTGGCCCTTCTGCTGGCCACAGCCTGGCTGTACGCCCACGCGCTTGGGTTCGGCTTCATCTGGGACGATCCCCTCTGGTATGGGCGCGTGGTCGGGAGATCGGTGGGCGAACTCGTCCGCCCGATGCCCGACTACCACTTTTACCGGCCGGCGCTGGTGCTCTACAACCGCCTTTTCCTGCGACCGGACGATACACTCGCTGCCCCGCTGTTGCACGCCGCCCAGATCGGGTGGCACCTGGTCAACGTCGCGCTCGCCTTTGCGCTGGGCCGTCGCCTGGGGTTGGGAGGCTGGGCAGCCACCGCGGCAGCAGCACTCGTCGCCTGGCACCCCTTCTCGTACCAGGCGGTGGCGTGGGCCGCGCCCGCCCAGCCGCTGGCGGCGGCCTTGCAGAACGGGGCCTTTCTGACCTACATGGCGGCTCGCCGGGGGCACGCGGGGCACCGTCTGGCCGCCGGGCTCAGCCTGCTGCTCTTCCTGGCGGCCCTCACCGTCCAGGAGGGCGCGGCGGCATTGGCCGTCCTGCCTGTGCTCGCAGAATGGACGCTCCGCCAGCGAGGCGCTCGTCGGACAGGCTGGTGGCTCTCCCTGGCCTATCCACTCATAGCGGCCGGGTTTGGACTGCTCTGGATCCGGCTCCCCCGCGAGCCCGGCTACACCGGGCTGACCTTTGATAAATCGGTGGCGACGTATTTGCTCCAGGGCTTTGTCTTTCCCCTGCTCGGGAGGCCAGGCGGCTACGAGCCTGGCCAGGTCGTCCCGCAGGGAGCGCTGGTGGCGCTGGCCGGATTGACACTCGGCGGGCTGCTCGTCGCCTCGTGGCGTGCCGGACGAGGCCGCCAGGCCCTGTTCGGGCTCGCCTGGGCCCTACTGGGCATCGCGCCCTCCGTCGCAGGGCTGCGGTACGGTTACGTGAAATACGGGTCCCGGTTGTTTTACTATTCCAGCCCAGGCGTGGCACTGGTGTGGGCGTGCGCGCTCCTGCCGGTATCAGAAACCGGGTTTTCAAGAAAAAACCCGGTTTCTCCTCGCCGCCTGTGGCGGGCTGGTGGGTCTGTGATACTCGGCATCATCTTCCTGCAGAGCTACCTGCTGCTCACCAGCTTCCGGCACATGTACGCCACCGGCATCGCCCACCTGGACGAACTGATCCAGGCCTCCCAGTCCGGCCAGGCTCGCATGCTGTTCGTCAACTTCCCTGACCGCTACGCCCCCCGGCGCTCCCCCTACCCTCTGGGCTATTGGGGTGTCACGCTGGCCCCTGTTTCCGTGGACCTGGGGGCGTTCCCGGCCATCGCGACGGGCCAGCGTCCCCACACCGTCTCCCGCAGCATGCCCTGGATCGACACGGAGGCACGCGAGGCGGGTCCCTACCAGATCGACCTGCGGGGGGTGATCACGCCGCCCGATGAACTGGTTCAACTGGCCCGCCAGATGGACGCAGTCTACCTGTCGCGCCACAATTCCGACGGCACGTTCGCACTCCTCTGGGCCGGTGACGTCACCGCCGCTCCGGCTGGCCCACCCATTGAGCCCGTCTCAGCCTGCCGGCTGGCGGTCTTTGGAGGGACGCTCTGTCTCCAGGAGGCCCAGGTGGACCCACAGCCCGGGCGGGTGGACCTGACACTGACCTGGCTCAGCCTGTCGGTGGCGCAGCCGCACGACGCCATCTTTGCCCACCTGGGCGTGGCCGGCCAGCCTCCCGTCGCCCAGAACGATGGCGATGCGTGGCAGGGCATACTCCCCCTGACCGCGTGGCAGCCGGGTGACGCAGCCCGTGAACGACGGTCGATCCCGTTGCCCGAAAGAATGGACCCGGCACCGTACGGGATACGGATCGGGGTCTACAATCGGATCACCGGCGAGCGCCTGCCAGGCACGACGCCGCAGGGCGAACCGCTGCCCGATAACGCGATCACTGTCGAGCCTCTCCCACAATAGTGCCAGATGCGGTCTTGCATCTACAACCTGCCAACTTGCCATCTGCGGCAGGTCGGTGGTATAATCTGGTTGGCAGAGCCCCTGCCAGGAGGCGAATAATGATCAAGGTGAAGGTAGACAGCATCCGGGCGAGCCTGATGTCGGAGCACCGCGTCGTCATCCTCAAGGACATCAATGCGGACCGATACCTGCCAATCTGGATTGGGCCTTATGAAGCAGAGGCCATCGCCATTCGATTGCGAGACATCGAGGTCGCCCGCCCTCTCACCCACGACCTGCTCAACAACGTCATTACCGAGATGGGCGGCGAGATCTCGCACATCACTGTGACCGATCTACGTAACGACACCTTCTACGCCCGCATCACCGTAAGCCGGAACGGGCAACAGGTCGAGATTGACTCGCGTCCCTCTGACGCCATTGCTCTGGCGGTGCGCGCCAACGCCCCGATCTTTGTTGAGGAGAACGTCATGACAGAGGCTGGCATCACCCCGGAGACAGACATCACAGAGGAAGCGGGAGACGAGGACCTGTCGGCCTTCCGCGAATTCATCGACACGCTCAACCTGGACGACCTGCCCTTGCAATAGCCCCCTATGCTTCGACAGTCGTTTCCCGAGATCTTTACGCGTTGAAACCCCCGTCGCAGACGCTGGCGAGCGTTCGGCGCGGGCAGATTTCGCCCGAGTCCGGGGCATAAGGATTCCGGCCTTCCCCTGCCAAAGCCCCTGGTCGAACGCTCAGCCGAGCAGTCACAGCGGCCCCAGGGATGGATCAGGCGGTGCGACCCAGCATCGAGCGAACCACGTGGTGGAAGAAACATGGCCACTCCCGACAAGATGATCCCTCACAACATCGAGGCTGAGGAAGCCGTGCTCGGCTCCCTCCTCATCGATCCCGAGGCATTGTTCCGTGTCTCCCCCTTTTTGAAAGGGGAGGATTTCTACATCCAGAAGAACGCATGGATTTACGAGGCCATCTTTGCGCTCCACGAGCGGCGGGAGCCGCTCGACTTTGTCACGCTTTGTGACGAACTCGAGCGACGGGAACAACTGGAGGAGGTGGGCGGCGCGGCCTACATCACGCGCCTCATCAACGCCGTCCCCAGCGCCATCCATGTCGAGGCCTACGGACACATCGTCGAACAGGCCGCCATCCGCCGGCGGTTGATCAACACGGCCAGCCAGATCGCCCAACTGGCTTATCAGGAGGCCGAGGACATCGACCAGACCGTGGACCAGGCCGAGCAGGCGCTCTTCAGCGTCTCCCAGCGCCGGATCACCCGCGACTTGACCCCCATCCAGGACGTCATCCGCCAGTACTATGACCGCATCGAGTACCTCTTCGCCCATCAGGGCGAACCGCTGGGCGTGCCCACAGGCTACGTAGACATCGACCGGTTGTTAGGCGGGCTGCAGCGCTCCGACTTTGTCATCATCGCCGCCCGACCGTCGGTCGGCAAGACATCGCTGTGCCTCTCTATTGGGCGGAACGCCGCCCGCCACGGCCAGCACGTCGCCATCTTTAGCCTGGAAATGTCGTCGGAGCAGATCGTGCAACGCATGGTGGCCGCCGAGACCGGGATCGACGCCCAGCGGCTGCGGTTGGGCGACCTGCACGAGGACGAGTGGCCCCTCTTCGTCCAGGCCACCGGCAAACTCGCCGACCTCCCCGTCTTTATCGACGACACCCCCTCCATCTCGGCGCTGCAACTGCGCACCAAGGCCCGCCGGCTCCACGCCGAGCACGGGCTCGACCTCGTCATCGTCGATTACCTGCAGTTGATGACCGGAGACGTGCGTTCCGAGAACCGGGTACAGGAGGTCTCGTACATCTCCCGTTGGCTCAAGGCACTGGCGCGGGAGCTAGACCTACCCGTCGTGGCCGCCTCGCAGCTCTCCCGCGCCGTCGAACAGCGCACCAACAAGAAGCCGATACTGGCGGACCTGAGAGACAGCGGAAGCCTGGAGCAGGACGCGGACGTCGTGATGTTTATCTACCGTGACGAACTGTATCACCCCGACACCGAGAAGCAGCACATCGCCGACATCATCGTCGCCAAGCACCGCAACGGCCCGACCGGGACTGTCCAGCTTTTCTTCCGCAACCGGCTGGCCCAGTTCCTCGACGCCGAGACACGCCAGCAGCCGGTGGATTTCGCGTGACCTTGCAGCGAAGCAAACAGTGACACGGAGGCAGCAATCATGCGAGACAGAGAAATCTATATCACGGAATATGACATGAAGCGCTTACGAGAACTGCTTGAGGTCGTGAAGGAATCCGGTTATCGCGGCAGAGATGATCTGAAAAAGCTGGAGGCAGAACTGAACCGGGGCAAGCTGGTCCCCCCCAGAGACGTGCCCGCCGACGTGATTACGATGAATTCCAAAGTGTGCCTGATCGACCTCGATACGGGGGAAGAGATGACGTGTACGCTGGTTTTCCCCGACGACGCGGACATCGATCAGAACAAGATATCCGTCCTGGCCCCAATTGGAACGGCCATGTTGGGGTACAGCGTGGGCGACACGTTTGAGTGGCAAGTTCCCGCGGGTTTGACGAGATTCAAGGTCAAAGAGATCCTGTACCAGCCGGAAGCATCCGGGGACTATCACCTGTAAACCCGGCTTCTGAGAGCACGTCACGGACGACAAATGCCTGTAGACAGTTTCAAATACCTGCCCCGCCTCATCGCAGCGTTCTACCGGACGATCGAACGCCAGCCAGAACTCCCCATCCCGTGGACGCCGCTGCCTCGCCCGCTGCCCGGCTGCACGTTCGGGCTGGTGACGTCGGGCGGGCTGTATCACCGCGACGTCGAGCCACCGTTTGACGTGGCGCGGGAGAAGCAGGAGCCGACGTGGGGCGATCCCACCTACCGCACCATCCCCACCGACGTGCGGCAGGCAGAGGTAGCCGTCAGCCACCTGCACATCAACACGCGAGGGGTGCTTTCCGACGTCAACATCCTGCTGCCCGTCCACCGCCTCCAGGAGCTGGCCGCCGAGGGACACGTGCGTGGCCTGACGGATCACGCCTACTCTTTCATGGGCTACCAGGGCTTTCCGCCGGACACGACCGCGTGGCAGGAGACCTACGGCCCCCAGGTCGCGGAGAAGCTCAAGGCCGAGGGGGCAGACTGCGTGCTGCTCACACCGGCCTGACCGGACTGCGCCATCAACGTGCCCGTGCTGGCACGGACGCTGGAGGCCGCCGGCCTCGCCACGATCCTGGTGACGCCGATGCCCTTCTGGGCAGAAAAGATCGGTGTGCCGCGCACACTCGCCGTCGAGTTCCCCTTCGGCCACACGCTAGGCCAGCCCCACGACACGGTCCAGCAAACGCGGGTGATCCGCCAGGCATTGGCGGTGCTGGAAACGGCCCGAGCCCCTGGCACGATCGTTCACTCGCCGGAGACGTGGCCGGTGGTCCAAAGGGATGCGCTCAAGAGCTGGCAGCCGGATGAGCCGTCACCCATCGTCCAGATCATGGCCCCCCGCTTCCTCGAGATGATGCGACAGCAACGGCGACGCAAGGTGTAGATCATAATGACTACGCGAAAGAACCGGAGACGATAATGGTCAAGTCTCCGACGCGGCACGGATGCCGGAGAGCAAGAGCAACACAAAACCGGCCGTACAAGCGATCAAGCCCCAGCCCAGGCCGAGCGGCTCATTGTACAGCGCGACGACGAGTGGGCGGAGGAGCGCAAACTGCCACAGCGGGGGAACTGCGCCGGCAAGCGCCAGGAGCACGACCAGGATGCCCGACGCGCGCCGGGGGAGACGACGGGCCAGAGGACTCAGGAGCGCAAGACCAACTCCCACGATCACGAGCCCCGTTTGCTTCGTGTACTGGGGGTCAAGGACGAGCGGGATGCGCGTGGCGAGGGCCTGGCGCACGGCGTCGACGACGGAATAGGGCAGAAGAGCGCCCACGAGTAGAATGGCGAGAAATGGAGGCCCGATCATCCGCGCGAGGCGGACGGTCGATCGGCCAGCGAGGAAGGCGGACAGGATCAAGGCCGTGACGAGCGGCAGGTAGAAAAGCGCACGTGTGAGAGGTACGGTCCCCCCCTGGACCTGGGGGAAGAACTTGCCGAATTCTGCCAGCTCAAACCCGGTCACGGTGAGCGCCGCGGTCTTGTGGGGCACCCAGGGGCCAAAGTAGCCCGCGACGACGAGCACCAGGCCCAGGCGGAGGAGCCAACGGCCTGCACGACAGGAATCACGGAACACGCAACACGCAGCACGATTCACGATTCACACCCTCCGCAAAGAGCCAAATACATCCAGCAGTTGCCGGGCAGCCCGTTCCCACGTGAACCGGGCTGCCTGCGCGACGCCACGCTCGTTCATCTCCCGGCGCAGGCGGCTGTCCTCCAGCACGCGCCGCATCGCCTCGGCCAGGCCGTAGGTGTCGAGCGGGTCCACCAGCAACCCCGCCTCGCCCGCGACCTCCGGGAGCGACGAAGCGTTCGAGCAGACGACGGGGACGCCGCAGGCCATCGCCTCCAGCACCGGCAAGCCGAAACCCTCGTACAGCGACGGAAAGGCAAAGAGCACCGCGCTGCGGTACAACGCCGGCAGGTCACCCTCGTCCACAAAGCCCAGGATGCGCACGCTGTCACCGTGCCGCTCCGCTTCGGAAAAGATGTCCTCGTAGAGCCAGCCCTGGCCGCCAGCGATGACCAGTTGGGTTTCAGGTTTCAGGTTGGCGAAGGCACGGATGAGCCGGAGGTAGTTCTTGCGCGGCTGGAGGGTGCCCACCGAGAGGACGTAGGGCTGATCCCCGATGCCATAGCGAGCCTGCAGCCGCTCCCGCTCTCCTGGCTCTGCCTCTGGCCGGAAGCGAGCGGGGACACCGCTGTAGAGCACCTCGACCTTGTCGGGAGAAACGCCGAGGAGCGAGACGATGTCGGACCGGGTGTGGGTCGAATCGGCCAGCACCCGGTCGGCGCGGGCGATGGAGCGGGGCACGACGCGCTCCAGGTAACGACGCAGCGCGGGCACGAAAGCCTCGGGGCAATGCAGGAACGAGAGGTCGTGGACGGTGAGGAGCGTGCGCGTGGCGCGACGGGTGGGTGGGAGGACAAAGTCAGGGGAGTAGAAGACGTCGAGCGGGCCTGTGATGGCCTCGACCGGTATGGGCAAACGCAACCGGTGCCAGAGACGGGCGAGCCAGTCGTCCGTGAGAGGGACGGTTCGCAGACGAACCCCCGGGCCAGGTTTCAGGTTCCAGGTTTCAGGTTTCAGGCCCCCGGTGGCGGCGAAGATGACGTACTGGTGCGGGCTTCCCGCCCCACCCTCCAACGCCAGGAGCGCGGACACCAATTCGCGCGTGTAGCGGCCGATGCCAGCACGCTGCCGGACCGCGGCGGTGTAGTCGATTCCGATCCGCATCACCGTCACGGCACCACCCGTACCCGCGTCAACACCACGTGCTCGGAGAGCATCTGCCCGCCCGCCGGGATCACCGGCAGGCGCGCGATCGATCCCTCTTCCACCACGTACACCACGACCTGCACGTCGTATACCCCAGGCGAGGCGTCCTGGGAGACCGCCAGCGCGTACGGATCGACGAGCATCTGCCCGGGTTCCCAGGCCGCCGTCGGCGCGGCCCCATCCAGCGGCCAGCCGTCACGCTGGGCTGCCTTGCGCTGCCCGGCGTCCACCAACTGCGCCGAGACGGTATAGTTGACGTCCATCCGCCGCAGCCCCCGCCAGTACAGCGTCAGCGTGACCGCGTCGCCAGGCCGCACCACCCGCTCGCTCAGGTCGTAGCCCACCAGCGCCATCCTGTCCCCGAAATTGACGGAGATGGGGTTGGGGACGTCGCCCGGCAGCGAGCGGACCTCCATCTGTCCAAAGCGCACGTTGTCCCCGAGCGGCTCCCCGCCGGGAGACGTCGCGGCCAGCCGTGCCCTCGTCGCACCGTCGTACAGCCCGAGTTCGATCTGGGCCACGTCTGGCGCGTAGGCGGTGTCGGGCACCCGCAGGACGTACCGGTCAACCCAGCGGAACCCCGGCTCCAGCCACATCGTCGACAGCAGCCCCAGGCCCGGGAAGGTGTCCCGCTGCGCCACCAGCAACTCCCCTTCACCCAGGAGATGCACGAACACCGTATAGTCCCGGCCGGCAGGAGCCAGCCCCTCCCAGTAGAGCCTCACCCCTACCTGCCCCCCGGGCCGGACCGCCTCCGTCTCCAGGTCGTACCCGAGGAGCCGCATCACGCCGCCGGATTCGGTGCCAAAGTCGACCTCCACCCGCTGGGGGATCGCAGCCACCTGCACATCGGTCAGCGGCTCCGGGAGCGCGTAGGCCGGCGCGATCCAGGCGAAGGGAGCCACGACCGCCAGCCCCAGCAGGAAGAGGGCATAGGCCACCACCGCCCACCGCCCCCAGCGACGAGGCAGCCACCCCGCCAGCCCCAACGCCAGCAGGAGCGACCAGACAGAGATTGCAGTGAACACCAGCCGCCCCTGGGAGGACCAGGTGTCGCGCGCCCACCACAGCCAGGGGACGAAGACGCCCACCCCCCAGAGCAGGCAGATGATGAATGGCCAATGACCAATGTCCAATGACCAATGTCCAATGTCCAGACGAGCCGTCGTCCTGAGGAGGTGCCTAAAGAGCAATATGATCAGGCCCAGGGCGGCGACGACGGCCAGCGCGTTGAGGACGGCATAGACCCAGGCAGGCATGGGCACGTTGATGCCGCCAAAGTTGCCCCAGTATCCGGCCGCAAAGCTGTACCGCTCCCGCCACAACTGGACCAAGTCAGCCGGCACGTCCCGCGTGCCCAGAATCTCGGTAAAGACGTTGAGGCCGGAGAGATCGCCATAGAGCCGCAGGTTGCGCAGGAACCACCACCCGGCGACGGCCAGAAACGGCACCAGCGTGGCCAGCCCCCCGATCAGGAACTCGGCCCACGAACGGCGGCGCACCGCCCGCACGGCGACGACCAGCGCCGCCAACACCGTCAGCGCCAGCGCGCTCGTCTTTGCCAGCACCGCCAGGCCCAGGATGAATCCCAACGACAGGTAGCCCCCGACGACGGCTCTTGGGTCCTGGGCTTTGGGATTCAGCATCCTGATCAACATCAACAGTGCCAGGCTGGACAACGGCACGACCAGGTTGTCGTTGTTGACCGAACCAGCGATAAACACGACCATGGGCGTGAAGGCGTGGATGGCCGCCGCGCCCAGCGCCAGCGCCGGTTCATCGGGCACGACCTGGCGCACGATTAGGTAGGTCAGCGCTACCGCCGCGGCCCCCATCAAGACGGAGAGCAGGCGCACCAGGTGGACCGCCAGCACCGTCCCGCGCCAGGGGAAGGATTCCCGCGCCGGATGGTGAACCGCCAGGTTGACGTTGCCGTCCGGCGTGGCACCGGGGTCGACGTGGGGGTTGAGATGGCGCACCAGCTCCATATCCGACGTATCGATCCAGAACGTGGCTGCGGCCGCCAGCGCGTAGTAGAGCGGCGGCTGGCTGCCCTCCTGCCGCCAGGGCGTCTCAACACCAGGCACCTGCACCGGCAGCGCCCCATTGTCGGCGACGTACTTGACCATGGCATAGTGCCACTTTTCGTCGGATGCCTCAAAGGGCGGAACCACGACGCTGTAGATCACGCCCAGCGCCGTAGAGAGGGTCAGGATGGCGGCCAGGATGGCCCGCTCGGCACGATGTCCCACGCTACAGCCTCCTGAAGAACGCCGCCGTCTGGCGGGCGATCCGCTCCCACGTGAACTCCGCCGCCAACACCGCCGCCCCCGCCTCCAGCCGCGCCCGCAGCGCCGCGACGTCGGCGGGGTCAGACTCTGGCGAGCCTTCGGCGTGGGCGCTCAGCCGGGTCACCGCGTCTGCCAGCCCGCGCGGATCCCCTGGCTGGACCAACAGCATGTTCTCTCCGTCCCGCACCTCGGGCAACGGCACCGCCGGACGGGTGGTCACCAGCGCCCGACCGTGCGCCAGGCAGGCGTGCAGCGTCCCGCGCCGGAAGGAGACCCCGTCCCGATATGGCAGCACGCACACGTCCGTCGCCAGGAGCCCCGCCGTGACCTGTGCTGGGCGCGTATATTCGGTCCAGTGGACGCGCTCCTCCAGGCCCAGCTCCTTGATCAACCCATCCACCCGTTCGGCGTAGGCCCGGTTGGCGGGATCGGAACTGCCCAGCCGCCCACCGACCATCAGCAGGTGCGCTGGCACGCCACGATCCCGCAGGATCGCCAGCGCCCGCATCAATTCCTCCCCCCCCTTGCTCTCGTTCAGGAAGCCAAAGTAGCCCAGCAGGAGATCGTCCGCGCCGATTCCCCAGCACGCCCGCTCGGCGTCCCGGTCGTACCCCGGCGGCGGGATAGGGGGGATGTTGCTGCCGATAGGGATCAGGCTCAGCCGTGCAGCGGGGATCTCTCCCTCCAGCCGGACGTAATCCTCGCGGTTGGTGACGATCACCCCGTCGGCCCGCCGGGCCAACATCCGCACCACGTGCCATCGCAACGGCCCGGCCTTGGGGAACAGGTAGGGCACCTTCAGGTCGTGGAACGTCACCACGACCGGCAGATGACCGTGACGCCGGCGCACAAAGTTGACCGCCGGGTGCATGCGGTAGGCGGCCGCCTGGTACTGGAGGTTCAGCACGTCCAGCTCCAACTCCTGCGCGAGCGCAAGCACCTGCCTCCAGCACCCCCACCCCCATCCCTTGATCGCCCGGTGCACCGTCACCCCAGAGATTTGGGATTTGGGATTGGAGATTTCGGATTTGCTCGTGATCACGTGTACCTGGTGGCCCAGATCCGCCAGTGCTCGCCCCAGCTCACGCGAAAAGTCCCCCACCCCGCCCTGATGCGGCGGGTACTCCCCGGTCACCAACCCAATGTGCACCAGGCCTCCCGCCGTGACGGTTGTCTCACCCATCACGCCGCCCCTCTCTCTCTCTCAGCCCCGAACGGAGCACCTGCCAGTATGCGGCGACCCGTCCCGCCCGCAGGGGGCGCCTGTGGCCCACCAACCACTTGGCCCCCTCGAGCCCCAACTGCCACACATAGTTGCCCAGGAGGAACAGGCGCAGCGCCCCCGCCGTGACGCGCCCGTGGTACTGGCGGAAGTAGCGCACCTTGCTGGTCTGGAAGTGAATGTGGCGGGCGGGCAGGACCTGCTCGCTGCTCTTGCCCTCGTGGTGGACGACCTGCGCGGTGGGCAGATAGACGACCCGCCAGCCAGCGTCCCGGAACCTCCGGCACCACTCCAGCTCCTCCGAGTACATGAAGAAGCGCTCGTCCATCGGTCCCACCCGCTCGGTCGCCGCGCAGCGCGCCATCAGCGCCGCCCCCTTCACCCAGTCCACGTCGAGCACCGCGTCGTCAGGCTGGTCGCGGACATAGTACCGATCGAGCAGGCGGCGAGGGGCGTGGGGCTGGAGCCAGGTGGACTCGAAGAAAGCGGTCGCGAGCGTGGGGAAACGACGGCGGGAGGACTGGACGAAGCCGTCGGGATCGAGTAACTGCGGCCCCACCACGCCCACGTCCAGGTGCTCGTCAGCGAAAGCGACCATCGTCGCCAGCGCATCTCCCACCACCTCCGTATCGGGGTTCAAGAGCAAGACGTACCGGCCCCGCGCCAAGGCGATGCCCTGGTTGTTGGCGGCCGGGAAACCCCGGTTTTCGGCGTTGGTGATCAGGCGGACACCGGGGAACTCGGCCTGCACCATCTCGACGCTGCCGTCGGTCGAGGCGTTGTCCACGACGATGATCTCGATGCTGGATGCTGGATGCTCGATACTCGATACTGGATGCTCCCCATCATCCTCCAGCATCGAGTATCCAGTATCGAGCATCGATTTCAGGCATCGCCGCAGCAGGTCACGGACGTTCCAATTGACGATTATGACAGAAAGGTCAACCATCACCACACGCAAACCAGGGATCAGGAGCGACGACGTTTCGTGATTCGCTTTGGCGTGAACTATGAGTCAGAACACCAAACAGACTGTGAGCGTTGACTGCCGTCGCCTGCGCCACCGCCTCTGCCGGCACCCCCTGGGCGCGGGCTACGGCCTCGACGACGTAGCGCACGTAGGCCGGCTCGTTGCGCTTGCCCCGGTACGGCACCGGCGTCAGGTACGGGCAATCGGTCTCCACCAGCAGCCGCTCCAGCGGCACCGCCGCTGCCACCGCCCGCAGCCGGTCCGCCTTCCGGAACGTCACCGGCCCGGAGATGCCGATGGAAAAGCCCAACCCCAGCACCTCCTCCAGCCGTTCCGGCCCGGCCGAGTAGGAGTGCAGGACGCCGGCTCCCCCCCATCCCTGCAACGCCGCCAGCACGTCGTCGTGGGCCTCGCGGCTGTGGACGACGACCGGCAGATGCAGCTCCGCCGCCAGTGCCAGTTGGTCGGCAAAGGCCCGCCGCTGCACCGGGCGGGGCGAGAGGTCCCGGTAATAGTCCAGCCCGATCTCGCCGACGGCGACCACCTTCGGGTGCCGGGCGAGCGTTCGTAACTCGTCCAACACCGCCAGGGTGACCGTCGCCGCGTCGTGCGGATGGACCCCCACGGCCGCGTAGACAAAGTCGTACGTATCCGCAAGCGCCACCGCCGCCCGGCTGGACGGTAGATCGGCCCCCACGTTGAGGATAGCGACCAGCCCCGCCCCCCGCGCCCGCTCAACTACGGCATCCCGGTCAGCATCGAACTGGGGAAAGTCCAGGTGGGCGTGGGAGTCAGTCAACTGCATCTCTCTTGTTTTTTGCTCCTGCAATCTTCAATCCGCAATCTGCAATCTGCAATCCACTACGCCAGCCCCGCCAGCTTCAAGCCCTCGTCCAGCAACGGCCTGACCTTGCTCTCGTCGGTCGTCTCGCAATAGACCCGGATGATCGGCTCGGTGCCGGAGAAGCGGATCAGGAGCCACCCGTCGCCCTCCAACACGTACTTGTAGCCGTCCAGCGTGACGATGTCGGTGACCCGCAGACCGGCCAGTGTCTCCGGGCGAGCCGCGTCCAATCGGGCCTTCGCCTCGGGCCGCCGCTCCGACGGGAACCGGGTGTCCACCCGGTCGTAGTAGTAGGAAGCGCCCAGTATATCGTACAGGTGAGTGATCAACTGGCAGGGGCTCTTCCCCGTACGCACCATCAGGTCCAGGAAATAGAGGTTGCCCAGGATGCCGTCCCGCTCCGGGACGCTGCCACGGAAGGCGTAGCCGCCGCTCTCCTCCCCGCCGATGATCGCGTCCGTCTCCAGCACCTTGGGTCCCACGTACTTGAAACCCACGCCGGTCTGGTACACCGGCACGCCGTACATCTCCCCCAGCCTCTCCAGCATCGAGGTCGTCGAGATCGTCTTGACGATGGCACCGCGCTCCCCGCGCACTTCCAGCAGGTAATAAGCCAGGAGAGCGTAGACCTGTAGTTGGTTGACGAACGTGCCGTTCTCGTCGCCGATGCCCATCCGGTCGGCGTCGCCGTCCATGATCAGGCACACGTCGGCCCCCAGTTCGACCGTCTTGCGCAGCGCGACGTCCACGTTCGGGGGGATCGGCTCCGGGCGCGTCATCTCCGGGAAGAGGGGATTGCGCACGTTGTGGATCTCAGTCAAGCGCGTCTTGCCACCGCCGAGGATGCGCGGGAACCAACCCGCGCCATTGCCCCACATGGGCTCGACCAGGATGTCGATCCCGGCATCCTTGATCGGCTCGACGTCTATCAACTTCCCGATGTGCGCCAGGTAAGCTGGCACCGGGTCCCAGACGACGGCCTGTCCTTTCGCCTGGGCATCTTTAAGCGTCCCCCGCTTGACCTCCTCGACAGGCGGGATGAGCGCCTCGATCTCCCGCAGGCCATCCGGCGCGACCGCTGCGCCGTGCTCGTCGCGCACCTTGAAGCCACAATCCCAGGGCGGATTGTGGCTGGCGGTGATGTTGATCCCACAGGCTGCCCCGCGTTCCACGATCGAATAAGAGATCACCGGCGTTGGGGTAGCGGTGTCCGTCAGCCAGACGCGGAAACCGTTCTCGACCATCACCTCAGTGGCCGCCGCCGCAAAGTGTTCGGCGGCGAAACGCTTGTCGTGGCCGACCACCACGTCGGCGCCGCCCTTGCCGTGCGCTGCCAGGTAAAGGGCGACGCCCTGTGCACAGCGGCGCACGTTGTCAAAGGTGTAATCCTCGGCGATGCGCGCTCGCCAGCCATCGGTGCCGAAATGAATGTCCGTCATGATAGTTCTCCCTCGTCGAGGTCCCGGTTTTCGGTTTCGAGTTTCAGGTTTCAGGTCTCAGGTCTCAGGTCTCAGGTTCTGATCAGCGCTACAGGGTGCGCAACCGGACTCGGCGGCCCGGCGGGGCCCTTCGGCCGCCTGCCTTGGCTTACGCCAGGCCATGCTCCTCCTTCAGCAGGTCCAGGTCACTGTCCACCATCATGCGGACCAACTGGCGAAAGGTTACTCGCGGCTCCCAACCGAGCACGCGTCCGGCCTTGCTGGCATCTCCCACCAGGAGATCGACCTCCGCTGGCCGCATGAAGCGGGGATCCTGCACCACGTATTCCTGCCAGTCCAGGTCGACGTACCCAAAGGCCTCCTCGCACAACTCGCGGATGGCATGCGTCTCCTCTGTAGCGACGACGTAATCGTCCGGTTCGGACTGCTGCAGCATCAGCCACATCGCCTGCACGTAATCCCCCGCGTAGCCCCAGTCGCGCCGGGAGTCCAGGTTGCCCAACCGCAACTCGTTTGCCAGCCCCAGCTTGATCCGCGCCACACAGTAGGTGACCTTGCGCGTGACGAACTCGAGCCCCCGTCGCGGCGATTCGTGGTTGAACAGGATACCGGAAGTCGCGTGCAGGCCATAGGACTCGCGGTAATTCACCGTGATCCAGTGGCCATAGACTTTCGCCACGCCATAAGGGCTGCGCGGATAGAATGGGGTGTTCTCGTTCTGAGGCACCTCGCGCACCTTGCCAAACATCTCGCTGCTCGAGGCCTGGTAGAAGCGGATGCTCTCGTCCACCGTCCGGATGGCCTCGAGCATGCGGGTGACACCTAACGCGGTCACGTCACCCGTGAAAACCGGCTGCTTCCAGGAAGTCGGGACAAAGGACTGGGCCGCCAGGTTGTACACCTCGCCGGGCTGGTGCTCCTGCAGGATGCTGATCAGAGACACCTGGTCCAGCAGGTCACCGGATACCAGCGTGATCCGATCCTGGATGTGGTGGATGCGGGCAAAGGTCACGGTGCTGCTGCGGCGCACCATGCCAATGACTTTATATCCTTTCGCCAACAAGAACTCGGCCAGGTAGGAACCATCCTGACCGGTGATACCGGTGACCAGAGCGACTCGTCTATTCATGCACAGCCTTCCGTCGAACTGTTAATTCTGTCACGCCAGTAGTCCAGCAGATCGCCCATCGTCTGCTCGAAAGGAATCTGCGGTTCCCAGCCAGTCTGCGCCCGGAACTTGCGGTCGTCGGCCCACAAGATCGGCACGTCGGAAGGGCGCAACCGAGCCTCTTCCTGAACCACGTCTATGCTCACCCGGCTCAACGACAGGAGCATGTCAAGCATGGACTGGATGGTTCGCGTGGTCCCGCTGCCGATGTTGTACACCTCGCCGGGCACCCCGCTTTCCAGCGCCAACCAATAGGCACGCACGACGTCGCGCACGTCCACCCAGTCCCGCTTGGTCGTCAGGTCGCCGACGTACAGCACCGGCGGCACCAGCCCGACCTCGATCTCGGCGATCTGCCGGGCAAAGCTGGAACAGGAGAGCACAGGCCCGTGGCGGGGCCCCGTGTGGTTAAAGCCACGAGTGACCACAGTCTTCAGCCCATAGCTCTGGTGGTACTGGTACGCGAGCAGTTCCTGGGCCACCTTGCTCACCGCGTATGGCGAGAGAGGACGGAAAGGATTGCTCTCTGTGATGGGCACCTCGTCGGGATGCACCAGGCCGTACTCCTCGCTGGAACCGGCGATCTGGATCAAGGGGGCGATGCCGGCCGCACGTATGGCCTCAAACAGGTAAATCTGCCCCACCGTGTTGATGGTGAACGTCGCAGCCGGCGCGCTCCACGACGTGGGCACGAAGCTTTGGGCCGCCAGGTGAAAGATACGGTCGGGCTTCACCACGTCGATCAACGTCTTCATCTGGCACGGGTCGGCCATGTCCCCCTGCAGCAGGTTGACGGCGTGGGGATCCGCCATCGCGCGCAGGTCTGCCTCGCTGCTGACCACGGCGTCCACGCCTCGCAGGTTGAGGCAACCCTGGCGGGCCAGGTCAGAGAGGTTGTCCAGTCGACTGCGCCAGCGGCACGCCCCGTAGACCTCGACGTCGCCCCGTGCCAGGAGATACTCGGCCAGGTGACTGCCGGCGAACCCCGTGACACCGGTGACGAGGACCTTAATCATGTTCCATCGCTCCTGCTTGCTCCCTCCAATACGCCAATGTATCCCGCAGCGTCTGCTCGAACGGGATCTGAGGTTCCCATCCCGTCCGCTGGCGGAACTTTGCCGCGCTGCCATAGACCACCGGCACATCCACAGGCCGGTAGCGACTCGGGTCCCTCTCGACGCGGATCTGTGTCCGGGAATAACTCAAGAGCATCTCCAGCAACCCCCGCACCGACTGCGGCCGCCCTGACGCCAGGTTGTACACCTCTCCCGGCTCGCCCTGGCTCGCCGCCAGGTGATAGGCCCGCACGATGTCCCGCACGTCGGTAAAGTCGCGGGCCGCCTCCAGGTTGCCCACCTTCATCACCGGCTCCTGCAGGCCGGCCTCGATGCGGGCGATCTGGCTGGCGAAGGCCGGGACGACGAAGCGGGGAGCCTGTCCCGGGCCGGTGTGGTTGAATGGCCGCACCCGCACGACGGGCAACCCGTACGCCAGGTAATACTGCAACCCCAGGAAATCCTGGGCGACCTTGCTCACCGCGTAGGGGTTGTTCGGTCGCAGCGGGCTCTCCTCTGTCTGGGGCAACTCCTCCGGCTTCGGCGCGCCGTACTCCTCGTTCGAGCCGACCACCAACACACGCACGTCGCGCCCCGACCGCCGCACCGCCTCCAGCAGATTCAACTGCGCGCGGATGTTGTTCTGCAGCGTATCCCAGGGGTCTGCAAAAGAGACGGGAACGAACGATTGAGCGGCCAGGTGGAAAATGGTGTCGGGCTGTAACTCGCCGACGAGCGCCTGCACGCCCTCTGGATCGCGCAGGTCAGCGTGCTTGAGCCGCAGGCGTGGTTCCTGCGGCTGGGCGTCGACCGGATGGGGGTAGACCGTCCCCGTCAGCTCCCAGTCGGTATGCGCCAACAGATAGGCACACAGGTGCCCGCCGACGAACCCACCTGCCCCGGTGATGAGTGATCGCAACGAGTGCCTCCTTGACGGCGCGGATTATACCCCACTTTCCTATCCCTGCCAACCGATGTATAATGCGCCACCGCGTCACCGAGTCATACATAGATCATAGCGCGTTTCTGTGCACGTGACGTCAAAGAAACGTATGACATTGACTAAACCTTGCGAAGGTTTGACGGAACCTTCAAAGCCAGAGGGGTCTTTGCAGACCGAGAATACGACAATAGCCAAGGCTCCGCACAACCTTCGCAAGGGTTGGAAATCTGAACCTTGCGAAGGTTTGACGGAAACTTGAAAGCCAGAGGGGTCTTTGCAGACCGAGAACACCGCAATAGCCAAGACCCTGCACAACCTTCGCAAGGTTGGCGTGAACTAGAACCGGAGGAAAAATCGTGAATCGCCTGAGAATCGTATGCGGTTTTGCTGTTCTGCTCACTATACTGGCCGGTTGTGGCCGAATTGCCCAGCCGGATCTATCCCCTTCCCCGGCCACCCCCGCTTCTCCCCTGCCCACCGCGTCATCCCCGCCTCTCCCCGGCCCCGTCTCCACCACGCCCACCGCCCCACCCTCCGCCCTCGCCACCCCACCTCCTGCTCGCGATGAGGAGGGCGTCCTGCGCGCGCTCTACGGTGAGCGGTTGCAGGGCAACGCTCAAGATGGCTGGCTGGTGGGACTTGGGACCATACCGTGGGCCGGTCCCAGCATCGCCGGCAGTTTCACCGCGCCGGGTTCTGCCGAGATGGTAGCGCTCGTCGGCGGCCTGTCCACGAGACCTACCGACGCGTCCGGCGACGAGGAGTACCTGGACGTCCGCTGGGTGGTGCTGCGCGACGACAGCACCACCGCCCAGGGCGAACGCTGGCGCGTCGTGGGCCGCTCACCCGGCCTGGGCTCCAATCTCGACCGCTCCGCCATCCCATGGCGCGTGCTCTCGCTCACCGACTTTGACCTGGACGGCAGGCAGGAACTGTACGCCGTCAGCGGCAGCACGTCGCCGGACTTTCAGAGCGAGGTCGCCCGCCTGTTCCGCTGGGACGGCGAAAACCTGGCCCAGGTCTGGACCGCGCCCACCTTCGAAGACAGCACAGGCGCGACGAGTGCCCCGGCCTATTACACGTACAAGGCCGAGGTGATCTTTGGGGAATCCGGGGGGGCACCCGAACTCGCGCTCCAGGGGACGACCCACTACTTTGACACAGACGAACAGGGCCAGGCCGACACGGACGTCGTCCTCGGCAGCGAGGCGGTCGACCGCCGCTTTCGCTGGGACGGGGTACGCTTCAACGAGTTCAGCGCGGCTGGCCCGGCGACCCCGTTTGCCTTCACCGATGCGGGCGGCCTGTGGCTGTGGGAAAGCGGGCAGACCCGGCCGTTGGACGAGCGGCAGGTCGACGACCTGGCCTGGTCGCCGGATGGGCTGCGGCTGGCCTACGAGGTCTGGTGGCCTGCCGACGAGCAGGGTGTCTGGCTCTACGACGTGCAGACGGACGCTGCGACTCAGGTGACCGGTACCGGCGCAGCGGTCTACACGCTGCAGTGGTCGCCCGATGGCGACATCCTGGCCTACCCCCTGGCCCATCCGGGCGAGATCTGGCTCCACGATCTGGATAGCGGGGCCGATACCAACCTGCCCGCCAACGCCGAGAGCCTCTCGTGGGCGCCCAGCGGTCAATGGCTGGTCTACGCCCAGCGCGGGAGCCTGGTGCGCTACGACCCCGCCACCCGACGCACCGAGCCGCTCGTCAGTACATCCGCCGACGCCGGCACGACTGCTCCGGGCGCTTACCGCGCCGCCTGGTCACCCCGGGGCGACCTCATCGCCTGCGTCGTCGCCGATGGAGACGCCGAGTCGCTCGCGCTCGTGTCGCCTGACCTGCCTGGTCCGGTCGAGGCCACGGCCCTGTCCGCTCTGACGATGGGTGTGACAGCCAGCCGGATCGAGAGCCGCTGGTCACCGCAGGGCGACCGCATCGCCGTTCTCGCCACCGACCCGCGCTTCGCCACCCAACCGGGCGCGCTCCACGTCGTCGAGGTTCCCACAGGATGGGCCGGCGAGACGCCGCTGGAGCCCCGGGAACTCGCGCGCCTCGACGATCCCGCACAGCCGATCAGCCCCCCAGCCTGGTCCGCCGACGGCCGGCGCCTGGCGGCAGTGGTCGGGGCCGAGGTGTGGGTCTGGGACACAGAGACCGCCACCGGCCAACGCTGGCACGCCTTCCCCGCCACCTTCGAAGAGGTATCCGTCCACTGGGCACCTGGCGGCAGCGGCTTTTTGGTACGCCACGGCGAGCAGCTCCACTGGTTCACGGCCGATGCCCCCGGTGACCCCGTCCCGCTGCTACAGCGGAACGGGCTGGATCGGATCGAGTTCGCTGGCCCGTAACTCGACACGAATGCGCTTTTAGGTGCCAGGCACTTCAATCGTTTTGAGACACGGCGCAGCCCTGACAAACAGTCGTTTTAGGTCTTGGACAGGGTCGAGAGAGTCGACCAGGTGCCAGGCACTTGCAACCGTCTTGAGACACGGTACAGCCCTGACAAACAGGCGTTTTAGGTCTTGGACAGGGTCGAAAAGTGCCCGGCACCTGAACATGCCCCTTGACAAACAGCGTGATGGTGTGTTAAGATAAGCCTCAGAATGAAAACCCGGCGCTCGTGGAACATCCTGCAGGCCAGCCTCGGCGTCTTGATCCTGCTGCTGTCGGCGTGCTCTGTCCTCACGCTACCCACACCGGAGAGGACCGAGGCCAAAGAGCCACCGACGCCTGCCGCCGCGTCACCCGCCTCCGCGGCCGCCGACGCCACCGCGGCCTACTCCATCACCCTCCGCCTGACGATCACCGCTCCCCCACCCCCCGCCGACTGGGCCGTCGCAGGTGACCAGGAGGGCGCCCTCACCGCCGGGGACGCAAACGTCGCCGGTCAAGGCGGCCTGGACACCACGCCAGCGTGGAGTGCCACGGGAAACAAGACCAGCGCCCTCGTGGGCTGGTCCGTCTCCACCGCTGGAGACGTGAACGGCGATGGCTACGACGACGTCATCGTCGGCGCGCCCAGGTACGACGACGGCCAGCCCGAGGAGGGGGTGGTGTTTCTCTACGCTGGCGGGCCGGACGGCCCGGCCACCAGCCCGGCCTGGACGGCGAACGGCGGCCAGACGTACGCCTGGTTCGGCATCGTCGTCGCCTCCGCCGGCGACGTGAACGGCGACGGCTACGACGACGTCATCGTCGGCGCACCGCGCTACGATGGCGAGCAGCGGGACGAGGGCGCCGCCTTCGTCTATTACGGCGGGCCGACCGGCATCCTCACCACGACAGCCTGGCTGGCGCATCCCACCGACCAGGCCGACGCCCGCTTCGGCACCGCCGTCGCCACCGCCGGAGACGTGGATGGCGACGGCTTCGCCGACGTCGTGATCACGGCCAACGGCTACGACGCCGAAGCGACGAACGAGGGGGCGGCCTTCGTGTACCGCGGCGGGCCGGACGGCCTGGCCGCCGCCCCGGCCTGGACGGTCCACCCGACCGACCAGGCCTACGCCAACTTTGGCCGTTCGGCCTCCACCGCCGGCGACGTCAACGGGGACGGCTACAGCGACGTCGTCGTCGGCGCGCCCTGGTACGACACCGACCAGTCGGAGGAGAACTGGGACAAGGGAGCCGCGTTCGTCTACCACGGCTCGGCACAGGGCCTCGATGCCGGCGCTGACTGGACGATGATGGGCGAAGGCCAGGAGAAGGGCAAGTTCGGTATCGCCGTCTCTACCGCTGGCGACGTGAACGGCGACGGCTACAGCGATGTCATCGTCGGGGCCTACCAGCACAGGGAAGTCCCCCACGTCACCCCCTACCGCGAGGGGGTCATCTTCGTCTACCACGGCGGTCCGGCAGGGCTCACCACCGGCGCGGCCGACTGGACAGCGGCCGGCGGACAGGAAGAGTCCAAGTTCGGGCTGGTCGTCGCGACCGCCGGCGACGTGAACGCCGACGGCCACGCCGACGTCGCCGTCGGCGCGCCCAACTACGAGGACAGCCAGCCCCAGGAGGGGGCGGCGTTCGTCTACCACGGCGGGCCGGGGGGCCTGGACGCGAGCCCCGCCTGGAGCGTCCAGGGCGACCAGGAGGGAGCCGGGTACGGGTTCACCGTCGCGACCGCCGGAGACGTGAACGGCGACGGCATCAGTGACCTGATCGTCGGCGCGCCCACGTACAACAGCTCAGAGATGGACGCAGGGGGCGCGTTCGTCTACCTGGGGAGCGAGGGGACGAGCTCCCAGTGAACCTGCGGTAACTCCACAACGGCCAATCGAGTGAGCTAATCCAACAGGCTGCGGACTGCCAGGATGCCGCGGTTGAGGACGCGGGCACAGATCATCGTCTTTGACTCGCAGCCGCAGACATTCCATCAGCCGCAGGCATCTGCCATACAACTGAGCAAGGGCACTATGGAATTTGGCAGTAGGAAAGGGATCGTGATTCGCACACGCTTGCTGGCTACAGCGTTCCTCATCAACGGTGACCGCCTACTCTTGATGAGAAGATCCCCGAATATGAGGCTGCTCCCTGGAAGATGGGCGCCAATTGGTGGTCATCTTGAGGCGGATGAAATCAACGACCCTCAAGCCGCTTGCATGCGGGAAATCTGTGAGGAAACTGGCCTCGCTGACAGTCATCTCGTTGACTTGTCCCTCAGATACGTTGTGCACAGACGGAGAGACAACGAGATTCGTACACAGTACATGTATTTTGGTTTTACCAGCAAAGAGAGCGTTGGTAGAACTGAAGAGGGAGAGTTGTGCTGGGTACAACTCGATAGAGCCCTTGATTTAGATGTGTCTGCTACTACTCGATTCACGCTAGAGCACTATACGAGGCTTGGCTCACAGACGGATTGTGTATACGTGGGTACAGTGGACGTTCACGACGGAAAGCCGGTCATCAGTTGGGCGGTTTTGCGCGATTGGGAGTGATGGACTCGTTCGACTGGAGGTGTGTCATCGCACCGACTGAGATAGGGTAGCGCTCGGCGGTGAAGCCGCGGCACGGCTCATGCACGAGCCGTTGGCGGGCCAAACGCAAAGAGTAAGGCCGCATGCCAAAATGAGCAGTATGCGAAGCCAATGGCGGGTGCTTTCGCGTTTTCAGATAAAGGAGGTCAATCAAAATGGCAAAGGATCCAGGAATAGGGTACAGAATCTTGGCTACAGTAGCGGGGGTGAAAGGTCGCTGTAACGCTGGTCATCAGGAGGGGGATATGTTTGAGATCAGTTGTCACAATCCTGGTGGGTTGTGTGGGTTCTTCTACCATGACATCTTTCCCAGCCTGTTGGCCTTCCAGTCTGGAGGCAGTCTTCCTTGGTGGGAAGGAGATACGATTCAGCTTCAGTGTCCTGATAGCCACAACCTTGTCACATTGAAATTGGAAAGGTCGGAGAGGGTGTAGGTGGTGTCAGTCAGCGCTGCGGCCTAAGCGCGAAGCGTTAGCCGCGCTGAAAAGAACGTTGAGGAGAAACCCATGTCCCAATCACAATCTCGACTGTGGATACTCGCGCTACTGCTCTTGGGGGGAGGGTTGATCGTGGGGCTCTCCTCAATCGTACCTCCTGCTGCACGGGCTATCGAGCACGATCCCCGGACACTGGACCGAGAAGCCTGGTCCATTCACCTGACGGATGTGTTCACCCATTACGTACATCTTCCACTCGTCGCTACGTCCAACCCCTGTGCTCCTATACCGGGGGAGAGCTACGCCACACTGCGGGTGGTGGAAAGGGAGGATACTCCACGGCCCGCCGAGGTGCATCCCGACAAGAATCTCGCTATCCGCGGTTACGAGCGCACGACCGGTGACACAGGGTTGATCACTGAGGGATGGGGGGGCTGGAACTCGCCCAGGCCAGAGCTGGTCAACTTGTGTACCAGCGGCTGCACGCCCCCGTTCAGTAGTCTGCACCAGGTCCATCACTGGGATTGGGAGGACAACCGTCGCGGCCCCGTGATCACCGATCCGCCTGTGACGTTGGTGGGGATGAGCACGCAATTCTCAGAGCCTATCCGTGTGCCGGCCTGGGATGGCGACACGGCATCCGGTTACGACGCGCTGGTACTGTACGCCACCACCGAGCGCATCACCCTGCTGTACAGCACGTTCGGTACGTGTGATAGCGTTGTGTGCGGATATACCATCCACGTGGAGGGGGTGTGCGTAGAGCCCAGCCTGCTGGCGCTGTACGAGCAGACGAATGCCGAGGGGCGGGTGTACCTGCCTGCTCTGCGGGGGGGGCAGGCCTTTGGTCGTGCGCGTGGCAGCGAGATCCTGGTGGCCGTCCGCGATAGCCCAGGCTCCTTTCACGACCCTCGCCACGAGAACTTTTGGCCGGACAATTGAGTAGGATCCACTTCACGCACACAAGTCTGGTTCTAAACCAAGGTGTCGGATGGAATTCAAGACGCAATTAGAAAAGCTTTACTTTGAAAGGTATGTTCTGGACGTGGCAATTGCCACTTTAGAACAGGGAATGACCGCTTCAAAACTGGACACCTATCAGTTTCTATCTCCGGTTGACGCCTGGGGGTTTCCGAAATACCCAGGTAGGACCGTCATCTTGCCGCCTGATGCCGATCTATTGGAAGAACTCGGAAAGTTCATTGAAGCCAACGAGACATACTTGAGCGAACCAGACTGCTGGCTTGGGACCTGGATAAATCCCCATACCGGACATTGCTACTTGGATATTACGACCAGTTGTAAGGACCTGGAAGAAGCCCGAAAAATGGCTCTTGACCTTAGTGCGAAAGAGGGACGTCGAATCGTTGCGATCTACAATTCCAAACTTGATCAGACCGTCTATCTAGAGAAAATCATGAAATTCCAAATCGTAGATACCGAACGAGCTTATCGCCAGTTGCTGACCGCGCCGGATGCCGCCGTGCGCGAGACGATCTTTCGCGAGGAACTGATTGCGCCATTCAGCGGGCTGGTACAGTTCTTCGGTGGGGACGGCATGGCCGCCTTCGCCGGGTGGGGCATGTCTCCAGATCAGTTCGCGGCCGACAAGCAGGAACAGATGGCGGCGATCATCGAAACACTGGCGGCGCACGATGCCTGGAATAAGGCAGCACAGGCGTTGGAGGATGGGCGCGCAGCCTTTGCCCGCCATGCCAATCGCATCCCACTAGACTCTATTGTCTTCGGGCTGTACGTGGCCGATATGAGCAGCGTGCCCTTGCAGCGCGGTTACACCGGTTTTGGCGGCATTCCCGGTTGGATCATGACCGTTTACGGTGTTCCAGATGAGTACAACCTATATCGGATTAAGGCAGCGACCGCCCACGAACTGCATCACAACGTTCGGGGCTCGGTTTTGCCGGGAAACATGATGACCGCGACCGTCGGCGAGTATATGATCGGCGAAGGTTTGGCCGAGTCGTTTGCTGCCGAACTCTACGGTGAAGACAGGATAGGCTTCTGGGTAGCTGACTTTGACGAGTCCCGCTTGGAGGAAGCCAGGCAGGTAATCGGCGGGGCGCTGAATGTAACAGGTTTCAACGCAATTCGCGGTTACATCTTTGGCGATATATTGGCCGAACACATGGGCCTGCCCAAAGCGGGCGTGCCCGCTTTCGCCGGATACGCGATTGGCTACCGGGTAGTGCAGGCCTACTTGAAGCGAACCGGCAAAGACGTTGTCGAGGCAACTTTTGTCTCACCACTGGACATCATTGCAGAGTCAGAATTCTTTGACTAGCACAGTTGCAGATGCCCAAACTCTTGGCCGATAAAGACCGGACATCGTCCGAAGCGCCGGCGGCGCGGGTTCTTCCTCGCGTGGTGGTGGGCAGCGCAGGTTTGGCTGCGTTCGCGTTGGTGTGGTTTGGGATCGCGGGCCGGGCGACTTGGGTACAGGGTTGGGCACTCCTTCTGGCATTCGTCGGCTACGTGGGAACGTTGACATGGCGGTTGGGGCGTTCTGACCCCGATCTATTGAGGGAGCGAAACCGCACGGCGGCAAACGTCGAACGTTGGGACAAAGCCGTGATGAGCTGCTACACCGGCTTACTGGCGGTGCTTCTGGTTGTGTCAGCATTAGACTCGGGACGATTTCGTTGGTCGGCAGTCCCGATTTGGGTCCAATTGTTGGCGTGGGTCACGTTATGCATTGCAGGGATGATGATCTGGCATGTCATGGCCGTGAATGCCTATTTGTCCAGTTGGGCCCGCATCCAAGAGGACCGGGGCCACGTTGTGGTAACGGCAGGGTTGTACCGACGTGTGCGGCATCCCATGTACCTCGGTATCATACTCGGTTTCATAGGCATTCCGCTGATATTGGGGTCATGGTGGGCGTTGATCCCCGGCTTGTTGATAGCGACGTTGTTTGTGTACCGCACCGCGCGCGAGGATCGCATGTTGATGCAGGGACTGCCCGGGTACGAAGAGTACGCGCAGAAAGTGCGGTACAGACTGTTGCCGGGCATTTGGTAGGCCGATTGGCAAAGTGCGCCGGTTTCGAGGGCATGATGAACGCCCGGCGAACTGGAAGGGAGTGTTTTGAAAAAGACGAGTGTGTTCGTGTTACTTGCCCTGATGGTTGTTTGTGGTTGTAGCCAGGCTCTGGGCGGAGAGTCCGAATTCGGACAGTACTTTGCAGAGCATGGTGTGGAGGGGGCGTTCATTCTATACAAATGGGGATCAAGATATCTCGGGAGAAATCGACTCGTTCTGGTTGGAAGGAGGGCTGAGGATATCTCAGGAAGAGCAGATACAGTTCTTGGGAAGGCTATATGAAGGTGATCTGCCGTTTTCGGACAGGGCGATGGACATTGTCAGGGAAATCATCGTGCTTGAGGAAACAGAGGAGTACAAGCTGAGTGGCAAGATGGGCTGGGCAAGCAGGGTTGAGCCACAGATTGGGTGGTTCGTAGGCTATTTGGAAGAGGATGGGAATGTCTATTTCTTCGCCACAAACGTGGAGAGGGAAGAAGCCAGCGAAAGCCTGGGCTGGGTCAGCTTGGAGATTACTCGGGGGATATTGGAGGAGATGGGGTTGTTGCCAGGTCACTAGACGCGAGAGGGCCGCCCACGGGATCCTGTTCATTGAAGGTGTGGGAAGTCAAGGAGTGGGAAGGACATCACCATGGAGATAGATATCCAACAGATTGAAGATTGCATTGAACGCCAAATTGAACTTGCACCCTTCTCGGGTGTGATTTATTGGACAAGGCATCACGACGTTCTGTTCGAAAAAGGTTATGGGTTTGCAATCAGATCCGAATCAATACCCAACCAGGTAAACACCAGATTTCAAACGGCATCCGGGTGCAAGATTTTCACGAGTGTCGCCGTCTGCCAGTTGGTCGAAAAGGGACAACTACGATTTGATGCGCTTCTGAGCAAATGCGTCGATGTGGAATTCCCGAACTATGCCCCAGACATCACCGTACGTCATCTATTGACTCATAGCTCAGGAATCACCTCCTATTTCGAAGAAGACGTCAACGATGATTACGAGGCGTTGTGGGAAAACGTACCCATGTACAAGATCAGAGCGCCAACAGATTTCCTGCCCTTGTTCCAACACAAGGATATGAAATTCCGGCCCGGTGAGAGGTTTGACTACAACGACGGGGGCTATATTCTGCTGGGCATTGTCATTGAATCGGTAACCGGAATGAGCTTTTCGACGTATATCGAAGAGAACGTATTCGGCCCAGCCGGAATGGAGGACTCGGGGTATTTCGCAACCGATCAATTACCAGAGCGGACTGCCTTTGCTTACATCAAGAATCCAGACAACACGTGGCGAACGAACTTTTTCGCAGTGCCGATCATCGGTGCACCTGACGGAGGCGCCTACACGACAGCTCCAGACATGCACAGGTTTTGGAAAGCATTGACGCAGAATGAACTTTTGCACAGTGAAACGACCAAGGCGCTGTTGAAAGCACAGATTTCCACTTCATGGGAATCGCCATATACACATTATGGCTACGGTGTATGGATTGATCAGATAGAGAAATCGATCAAGTTCTTTGTCGAAGGTTTCGATCCGGGAGTAGCACTCAGATCAGCGGTTTACCCAGATGAGAACGTCGGTCTAACGATGATCGGCAACACCGCGGATGGATTATGGCCATTGTATCGGGAGATAGAGGCGACATTGGTAGGAAGGAAATGTTGTGAAGATGAAAATGGATGCCTCTAAAGTCGTACCCACGGATACCTATCCCTGCTTCGACAGAGGAGGCGACCAGTGAAACGATCTTTGCCCGAGCCATTGATGCGCAAGGTGGATTGTGTGCGCCTCTACGTACCGGACCTCGACGCGGGCCTGGCGTATTACCGCGGTCAATTGGGGCACGAGCTCATCTGGCGTACCGAGCGTGAAGCGGGCCTTCGCATGCCGGACACCGACGCGGAGATCGTCCTGCACACGGAACGACAGGGACCGGAGATCGATCTGTTGGTGGATTCGGCCGACGCCGCCGCAGTTCGCGTCAAAGAAGCCGGTGGCAGGATCGTCGCGGGGCCGTTTGACATCCAGATCGGGCGCTGCGCCGTCGTCCAAGATCCCTGGGACAACCAGCTCGTCCTTCTGGATACAAGCAAGGGGCTGCTGGTCACCGACGCGGATGGCAACGTCATCTAATCTCACGGGCTGAAACGGAACAGGCACACGTCGCCATCCTCGAACTCATAGTCCCGGCCTTCCGTGCGCAGGATGCCACGCTCCCGCGCCGCGTGCCAGTTCCCCGCCTCCACCAGTTGCTCGAAACTCACCACCTCGGCACGGATGAAACCGCGCTCCATCTGGCTGTGGACTGTGCCGGCCGCCTGGGGCGCTTTCGTGCCGCGCTGTGTCGCCCAGGCCCGTACCTCGCGCCCTCCCGTGATGGTGAAGAAGGTGATCAGATCGAGCACCGTGTAGCCCGCCTGGGCCAGTGCCTCCAACCCAGAGCACTCCAGCCCGACATCCGCGCGGTAGGCCGCGGCCTCATCGGGTGGCCACTCGCTCAGGTCAGCCTCCAGTTGGGCACAGAGGACGACGGAACAAGCACCTTCGCTTTTCGCCCGCAGAGCGATCGTCTCGGCCAGCGGGCCGCCGCCAGGCAGGTCCTCTTCGCCGACGTTGGCCACGTAGACCCGCTCCTTGGCAGTGAGCAGGGACATCTCTCGCGCCAGTGCCGGTTCAATCGTGCCGTCTGCAGCCCAGGCAGCCGCTCGCTCCCCGGCCTGCAGGCGGGCGCGCAGTTCCTCCAGCGATTCCAACTCTGCAGTGTAGTCACGCGGCCTGGCCTTGGCCGCCGAACGCACCTTGTCCAACCGCCGCTCGACCACCTCCAGATCGGCCAGGATCAACTCCAGATCAAGCACGTCCAGGTCGCGCAGCGGGTCCACCGTGCCCTCTACGTGGGCCACGTCCGGGTTGGAAAAGCAACGGCAGACCGGCGCAATCGCGTCCACGGTGCGGATGTGACCCAGAAACTGGTTGCCCAGCCCCTCGCCCTGATGCGCACCCCGCACCAGGCCCGCGATGTCCACAAACTCGACCGTCGCCGGGGTCACCCGGTCCGGCCCGACCATCGCTGCCAGCACCTCCAGCCGAGGATCGGGGACCGCTACCACACCCTGATTGGGCTCAATCGTCGTGAACGGATAGGCAGCCACAGCAGCCCCAGCCTGCGTGAGCGCGTTGAAGAGCGTAGATTTGCCCACATTAGGCAAGCCTACGATGCCGATTTGCAACGCCATGCTGCACCTCGCCGTCTATTGCGGGGCCTCCGCTTCCAGCGGCCCTACCTCACCCAGAGGCAAACTGATGTAAAACGCGCTCCCGCGGTCCAGTTCGCTGTCCACCCACACCTTTCCGCCGTGCCGCTCGACGATGGACTTGACGATCGCCAGCCCCAGGCCAGTCCCCCGTATGTTCAGCGTGTCGCGCCGCTTGATGCGGTAGAATTTCTCGAACAGGCGCACCTGGTCATCGGGCGCAATGCCAATACCCGTGTCGGCCACGCGGATCACCGCCTGTCCATTGCGGATCGCTAATCCCACCTTCACGGTGCCGCCACTCTGCGTGTACTTGATCGCATTGTCCACCAGATTGGTGACCGCCCGGCGCAATAGCGCCGCATCGCCGGCAACCACTGCCACACCCTGGGCTGGCTCGAGCTCCAACTTGAGCCTCTTGGCAACCGTATGAACCCGCATGCTGTCCACCGCTTCGACCAAGATTGCTCCCAGGTGGCAGGGTTTGCGCTCCAGCCCCACGCCCGCCTCGATCCGCCCCAGATCGAGCAAATCGTCGATCAGTTCACCCATCTGCCCGATGCCACGCAGGATCTTTTCGACGTACTCGCGCTGCTTGTCGTTGAGATCGCCCACCATTGGCAGCATGGTCGTATAGCCGCGCATGAACGTCAGTGGCGCGCGCAGGTCGTGCGAGACCGTCGCCACGAAATCGGACTTCATCTCGTCCAGTTCCTTAAAGTGCGTGATGTCGCGCATCAGGGCCACACGGCCGATCCGTCCACCATCCGCATTCAAGATGGTCGAAACATTAGCGTACAACGTCCGACCATCGGGCAAGGGGACCTCCTCAGTCAACGCCTCACGCGGAGACAACTGCTCCTCACAGACCCGCGCCAGCGCAGGCGCCAGTCCCGCCTCGCTGACCTTCCGGCCGACGACCGCGCTGGCTGCGACGCCAAAGGCCCGCTCGGCCGCCGGGTTGAGCAACAGGATACGATCATCGCGATCGGTGACCAAAACCGCGTCGGTGGTGCTGGTCAGGATCGCCTCCAGCCGCCGTCTTCCACCCTCTGCCGACTGGAACAGGCGAGCATTCTCCATCAACACAGCCATCTGGCTGGCAAGCGTGGACAACAAGTCTATCCGTGAGGTATCAAATTGACGCACCGCACCATATCCCACCCACATCACGGCCAGCACCTGGTCCTTGATCCGCACGGGCAGCGCGATGACCGCCTTGATCGGCCCCTCCAGCGTCTCAGGATCAGCCAGCGTCCTGGCCCGGGCCAGGTTTTGCACGACCAGTGGAGACTGCAGGTCCCTGGCCGCGTTGGCGAGCGCGAGGTCAAGTGTTCCCAACCCCTCACGTGGTTCCCCCCGACCCATCGCCACCTGCGGATCACCGCCAGCCGAAAAGAGAACGATGCGCGCCACCTGGGCACTGGTCGCCTTGAGCGCTCCCTCGAGGATGAATGGCATCCCCTTGGGCACCTGCAGCGTCGCCGAAACCGCCTGGCTGATCTGGAGCAGCAACGACAGATCTTCCAGACGATCCTTCAACCGCACACGCATACCCTCGAATGCGTCCCCTACCCGGGCCACCTCGTCGTCGCCCGACACCCGCACCGGCTGTGCAAGGTCACCTTCAGCGATGCGGCCAGCCGCGGCAGCCAACTGCGTCAGCGGCCGGGTCAACCACCTGGTGACAAGCGAGATCACGATCACCAGTCCACCCCCCAGCAGAAACTCTAGCAAAAGCAGAGGAGTAGCGATCTCTGTCGCTTGTGCCAACACGACCTTGTAGGGGAGGCGGATCACGACTGCCCACGGGTAGCCTTCGACCGGCAGGTAATACACCAACTGGCGCGTGTTGTCCCGGGGATTACTGCTCTCGTAGGCCCACCCCCGCAGCACAGTCGCGATCCGAGGGCGGTTCTCGTCCACGTGCCACTCGGTGAGAAGCATGTCAGGATCCGAGTGGGCGATGACGTACCCCTCCGAGTCCACGACAAAACCCTCGCCGCGCGCGCGGGTCCACTGGAGGCTCGCCAGTGCCCGCTCCATCACCGGATTGACGTCAAGCCGGGTGCGCCCCAGCAACACCCCGAAACGATCACGGGTCACCTCATCCTCGACCGGAGTCAGAAACGAAAGGATGACTTCACCCCGACCTGAGCGGTGCACCGTGCTGATCTGCGTTGCGCCGCTCTCCAGCACGCGTTGCAAGAAGACTGTCTCTCGCTCAGTCAGCTCCGGATCGCCGTCCGGCGCTGGGGGATACATCGCCACCTGCTGGCCAGTCAGGTCATATAACGTCAACTGGTCAAAGAACGCCACGGTTCGCAAATCCCTGCGCAGACGATCCTCCAGCGTGGCCGGATCGCCCTGCCACAGCGTCTCGTCGTCAGCGAACTCTGCCAGCAGCCCCTGCCCGGTGTGGATAAAGTACGGGATATCCTCAGCAGCGCTGTTCGCATCCCGCGCCATCTCGTCCACCGCATCCAGCGTCGCCACACGCAGCGTGGTCCCCGTCACAGCGTAGACCAAGACAACGGTCATGATCGAGATCAGGGGCACGAACAGGAAAAGCAGCCGGCGATTCAGCGTGCGGCCGTAGGGAGGGAACTGGTGCGCCACGTGGACAGGCCGAAGACGCGGGAACAACAGGTAGACCACCTGGACAGCGATGGCCGCCACGAGGCTTTCCAGTAACACGGGGCCAAGATGGGCGCGCGTCAACGTCACCGCATAGTCAAGCCCTGCCAGCCCTGAATCGGCCGTGTGGGCAAACACCGATAGCAACAGCAACAACAACGCCAACAGAGCCGCCAGCGGTCCGGCGACGATGGGCTGGCGCACGACGAGCGGCAAGCGGCCGCGATAGTCCTGACGGAGAAAGAACCCGGCGAGGAAACCGAACAAGGCGTAATGAAAAGGGTCGGTGATACCGCCGGTCGTCAGGCCGGTGCGCAGGATCCCGCTGACCAATCCCACGAGCAACGCTGGCCCCGCCCCTAGCCCGGCTGCAGCGACGACGACGGGTAGTGCGAGCAATGACGCAAAAGGTTGAGCGGGTGCGGCGGGCACGCTGGGCGGTGGCAGCAGGTTGGGCAGAGAGAAGGTGACGACCAGCAAGTTGTTGACGGTCAACAAAGCCACCACCAGGGGAGCTGCCAGCAACCCCAGAAGAAGGAGAAGGCGACGCCAGTCCAACCGTTTAAAGTCGCGCCGGGCACAGACGAGAAGCACGGCGGTCACCAGCACGTAGAACGCCAGGAGGGGATATTCCCAGATTTCAGGTGTAAGGAAAGCTAGATTCATACGGATACCCTTTGCTGCATCACAGGGGGCACGACGGCATCTTGGAGATTATAGCACACCGCAGGAATAATTCAAACCTTGCCCCCAATTGCAACACGAGTATAATACGCCTGAGACACGGGGTAGCTTGCCAACTCAGGGCCGAGAATGCCGCCCATCCCCAACGCCTTCAGCCAAGAGACTACCACGTGTCGAAAGAGCGACAAACCTATCGATAGGAGCGCAACCGTGGACACTCAACAAGTCGTCATTCTGGCTACCGGCCTCGTGCTGATCGGCGCGCTGATGTTCTGGCCACAGTGGCAGGCCCGGCGGCGGCGACAAAAGCAGATGGCCGAACTGCGCGTGGGCGACGAGGTGATGACGGTCGGCGGCATCATCGGCAAACTGACCTACTTTAACGCCGACGAAAACCGCGCTCGCATTGAGATCACGCCTGAGGTAGAAATACGGGTTGTGGTGGCTGCGATCAGCCGCACGCTCACATCGCGCGACGCGTGATGCGCAGTGCGAGAGCGATCGACACAGCAACAGCGTCGCGGTTCACAGTCCGGAAGGTCAAATGGAAATCAAAGTCGCTGTAGCCAAAGTGGGCAAGTGGGCCACCAGCGAGAGTGGGGACACGCTGGAGATGGTCGAACGCCCCCGAGGGGGTTTCTCCTTCGTGTTGGTGGACGGCCAGCGTTCAGGCCGGGCTGCCAAAGCCATCAGCAACCTGGTGGCCCGCAAGGCGGTCTCCGAACTGGCAGAGGGCGTACGCGACGGGGCGGCGGCTCGGGCAGCCCACGATTACCTGTATACCTACAGAGGCGGCAAAGTCTCAGCCACGCTGAACATCCTATCGATAGACCTGACCTCCAACACACTCGTGCTCTCGCGGAACAACCCGTGCCCGATCATCGTCATCACCTCCAGCGACGGGCTGTGGCTGCTTGACGAGCCATCGAGTCCAGTCGGCGTCCAACGTGGCACCAAGCCGCAGATCACCGAGTTGGGACTGCTCGCCGGGACGACGGTCGTGATCTACACGGACGGCCTGGAGACAGCCGGCGCACGCTCAAGCCGCGTATTTGACGTCTCGACGGCGGTGCGCGAGCTGACAGCCGCGGGGAATACGAGCGCCCAGCAGTTGGCCGATGGCCTGCTTGCGCAAGCACTGGCACTGGACGAGGGGCGGCCCCACGACGACATCAGCGTGCTCGTGCTGCGTGTGCTGGATCGCGCAGGCGACGGGGTACGCCGCCTGGCGCTCAGGCTCCCCTTGTGAGGTTCACGATGCGGTATCACGGCCCCCGGCGCTACCTGCGAGCCCTGTGGCGCGACACCCGGGTGTTGGTGCGCCAGTCCCGCCTCTCTCTATCCGCCTTCGCCGTACTCTTGTGCGGGGGCACGCTGGCGCTGCGTTTTTTCTACGTCTACCCCGAAACCGGGCAGCATCTCAGTTGGGCCGAAGCACTGCACGCTACCTTCATGTTCATCTTCGCGGAGACCATACTCCCGCTTCCCAAAGCGCTCGGGCTACAAATCCTGTTCTTCGCCATCCCTCCCATCGGAGTGGCCGTCGTCGCCGATGGTGTCCTGCGCTTCGGCGTGACGTTGTTCAACCGTCGCGAGCGAAAGGAGGCCTGGCAAGTGGCTATCGCTTCAACCTACCACGACCATATCCTCGTCTGCGGCCTGGGAAAGGTCGGCTACCGGGTCGTGAAGGAATTGCTCCGCCTGGGAGAAAATGTCGTCGGCATCGAACAGAATCCCGAACGCCCGTTCCTGGAAGAGATACGCCAGATGAACGTGCCAGTGTTGCTGGGTGACGCCCGGCAGCGGGAAATGCTCGAGAAGGCCCAGGTGCGAGAAGCGTCCGCCATCGTCGTCTGCACCCAGGATGATTTGACCAACCTGGACATCGCGCTCGATGCCAGGGAACTCAATCCCGGCATCAAGGTGGTACTGCGCATGTTCGACGCGCAACTGGCAGACAAGGTCCGGCGCGGATTCGGCATTCGTACCGCCTTCAGCACCTCGGCGCTGGCCGCTCCCATCTTTGCCGCCGCTGCCACACGGACCCAGATTGACTACTCCTTCTACGTGGACGACGCACTGCTAAACGTCGCACGGACGGTGATACAGGCAGGTTCGCCGCTGGAAGGACGCACCATCGCCCAGGTAGAGAAGGAACTCGACATCACGATTATCTTGCACAGGGGTTCGGAAAGCCTCGATCTGCACCCGGCCCCCGACGTCACACTCCATGCCGGCGATTGCCTGGTGGTCTTTGCCTCGCTGGACGCGCTTGCGGGCGTCCGCGAGATGAGTGGCGATCAGGGCGGCACCTTCCAACGAGAGTACGGTAGCCCGCGCCGTCGCCCGTGGCTAGCGCGCCTGCTCTCCAGAGAGAAATCTGCACACCGGTGAGACAGACCACGTACGAGGCACATCCGCTGATCGCCGTAGTCGGCCCGTGTCAGTCGGGCAAGTCGCTGCTCGTCCACGCGCTATGCGAGCGAGGGTATCGCGCCCGCGAGGTGGCACAGGAACACTCCTACGTGCCCGCCATGTGGCAGCGCATCACCCGACCCGACCTGCTCATCTACCTGGACGTCTCGTGGGAGGTCGCCCGCCAGCGCCGGCCCACTGACGCCAAGTCGGATTGGTGGGCCGAACAGGCTCACCGTTTGCGCCACGCCCGGCAACACGCAGATCTCTACGTCCACACTGACGAGTTGGCGCCACAAGAAGTCCTCGAGATGGCACTGGCCTTTCTCAAGAGCCTCCAGCTTCCAACCCCACAGGGAGGGGGGGAAAAGGAGCAGGAGGACAGAGATTAGAGCGCCTCACCTCAATGTTGCAGGTTTGGGCCGCTGAAGGTATAATATGACCACATAGTGAGGTTCGCCTGCGAGTCATGGGCTTGGAGCCGATACGTTTCAGCTAGGGTATGCTAGACTTCCAAAGTCTTGACCGTATTGGACTTCTGTTTTTCGGATAGGCACTGAGAGGGCGAGGCGGGCGTTGCAAGCGCCCGCTTCTGACTGAGAACACAGGTAATGGAGTCGATGAGCGTTATCTTCTGGTTGATCAGCACACTGGTCGTTGTATTGGGGCCTATTATTCTGGTCCACGAACTGGGCCATTTCATCTCCGCCAAGTTGGCAGGAGTGCGGGTCGAGGAATTTGGGCTCGGCTACCCGCCCAGGATGCTGAGATTGTGGCGCGGCAAGGGATATCTGGAGATCGGCACCGCGCGCGTGGTCATGCCGGCGGGCTTCCGGCTGCCCCCCAGGGCGAAAGTGGGCGCCCGCGTGGACGCCGTCACTCGCCGGCGTGGCGACGGCGTCCACGTCCTGCGTCGCCTGAAGGTGCTCGATTCGACCACCGAGTACCAGAGGAGCGGATCTGAGGCCACGGAACCAGAACTGCACCTGCGCGGCACGCTGACCACGCTGGAGCCCGGCACGCTGTACAGCCTCAACTGGCTGCCTATGGGCGGGTTCGTGAAGCTGACCGGCGAGGAGGATCCCTCTGATCCACGCAGCCTGGCAGCCCAACCCAAACGCTGGCGCTTGGTGGTGCTGGCTGCAGGGGCAATGCTGAACATCGTCGTCGCCCTGATGCTGCTCGTCGGAGCCTACACCGCTGGCCTCCCCGACAAATGGCAGGTCAAGATCACCGACGTTGAACAGGGGAGCCCCGCCGAAGAAGCGGGACTGCATCCCCGTGACATCATCCTGGCCGTCGACGAAGAGCGCATCCAGGAAGGGATGGAACATCTGCGCCGCATCATCCGCGCTGCGCCAGAACAGACCATCGAACTCACCGTGGTGCGCGGAGAGGAGGTGCTCACGCTGACGGCGACGCCGAAGCGCACCGCCGATGGTTACGGCTTCCTGGGCATCTTGATGGCCCCCTGGCCCGATCGGAGCGCGTTGCAGCGCTACCGGTTTCCCAAAGCGGTGAGCGCCAGCATCAGCGATATCACCACTGCCATCCTCGCGACCGTGCAGGCTCCGGCGCGGCTGGCCCAGGGTGACATCACCCCACAGGAGGCACGCCCGGCCAGTTTGGTCGGCATCAGTGGAGTGCTGGCCTTTACCCTCCAACAGAGCATCGAGTGGGGCCTGGCTTTCCCCGTGCTGCAGACGGCGGCGCTGATTAGCCTGGCTCTGGGTCTGACCAACCTGCTCCCACTCCCCGCTCTCGACGGCGGGCGTATTCTCTTCGTGCTCATCGAGGCAGTGCGAGGTCGGCGGATCTCGCCCGAGCGCGAGGCGATGATTCACTTTGTGGGCCTGGTGATCCTGGTGGGCCTGATGGGTCTGGTGATGATCCAGGACCTGATCAACCCAATCATTCCCTGGTCGTGGCTCAGGTAAGATGAGATGTTCACTCGATGTTTTGCTCGACGGGCTGCGTGAAAGCGCCGAAATGCCGTCTCAGGCCTCGCTGTATCATCTCTCAGGCCTGGAGGCTGGATCCGTGGCGCGCGTGCGCGCGGTGTGGCCGGGCCTGCCCGTCGAGCTGCGAAAGCAATTGATCGCGCGGCTGGTAGAACTGGCTGAGGCGGATTTTGAGGTGGACTTTGGGGCGATCTTCCGCCTGGGGCTGGCAGATGAGGACGCCGAGGTGCGCGTGGCAGCCGTCGAAGGGCTGTGGGAGGACGAAGACGTGCGCCTGGTTCCGCTCCTGGCGGCGGCCTTGCGGGAAGATGGCACTCCTGCCGTGCGAGCGGCTGCTGCCACGTCGCTGGGCCGCTTCGTCCTTCTGGGCGAACTTGAGAAAATCCGCCCGGAACCCCATGCCAAGGCCTACGAGGCACTCCTGGCCGCGTGTCAGGACACTGCAGAGCATCCGGAAGTGCAGCGGCGGGCACTGGAGTCGCTGGCATACGCCGACAAGGAGGCCGTCGCGGAGCTGATCCGGGAGGCCTATGCCGCGCCAGACGAAAAGGTGCGTATCAGCGCCATCTTTGCCATGGGCCGCAGCGCCGATACCCGCTGGGCTCGCCAGGTGTGCCAGGAACTCTCCAGCCCCAATCCCGAACTGCGGTACGAGGCCACGCGGGCCTGCGGCGAATTGCAGCTCTCCGAGGCCGTGGCCGAGCTGGAGGAACTGGCTGACGATGCCGATCCTGAGGTGCAGGAAGCAGCCCTGTGGGCCCTGGGACAGATCGGGGGGGAAAAGGCTCGCAAGATCCTGGAGCGTTTCTGTCGCACCAAGGATGAGGCCACGCGGACGGCAGCCGAGGCCGCCCTGGACGAGCTGGAGTTCATGCATGGGCACCTGTCAGATCTCTTCACCAGGCTGATCAAAGAATCCGACGGGTGAGCGAGTTACCGACCACTCTCACCAACACCGTTGGTCTGATCCTGGATATCGCTGGAGCGGTCTCCACACCCACCAGGCTTATCCCGCTCACACCGACGTCACCTATCACATGGCTGCAATGATGCACTTGCCCGTACTGCCGCTGATCACGAGTCTGGCCCTGGTGCTGGAGGTCCTGTTGGCCCCTTCCACCGGCGTTGGGCCCTGTCGAACCAGCACCGCCGCCGAGCGCATCACCGTGGTCGAAAGCACGGCCAGCCACAGTTTTGCCCAGCAGGTCACCTTCACGCTGCGGGCTACCTCTGACGTCGACATCACCCAGGTCTACCTGTTCTTTCACGCCACCGGAGACGAGCAGGCCGAGTCGGTGAACGTGGCCATTGAGCCAAGCCGCGACGTCAGCGTCAACCACGTGCACCAACTGCGCCATTCTCCCCTGCCGCCGTTCGCCACGGTCAACTTTTGGTGGCAGATCGAGGATGCTGCAGGCGACAGCCTCACGACAGAACAGCAACAGTTTCAGTACACGGACAATCGCTTTCGCTGGGAGCAAGTCAGCGCCAATGGCCTCACTGTCCATTGGATCGAGGGACAGGGCGACCCTGGCTTCGGCCAGGCAGCGCTGGACATCGCTCAGGCCAGCGTCGAGGAGATCAACACGGAACTGCGCGCCCCGGTACCGGACTCCATAGACGTCTACATCTATGACGCAGCGCACAACCTCGAGGCGGCGATGGTACTCACGGGACGAGAGTGGGTCAGCGGCCAGGCACACGCTGAACTGGGCGTCGTCGTCGTCGCGATTCCGTTCGTGGATGGCCATACGTCGCGCATGATGCGCTACATCCCACACGAGATCACCCACCTGCTGGTCTACCAAGCCGTCAAGCCGGCCAACTATAGGTACGTCCCCGAGTGGCTGGACGAGGGGTTGGCTATGGCCAACGAACGATTGCCGACGCCCGAGTACGCCGTAGCGCTCGAGGAGGCTCGCGCCCAGGGGCAGCTTCTCCCGATGGAGGATTTGTGTGTCCCGTTCTCGCCCAATTCACACACCGCGTTTCTGTCCTACGCCCAGAGCGGCAGCGTGGTGCAGTTTGTCCGCCAGCGGTATGGTGCCCAGGGGATACGCGCCCTGCTGGCAGCCTACGCCGACGGTGCCAGTTGTGAAGGGGGTGTGCAGGAAGCGCTAAACATCAGCTTCAGCGGGCTAGAGACCGCGTGGCAGGCCAGCCTGGAGCCGCAGGCCCCCTGGCGGGCAGTGGTGAAGCAGATCGGCATCTGGGTGGGGCTGTGGCTATTGAGCCTGCTCGTAGCCGTGCCGATGATCGGCGGGCTCCGCCGCCGCTAGCCTGTGAGGCACAGGGGGCCTCTCAGCCTGTCGAATGAGGGACATGATGCGCAACATTATCGTCTTTGACCTGGAGACCCAGTATACGGCCGACGAGGTGGGCGGCTGGCAGAACATCCGCGAGATGCGCCTGGCGGTTGGCGTGACCTACAACGCGGGCACGAACATCTATCGCGATTACACTGAGGAAGAGGCGGACTACCTCATCGCCACGCTGCGCACGGCGGACCTGGTGGTCGGCTACAACGTGCTTCGCTTCGACTACGAGGTCCTGCGGGCCTATACGGACGATCCGTTGTCGGATTTGCCGACGGCAGATATGCTGAAGGACCTGTACCAGACGCTGGGCTGGCGCCCCAAACTAGACAACGTGGCAGCCGCGACTCTGGGGGAGGGCAAGAGCGCCGATGGACTCCAGGCCGTGCGCTGGTTCCGCCAGGGACAACTGGACAAGGTCATGGCCTACTGCCGCCGCGACGTCGAGGTGACGTATCAGGTCTACCAGTTCGGCCGGCGCAACGGCTACGTCCAGGTTCGCGACCGCAGGTGGCGCGTGCACAAGGTGCCGGTGAGGTGGTGAGGGACAGATGCGTTTACCCGCGAGGGGTTTGACCGTATCGTCGCTGCAAAAGTTGCAGAATCAGCGCAGGGCAGGAAGAGATGATCGAAGGGTTCAGGCCCGCTTACCTGGATCTGCTCCGCTCAGGTGAGTTAAAGCGGCGCGTGCAGACCGCCTACGAGCAGTTGCACGCCTGCGACTTTTGTGGGCGGGAGTGCCGGGTGGACCGGTACGAGCAGCCGGGGGCCTGCCACACCGGGACGCGGGCATTCGTGTCCAGTTTCGGCCCGCACATGGGGGAGGAGGACCCGCTGCGGGGGTACCGTGGCTCCGGCACGATCTTCTTCGCCTGGTGCAACCTGAACTGCCAGTACTGCCAGAACTATGATATCAGCCAGTTGGGCCACGGGGAGGAGACGGAACCGGAGGGCATCGCCGCGATGATGCTGGCCCTCCAGGAGCAGGGATGCCACAACGTCAACCTGGTCTCCCCCACCCACGTGGTGGCCCCGATCCTGGCCGCCGTCCTCATCGCCGCCGAGGCGGGCCTGCGCCTTCCGCTGGTGTGGAACACCGGCGGGTACGACTCCTTGCCAGCGCTGGAGTTGCTCGCCGGCGTGGTGGACATCTACATGCCGGACATAAAATACGCGGACGAAGGGGTAGCCCACCAGTATTCAAAGGTCAAGAATTACCCGGCAGTCAATCAGGCCGCCGTGAAAGAGATGCACCGGCAGGTGGGCGACCTGGTGGTGGATGAGAACGGCGTCGCGCTGCTAGGGCTGCTCGTGCGCCACCTCGTGTTGCCCGGGGGACTGGCCGGGACGGCCAAGACCGCGCGTTTCCTGGCGGACGAGATCTCCCGCGACACCTACATCAACGTGATGGACCAGTACCGCCCGTGCTACAAGGCCGCTGAACTGCCACCGCTCGACCGTCGCACCACGCGGGCGGAATATGATCAGGCCCTGCAGCAGGCCCGCGAGGCCGGCCTGCATCGCTTCGACAAGCGAGAACCCCGTTTTCTCCGCGTGCTCTGGGGAGTTTGAGAAAAGATGAAAGGCACGGAAAAGGAGCCCAAAACAGAGGCCCGCCTGCACGCCGTCGTTCATGGACGCGTGCAGGGAGTCAACTTCCGCTACTACACCATCCGCACGGCACAGCGTCTCGACCTGACCGGATGGATCGCCAACCGGTGGGACGGCGCGGTCGAGACCGTCGCCGAGGGCCGGCGCGAAGCACTCGACGAGTTTCTCCAGTTCCTGCACCGAGGTTCCCCCTCCGCGATGGTGCAGCACGTGGACGTGACGTGGGGAACCCCCACCGGTCAATTCAGGCATTTCGGAGTACGGTACATATGAAAGATAACCCCGAACGGCTGGCCTGGGTGGTTCTACTGGCGTCCTTCTTTACCTGCATTGGCCTGACGGTCGCCGTGCCACTGGGCATACGGTACACCATTCTCCACGCCAGCGTGCCGCAGGACGTGGTGCTTGAGGTACAACGGGGGCCCTTACGCGCCACGTTGGCCGGCCGGGGTGAACCGGTCGCGATCGACGAAGAGCGGGACGACATCCCCGAGCACACAATCGTGGCCACAGATGCCACGGCCGGCCGGCTCGTGATGTACACGCCTCAAGTAGACGGCCCCGTCATCGCCACCGTCCAACTCTACGACGACACAGAGGCCGTGCTTTCCTCGGCACGCTCGCCGCGCTTCTCCGCCAGCCGCCTGCCTCACCAAGTCACTCTGGAGGTACGGGCTGGCCGGGTGCGTGTCAGCGCCTCCAACGACGACGTCCGGCCGACACTCGTACAAGTACAGACACCTCACGGAGCTGCCACGCTCCAGGAAGGAAGTTACGAGGTCAAGGTCAACGGGACAGCGACGGAGGTCACGGTGCGCGATGGAGAGGCGACGGTCACCAACAACGCCGGGCGCGTCGTTCCACTTGGTCCGGCCGAGCGCGCCACCATCGCCGGCGAGCAGATCGCCGGCCCGCTGCCCGCAGCCCGCGACCTCATCGTCAACAGCGACTTTCAAGCCTCTCTGGAGAACGGATGGACGAGTTATAGCGAGCAGACGGACCCCGAGCAACCTCCGGGGAGCGTCCGCATCGTCACCGACGCAGGACGAACGGTGGCCGCTTTTTTCCGTGACGGCAGTAACCACGCCGAGGTGGGTATTCGACAGGAGATCAACTACGACGTGCGCGATTTCACGTGGCTCGAATTCCACCTGGCCGTGCGCATCATCGATCAGAACATCGCCGGTTTTGGAGGTTGCGGCTACCTCGGCTCCGAGTGCCCGATCATCGTGCGCGTAGACTATAAAGACATCCACGGCACTGACCGGGAGTGGCTGCACGGCTTTTACACCGGTGCGCCTGCCCCCGACTGGCTTATGAACTGGTGGGCTGAAGAGGTGCAGCCAGGGAACTGGTACACCTACGATTCAGGCAACCTGATGGAGGAGCTGGCCGACACACCACCTGCCGTCATCAAATCGCTCACGATCTATGCCTCCGGCCACAGCTTTAACGCCATGGTGACGGAGGTGGATTTGTTAACTCAGGAGTGAGTCTACAGGCAAGCGATATACGTCAACGAAAAGGCCCCCACCCGGGTGGGGGCCTTTTCCTGTCTCGTGACGGTCACAACCGCTTCAGTTTCTGCACCAACTCGGCGGGTGTCGCGGCCGTGATCGGGACGTACTCCACGCCGGAGTAGTGCTCCTCAAAGAAAGCTCGCAAATCACCGGGCCATCTCTCCGGATTGACCGCGATCACCCGCCGCACATCCAGGTCACCGATACCCGCGTCGTCGGCGCTGCTCCCGATGGTATACCGATGCGGGTCCCACGCCCCGTCCACCACGGCCAGGGCCCAGGCCGCGTCGGCGTCAGGTGGAAGCAGGACGTACGTCCGCGCGTACTGCACACGGGGTCGCCCGCGTGGCAGTGCCAGGGCCGGTGCACTCTCAAACACGCCGGTCGCCTCGACATCGCCAGCGGCAGAGAACACGACTTCGTGGGGCCCGACCTCTCCCAGCGGCAAGGTGGTAACCATCCACGTGTGCCAGTCCTCATCACGCCCGACGACGACCATGCCGGACGCCAGCTCCGCTCCCGAGGGCTGGCGGACCACGAGGCGCACGTCGGTCAGCGCGGCCAGCGAACGGGCCTCAACCGTCACCGCTTCGCCGACCGTCGTGCTGGCCGGGTGGTGGCTCAGCCGCACCTCGGGCTGCTCCCCGTCCAGGGCGACCAGTTCCGCATCGTCCCAGTAGGCATCGTTGTGCTTGAAGGGCCACAAGGTCCTGCTGCGAAGAAACACTGTCACAGTGTCCGCTTGAGCCGTCGCTTCCACGGAGGGAACCTGGGCATACTCGTTGTAGATGTGCGCTCCCTGGCCCCATACCACCGTGTCGGCAAGTGGATTGGTGCCACCGGTGGGATCGATCCCCACGTAGAACGTAAAGTTGCGCCAATCGCTGTTGGTCGTCTCCCCCTCCAGGACGAATCCAGCCTCGCGCCCAGGCCCCTCGCTCCAGCGCCCGTCATCGGGATTCGGGCCATCTTTATGATTGCTCCAGGCGTGCGCCCAGGCCGCCAGGCGCAACCGGGTGCCCGGCGTGACCTGCACCTGCTGCAGGAACCCCGCGTCGTGCTTGCGGAAAAACGTGAACAGAAGCATTCCCTTCTGACCACCGTGCACCCGCCTGGGATCGTGCGTCGCCCACGCGTCTCGCACTTCGGGTTGGTCCCACGTGCCCGGGTCGTGACGGAACCACGTCACCCACGCAGGTGGGGTAAAGATGTTTCCCACGTCCTTCTCGTGCGGCCCACCATCCTTGGGGAAAATCAGACAGCGATGGCTCTTCTCATCCCCCCAATCCGCTTCGAATCCCCCGTTCTTCAGCCAGTTCCGAGGCATGTGTGGCCTCCTTTCCCCGGTACCAGGGCTACGAAAAACCCAGCCCGCGCTCGCGCAGGCTCACAAAACGCTGTTGTCCAATGACCAGGTGATCGAGAACATCGATGTCGAGCAGGTTGCCTGCCGCAACCAACTGGCGGGTCACCTCCACGTCCTCGGGCGAAGGAGTGGGATCGCCAGAGGGGTGATTGTGGACGACGATGATCGCCGCACAGTTCCGTTTGACAGCATCCCGGAACACCTCACCCACCCGGATGTGGGAGGCATTGAGGCTGCCCACGTACACGGTTTCGGATCCCAGCAGCCGGTTGCGCGTATCCAGGTACAGCACGCGGAAATGCTCCTGCGCCAGATGAGCCATCTCGGCCATCATGAGCTGCGCCACGTCGGCCGGAGAACGTATGACAAAGCGGTCTTCTGGGGAAATACTGAGCATGCGACGGCCCAATTCCAGCGCCGCCTTGAGCTGTGACGTCTTGGCCTCCCCCAGCCCCTTCTCAGCCATCAATTCGTCGAAACTGGCCCGGGCCAGGCCCGCCAACCCATTGTAGCTGGAAAGGAGACGCGTGGCTAGGTCCAGGACGCTGATGCCACCCACGCCTGTGCGCAGGATGATGGCCAGCAGTTCCGCCGTCGAGAGCGCCCCCTCGCCGAAGTGGGCCAGCCGCTCGCGTGGGCGCTCGCCCACGGGCAAATCCCTGATCATTGGCCGGTACTCGGCCCGTTTTTCGTCATCCATAGGCTACTACTATACTGCAAGGTGTATGAATTTGTCAAATCGGCCGGTCTCCAAACACTTGCTCACAACCCAGCCGGTGGTATAATATGCCCCATTCAACCTGAACGGAAACTCAAAGGAGCACGCGATCAATGGAGGACATCCTGGAGAGCATCCCCTTCTACCTGACCATTTTATCCACCATCTGTGGGGGACTGACCGTTGCACTTTTTGGTGGCATGGCAATCTGGACCTTTCGCGACATTCGGGCGCGTTCCCGAGACGTTCTGGCCCAGATCCTGGCCACGCTGTTGGTGATCGCGCTGCCCATCATTGGGCTGGTGGTGTACCTGATGCTACGCCCTCGAGAGACGCTGGCGGACGCATACGAGCGCTCCCTGGAGCAGGAAGCCCTGCTCCAGGCGATAGAAGAGCCAGAGGTCTGCCCCGGCTGCGGGCAGCGGGTCAAGAGCGACTACCTGTACTGCCCGGCCTGCCACACCCGGCTCAAGCGGGCCTGCCCGGAATGTGGTCGCCCGCTTCATCTGCGTTGGTCCCTGTGCCCCTACTGCAGTGCCAGCGTCGCACCACAGGCGCTTGAGCCCGTGCCCACTTCGCAGCCAGAAACCCTCCCAGCAGACGTGCCACCCGAACGTCAAACGTAGCCTTCCTGCACATCCACGTATCACGCATCACGCATTACGTCACGTCTCCTCGCCCTCGCCCACCACGTGCACTTTGAGCAGGTTGGTCTTCCTTCCGCTGCCGAAAGGAATGCCCGCCGTCAACACCACCCGGTCGCCCCGGGCCACCAGGCGCTGCCTGCGTGCCTCTCGCACCATCATCTCGACCATGGCGTCGGTCGTCGTGAACTCTCCCACCTGCACGGGCACCACGCCCCACACGAGCGCCAACCGGAACAGCGTCGCCCGGCTGGGGGTCACAGCCAGAATGGGCACGGGCGGACGGTGACGGGCCACCATGCGCGCCGTCGTGCCCGACATCGTCGCGGTGATGATCGCGCCGGCTTTCACCTCGCGGGCGATCTCGACCGCAGCGGTACTGATGGCCTCCGTGATCGTTTCGTGGCTGTGAGGCTCGCTGTGCACCAAACGGCCGTGGGGTAAGTGAGCCTCCGCATTCGCGCAAATCACGGCCATCGTCTCCGCTGCCACCACCGGATACCGTCCCACCGCCGTCTCACCGGAAAGCATCACCGCGTCCGTGCCATCCAGGATGGCGTTGGCGACGTCTGATGCCTCCGCCCGCGTCGGGCGCGGGTTCTCAACCATCGTCTGGAGCATCTGCGTGGCGGTGATGACCGGCTTACCGGCCTGGTTGCAGGCGCAGATGATGTGCTTCTGGTGGAACGGCACCTCCTCGGCGGGCGTCTCCACGCCCAGGTCCCCCCGGGCCACCATGATGCCATCGGCCTCGGCCAGGATCTCGCCAAAGACCGAGAGCGCCTCGGGCTTTTCGATCTTGGCGATGATCGAGACGTCCACACGCTTGTGCTTCAATAACTGTCGCAGTTCGCGCACGTCGCCCGCCCGGCGGACGAAGGAGAGCGCGAAAAAGTCGACCCCCTGCTCCAGCGCGAACGCGGCGTCATCCCGGTCCTTGGGGGTCAGCGCCGGAAAGCGGAGCGCCGCCCCCGGTACGTTGATCCCCTTACGAGAGGTAAGCTGCCCCCCCGTGACGACCCGGCACTTGAGGCCGTCCTCACCGGCCTGCACGACGACCAGCGCCAACTGTCCGTCATCCAGTAGCACCGTCTGACCGACCCGCAGGTCGCGCAGCAGCTCCGGGTGAGGCACGGGGATCTCGGCCGCCACGCCGGGCCGGGGACGTGACGTCAGCGTCACCACGTCCCCCTCACGCAGCTCAGTCGTCCCACCCTCGATCTCACCCACGCGCAACTTGGGTCCCTGCAAGTCGGCCATAACGGCCACCAACCGGCCCTCTTCCTCCGCGACCCGCCGCAGTGTGGCTATGGACCGGGCCTGGGTGGCGTGGTCGCCGTGGGAGAAATTGATGCGCGCCACGTCCATCCCCGCCTGGACGAGGCCACGCATCACCTCGGGCGAGATCGAGGCCGGCCCGATCGTACAGACAATCTTGGTACGCGGCATCTCACTCCTCCGCGAGCGTCCGTCCGCAGTTGCCCGGGCACTCGTGCACCCTCCATACAGCACAACTACTCACAGTTCCCCGCCCGATCGGCCCAGCGGGGTGTGAGTAGTTGCAGTGTCGATCGGCCCGCAGCCACTATGGCTGCCGGGCGTCATAGGTTGCTGAAAGCCGCCAGGCCTGCGTAGACGGCCTGTTCCCCCAGCTCCTGCTCGATGCGCAGCAACTGGTTGTACTTGGCGACGCGGTCGGAGCGACAGGGCGCGCCGGTCTTGATCTGGCCGGTGTTCAGCGCCACCGCCAGGTCCGCGATGGTCGCGTCCTCCGTCTCCCCCGAACGGTGAGACACGACGACCGTCCAGCCAGCCCGCTGCGCCAGTTGCACAGCAGCGATGGCCTCCGTGAGCGTGCCAATCTGGTTCACCTTGCACAGGAGCGCGTTGCAGGCCCGCAGGCCAATCGCCTTCTGCACCCGCGCCACGTTGGTCACCAGCAGGTCGTCCCCCACGATCTGGACCTGGTCGCCCAATCGCTCCGTCATCAGCACCCAACTGTCCCAGTCGTCCTCGGCCAGCCCGTCCTCGATGCTGATGATGGGGTATTTCTTCACCCAATCGGCGTAAAAGTCAACCATCTCCGCGCCGGTGAGGGTACGGCCCTCTTTCTTGAGGACGTACTTTCCATCCTCGAAGAACTCGCTGGCCGCGGGGTCGAGCGCGATGCGGACATGCTCACCGGGCTTGTAGCCCGCGCTCTCGACCGCCTCCAGGATGACCTCGACGGCCTCCACGTTCGCCTTGAGGCTGGGCGCGAAGCCCCCCTCGTCGCCGACGCTGGTCGAGTATCCCTTGGCCTTGAGGACGGCCTTGAGCGCGTGGTACACCTCGCTCCCCCAGCGCAACGCCTCGGCGAAGGTGGGTGCACCGACCGGCATGACCATAAACTCTTGCAGATCAGGGCCGTCGACCGCGTGCTTGCCGCCGTTGAGGATGTTCATCATCGGCACGGGCAACACGTGGGCGTGCACGCCGCCGATGTAGCGATACAGCGGCATCTGGAGCGCGTTCGCCGCCGCGCGCGCCACGGCCAACGAGACACCCAGCATGCCATTGGCCCCCAGTTTCTCCTTGTTGGGCGTGCCATCCAATTCCAGCAACCGTGCGTCAATCCCGGCCTGGTCGGTGGCGTCCCAGCCGAACAATTCGTCGGCGATGACGTCATTGACGTTGGCGACCGCCTGCAGCACACCCTTGCCACCGTAGCGGCGCTTGTCGCCGTCGCGCAATTCCAGCGCCTCGTGGACGCCCGTGGATGCGCCGGATGGCACAGCGGCCCGGCCCCACGCCCCTCCCAGGAGGACTACCTCCACCTCGACCGTGGGATTGCCCCGTGAATCCAGGATCTCGCGGGCGAGGATGCCATCAATATCTGTCTCAATCATCATACCTCCTAACACAGCAACAGTTCACAGTCTGCCGCCAGCGGCCGGCAGCTTGCGGCGGCCACCTGGCAGCGATTCAACTACGCCAGCCCCAGCGCCTGGTCCAGCCGCTCAAAGTCAAAGTGCTCGGCCAGCAGTGCCTCGAACCGCTCCAGCTTGGCCGGCTGCCCCAGGCGCGTCTTGCCAAAGACCCGCTCGATGGCTTCCACCGTCTCCATCGTGTTCCCCCGCACCAGCAGCACCGGGACGCCGCACTCCTCGGCCCGGCGCAATACCTCTGGCACAGGCCGCAGGTGGCCGGTCAACACCAGGCAGTGGGTCGCCGTCTCCAGCGCGACCAGTTGGATGTCGGCCCGGTCGCCGCCGGTGATGACCGCCTTGGTCCCCGGTATGCGCCGTATACGGGGCAGCGCCTGCTCCACGCTCATCGCCCCGACCACCAGATGCTCGATCAACACGTCCTCCTTCTCCGGCAGCGCCAGGAACTCGCCGTTCAGCGTCTCCGCCAGCTCTCCCACGCTGATGGCCTGCAATTCCTTGCGCAGAGGCAACACGCCCAGCAACGGGATACCCCGCCGCTCCAGGTAGGGACGGGCGACGTAGAGCACGAACTCCATCTCCTCGTCGGGCACCTTGGTGATCAGCACGCCGAGCAGCCGCTCGCCCATGCGCAACTGGGCCACCAGGCAGTCGTCGAGCAGCGACATGCGGTTGATGTAGGGGGCCAGTGCCAGCGCGGGCATGTCGAGCGCATCCGCCACGACCGGCGTGCCCAGCCCCACGCTGAACCCCTCGCGCAGTGACGCGCCGCCCTCGAGCAGCACGACGTCCTTGCCCGCGCTGATGCGCTCAAAATCCGCCGTGATCTGTGCCAATAGGTCGGGGGGCGCCTCGCCCACGAGTTCCTGCAGCAACAGCTCCCGGTCGAGCACGACGCTGACCAGGTCACAGGGGTCTTCGGACAGGCCGAGCGTGCGCCGTACAAAGTCCGCATCCTCGTCCGTCACCTGGCCGGCGACGTGCCAGGGATGTGTGCTCAAAGGCTTGAGGTACCCGACCTTGAGGCCAGCAGCCTGATAGCGCCGCCCCAGCCCCAGACAGAGCGCTGTCTTTCCGCTAAACGTATGTAGGGAAGTGATGTACAATGCCTTCATAGTCATTGCCTCTCCATTAGATGCTTGGTTCTTTCCATCTCGTCACGACGCCAACACCAGCCGCATGTCAATCGCCATCGCCCCGCGTCCCTCCTCAAAGACCATCAGCGGGTTGACGTCCAGCTCGACGATCTCGGGGAAATCGGTGACCAACTGGCTGATCCGCAGCAGCGCGTCCACCATCGCCTCGTGATCGGCCGGCGGCTCGCCCCGGACCCCCTCCAGCAGGCGGTAGGAGCGGATCTCCCGGATCATCTCATCGGCCTCCTGGCGGCCGAAGGGGGCCACGCGGAAAGCGACGTCCTTCAGCGCTTCGACGTAGATGCCGCCCAGGCCGAAGGCGACCAGCGGTCCAAACTGGGGGTCCCGGCTCATCCCCAACAACACCTCTCGACCTCCGGGCACCATCTGCTGCACCTGGCAGCCCCAGATGCGCGCGTCCGGCATGTAGCGCCCGGCCCGATACATGATCAGGTCGAACGCATCCCGCACGTCCTCGGCCGAGCGCAGGTTCACCTTCACTCCCCCTACGTCGGTCTTGTGCAGGATATCGGGCGACGCCACCTTGATCACGACGGGATAGCCTATCTCCTCCGCGATCTCGACCGCCTCCTCCGGCGTCTTTGCCAGGCGCGACTGGGGGACGGTGAACCCGTAGGCATCCAGCACCGTCCAGGCCTCGAGGTCACCGATGGAGACACGTCCCTCCGCCCGCACGCGGTCGAACAGCTCCCGCACGGGCGGCTGGCAGACCTCACACGGCTCCACCTCAAAGACCGGCCGTTGCCGCTCGCGCCGGTAGGCGCTCATCGCCGCCAGCGCCGCGGCCGCGCGCTCGGGGAAGGGATAGTTGGGCACACCGTACTGCCACAGGACGTCGACGCCGGCCTTGATGCGCGCCTCCCCCATGAAACAACCCAGGACCGGCTTGTCGGCCTCCTGGGCCATGCGGCCCACCGCGTGGGCCGTCTGCTCGATCTCGGTCATCGCCTGCGGCGTGACGATGACGATCAGCCCATCGACGTTCGGATCGTCCAGCACCAGGCGGAGCGCGCGCTCGTACCGGTCGCCGAGCGCGTCCCCCAGGACGTCGACCGGGTTGGCCACGCTGGCCGCGCCCGGCAGGTAGTCGGTCAACGCCTCCGTCGTATCCGGGCTGAGGCGCGCGATCTGCATCCCGGCGTGCTCCAGCGCGTCGGTGGCCAGGATGCCCGGGCCGCCGGCGTTGGTGACGATGCCGATGCGATCGCCCTTGAGCAGCGGCTGGTAGGCGAAGGCGCGCGCATAGTCGAAGAGCGCCTCCATCGAGGCGGCGCGGATGACGCCGGCCTGGTGAAAGGCCGCCTTGTACGCCGCCTCGGAGCCGGCCAGGCTGCCCGTGTGCGACGACACCGCCCGCGAGCCCGAGGCGGTCACGCCGGACTTGATCGCCACCACCGGCTTGTCGCGCGTGACCTTTCGCGCGACGTCGATGAACTTTTGCCCATCGGGCAACCCCTCGACGTAGATGAGGACCACGCGCGAGTCCGGGTCATCCCCCCACGCCTCCAGCAAATCGATCTCGCTCACGTCCGCCTTGTTGCCCAGGCTGGCGAACTTGGAAAAGCCGATGCGACCGGCCATCGCTATATCGAGCACGGCCGTGCCGAGTGCCCCGGACTGGGACATGAAGGCGATCGGCCCCCCCGGCGGCATGCCGGCGGCGAACGTCGCGTTGAGCGGTGTGGCGGTGTCGATCACGCCCAGGCAATTGGGGCCAATGAGGCGTAGATTATATCTGCGAGCCGTCTCGATCAGCTCCATCTCCCGCTCCAGCCCCTCGCGCCCGGCCTCGCGGAAGCCAGCGGTGATGACGACGACGGCCGGGATGCCCTTCTGTCCGCACTGCTCGAGCGCAGCCGGGACGAAGGGGTAGGGAATGACGATCACCGCCAGATCGACGGGATCGGGAATGTCCAACACAGAGGGATAGGCTTTCAGGCCCAGGATCTCGTCGGCCTTGGGGTTGATCGGGTAGAGATGGCCCGGGTACCCGCCTTCCTTGATATTGGCCAACACCGCGTACCCGAGCTTGGCCGGATCACGGGAGGCACCGACGACAGCAACCGATTGGGGATTGAAAAAAGTGTCTAGCATAGAAGACTCACAACTTCAAAGATACCCGCACTCTGTCCGGGCTGGTGCGAATAGTACACGAAAAGGAGGGATTTGGCAAGCCTCACCCGGATTCCGCGACGACGGCGACGACGGCGACGACGGCGTCGCCGGAACGTGAGCCTAGCCGACCCAGCCCCACATCATGAACTGCCCAGCCAGAAAACTCCATAGAAGGAAAGAAGGATAAAAAACCAGGCGATTCACCCAAGCCCGGCCCCCTAGTTGGGCCAAGACGATGAAGGCAGGAAAGAGGACTACGGAGAAGCGCGCTTGACCTGAAAGTGGTTGCCCAATTCGAACTTGAAGGAGATTAAAGATCATCATGCTCCAGAAGTAGACGCCATACACTGCGGGCAAGCGCCTGACCACCAAGACACCTATGAGCAACATGATGAGAACTATGCCCAGGTCGAGGTGTTCAATTGGAAGTGCGGTGCCGTCACGGATGCGATCCACGGTCTTTAGAATGCCCACCCAAGGCACGGTGGGTACTCGGTGCCAGTAACGGAATTGAAGATAGGTGATTCCACTAAAGCCAGACGTAAGACGCCAAGCGGTAAGGACACCATAGCCTAGAACTGGGGTCAGAGCGGAAACAATCGGAAGACCTACCTGACGTAAACTCCATTTCCGTCGGCGCAACATCTCCGTCGCAATGACCAGCGTCAACAGTACCCCCTGCAATCGAGTGAGAGCGGCAGCCAAACCAGCCAGGCTTGCATAGGCCCATCTGCCACGTCTTGTCTCTCGGAATGTCGCCAAGGCCAGCAAGAGGAAAAGAGATTCAGTGTACGGCGCAAGCAGGAAAAACGCCGTGGGAAAAAAGAAGAGGTAAGCCGCAGAACGCTTCGTAAGGTCTTGGTAACCTTCCTCTGCGACTATTTTCATAAAGAGGCTGATGAGCAGGAACGATGCTACACTTGAGACGACCAATGCCCCCAATAGATAGTCACCCCCGAAGAGAATTCCCGCCGCTCGAACTAGCAAAGGATAGAGCGGTGGAAACACTGGGAGGTCAGGAGCGGAATAGCCATGTGATGCGATCCGCAAATAATGGATGGCGTCAAAACGTTGCCAAACGCCAAAAAGCACAGCCGGAATTCCTTCTACCACGGGCGTAACCCCATAGTAAGGTCTCGATTCAACATCAGGGGTAGTGGGAACTCGACCTAGATTCCAGAGCAAGAAAGCTTGAGCGACAAGCGCCATTCTCGCACCAACGAGCAAAATAGCAGGCCAATAGAACTGGGGATGTGTAAGAGCGCTTCGAAATCTTCTGACCAAGCCAGGGACCATCGATTGTCCTCCTCCCAAGTCAATAGTTTGACGGTCGGGTAACCAGGGGCCATTTCGGTGCGATGGCACACCCAAGTCTACAACAAGACAGGCGAAACATCAACTCCGACCACCCCACTCTACCATCCACTCACCCGCAGCGACAGCGCAGCCGCTGTGCGCCGACGGAAACGCAGCATCGCGTGGACTAGAGTATTGAGTTTAGGACCATTCTAGGGAGAAATTAACCTCGCCCCCTCGACAGGTGTACCTTTTTATGCTACAATGAAGGGGCCACCTCGTCCAGGCTAAGTGCCTGCGCCTTGTTTCCCTTCGACAACGCCGGGGTCGGACAACCGGTTCTCGCTTGTCCCCCTGCCTTCTTTGAGGGAGGAAAGGCTCGCCATGGATCCGCACAGGCAGGGAGGTGATGCCCATCGGTTAGAGGTCTATCCGATTGTAGAGCTCAACAGGTCATCGCGACGATTGCCATCGGCCTCCCGATGGCCTGACTCAGACACGTGCTGAGTCATTAAACTGAGAAGAGGAGCACATCCAAATGAAAAGCACGAGGAAATCTCTGATTGTAGTGACCGTCGTCTTGGCCGTAGCGCTGGGGGCGGTTGGTATCGCCTATGCGATCACCTATGGGGAGCCGGATGGGGACGGGCATCCTTACGTCGGCCTTGCGTTGTTCTACGATGAAGCCGGCGAGTATATGTGGCGCTGCAGCGGGACCCTGCTCTCGCCGACCGTGTTTATGACCGCCGGGCACTGCGCGGTCGATTCTGCTTCAGCGAAGGTCTTCTTCGATGCAGATCTGACAGAGCTTGAATATCCCTATCCAGACTGCGGCCCATATCGATGCTGGGAGGGAACCACGCTTACCCATCCCAACTACGACGACGCCTGGCCCGAGTTCCCGAAAACCTATGACGTGGGCGTGGTCATTCTTGACAAGCGGGTCCCAAGGAAGGTCGTCAACAACACATATGGCGTGCTTCCGGAACTCGGCGTTCTCGACGATCTGGACACCCAACGTGGGCACCAAGACCTCGTATTCCGCACGGTCGGCTACGGCCTGCAAAGTGTCAAACCGGAGGAGCAAGCCGACCGAGTCCGTTACACATCCACCTCACTGCTCGTGAACCTCGAAAGTGCGCTGACGGACGGAAACAACCTCCACACGTCGAACAATCCCGGCGAAGGGCACGATACATCAGGCGGTTCCTGCTTCGGCGACTCGGGCGGGCCCGTATTTTACCCCGAGGATAGCAACGTGGTGGTCGGCATCGTCTCCTTCGGTATGAACTGGAACTGCAAAGGTGGGGACTGGGCTTTCCGAACCGATATCGAGACTACTCAGGGCTTTGTCAACGGGTTCCTCGACTAGTCACTGGGATCAGAGCCTAGAAGGGGAGCCGCCTTCTCTGGCGGCTCCCCTTCATCTATTGCGGACGTGCCCTTCAACTACCGAGCTTGACGGAAGACTGTTTGCCAATCCATCGGGAGAATAGGCCCAAGCACCCCGAAGAAACTGACCCCCCGAAATAGCCCGACCACCGCCTGACCACCACACAATTGTCAAAGTTTCCCCACACGAATTGTCAAACTCTCCCTACAGACAGGCAGCACAATCTATGTTAAGATGATGTGCAGCGGCGCATCGCTGCAAACCTGTGCTGGATGAAGGTCATAGCACAAATCTCGCGCTCTCTGATCGAGAGCAAGAGGGTCCTTGTTGCTACAAATGGGCGGGGAAGGAGGGAACGCCTATCGAACGGTCCAGTTCTCGGGAACTCGGTCTGCTCCGGGGTGCGCGTCACTGGTGCCTGCACCGCAGGATACCAGCCCTGGCAGACGCTCCGGCCCGGCTTCGCGTTTAAACGAAAGGAGGTGGTTGCCTGTACAGCCTCAGTGCCTTCGTCGCTGCTCGCCTCACGCCCGGCGAGAACTGGGTTTCGAATGGCAATCGAGCCCTATGGAGGAGAGCGTATCCCCCAATCAGATAAGGAGATGAGTCGATGAAGAGAATTATGTTCGCACTGGTAATCTTGGCCCTACTGGCAGTGCCCTCAACAGTGGGCGCCAAGGAGCCCTGCAAGAAGAACGGTACCTGCACTACCATCCAGGATGGCACACTCTACGCCTCTACTGGCGAATTGATCACCACAGGCTACGACAAGTTCGGGTACAACTACCAGGCACATATGTTCAACGGCCGATACTGTGACTACGATCGGGTAATCGGCGGTGCCAATTGCGATGTCAACCTGGTCATGAAGTGGAACGACGCCTGGATCTCCAACATGGACTGTGATAACGACGGCAAGCTCGATCGGCACTACGGGTTGCCCAGCTACATCGGTTCCGGTGCCTGGTGCACCAACCACCAATCAGGCACGTACACCGGCGATGATGGTAAAGAGCACAAGTGGACCTGGTTCGTCAAGATCGTCGCCAAGCCGACAGCCGAATATGACTGTGCTGCCCATGGTGGCATAGAACTCTGGGGCTCCTTCTGTGAAATCCAGAGCGTCTTCAACGATCCCTACGCAGGCTACCATGGCCTGGAACTCAAGGCGATACGGCCTGGGCTGGGGAACTGGTAGTTTGCCAGCTAACCAGACTTTCCGGCGCTGCCTAGATTGGCAGCGCCGAATTTTCTTTTGCTGCACGCTGCCTTATGCCGGTACCAACCCGCGAGGGTGTGACGCTTATGCTGCCGTCCCGGCCGGGAGTTCGGCCATTGCCAGGCCGGGAACCGCCTGTCCAGAGATGGATAGGGACAATCTGCAAGTAGGACATAGGCCGTCGGTGTGCGCCGCTTCAGCCACCCCGAGGCGGCGTAGACTCTGACCGACGCGGTCCAATCATCAGCTCGACCGCCTGCCGGACGGCATGCAGACTTGACGGCCCGCAGAACGAGTGTACCATGTACCATGCTCCAGTCACGGTAAGAGACACACACCTCTGAGCCCCACACGATGGGAGAAAGGAGTCGCAATGAGCAAGCAGACCGTGCCCCTGTCCGGCTTCACCCGGCTGATCCACCCCATGCCAGCGTTCCTGGTCACGTGTGCTGGAGCGGACGGCCGGCCTAACGCGATCGCCATCGCCTGGCTGACGCCCGTCAGTATTAACCCGCCCCTGCTGGCCTTTGCCATCCGGCCGCAGCGGTACTCCTACGAACTGCTGCAGGAGAATCCGGCCTTCGTCGTCAACGCGCTGGCCTACGAGCGGGCCGTCGAGGTGCTCTTCTGCGGGCGCTGCTCAGGGCGAGACGTGGACAAGTTGGCCACAGCAGGACTCACGCCGGTGGATGCCCAGACGGTGAACGTCCCGGCGATCGGTGAGGCGCTGGCGCACGTGGAGTGCGAGGTGGAAGCAGAGTACCCGGCCGGCGATCACGTCATCGTCGTGGGGCGGGTGGTGGCGGCCTCGGCCGAGGAAGGCGTGCTGGTGGAAGGCCGGCGCGACCTCGTCACCGCCCCACCCCTCCTCCATCTCGGCGGCAATTGCTTCACCACCAGCAGCGGCGAGGTATCCGAGCCAGACGTGGGACTGGACTGACCCAGCGCATTGGTCATTGGTCATTGGTCATTGGTCATTGGTCATTGGTTGCCCAGTGGCCCTTGTCAATATGACAGGTGCGTGATATAATAGCAGCACCGTGGGGATGACAGGCTTCGACGGGGAAGGCTGATCACGGATGGCAAGCCGGGGCGCTCTGACCCCGTTAACAACGGAGCACACACTCCAAAGTGCCGATAACACTTGGATTCCTGTTCCGCAGGCCGCGTTCGCGGCTGCCCCAATGGTAGCCTAGTCCGGCCTAAGGACAAACTGACCGCATGACGGTCACGTCCGCCCCGGTCTCTCGCCGGCGGGCCGGGGGCCGGACGTCAAAGAGTCGGCGTGCGGCACTCTGACGCCGATATGAGTGCCCAAGCGGGAGTCTCGGCTCCCATCGGCTGGTTCCGGGTGTAGCGCGGTCGGCGGCGACTCCCCGGACGAGAAGACAAAGGCCGACTAAGCTTGTAGAGGTCCCTGGTTGAATTTCTCGGACGCGGGTTCGATTCCCGCCATCTCCACCATCACTCACGAGGCTGGCGTCTGGCGATGCCAGCCTCGCTGTGCGTCAGGCCAACAGTTGATCAAATCGCCCAATTGGCGTACAATCACAGCAGGTGGCAGGATGGTAGCAGGGTGTGAGGGGGCAAAAGATGGCAACTGGCCAGGTGGCTTTGGAGGAACGAATTGGCGAACTGGCGCAGGTGAAGGACGGCGTGCGCATCATCCGCCTCCAGCAGGTGCACGGGCTGGCCACCGCGTTCGACCGCTCGATCCGGGAGGTGGAGCTGGCAGCACTGGCAGTGGGCGTCGTCCCCTGGCGCTACGTGCGCAACCTGGGCACGGTCGGACTGGAGGGGCAGGCCACGCTCCTGCGGGCCACGCTGGCGGTCGTGGGACTGGGGGGGCTGGGAGGGTACGTCACGGAGGCGCTGGCGCGCATGGGGGTGGGACGGCTGATCCTGATCGATGGCGACGTCTTCGAGGAGCACAACCTCAACCGCCAGCTCCTGAGTGCCGAGGCCAGGCTGGGCACGCACAAGGTCGAGGCAGCGCGGCGGCGCGTCGCCGAGGTCAACGGCGCGGTCGAGGTGGTCGGCCACGCGGTGAGACTCACCCAGGAGAACCTGGCCGGGCTCCTGGCGGGGGCGGACCTGGTCGTGGACGGGCTCGACCGGTTACCCACGCGCCTGATTCTGCAGGAGGGCGCACAGGCACTCGGCATCCCGATGGTGCACGGCAGCATCGCGGGCTACCTGGGGCAGGTGATGACGATCTTTCCCGGCGACGCGGGCCTGCGTAGCCTGTATGGGGAGCCGGGCCAACTCCCGGAGCAGGGGCTGGAGGCCCAGCTCGGCACCCCGGCCGCGACGCCGATGGCCGTGGCGGCCTGGGAGGCCCAGGAGGCTGTGAAAATCCTGCTTGGCCGGGGCGAGCTGCTGCGACACCGGCTGCTGGTGATGGACATGGAGTCCGGCACGATCGACGTCCTGCAACTGGGTTGAGGTTGCCGCGGGCCAAGTGGGGTAGATTAAGCCGCCCGCCCCGATAGTGGGGCGGGCGGCGCTTTTCGAACAGGTCAGGGAGCCAGCCCCGCCACAGTCTCCGCGTCCAGTTTCGCCACGACGCCCACCAGCAACCGCAACGCCTCGTCGTAGTCGTCCCGGTGGATGATGCCGGCGTGACCGTGGATGTGGCGGGCAGGAACCCCCAGCACCACCGTCGGCACACCAGTGCCATGCAGGTGGATCTGCGCGCCGTCGGTCGCTCCGCCGATGAGGGCGGAGAACTGCAGGGGGATCCCCAACTCCTCTGCTGTCTCGATCACCAGGTCCCGCAACCGCAGGTTGGGGACCATCCGGGCATCCAGCAATACCAGGCTGGGCCCTCCGCCTAGCTTGACGTCGGACTCCTCCGGCTTGATACCCGGTACGTCGCCGCAGATATCCGACTCCAGGATAATGGCCACGTCTGGGTCGACCACCTCGGCGCTGGTCCTGGCTCCGCGGGTACCGACCTCCTCCATCACCGTGGCGACGCCGCACAGCACGTTGGGATGGGGGACCTGCAAAAAGTGGCGCAGGGCCTCGATCATCAGCGCCACGCCGACGCGGTCGTCAAAGGCCTTGCTCATGTATGCCTTACCGCCAGCCATGACCTGGAAGGCGGCGGCGGGCACGACCGGATCTCCCAACCGTACACCCGCCTCCTCCACCTGCCCCTTTGACGTCGCGCCGATGTCAATGTACATGTCCTTCTTTTCCACCACTTTTTTCCGCTCGCCCGGGGGAATCACGTGCGGGGGCTTGGCCCCAATGACCCCTGGCAGGTCCCCCTTGTGGGTCTTGACGATGACCTGCTGGCTCAAGAGCACCTGATCCCACCAGCCACCCAGCGGGACGAATTTCAGAAATCCCTCCTCCGTGACGTGGTGGACCATGAAGCCAATCTCGTCCATGTGGCCAGCCAGCATCACCCGTGGCCCCGTTTCCCCCTGGCGGCAGACCAGGCTGCCGATGCGATCCTGCTCGATGGTGCCCAGGGGCTCCAGGTGACGGCGCACCAGTGCGCGGACCTCCGCCTCGTACCCCGGGACGCCGTGCGCCTCGGTGAGTTCCTGTAGCAGTTGCTGTGTCTGATCCATCCCATCTCCTATCTCGCCCTGCTGCGCAGTGGCGTGTGATCGCGAAGCGGCGGAATGATACTTGATTTTGGTGGATTTGTCCAGGTTGTAGTCACCACCGCCCATACTTTTGCCCACGCACCCACAACATCCGATCTACATAGGCTGCCTCAAGCCCCGATGCTTGGGCAAGTCTGTCTATCTCGACGAAACAGACAAAGTCGTCCACTTGCTCTGCGGGCGTAAGGCCGTGGCGATACAGAGCACGCTTTATGTGAGTGTCCGGTTTGGCATACGTGGCGAGGCCCACTTCCTTGAGAAAGTCACAGGCGATTGCAGTGCCCATCCAAGGGATCCGGTTCGCCAATAGACAGACAACGCTCCAACGTTCAACTGGTGGCGTGCTTGACATTCCGAATCTCTGCAAGAATGAGTAGAACGAGCCAAACTCGCGTTCAATCTCCAGAAAAAACTTGGCTCCCGAGATACAGCCGTGAAGTCTGCCTGTGTGCTTGATGATGCCAGGTATCTGCAAGAGTTCCCGGACAGTACAGGTGGACACAGCTACCGGGTCCAACCCTTGGAAAGTGTTTTCGAGCGCCCGCCAATAGGCACCAGTGGTTCGCAGTTCCATATGTGCGCTGAAAATACGCCCCACTAACTTGCCGTAAAAGAATGCAAGTGGCTGCTCAGGGAGTTTGGTAGCTCGCTCCTGCATCTTTTCGATGTACCACTCAAGTTTATCTTGCTCATCCGTGGCAAGCTGCTCAAGCTCTTGCCATAGTTCCTCAACCAGACTGCTCAAGCGTCTTTTTTCAACCTCGGAAAGCTTCACCGTTACACATTCCTTTCTTCAGTGGATGGGTGGGGCGCAGCAATGTCAACTGGTCCAGTGACGTAACAGTCTACAGCCAGGCAGAAGGTACCGGGCTGGCAGCAGTGCGTGTTCCTCTTGCTTATCGTTGACCGCAGATGGAGCGAGCGCGCCGGTTTTAGTGTTATTTTAAGATTATCTTAACCTGGAATCGCATTTTCAGTGTTTCACTTTCGTTACAGGAACGTTTCAGATGTTCTCTTGCGTATCGCTTCGCCGGCTTGTTGACACTCACACCATTCTGTGATATGGTTACGCTATGGAGACCATTCGCGCGTTCATCGCCGTCCCCCTTCCCCACCCACTGTTGGACAGACTGTCCGCCCTTCAGCGCCAACTGGAGAGCCAGGTTCCGTCCCGCAGCGTGCGCTGGGTGAGGGTGGAGGGCATCCACCTGACGCTCAAGTTCCTGGGTGACACCCCCACGGAGAAACTGCCCGACATCAAGCGCGCACTCGCCGCCGTGGCCCGGCACGTCCCCGCCTGCACCTTCACCGTCGGAGAACTGGGCTGCTTTCCCAATCCCCGCCGTCCCCGCGTCGTCTGGGTCGGCATGCAGGAGCCAGCAGGGCGGCTGGCGGCGCTGCAGGACGCCATCGAGGAGGTGATGGCTCCCCTGGGCTATCCGCCGGAGGGACGCGGATTCACGCCGCACCTGACACTGGGCCGGGTGCGCCCTGGCGCCCGCCGCGACGAGGTGTCGCGGGTGGGCGAGGTCGTCACCGGCAAGACGGGTGAACCGCTGGCCGAGGTGTCCGCCGATCACTTTGCGCTCATCCGCAGCGTGCTCAAGCCCACGGGGGCAGAGTACACCACCTTGGAGGAGTTTCCGCTGCACGGGAGATGACACCACACGTGTCGCGTGTTGCGCATTGCGTGTCGCGTGAGCGGACGAGCATGTCATGAGAACGAAAGAAGAACTGCGTCGCTTGCGGCGTAGGAAGAAGAAGGTCAAACTCACCATAGATGATGCTGGCACGACCATCGAGCACGCGACCATCTCAATTGACGCCGTCCCAGGCTGGAGTGAAGCCAACGTGCCCGATGGTCTCACCAAAGAAGCCATGCTCGCCCGCAGCCTGGACATCGCGCTGGGGCTGCTTCACCACGAACGCGCGATGACGGTCGTGGACCTGGCCGACATGGTGGTTACGGTCTGGAAGGTGCAGGCCAACTACACCTATGGGGAGTTCATAGAGGCTGCCCGGCACGACCCTCGGTTTCAGGTGCCAAGTGGCGGACTCATCGCGCCGGCCGATGAGCCAGACCCGTGGGGTGTGCTGTTGGAGCGGGTCGAGCAAGAGCAGGCCAGAATGGAGGCCAGGCGCCGGTGCGACGACTGAGGCCGCCAGAGGCATCCGGCGACAGGACCCTGGTTGCCGTCATCGGCGGATCAGCGCCGACGGCGGAGGAGGCTGCGGCAGCCGAGGCCGTCGGCCGGGCGCTGGCCGAGACAGGCGCAGTGCTCATCTGCGGCGGGCGCGGCGGGGTCATGGAGGCTGCCTGCCGGGGAGCCAAGGCCGCCGGCGGCGTCACGATCGGCATCCTCCCCGGCACCGACCGCCGCGAGGCCAACCCCTACGTGGACATCCCCATCGTCACCGGCATCGGAGTGGCGCGCAACACGATCATCGCGCGTACCGCCCATGCGGCGGTCGCCGTCGGGGGCAGTTACGGCACGCTGAGCGAGATCGCGTTCGCGTTGGCGTTCGGCGTGCCGGTCGTGGGATTGGGCACGTGGGAGGTGCAGCGCGAGGGACACCCGCCTGCGCCCATCGCCTACGCTGCCACGCCGGAGGAAGCGGTCGCTCGGGCCCTGGCGCTGGCGCGCCATGGGGGATGAAACGTCAGGAGACGCGGTCGCCGTCTGCCTCGTTCGCTTCCTCTACTTTCGGCGTGCGCTCCGTGCGCGCGCGCTCCTTGCGCGGACGGTATGGCAGGTTCAGCCCCAGGAACACCAGCCACCCGACCAGGAACGCCAAGACAGCGAGGGCCCCGATCCCAGCCAGTTGGGCGATCAGTTGGCCGGGGCCATCGCCCATGAAACCACCTGCCGGCAAGAAACCGGTCACACCCTGCCCGGCCACGGTGTGGTACTCTTCCAATCCCACGCCGTTCCACCCCTGCCCCCACCGCCCATCGGCGAAGAGCGCGACCGCCAGCAGGCCCCACAGCCCACCAGCCACGCCTAACGCCACGGTCGCCGTTCCGTCGGGCAGCCGCAGCACCCGCTCCACCAGGTAGACCCCCAGCGGCAGCAGAAGCCCGGCCAGCACGCCGGTCACCAGCGCCGCCCACGGGGACACGAACGGCGCGCCTGCCGAGATGGCGACGAACCCGGCCGCCGCTCCCCGCGCCACCATCAGCGCGTCGGCGTGGCCCACCGTGATCCAGCAATAGAGCTGCGACGCGAGGATCGCCCCCGCCCCGGCCATCAACCCGTTGACCGCGATCCGCGGCAGGTTCAGTTCCGCCCCGGCCACGTGGAAGGGGACGCTCAAAGACCAGCCCAGCCAGCCCAGGCCGAACAGCAGCGCGCCCACGTTCGCCAGCAGCGGGAAATGGACCGGGGGCATCTCCTCCGGCCGCCCAGGCTCACCATCGGGCAGGCGCTGGCCCAATCCGACCAGCGCGCCCAGCGCGGCCAGCGCACCCAGCAGGTAAACCACCCCGGAGCCGGCGTGATCCACAAACCCGTGCCCGCGCTCAAGTGTGACGCCCAGGTTAGCCAGCCACCCTCCCCCCCAGACCCAGCAGGCCGCCAGCGGGAAGAGCACCGCCGCCACAGCCAGCCCGCCGACGGCGACCTGCCAGCCACGTGCCCGTCCGGTCACGCTCAACACCAACAGCAGCACGGCCGCCGCCACCAGCGGCAGGTAGGTCACAAACAGCGCCAACGCCTCCGGCGTAGCGGCCTCGTCGGCCAGGAAGAATCCGGTCAGGCCGATCAACCCCCACTCCAGCTCGCCCACGCCGGCGAAGAGACGCACCAACCCTTCCAGGCCCGGCTGGTCGCTCATCAGGCCCGCGCCGCCCAGGTGGAAGGCAAAGCCCACCGCAAAGTACCCCACCGCCGCCAGCGCCAGCGCCAGCGCGCCCACCGTCGCCGACTGGCGCGCCCGCCGAGGCTCCATCCCACCCCAGGCCAGCAGGAACAACCCCACGGGGATCAGATAACCCAACAACGCAGGAAGCCAGGTCTCGATTGCCATAATCTTTCCTTTCGGATAGAATAGAAAGCCAGTCTACCGATTTCCCAATCTTACCAGACTCCACTGTTTTCGCAAGTGCAGACCATGTGCAAGAATGACAAACCACTACAGCTCCTGGCCGACGGCATGCTGGGCAGGCTGGCAAAGTGGCTACGGCTGCTGGGTTATGACACCGCCTACGACAACGCCGCCACCGACCCCGCACTGGCCCACCGTGCTCGCGCCGAGGGCCGCGTGCTGCTCACCCGGGACCACGAACTGGCAGCCCGCCGGGGCCTGCGCACGCTCTTGATCCGGTCACAGGTGCTGGAGGAGCAGGTGCGGGAGGTGCAGGCTGGCCTCGGTCCCCCACCCCACCCGGCGTTGTCCCGCTGCGCTGTGTGCAACAGCATGCTGGAGCCCGCCTCTTCCGCACAGGTCGCCGACCGCGTGCCCCCCTACGTGCTCAGAACCCACGCCGAGTTCCGTCGTTGTCCCGGCTGCGGCCGCGTGTACTGGCCGGGCAGCCACCTCCAGGCGATGCGTGCCCAGATAGGGGAGTTCACCTCACAGGAGCCTGACGATGCCTGACTGCCTCCGTTGTGGCGGCCCTATCGAACTGGAAACGGACCTCTGCCCTCACTGTGGTGCCGACCTGTGCCCGGCCTGCGGCGCGCTCGTCGGCCCTGACGACACTGCCTGCCCGGTCTGCGGCGAGACCTGGACGCTGGCCTGCCCGCGCTGCGACGGAGAGGTCACCCCAACCGACGCAGTCTGTCCCCACTGCGGCTTCGTCTTCGAAAGCGACTCGGGGCCCCAAGAGCCCGAAGATGAGATTTGGCCTGAGCCGGCGCTGGAGCGAGAGCAGCCTGGCGGCCCGACCTGCCCCCGGTGCGGAACCCGGGTCTACCTTGGCGACCCAGCCTGTGCGACCTGCGGGCATCCCCTCTGCCCGCGCTGCGGCACGGCCGTGGACGAGGACGCCGAGCGCTGCCCCCACTGCAGCCTGGAACTGACGTTCACCTGCCCCTCGTGTAGCATGGAACTCTTGTCCGGAGCTGAGGTGTGCCCCGACTGCGGGCTCATCTTTGCCCGCCGTTGCCCGACCTGCGGCGAGTCCCTATTTCGCGCCCCAGACCGCTGCCCCAACTGTTCTCAGCCGGTGACCCACCAGGAACGCACGACGGCCCGAAGCATATCCCGGCGCGTTGGGACGGTGCTCGTGCGCTGGGCAGTGTGTCCCGTCTGCGGCGCCCGATTTCTGCCGTCGAAGGGCCCCTGCCCCACGTGTGGGACGCGCCTCTGCCCGCAGTGCAGCCTGATGCTCCTCCCCGAGGAAAGCACCTGCCCCCGCTGCGAGTTCGAGTCTGGCGCTGCCTGCCCGATCTGTGGCGCTGGCATGACGCCCGGCGCGCCGGAATGTCCCGCCTGCGGACAGCCGCTCTGCCCGGACTGCGGAGCAACGGTCGGCGAGGACGACACCACCTGCGCAAACTGCGGTGCAGAACTGATGCTCGTCTGCTCCGAATGCAGTGGTGAGGTCGGCCCAGGCGACACCGCCTGCCCGCACTGCGGGGCCTCCTTCGACACGAATGCGTGATACGCAATACGTAAATACGTAATACGTAATGCGTAATACGTGATACGTGACGGCTCTGTGCCAGACACGGATCACGTATTACGTATTACGTTATCACGTTTCACGCTTCACGTTTCACGTTTCACGTCTCACGTTTCACGCTTTACGTTTTACCCGTATGCGGTATAATCCGGCGCATAGAAGCGAGGGAGCAAAGATTCAATGGAACAAGGCATCAGAAAGATGGAACCTGTGGAGCCTTCAAGTTCGGCACCGTTGGTGGTGATAGCCCAGTTGCGGCGGCAACTTGCAGACTTGATGCGCATCGACGAGCACGAGATCGTGCGCCCCCCAGACGCGGTGATCGCCTTGCGGGGCCAGGTGTACGGAGACACGGAGACCGCCTTCGAGCGCATGACGCAGCGGTTTGCCACCTACGGCTACACCGTCTCGCTCCGCGACCGGTCCGGTGGAGGCCACGAGGTCATCGCCGTCAAAGGCATACTCGAGCACAAGCCGGGCCGGACGTGGCTCAACGTAGTGTTGCTACTGGCAACGGTCTTTAGCGTGCTCTTCATCGGGGCCGGATACGCGCTCCAGGACGCTGGCCTGCTCACGGACCCCAACAGCCCAGGCGCGCTGAGACTGCTGCTGACCCACCTGCACTGGGGCATCCCGTTCGCGGGCACGCTCATGGGCATCCTGCTGGCCCACGAATTGAGCCATTACTTTGTCGCCCGCCGGTACGGCTCGCCAGTCAGTCTGCCCTTCTTCATCCCCATGCCGTACAGTCTCATGGGTACGATGGGCGCAGTCATCGTCCAGCGAGCACCGATGCGCGACCGCAAGGCGCTGTTCGACATCGGCGTCGCCGGTCCTCTGGGGGGGCTGATCGTCGCCATACCCTTGCTGATCCTGGGATTGGCGCTATCCAGCGTTGGGCCGCCTCCTCCTGACATAGACGCTGCCTACCAGGAGGGCAATTCGCTGCTCTACCTGACGATCAAGTACCTGATGTTCGGGAAGGTTCTGCCCAGCAACGGGGAGGACGTGTGGCTGCATCCGGTCGCTTTCGCCGCCTGGGCCGGGCTGCTGGTCACAATGATCAACCTGATCCCGGTGGGCCAACTGGACGGCGGCCACATCAGTTACGCGCTGCTGGGCCGCCGGGCCTGGAGGCTGGGGTACATCGTCATCGCTGCGATGGTCGTCTGGGGAGGATGGCTGCTGATGGGCGGCAACGAGGCCGGCGGATTCTGGATAACGTGGGGCTTCCTGAACCTGTTCTTGAACCCGCGCCACCCACCGCCGCTCAACGACGCCTCCAGGCTCCATGCACGCCGGATCGTGCTTGGGCTGTTCGTGTTGGCGATCTTTGTCCTGACGTTCATGCCTGCGCCGCTGCGTGAGGTTCACTTCCACTGAGGAGCCATCAATGATACACGGCGTTGAGATCAAGGAACTGACTACCCACACAGACGAGCGTGGCCTCTTCCGCGAGCTCATTCGGAGCAGCGATCCAATCTTCCCCGAAGGCTTTGGCCAGTGGAGCCACACGATGTCCTACCAGGGCGTTGCCAAAGGATGGCACGTGCACTGCAGGCAGGTGGACTGGTGGTACGTAGCCGCAGGGACAATCAAAGCGGCGCTGTACGACACCCGGCCCGACTCGCCTACCCACGGTGAGACGCAGGAGTTGGTGATGGGGGAGGGCCAGCCACCGAGCGTGCTGAAGATTCCGCCCGGCGTGGCCCACGGCTACGGGTGCTGAACGGACCGGCGCACGTCTTTTACGTCGTCTCACAAGAGTACGACGGCACGGACGAGGGGCGTATCCCCCACGACGACGACGAGATCGGCTACGACTGGGCAGCAGGCCCAGAGATCACGTAGCGGCCCTAGCTCTCGCCGTTGACCTTCAGCGGGCCTTCCATGATCCGTCTTAATCCTCCCAATCCGTGTCATAACCATCAGCGTACGATTTTCTCCTCCAGTTCGCCCAGGTGCAAGTCGGCAGTATCCACGGCCGGGACGCCCAGCTCGCGCCCGACGAATCCCCCGTGGCAGTCGGAGCCGCCGGTGACGAGCAGGTCGTGCCGGGTGCACCAATCCAGGCAGAGGCGGGTCGTGGCCTCATCGTGGTAGTGGGAGTAACACTCCAGCCCGGCGATGCCAAAGTCGAGAAAAGGACGCAGCGTCTCGCCTGTGACGCCCGCGTGACGCAGGCTGACACCCGGATGGGCCAGGATAGGCACGCCACCAGCCTCCCGGATACAGGCGATGGCCTGGGCAGGATGAGGGAACGCCGGTGGTCGGGTGGGCTCATGAGCCACCAGATTGCGGAAGTAGTCGCGTGTGTCGGCACAAAAGCCCCGATCAATCAAAAAGTTGAGCGCCTTCCAGCCACCCCGGCTGCGGTCATACTCGTACCCCGTGTAGTCATCCCAATCAATCTGGTATCCGGCGGCGACGAGACGGCGGATGGTCTCTTCATCCGATTGTTCCAGCCTGGCCCGATTCTCCCGCAGTAACACCGCCAACGCCGGGTTGTCCAGGTCGCAGCCATAGGCCAGGACGTGGAAGAGATACCCATTCAGGCACGTGGAGAATTCGACACCGCGCAGGAATGCCAATCCTGCCTCGCGGGCCAGCGCTTCGGCCTGGGATACGCTGGCGACGGAATCGTGGTCGGCGATGGCGAAGAGCCCAATGGCCCGGGCCTGGACCTCGACGATGACTCGCTCCGGCGTCCAGCAGCCGTCGGAGGCAGTCGTATGGATGTGTAGATCGGTGCGCATAGAACTAGGACCCCCCGACGGCCATGGGCTAAATGAAGCGACATTGTACCGCAACCGGGCAAAAGGGACAAGGCGCAGTGGGGGGAGGGCGTGTCAACGCCACACGGTGATCTCTACCTCGCCGGGCTCTGGCAGTTCGATGACTAACCCACCGCCCTCGGCCCGCCAGCGGTCGTGCGGATGGTGGTTGACGGTCACGCGCCGGGCAGATAGCAAGTGATTGAGGATCACGACTGGCGGGGCAGGCAGCGTGCCCATGATGGTCAAGCGCAGCGCGGTCTCATCGGTGGTGTAGGAGACCTCGACCGGCGGCGCGTCCTCGTCGTGGAGCGTGAAGCGTCCGTCACGGGCAGGGTAGATGTCCAAGACCAGGCCAGAGCCGATGGACTGATCGGCGTGGTCCACCTGCGGGCCCATCGGGATGATTGCGCCGCGCCGGATAAAGAGGGGCAGGATCTCTAGCGGCGCGGGATAGTTCAGCCACGCTGGCCCCTCGTGGATCTCCCGGCTCCAATAGTCCACCCAATCCCCGACCGGCAGATACACCATGCGCCGCCGCGCTCCTCGCTCCAGCACCGGCGCGACCAGGAAACTGTCCCCAAAGAGATACTCGCTGTCCAGGTGACGCACGTTGGGGTCGTTGGAGTACTTGAGCACCAGCGCCCGCACGACCGGCAGCCCGGTCTGCGCCGCCTGCACGGCCGTCGAGTAGATGTAGGGCAGCAACCGGTAGCGCAGCTTGGCGTAGCGGCGAAAGATCGCCTCGGCCTCCTCGCCGAACTCCCACGGCTCCCGGGGAGTGGTCCCGTGGCAGCGACTGTGCGAACTGAAGAGACCAAACTGGGCCCAGCGGACGTATAACTCCGCATCTGGCTGACCGGCGAAACCGCCGATGTCGTGGCCGTAGAACGGGATGCCGGAAAGGCCGATACTGAGCGCCGCCCGGAGCTGGTTGGCCATGTAGGGAAAGTCGGGGAGAGGATCTCCGCCCCAGCAGGTGGGCGTGCGCTGCGAGCCAGCCCACGCCGAGCGGCCCCACACCAGCCCGCGTCCGGCCATCTCCTCCGTGACCTCGAACACGGCGCGATTGTAGAGCAACGGGTACAAGTTGTGCGCCTCCCGCCCGCTCATCCCGTTGTGATAGACGCCGTCCTCCGGCGCAGCCTCGCCAAAATCGGTCTTGAAGACAGCCACACCCTGCCCCAGCAGTGGACGGTGGAGCGACTGCCACCACGCGACCGCCTCTGGGTTGGTAAAGTCGACGACCGCCACTGGCGGGACGACCTCGGCCCAGGCGCGGACCAGGCGCGGCTCGCCGTGCCCATCCTGGACAAAGTAGCCCCGCTCGCGACCTTCTTCGAATATGGGCGCGCTCTCGGCCACGTAGGGATTCTCCCACAGACACAGCCGTAGCCCGCGATCGCGCAACCCCTCGATCATCCCCCCTGGGTCGGGGAAGCGGGCCTCGTCCCATTGGAGGCCACACCAGTTCGCCGGGTCGCCCATCCACCAGGGATCGACGTGGATCACGTCGCAGGGGATGTCGTGCGCGCGCAGTTTCGTGGCCACGTGCTCGACCTCGGCCCGGTTCTGGTAACCACACCGGGACATCCACAGCCCAAAGGACCAGCGGGGAGGGACGGGCGCGTACCCGGTGAGCTCGCAGTAGCGGCGCAGGATCGCGACCGGATCGGGCCCATAGATCAGGAAGAGGTCCAATTCAGACCCCTCGTGCGTGAAACCATGCGTCAGTGTGGAGACGGTGGCCAGGTCGAAGGTGACGCGAAACGTCGTGTTGACGAACAGGCCGTAGCCACGGGTCGACCACAGGAAAGGAACGTTCTTGTACGTGGCATGATGGGAGATGCCGTAGGCGTCGCTGGCCCAGAGTTCGAGCCGCTGGCCGACGCGGTTGATGCGGGCGAACTGCTCGCCCAGGCCGTACAGGTCCTCATCGGGGGCCAGCGCGATCGTCTCGTGTACCTGTACCCGGCCGCTTTCGGCGTCGCGCAGGAGGCCCAGGTCGGTCAACGCGGGGAATTCGCGGATCTCGTGCGATGTGTCGGGCGTGCACTCGCTCGCCTCGTGGCAGACGACCTTGTTGGCAGCATCCAGGAGGCGGATGCACCAGGGATCTCGGGCCACGTCGAGGCGCAGGGAACGGGTCGCCATCTCCAGATGCTCGGGGGCCTCCGAAACCATGAACGGGACGGGATCCCACTCCTCGCGCACGAGGAGGTGACTGCGGGCCGGGCCAAGCTTCTCCGGGCCGACGCGCAGCCGCACCACCTCGGGGAGGAGAAACTCCAATGCCACCTCGACCGGGGTGCCGGCGTCGGTCTCGGCGCGGAGCCGGACGCCGCGCTGCGTACGCTGGAAGTCGTGCCAGCGCGCCACGCGCTCGTATCCGGGCGCAGATGTAATCGTTCCCATGGACTGTGGCTACCTCTCCAGGCTCGCGTCTGCCCCTAGTATCCCGCAAATCGCGATTTTGGCAAGTGGGACGCGCACCACAGCCCGTTGACTTTACCACAGCGCGATGGACGCGGCCAGCCCCATCTGGCCCAGGTGGTAGGTGACGATGACCAGCAGATGGAGCCGAGACGAAGGCGTGACGAACCGGTCCCAGGCGAGCATGGCGTCGGACGCGAAGAACAGGCTGGCCCCAGCGATGACCAGCCCCTGGCGCAGCGACGTCCACGCCGGGCGAAACAGGGTGGCCCAGGCCGCGGAAAGCATCAAGCTGAGCACCAGGCTGTAGAGTGCCACGGGCACGCGCAGCGCCGTCTGGCCCTGGCGGCGCAATCCAGAAGCGATCGACCGGTAAAGCGTCGCGCCGATGACCGCCACGACGACGAGGATCGCGACAGCGGGCCAGCGAGGCAGCGTCGGGTTCAGCCCGACGATGGTGCAGATGTGGCCCAGGAGGAACGCGACCAGGCCGGGCAGAAAGAAGCACTCACCGGGCAGCATCAGAAAGACGTCGCCTGCCAGTGAGAAAGCCAGGCCAGACAGGAAAAAGCGGGCCTCCCAGGCATCGTGTGGACCCCGCGTCAGCATCCAGGCCCCGATCAGGATCGCGATCAGCGTCGCAGGTTTAAAGACGTACTCCAACCACTTCTGACGACGGGCGACGGCCAGCCAGTCGACCAGGGCCAGGGCCAGCGCAATGACCAATGCCCAGGGAGCATATGACCAATCGGAGAACGGCAGATGCCCAATCATCGAACCTGCCTCTTTAACTACTGCAATCTGCGATCTCGAGTGCGCAGTATATCACACTCGATGAGGTCGGCAAAGAGGTTGACAAATCCTGCCCCCAACGGTACAATGCATCACAATGCAAGAAACGGTCAAGCCCCTGGACCCCAACCGCCTGAGCGTGCTGATGGCTGTGCTTTTGCTGGGCAGCGCGATATTTCGCTTCATCGAACTGCCCGAACAGGTGTGGGAACTGGAGCCCTTGGGGTCGCCTCTGAAGATCCACGTCACGGGTACCTGGCTGCTGGCCACGCTGATGGTCGGCCTGGTCTGCACCGGCACCAATCTTATCCTGCACGATCACCCCCACCTGGAGGAGTACCCAGGACGGCCAATCTACGTCTCCTGGATTCTGCCCGGCTTGATGGCCGGGCTCTCGGCGTATCTGCTGGCCAGCATCCCCACCTGGCCACTATGGATCGCGGGACTTGGTCTGGTCGGTGTGGGCATAAGCCTGACCATCTCCGCCGAATACACCGCCATCTCCCCTGGTGCCCACGGCTATCCCCGAGCCCGGCTTGCCCTCAACGTACTGGCTTACCTGCTGGCCTTTGCTCTGTTTACCATCATCTACCACTCGCGCACTCGCAGTCTGGTGACCGCCACCGTGATGCTGCTCGCAGCCACGTTGCTGGCACTTGACTTGCTCAGCGTCGCGGATGTGCGGTTTCGGCGCGTGCTTCTGTTCGCCGGCATCGTCGGACTCATCACCGGCGAGAGTACCTGGGCCTTGAACTACTGGCAGGTCAGCGCCTGGGCCGGCGGGCTGTTCCTGTTGCTCATATTCTACATCGTTGTCAACGTGGCCCACCAGTACCTACTGGAGCGCTTGAGCGCGACCGTGCTGGTGGAATTCGCCGTTGTCACTGTCATCGTGCTGACCATCATCCTGCTCAGAGCCTCGTGAGCATCGTGACGCTGGAGAGGTGACACTGGGCAGTTCCATCCTGCCCTGGGAGGAGAAACTATGCAAAATCAACCCGCTTCGCTGTCCGCCAAGATCCCACGGCGCATCACCCGGGTGGAGGAACTGGCGTACAACTTCTGGTGGAGTTGGCACCGCGCGGCTCGCGATCTGTTCAAGATGCTGGATTATCCATCGTGGCGCAGCACCGGCCACAACCCGGTAAAGATGCTGCAGGAAGTATCGCCGGAGCGGCTCCAGGAACTGGCCACCGATCCGCTCTTCCTCCGCCAGTACGACGCCGTGGTCATGGCGCTTGACGCCGATCTGGAGAACGGGCACCTCTGGTTTCCGACCCGGTATCCTGACCTGACGTCCCACCCCGTCGCTTACTTCTCGGCCGAGTTCGGGCTGCACCAATCGCTGCCCACCTACGCTGGCGGCCTGGGGGTGCTGGCGGGCGACCACTGCAAGGAGACCAGCGACATCGGACTGCCGTTCGTCGGGGTGGGCTTCCTCTACGAGATGGGGTATTTCCGGCAGCGCATCACCGCCGCTGGGTGGCAGGAGGCGATCTACCCTCGCTTCAAGCCGGAGGAGGTCGCCGTTCGCGAGGCCCTGTGCGACGACGGGACCTGTCTCTTTGTGCCGGTCGAGGTGGGCGACCACACCGTCCATCTGCAGATCTGGCACGTCCAGGTCGGGCGCACGCGCCTTTACCTCATGGACGCCGACCACGACCGGAACGCCCCCTGGGACCGGGAACTCACCGCCCGGCTCTATGGTGGTGACCAGGAGATGCGCATCCAGCAGGAAATCGTGCTCGGCATCGGCGGCGTACGGGTACTGCGGGCACTGGGGATCGAGCCGCTCGTCTTTCACCTCAACGAGGGGCACTCTGCCTTCCTGGTGCTGGAGCGCGCGCGCGAACTGGTCGAGGCAGGACAGTCATTTGACGAGGCCCGCCGGGTCGTGCAGGAAACGTCGGTGTTCACCACCCACACGCCAGTGCCGGCAGGCCACGACGTCTTCCCCTTCCACCTGATCGAGAAGTACTTTCACACCTACTGGCCTCGTCTCGGCCTCAGCCGGGAGCAATTCCTGGAACTGGCGTGCTGCGAGGCAGACAGGCACGGATTCAACATGACGCTGCTGGCGCTAAAGATGTGCGAGCGATGTAACGGTGTCAGTAAATTGCACGGTGAGGTAGCGCGCCGCATGTTTCAGTCGCTATGGCCCGATAGGCCGGTGGAGCAGGTGCCCATCTCGCACGTCACCAACGGCATCCACGTGCCGGCGTGGGTCGGCGAGGCGATGAACAAGATCTACCGCAAGTATCTGGGACCGGACTGGATCGAACGGCACGACGATCCTGTGCTGTGGGAGCGCATCCTCGACGTGCCCGACGAGGAACTGTGGGCTGCCCACCTGCACCTGAAGCGCAAGCTGATGACGCTGATCCGCGAGCGGGCGCGGCAGCGGCGGATTGAGGGGCTGCTGAACCCGGAGCAGGTATTGTGTGCCGGGACGTTCCTCGACCCCGATGCACTGGTCATCGGCTTCGCGCGACGTTTTGCCACGTACAAGCGCGCCACGCTCATCTTCCACGACATGGAGCGGCTGAAGCAGTTGCTTCACGACCGGCATCGGCCCGTGCAGTTCATCTTCTCGGGTAAGGCGCACCCGGCCGACGAGGAGGCCAAGCGACTGATCCAACAGGTGTACAACATCGCCAAGGACCCGGCGATCGGGGGGCGCATCGCCTTCATCGAGGACTATGACATGCAGGTCGCCCGCTACCTGGTGCAAGGGGTCGACGTGTGGCTGAACAACCCTCGCCGGCCCTACGAGGCCAGCGGGACCAGCGGCCAGAAGGCGGCCGTGAACGGCATCCCCAACCTGAGCGTGCTCGACGGCTGGTGGGCCGAGGGATACAACGGAACCAACGGCTGGGCGATTGACCCTGGGCAAGAAACCGACGATCCGGCAGCGCAGGACGCCGCCGACGCGGAGGCTCTGTGCCGCCTACTCAGAGAAGAGGTCGTGCCGCTGTTCTACAAGCGCGACGCCGATGGCGTGCCCCGGGGTTGGGTGCAGGTGATGAAGGAGGCGATCCGCACGGCGGTGCCCGCTTTCTGCGCCCGCCGGATGGTCAAGGAGTACACCGAGCGCTTTTACGTCCCGGCTAGCGTACGCGCCAGGGAGACCACATAGGCTGCATATCGACGTCTAACCCTCCCGCAGACGGTGGTGTTCCACACGTACTCCCGGAAGGACAGGCTTCGAGGACACCTATTCTTCACCCTGCCACGTTCCCCAATGCTCCACCATCCACAACTGCGAGTTCAACTCTGGCTCATCCGGCCCGGGACGCACCCGCTCGTAGCTGCCATCGGGCCGCAAGCGCCGGGCTTGGACGTTATCCTTCAGGTGAACGCCGAGGACGGTGTCGCGCAACACGTCCCGCAGGTGCGGGTCCTCGACCGGGAACAGGTTCTCCACCCGGCGGTACAGATTGCGCGGCATCAGGTCGGCGCTGCCCACGAGAATCTCCTCCTCGCCACCGTTGCGGAAATAAAAGATGCGGGCGTGCTCAAGGAAGCGCCCGACGATAGAGGTGACGGTGATGTGATCGCTCACCCCTGGCACGCCAGGCCGTAGACAACAGATGCCCCGCACCTGCAGGTCCACCCTCACCCCCGCCTGTGAGGCGCGGTACAGCGCCTGGATGCACGGCTTGTCCACCAAGGCGTTCATCTTGAACGCCAGGTAGCCATCCCCGTGCTGCCGGTGTCGCTCCGTCTCGCGCTCAATGCGCTCGATGATCTGCTGCTGCATCTTCCCGGGTGACACCAATAGCTTGCGATACTCGTCCCGGCGGGAATAACCGGTGAGCGCGTTGAACAAGTCGGACACGTCCGCGCCGATGGCAGGGTCGCTGGTGAGATAGCCCAGGTCGGTGTACACGCGGGCGGTGACACCGTTGTAGTTGCCCGTGCTCATGTGCACGTAACGGGTGATACCATCCCGTTCGCGGCGGACGACCAGACATATCTTGGCGTGCGTCTTTAGCCCCACCAGGCCGTAGACCACGTGCACCCCCGCCTGCTCCAGCGCCCGTGCCCAGCCGATGTTGTTCTCCTCATCGAAACGCGCCTTCAACTCGACCAGCACAGCCACCTGCTTGTCGTTCTCGCGGGCCTCCATCAGCGTGGCGACGATCGGCGAATTTGGGCCCACCCGGTACAGTGTCTGCTTGATCGCCAACACGTCGGGGTCCCGTGCGGCCTCGCGGACGAAATCGACCACCGGCGCAAAGCTGTCGTAGGGGTGGTAGAGCAGGATGTTGTGCCGGCGGATCACAGAAAAGATGCTCTCCTCAGTGGTCAGAGGCGGCGGCACCGCCGGCTGAAAAGGCCGATCCTTCAGGTCGGGGCGGTCTACGTCGGTCAGCCCCATCAAGCCAGCCATGCCGATGGGCCCATCCACCGTGTAGACCTGGTAAGGGGCCAGGCCGAGGTTGGCGATCAAGATGTCACGCACCCGTTCCGGCATCGCGCTACCCACCTCCAGCCGCACCGCCGAGCCAAAGTGCCGCATCCGCACGCTCTCCTGAATGGCGATCAACAGGTCTGCTGCTTCGTCCTCTTCGATCTCCGGGTCGGCGTCGCGGGTGACGCGGAAAGGATAGACCGCCACAATCTCCACGCCGGGAAAAAGCCTATTCAAGTTGGCGGCCACCACCTCCTCCATCCACACAAAGTTGTCCGACATCGCCTGCGCCAGCCCCAGGCTTTGGTAACTTTCAGCCGTTTCCTCGCTGGGGATGCGCAGCAGGCGCGGGAACGTGGCCGGAACCTTCAGGCGGGCGAACCGCTGGCCGTGTGCTGGATCGTTAATCACTACCGCCAGGTTAATGCTGAGGTTGGAGATGTGGGGAAAGGGATGTCCCGGATCAAAGGCCAGCGGGGTGAGGGCCGGAAAGATCTCCCGTTCAAAGTACTGGCGGAGCAGCTTTCGCTGCTTGCGCTTCAGCTCATCGAAATCGAGCACCCTGATCCCCGCCTCTCGCAGCTTGGGCAGCAGGTCGTAACGCCAGCAGTCGTATTGCCGGGCCAACTCGGGGAGCAACTGCCGGCGGACGGCCGCCAGTTGCTCGGCCGGCGTCATGCTGTCGGGAGGCGCCTCCAACACCCCGCCCACCAACTGCCGGCGCAGACCAGAGACGCGGATCATGAAGAACTCGTCCAGGTTGTTGGCGAAAATGGCCAGGAACTTGACCCGCTCCAACAGGGGATGGCGCTGGTCCAGCGCCTCCTCCAACACCCGGTGGTTGAACTGAAGCCAGCTCAGCTCGCGGTTGATGTAGAGACCGGGATCATCCAGGTCAACGGTTATCCCCGATGCCTGGGAGTGGGTTTCCGTACGGCGTTTTTCCCCCTTTTTCTTTGACACCGCTCCCTCCTCGGGCGGGCGCGACGCAGGCACCAGCAAGGCCCGGGACATCGCAAGGCTCTACTTTTCCTTCTTGCCCCTGCCTTTCTTCTTTTTCTTGCCCTTCTTCTTGCCCTTCCTGGCTCGCTTGGCCTCGTCAGTATCCTCGGATTGGACACCGGCAACCGGGGGCTCCACCGGCTGGTAGTCGAGCTCCTTGCCCAGGACCTCGACCAGCGTGCGCAGCGTCTTGACGCGCGCGGACCACTTGTCGTTGCCCTCGACGATCGTCCACGGCGCTGTAGCTGTGCTCGTCCTGAGCAGCATGTCGTTCACCGCTTCTGCGTATGCGTCCCATTTGGCGCGATTGCGCCAGTCTTCTTCCGTGAGCTTCCACGCCTTGTATGGGGTATCCCGGCGTGCCTCGAAGCGGCGCAACTGCTCCTCCGGGCTGATGTGAATCCAGAACTTTGTCACGATCATGCCAAAGTCCACCAACTGGCGCTCGAACTCGTTGATCTCGCGGTAGGCGCGTTTCCACTCCGCCTCGGCGCAAAAGCCCTCGATCCGCTCCACCATGACGCGCCCATACCAGCTCCGGTCAAAGATGATGATCTGCTTTTCGTCCGGGGGTTTGAGCCGCCGCCAGAAGCGCCACAGGTAGTGATGGGTGCCGTCTTCACCCTTGGGTGCTGCGATGGAGAAAACCTCATAGCCCCGCGGGTCGAGCTTTTCGGTGACGCGCTTGATGCTGCCCCCCTTGCCCCCAGCGTCCCAGCCTTCGCACACCACGACCAGCGTGCGCTTCTGCACGTACAGTTGGTAGGCCAACGCGCGCAACTGCAACTGGTAGCGCAGCAAGTTGCACACGTACTCCTCTCGCGTCAGGCGTCTGCTCAGGTCCATCGTCTCCAGCATCCTTACGCCTCCTCACACCGGACCTCAAGCTCAGCCTGGATCTCGCCTTCAAGCTCCTCGTCGTGCAGTTCCGCCGGCAGCGGCAGGCCGCGCTTCTCCAGGGTCTCCTCCAGGCAGGAGATGATCGTCTCAAAGATCTTGACCCGCGCCCAGCGCCGGTCGGTCGCCTCCACGATTGTCCACGGGCCCCACTCCGTGTCGGTTCGTTCCAGCATCTCCTCGATCGCGAGCACGTACTCGTCGTACTTGCGGTGGTGATCCCAGTCTTCGGGTTGCACGTGCCAGCTCTCAAGCGGATCCTTTTCCAGCATCTTGAAGCGCCGCAACTGCTCCTTCTTGCTGATGTGCAAAAAGAACTTTATCAGTACGTAGCCGTCGTCGGCGATGGTGCGTTCAAAGTTGACAATGTCCCGATAGGCCTTGCGCCACTTTTCCTCCGGCGTGAATCCCTCCACCCGCTCGACCAACACCCGGCCATACCAACTGCGGTCAAAGATGCCCATCTCACCGTAATTGGGCAGCTTGAGCCAGAAGCGCCACAGCCACGGCATGTGCGTCTCGTACGTGCGCGGTGCCTGAATCGCATAGAGCTTGAAGCCGCGCGGGTCGAGCCGCTGGGTGAGCAGGTTGATGGACGTGCCCTTGCCCGCGGCATCCCAGCCCTCAAAGATAATCACAGTAGGGATGCTGGCGTCCCAGCACGCCTTTTGCAGGTCGTACAGCCGGTCGCGCAGGTGGGGCATCCGCGCCTTGTACTCCCGCTTGGACAGCTTTTTGGTCAGATCCACTTTTTCCAGCATGTTCCCGCTCCTCTGCAAAACTGGATCGCGGATCACCCGGCTTCAGGTGGCCCCCACCCTGGCGACCGCGGCGCGCAGGCCGGCCGTCACGGCATCTATAGGCTGATCGCCGTCGATCTCCACCAGCACCCCCTGGCTGCGATAGTAATCGATGAGCGGGCTGGTCTGTTCCCAATAGACTTGAAGCCGTTTGCGAACCGTCTCCGGCTTGTCGTCGTCACGCTGATACAATTCGCCCCCGTCGTTGTCGCACACGCCCGGCTGTTTGGGCGGGTTAAAGCGGACGTGATACGACTCACCGCACACCCGGCACAGCCGGCGGCCGCTCACACGTTCGACCAGCACCTCGTCTGGAACGGCGATATAGGGCACCACGCTGATCCTGTGCCCCCGCTCGGCCAGCGCCCGGTCCAGCGCCTCGGCCTGGGCGATGGTGCGCGGAAAGCCGTCGAGTATCGCGCCACCCGCGCAATCGGGCCGGCTCAGCCGCTCCATGACCATGGCGATGGTCACGTCGTCAGGCACCAGATCCCCGCGGTCCATGTAGACCTTGGCCTTCCGCCCCAGTTCAGTCTCGTTTTTGAGGTTCTCTCGAAAGAGATCTCCGCTGGCGACGTGAGGCAGATTGAGGGCCTCCTTCAGCCTGGCCGCCTGGGTCCCTTTGCCCGAGGCCGGAGGCCCGACAAGAACGATGTACCTTGGCTCCACGGTCATCTTCTACTTCCCTCCTGATGTGAATGCAGGACAAGAACGTGACAATGGGTGTCACAACGCGGCCAATGCCCCGGCTACCCAGTGGCGGAAGTCCAGGCTCTGGATCTGCGCCCAGGCGTCAGGGAAGGTGTCCAGCAACCGTTGGAGCTCGACTTGTCTGGCCGTCAGGTAGGCCGCCACGCCAGGCGCGACGATCGGCACCGTCGGCAAGGACACGTACTTCCCCTCGACATCCCTGTGGCCCCACGTGCCCCAGGTCAGGAAATCACGCAACAGGTTGCTGGCCACCACCGCGTCCTGGAGATCCCCCAGGTGATCCTGCAAACCCTTGATCTCCTTGATCAGGGATTTGGCCTCTGGCCCCAGTACTTCCTGGAAGAACTCGAGTGTATAGCGCAACCCCTTGGCGGCGATCCGGAGTTGATGCAGCCGCGCCAACGGGACATCTGGACCGGTCACCCACTCGTCGTAAGCCCACACCGCCGCCAGGCGCTGGTACACGGCCGCTGGCACGACGTGGCGCAGGCGGTGAGGCAGCGGTTCCCCTCCCTCCAGGACTACCGGCAGCGCCCCAGCGCCCGGTGTCTGGAGAAACTCGCCGAATCGCTCCACGAACCGGGCATAGCGGTCGCCGTCCAGGTACACCAGCATCCGTTCCCGCGCCTCTTCGCACTCCGCCTCCCACACGGCCCGCAGCGGGTCCAGGCCGGACTGCTGCTCCGGCAGCAGCGTGTCCAGGTAGCGCCGGGTCTTTTCCCAGAACACGTCCAGATCACGCACAGCGCCCAACACCCGGCCGGTGCGCCGCAAGCCCTTGACAAACGGCCGCATTGCGCCCATGTCCAGGTAGTCGCCAAACACCGGGATGGCGGCCCGCATCCGCCGGGTGGCCACCCGCATGTCGTGCAGCTCCTCGATATCCGCGCCCAGGCGGGTGCCCGGCTCGTGATACAACATCCGCTGGAAGTGGAAAAGGAACGTCTTGCGAGCAGCCTCGGCCATCGAGTCGTCTGCCTCCAGGCCTGGCCTGTCGGGCAGTTCGGAGACAACCAGCTCGAAGGGTTGTTCCACCACTCCAGGAGACGGCAGGCTGGAGCTCTGGCTCGACGCGGTGCCCCCGGGCTCGGCCGCGAGGGCAGGCTCGAACCGTACATCTATGTCGAACAGAAGCCGCCACAGGTCGCTCTTGGCTTGCGCTTGCTCGGCGTCCACTGCCGCGTAGGGTCCTAGCACCTCCATCTCGACGATACCTTCCCGCTGCCGGACCTGCCCCAGCCGGCTGGTACCCGTCCCCGTCTGGGAATAGTCCAATCCGTCCGCCATGCGTATCAGCGCGGCCAGCGCCAGCGTCTCGGCCTGCGCTGGCTCGGGCAGCTCGGCAAAAGCGCTCTCGGCCAGGTTGGCCAGTCTCTTGCGAGTGATCCGCTTGCGGTGCAGGAAAGTGGTGAGCGCCACCATCTGCCGTTCGCACTCGTCCAGTCCAGCGGGGGGATGGGCCAGGAGAATGTCCCGTCCCACGACGTGGTGACGGTCAGGGTCGGTCTCCACGCCGACGTTGTGCACCAGCGCCGCCGTCTCCAATAGAGAGCGTCGCTCCGGCGGCAGGCTGTGAAAAGGCAGCAGGTGATCAAACAGCGCCAGGGCATGATCAGCCACGATTCGGGCGTGCGTTCTGTCCACCGCATACCGGTCGAACAGCGTCTCTAACGTCAAGGGCTGCGGCAGCTCCTCCGCTTCAGGCTGGAGCTCTAGCTCAGGGAGCACCTCGGGCTGGGCGGCGTCCGTGCCCGAAGGCGTCGGTGCCCGCGGGGCCACAGCCAGGACCCGGGCCGGGAAGATATCCAGTCGCCTCCGCCGGAACGCGGCCAGCCAGTGCCTGACCCGCCGGTCCGACATGGCCGCGCGCTCGCCAGCCTCTACCTGCGTCACGCCCTCGTCCAGTGCCAACAGGGCACGCGCGCGCCGACCATACATGTCGTCCCGCGTCGCAATCTGCTGACAGACCGCGCGCTCCTGCGGCGCCAACAGGCCGCCTTGTGGAAGGGGCACGGCGGCGAACTCTAGCGCCCGCTCGAACTTGGACTGGGGCTCAGGCGCCAGGCCCCACTCGTCCTGCAAGCAAGCCACGATCGCGGCCAGGTCATCTTCCGTGCCCTCGGGTGCCAGTTCCACCTCCAGCTCAAAGTAGGCCTGTTCCAGACCCCCGGCGAACACGTGCACCTCATCCAGGCTCCATTCGGCCACCTGCCGCTCGCCCCCGCGGTGGCCACCGCCGCTCACCAGGCGCACGCTGCGTGTCTGTAGTAGCTCAAAGAGCGGCAGCAGCGAGGTTTCCCCGACCAACTGGAGCACCCGATCGCGCACCGGGCTGGCGGGCCACTCGGCGGGTGGTTGATCGGCGGGCAGCATGACCTCCAGTTCCTCCCGCCGGTGGACGCCGCCTTCAGCGCCCCCCAGCCCCTTGAGCGTCATAATCACCTGGTCACCCAGCTCTCTTCGACGGCAGGCGTAGCCCGCAGCCAGGATCAGCCGCCCGGCAGTGTCCAGGTAGGTATCACGCACCTCTTTGACCCGACCGGTCGAAAGCGCAAAGCCAGCCAGGTGATCAGCCGCCCGCAGGCGCTGAAAGGTCTCCTCATCAGGCAGCGCGAACTTGGCTTCAATCTCCATAGGCCCCCCCCTCACGAGTCAAGCAAGAACGAGGTATGTATGACTATGAGCCTATTTTACTATATTTTTATAAGAAACTACAAATTCACTTTTGCAGGAGTGCGTTTCACATTGGGGGCAAACCTTCCCGAAAGCTAGCAAAGGATCGGCATGCCGGAGACGCTACCGAGAAGCGCCGAAATGTCCGTCAGGTCGCTCGTGCAAGCTTTCGGGAAGGTGACTCGCATCCAGATACGCACGCATTCGGGTGGCTGCGCTTTCTGGGTTTCCCTGGGATATGAACAAGCCCAGATGTTCAGCCCCCCCGATTTCCTGGACATATGGCAGGAACTCAAAATAGAGGCCAGCGCCAGGCCCATTGTTGGCGATCACGTTGTAGGCGATCTCCCTGCCGATCTCGGGCATGATCCAATGCATGGCCCGGATCCCGTCGTGCCAACCCGCAGCAACCGCCACAATTTCAGCCTCGGTCAGCTCGTGGAGGTGCTTTTTACTCGCGTCTTTCACCAGGAGCATCATATCGTACGGGCGGCGCATGAAATACGGCACCACGAGCAGGGCCAGTCCGTAGTCTCGGACGAGGAGTTCGGGGGGGTTCTCACGCATCAGAAACGTGGAGAACGTCTCCCCCCGCTCCTTTTCAAAGCGCCAGTTGTCAAGCATCCGCCTGGGCACGACATTGCTGAGCGCGATCTGCTGGTGACCATGAGCGAGCGAGCCCCCGACGAGACGGCCATAGTTCTTGATGATCAACACAAAACCGGGATCGTCGGGACAACCCTCCCGGGGTTCAGACGGGGGCAGCAAGTCGCCGCAGCCTGTCAGGAGCGTCCTCTCCAGGGCCGCGAGCCGCCGCATGACGATGGCGCAATCGGCAGGCGGCATGTTGTGCCAGTCCTTGTCGTGCAGCGAGGACGTCCATTGCAAAAAATGAAGGCCACGTGCCTCGCGACAGGAAGTTGCATCGCCGGGGGACAGGATGGGGTACAGGTTCTTGTTGATGAACGTAAAGCCTTCGCTCAGGTCCGCGACGTCGATGACGCCGGTGGTGTGGCCCTGGCAGATGGCGCACGCTCGCGCTGATTTCGGGGCACTTGCTGGGGTTGGCAGGTTATCGTGCGGCCGGCGGTCACGCGACGAGTTGAACAGGATGCGGTCCCCGTTCCTGGGGTCGATCTCCCAGGCGCCCCCTGGCTTCCAGGCGCCCTCTGGGAGAAAATCGGCTGTCCCCCGCTCTTCCCGGAACAACCTGATGAGGTCACGAAGGGAAAGGCTCTCGACGTTTTCTGCCTGGAGGATGTGGGTCAGCGTCTCGCGGTCAAGTTGCTGGCTCATACGTGTACCCGGCGGTATCTCCCGGACTCACGCCGATCTGGCCAAGAAAAGCCGTCACTCTGTGTGGCCAGGTGAAGCAGGGAATGGTGGTGTGATAGGCGTTGGCTCCCATCTCCTTTCGTAAATCGTCGTCGATCAGAAGCATCTCCAACGCATAGGCAAACCCGTTCACGGCGTCCGCCTGGACAACCACCGCACCTTTCCCGCACTTCACCGGTTGGCATCCCCCTTCGAAGTCCGACTGATTGAGAAGCTCGACCTGGTCCCCCAGCAAGTACTCGTTCACAAATGGCACCAGATGGCTCGCCACAACAGGAACGCCGGAGGCAGCGGCTTCTTGCGCCGACATGCCAAAGCCTTCCATCACAGACGGCGTACAGTAGACGTCGGTCACCGCGTAAAGTGCCGGCAATACGTCGTCGGGAATATACGTCGCGACACAGTTCTGCAGATCGCGCGCACGGATCAAGTCTCTGAGTTCCCCGGCGAGTTCCTTCTTGTTGTCATCCACCGAGACGACCAACAAGCTATTGGGAATCCGCTGGTGAGTGATCGCGAAGGCTTCGATCAGCACGTCCTTGCATTTCGTCCTGTCCGTGCGGCTGATCTCGGTGACAATCTTGCATCCACGCACCGCTTCCGGCGGTAGTCCAGACCACTGGCTCAGAAACCCCCACACGTTGTCTGTGTCCGAGACGTCTCGTGGACAGTAGCGATCGGGGTTGATGCAAGGCGGCAAGAACAACGGGGGGCCGGTGTATGCGTAATCTTCGCTCAGCGCCTCTTTGATCCTCGATGACGTGGCCCCGACGCCATCCAGATCCGCGATTAAGCTTCTTTCGGTCGCTATTCGTTCGTCGATCCGCAGGTTGATCCATTGATCCGGTGGCACATTGCGCTTCTTGATGGCACCCAGAGAATGAGGCACCCAAACGTGTACCACCCGCTCGGGGCGACCCCTGTTGTACAAAACACCGAGCTTGGCCCCATCCCAGTAGTGAGAGATGATCAGATCAACCTCTGTCCCTTCAGTATCGAGAAAACGCTTCAGCCATTCGACCAGGCTGGGTATCCGCTCGTCCATATCCTCTTTGCGGACGAACTCGTGTACCCTGTCCTCCAGATACACGATGCGCTGGTGTTCGTCCTTATAGTGAATCCCTCTACGCATTTCCCCGGTGACAGGATGGGGGTAGCCCCCACGATTCACGATCGTGATCTTGAAGCCAACCTTCGCCAGCGCCTCGGAACAGTGGTTCACGAAAACATCCTGCCCCCCCGTGTCTGGAAGGCCAGGAATAATGTCCCATTGGTGTATGCCGTGGTTGGTGATCATCAACACGTGCTTCCTGGGGGACGCCAGGAACGGTTTGTGCTTTTCCTGCAAAACGATCGCTGGTTCAGACATCGGGCAACCTCGATTCGTGCATGCTCCTACGGGAAGTGCTTCCCGCGTGTACCGTACTTCGATACAGGATGTCTACGCTGCTGCAGGCACGCAAGGCGAGTTCCTGCCTTGCAGCAATGCAGCGGCACCTCCCGTGCCAAGAGATGCCTGGCACGGGCGACTCGACCGAGTCACACGATCATCGTAGCACACTTGTGTTCACATAACGTCAAAGGAATGTGAGATATACTCTAGAATCCGTCCCCCTCCAGTAGTACTACTACCCTGTATCACGCTTCACGTTTCACGTTTCACGTTTCACGCACCACGCATCACGCATCACATCTCACGCAGTCAGCTCCGCGAACAACCGCAGGTAATCCGCCAGGTGCCGCGTGGTCAGGAAATTCCGCCGCACGTGCTCCCGCGCGGCCGCTCCCATGCGCGCCGATTCCTCCGGGTGCTCCAAAAGATACAACATCTTCTCCCCACACGCCTCGACCGAGTCCACCAGGAAACCCGTCTCGCCATCTATGACCTGCAGCGGGATACCGCCCACGTTGCCGCCGACCACCGGCTTGCCTTTCCACATCGGCTCGGTCACCACCAGCCCGAACCCCTCGCGGGTGGACTTTTGGACGACGACGTCGCTGACGGTCTGGAAAGCCCCCACCTCCAACCCGCCCACGCCGTGAAAGTTGTGGAGGATATGCACGTCGAAATCCTCCCCCGCGTGGCGGATCGTCTTGTCCAGGTAATACCAACCCTCGGGGTCGTCCGACGCCATCGAGCCAACCAGCGCCAGTTGCACCTCCGGCATCCGCTCCTTGACGGTGCGGTAGGCGTCAATCACCCCCAGGGGGTCCTTCCAGGGATCGAAGCGGCTGACCTGGGTGATCAAGGGACGGCCCACGTCTACGCCGAAGCGGGCGACGATCTCCCGCGCCTCGTCCTCCACCATGGGCGCGTTCTTTGGCGAGAGAGGATCAATCGTCGGCGTGATAATCGCCAAGTGGTCGTACGAGACGCCAGGCCCCACGTACTGCTCCATCGTAAAGATGCCGGCCTCGTACTCGGAGATGTAGGGCGCGAAAAAGTCCCAGTAGACCGGGTTGGGGTGCGAGGAGTCAATGTGACAGCGCCAGGCCCAGTGCTTGCCCCCCTCGTGTCCGTGATAGTGGAGCATCCCGGCGGGCTGGGGGTCGTGGACGACCACAAAGTCGTACTCTCCCTCGAACCTGGCCGCGTTCATCTCGTTGTAGCGCCGCCAGACGCCCTTCATCTCCTCGGTGAGGGGGATGTCCATCCCCTGAAGACCGTTGTGGCAGGCCTTGGTGACGTTGAAGAACTCGTCCTCCCCCTCGATGACCTGCCACCCGGCGTCGAGTCCCACGTCGCGCATCAGCGGCACGAGCGTGACCAGCATCTCGGCCACGCCGCCGCCGAATGCCGTGGCGTTCACGTGCACCACCCGTGCCCCTTTCAACGACGCGGCCAGTTCCTCGATCTCGACAATGACCTCGTCACCGACGATGGGACGATAATCGTCCAGTGCTTTACGTCCCAGTTCAACCTGTTGTAGCATAGCTTTTCTGTCCCTTTATCTATCCCTCCACCGCACCTGCCGATGGCCCCCTACCCTCACTTCTCTTGTACCTGACTCCTACCGGATCGCCAACTCCGTCTGTTTATCGAAGATGTGCGTAGAATCCATATTGAAAGCCACGGCCATGGTGTTGCCCACTCGCGCCTTTGTGCGTGGGTCAAAGATACCCTGGAACTCGATGTTCTCTGACGTCAGATGGACGACGACCTCTCTGCCGAGCAGCTCGGTCACATCCACCCTGACCTCCACCAGCGACTTGTTGATACCAGCCGGGCAGTACTCGGCGTCGTGAGTATCCTCGGGACGGATACCCAAGATGACGTCCTCACCCAGGTGCCGACGGTAGACTGCTGCCTTGCCCTCAGGAACATCCAAGATAAAGTCCCTGCAATCCACGGCCACCTTGTCGCCCCGCTCCACCAGCTTTGCGTCCATAAAGTTCATGGCGGGGCTGCCGATGAAACCGGCGACGAAGAGGTTAACTGGATATTCATAGAGATTCTGCGGCGTGTCAATTTGCTGCCTGATGCCGTTCTTGATCACCATGATCCGGGTGCCCATGGTCATCGCCTCGACCTGGTCGTGGGTCACATAGATGAAGGTCGTCTCTAGCCGCTGATGGAGCTTGCTGATCTCGGCGCGGGCCTGCACGCGCAGTTTGGCGTCCAGGTTGGAGAGGGGCTCGTCCATCAGGAACACATTCGGCTCCCGTACGATGGCGCGGCCGATCGCCACGCGCTGCCGCTGGCCACCGGAGAGTTGCCCGGGTTTGCGATCCAGCAGTTGCTCGATACCCAGGATATTGGCCGCCTCGCGCACGCGCCTATCAATCTCACTCTTGGAGGTTTTGCGCTGTCTGAGGCCAAAGGCCATGTTCTCGTAGACCGACATGTGGGGGTACAGCGCGTAGGACTGAAAGACCATGGCGATATCCCGGTCCTTGGGCTTAACGTCGTTGACCACCCGGTCGTCAATGTAGATCTTTCCCTCGGTGATCGATTCCAGGCCGGCCAGCAGTCGGAGAGCAGTAGACTTGCCGCAGCCCGAAGGGCCGACGTAGACAATGAACTCCTTGTCCGCGATGTCTATGCTGAGGTCATTGACTCCTACGACACTGCCCCACCGCTTGGTTACATGCTCATACTTTACGCTCGCCATTTGACTGTACTCCTTTGTCAATTGGATCACGGTGTTGCTTTCTACCGCAATGCATCGGAACCTACCCCTTCACCGCGCCGGCCAGCATGCCACGCACGAAGAAGCGCTGCAAACTAAAGAACACGATCATGGGTAAGGCCATTGAGACGAACGCCGCAGCCGTCAGCAAGTGCCAGCCTGCACCCAACGAACTCACCATGTTGCCGATCTGGTAAGTCAGCACGGGTCTCTGCCCTCCCAGAAAGACCAGCGCCACCAGCAGATCGTTCCAGATCCACAGGAATTGGAAGATGGCCAGTGATGCCAGGGCCGGCACTGAAAGCGGCAGCGCCAGCTTGTAAAAGACTGTCCAGTGCGACATACCATCGAGATACGCCGACTCGAAAATCTCTCTGGGCAGCGAGCCGATAAAGTTCCGCATCAGGTAGATGGCATAGGGCAGACCAAAGCCGGTGTGGAATAGCCAGATGCCCAGGAACGTGCCATTCAGTCCTAGCTGGGCATACGCGCGCGAGATGGGGATCAGCGTCATCTGGAGCGGCACGATCTGCAAGCCGACCAGCAAGGCAAACAACCCCATGCGGCCGGGAAAGTGGAGCCAGGAGAAGGCGTAGCCCGCAAAGGCGGCGAAGAGGATGGGCAAGATGGTACAAGGGATTGCAACCAGCAGGCTGTTGATGAACGCCCGTCCCATCCCCCTGGGGTTCATCAGGTCACTGATGTTACAATTCAGGTCGAGCGCTTGCTCCCCTTCAGCGCAGGCAGTCGTATAGTTGGCCCTGCCTCTATAACCCATCACAGCGTCAATGTAGTTGTTCAGGGTGAAGCGCAGGCGGCTGGCGGCGTTCTCGGCACCTGAAAGTTGGCGGAGATAGGTCAACAGATCCGACATCTCTTGTGGGTCAGGCATCTCTTCTAACTGGACCTTTCCCTCTTCCATTTGCTCGCGCAGGAAAACAGTCAGCTCAATTGAGCGGCGGAATTGCCCAATCAGTTCTGGATCGAATAGATCCACGCCTTCGACGGCTTTGCCGTCAAGGCCGTAATAAGGGGCAAGGTACTTCTCGTACACGTCCTGCCCCACTGCTTTGCGTGGTGCCAAAGCCGTCCACCAGCCGCTCTGGTTGATGTCTTGAAAGGGCCGCAGCGAGGTGACGAACAAGCCGATGGTTGGTATCAGCCAGATCAAACAAAGCCCAATCAGCACAATGTGGGTCGGTAGACCCGCCAGAATCATTTTGATGCGATCGGTGGTCATCGTATAGCCTCCTGTGCCCGGAAACGACGGACGTTCCAGACCATGAACGGAATGGTGAGCAGGATCAGGATCACAGCGATGGCCGCCGACCGCCCACTCTGGTGACTGATGTACATTTCGCCGTACATTCGATTGGCGATAACCTCAGTGCCATAGTTGCCACCGGTCATCACGTAGACGATGTCGAATATCTTGAGCACGTTGATGACCATCGTGGTGACCACGACGGCAATGGTCGGCATGATGATCGGCACCATGACCTTCCAGAACACCCGCCACTCGGTGGCCCCATCCACACGGGCCGCTTCGATGATCTCTGTCGGCACGCTTTTCAGCGATGCTGAGAGGATGGTCATGCAAAATCCAGTCCACATCCAGACGCCTACCAGGATCAAGGCAAAGTTGTTGAAGGCCGGCTCGCTTAGCCAGGAGATGGGATCTCCGCCCAGCTTGATAACGATAGCGTTGAGCAGGCCAATCTGTACCTGACCGGTGCCATAGGCATAGACGAACTTCCAGATGATACCGGCGCCCACGAACGAAATGGCCATCGGCATAAAGATAATCGCTTTGGCCAGTGCCTCATACTTCACCCGGTCGGCCAGGACGGCGATCAGCAGGCCCAGGCCGACTGTGCCGCCCACCATCAGGACCCCCCACAGCAAGTTGTTTCGGAAAGCGTTCAGCATGATGGGTGCGGTCAGAGCGTAGCGAAAGTTCTCCAGGATGCCCCAGCACGGTTCTCCTTGCACGCAGGCGGCTGCCGCGGACAGGGTTCCATCCGCGTTTTTAAAACTCAGGAGAAACGTGTTGATTCCTGGATATACGATGAACGCTGTCATGATTAGCAAGGCCGGGGCAACGTACAGCCATGGGGCGATCTTGCCCTGCTTCATTATTTCGGGAACCTGAGTATCACTCATTGAGGACCCCCTGCCAACTTGGCGAGACAGCGATCTGCCTCTTCGATTAATTGAGATTGGGGGCGATTCCTGACGAGGAATCGCCCCCTTCTTTACATGTGGTTGTTACTCCGTTGCTGCTGCTTGCACTTTGGCTGCTTCAGCCAGGGCAGCGTCCAGAGTGGTGGCGTCGTTGACATAGTCCACGATGGCCTTCCACTCGGCACTACCGAAGCCGCCGGGGATGGTGTCGCCGATGTCAGGGGTGAAGCCGGTGGCCGAAGCCAGGATGTCGGCCTTCTTGGCCAGCGCCGGGTCGGTGTACGAGCCCACCGCCTGCTTGTTGGGAGACAGGTCAAAGCCCACTTCCGCCCACTTCTTGGCGCCAGCCTCGCTGGTCAGGTAGGCGACGAACGCCTTGACGGCCGGTGTGTCGTTAAAGACCATCATGTTGTCCGTGCCTCCCTGAAGACCCTGAGCGCCTGGCACGCCGAAAAAGTCATAGTCCACGCCGTACTCCAGGTCGGGGTACTGCGCGGCGACCTCGCCGCCGGCGAACCCGGACTGCTTGACCATCATCGCCTCGGGTGGGTCGGAGAAGACCTTGTAGATGGCGTCCAGGAAACCGATGGAGACGGTGCCCTCTGCTCCGCCGACGGTGTAGACGGGGTCTTTGGCCCACTTGCCGTAGGTCTCGTAGGCCTCTTTGACTCCGGCGTCGTCGTAGGGTATCTTGCCAGCGATGATGTCCAGCACATAGTCCGGCCCTTGCTGCACCAGCATGATGTCCTGGATGAAATCAGAGCCGGTCCAGCCGGTGGCGTCGCCCGATTCCATACCCATGGACCAGGGCACGTTGCCGTCCGCCACCATCTGCTCGACCAGGGCGTCCAGATCCGCCCAGGTTTCGGGTACTTTATAGCCGTAGGCGTCAAAGACGACGGGGCTGTACCAGATGATCGACTTGATGTCGGCCTTGACCATCAGACCGACCCACTTGCCACCACGGGTGCCCATGTCCTTCCAGAAGCCAGCATAGTTGTCGGGGTTGCCGCCGACCTCGTCGATGGCCACCAGTCGATCCTGGTACAGGTCCATGGCAGAGGCGGTCCAGAAGGCGATGTCGGGCGGGGTGCCGGCCTCGACCCGCGTGTCCAGCAGCGCGTGGTCGCGCGTGGACTCGGGGGCCAGCTCGATGCCGCAGGCGTCCACCAGCGGTTTGAGGATCTCGTTCAGCTTCTCCTCCTCAACGCCCGACCACTGGTAGAGCAGCGTCACCTCGTCACCCGCCGTCGCACCCATGCAGTCTATCCCGGCCGGAGCCTCTGCCTCGGGTGCGCCTGACACTGCTGCCGCTTGCACTTTGGCTGCTTCAGCCAGGGCAGCGTCCAGAGTGGTGGCGTCGTTGACATAGTCCACGATAGCCTTCCACTCGGCACTACCGAAGCCGCCGGGGATGGTGTCGCCGATGTCAGGGGTAAAGCCGGTGGCCGAAGCCAGGATGTCGGCCTTCTTGGCCAGCGCCGGGTCGGTGTACGAGCCCACCGCCTGCTTGTTGGGAGACAGGTCAAAGCCCACTTCCGCCCACTTCTTGGCGCCAGCCTCGCTGGTCAGGTAGGCGACGAACGCCTTGACGGCCGGTGTGTCGTTAAAGACCATCATGTTGTCCGTGCCTCCCTGAAGACCCTGAGCGCCTGGCACGCCGAAAAAGTCATAGTCCACGCCGTACTCCAGGTCGGGGTACTGCGCGGCGACCTCGCCGCCGGCGAACCCGGACTGCTTGACCATCATCGCCTCGGGTGGGTCGGAGAAGACCTTGTAGATGGCGTCCAGGAAACCGATGGAGACGGTGCCCTCTGCTCCGCCGACGGTGTAGACGGGGTCTTTGGCCCACTTGCCGTAGGTCTCGTAGGCCTCTTTGACTCCGGCGTCGTCGTAGGGTATCTTGCCAGCGATGATGTCCAGCACATAGTCCGGCCCTTGCTGCACCAGCATGATGTCCTGGATGAAATCAGAGCCGGTCCAGCCGGTGGCGTCGCCCGATTCCATACCCATGGACCAGGGCACGTTGCCGTCCGCCACCATCTGCTCGACCAGGGCGTCCAGATCCGCCCAGGTTTCGGGTACTTTATAGCCGTAGGCGTCAAAGACGACGGGGCTGTACCAGATGATCGACTTGATGTCGGCCTTGACCATCAGACCGACCCACTTGCCACCACGGGTGCCCATGTCCTTCCAGAAGCCAGCATAGTTGTCGGGGTTGCCGCCGACCTCGTCGATGGCCACCAGTTGATCCTGGTACAGGTCCATGGCGGATGCGGTCCAGAAGGCGATGTCGGGCGGGGTCCCGGCCTCGACCCGCGTGTCCAGCAGCGCGTGGTCGCGCGTGGACTCGGGGGCCAGCTCGATGCCGCAGGCGTCCACCAGCGGCTTGAGGATCTCGTTCAGCTTCTCCTCCTCAACGCCCGACCACTGGTAGAGCAGTGTCACCTTGTCACCCGCCGCCGCACCCATGCAGTCTATCCCGGCTTCTGGTTCTTCTACTGGCTCCTCCACCGGCTCCTCCACCGGTTCCTCCGTCGGCTCCTCCACCGGCGCCTCGGTAGGAGCGGGCTGGGGGCCGCAGGCCGCCAGTAGTATGCTCGCCACCACCAGCAGCGACAACAGAATCCAACTTGTACGCTTAAACATCTCTCTGTCCTCCTATAGTTTTGGTTCTGACTTGTGAATTCTCAAGCTTCCGCGAAGCTCCGTGAAACGTGTCATGCTCTTCCTATTCATCACCTCCTTCCCATACAAGGACTATAGGGCCGCCCCACACGATTGCCGGACGACCAGTTCGGTCTGCAAAAGTATCTCTTGCTCCTCGACCGGCTCGCCGACGATGAGTTGTGTCAGAAGCATCGCAGCTCGATAGCCAAGTCCGTAGGCTGGCAGTCTCACCGTCGTCAATGGCGGGTTCACATAGTGCGCGAGTCGCACATCGTCAAAACCCACCAACGCAACGTCATCGGGGATGGTCAGCCCGCGCTGCTTGATCGCCATCATCGCCCCAAACGTCACCAGGTCGCTGGCAACAAAGACCGCGGTCGGCGGTTGTGCGAGGTCGAGCAGGTCATTCATCGCCTCGTGGCCGCTCTCCTCGCGGAAGTCACCGGTGCGCACCAATCCATCCGCGTAACCGAGCCCTGCCTCCTTCAATGCCTGGCGGTAGCCGGTCAACCGGTCGCGGGCGGCGGTGTACGCCAGTGGCGCATTGGTGATCATCCCGATCTGCCGATGTCCCAAACCGATCAGATGCTCCACGGCCTGCTTTGCTGCCCCAACGTTGTCCACGTCTACAAAAGGGATGCCCGAGCCCGGCAACTGTCCCAGCAGCACGACGGGAAAGCCCTCCGCCCTCAGTTGCAGCAGTTGGCAGTCGTCGGATCGTGGTCCGGAAAGGATGACGCCGTCGGTCTGCTTCTCGCGCACCAGGCCGATGTAGGCTCCAGATGCGGTCACGTCTTCCACGGAATGGATCAGCACACGGAAGCCATTCTCCTGCACGGCGTCACCCACACCGCACAGGACCTCGGGCAAAAAAGCGTCAGCAAAGATACGGTCGGGGCTCTGGCAAAGGACGAAGCCGATGGTGCAGGTACGGCCGCTGACGAGTGTACGGGCAGCGGCGTCGGGGTGATAATTCAATCGGTGAGCAACTTCGAGGATGCGCTGGCGCGTCTCGGGACTGACCCGCACGCCAGGGACATCGTTAAGCACGAGTGAGACGGTCGTGCGGGAGACGCCAACCTCTTCAGCGATCTGGCGCTGTGTGGGACGGGACCTGGACACAAACTACCCCCCCTCGCTGTGATAACACGAGTCACTAACACGCGTTACCATTTTAACGAGAAAAGGGAGATTTGTCAATAGGAAATGGAGAAATTGAGGAAATTTTAAGGTTCCCCGACCAGAGAGAAGGCACCGCCCCTGTCAAACACCTGAGGCTCACCAGGAACGCGCGGGTGACAAATTGGCGCAAGCCTGGTATACTGGGCCGGCACACTCTGGCGCGTCCTGACGCGTCAATAGCGAGCGAGATCGACGATGTCCACCTGGTTTGCACAGCGCGTCCTCGACATAATCGGCGCGCTCACCAGCATCTACTATACGCACAAATACGGCACGCTGGCCCGTGGATTGGGCCGGCCGGGTGTCAGTCCGGACCAGCGGCGTGGGTTCATCATCATCCAGATTGATGGCCTATCCCACGATCACCTCACCCAGGCGATCGCCGCCGGACACATGCCCTACCTGGCCCGGCTCTTGGCCACGCAGCGCCTGGCTGTCGCCCCCTGGCGCTGCGGCCTTCCCAGCACGACCCCGGCGGCCCAGGCCGGCATCATGTTCGGCAATCGCTATGACATCCCCGGGTTCCGCTGGTACGAGAAGGAACGAGGAGAGGGCGTGCTGACCAGTCGCCCCGACCAGATCAAGGCCGTGCGCGACCGCATCAGCCGGGGGCGACCTGGTATCCTGCGAGGTGGTTCCTGCTACGTGAGCATGTTCGACGGCGAGGCAGACCTGGCGCTCTTCACGCTCAGCACGCTTCACCGGCAGCGCTTCTTCGAGAGCGTGCGCGGGATGGGGTTGTTTCTCCTGTTCCTGCTCAGCCCATTTCGCGTGCTGCGCCTGCTGGGGCTGACCGCCGCGGGCTACCTGGTCGGGCTGGGCCGCCGCCTGGTCGCGCTCGTCCGGCCCAGCGTCCTCAACCCCTTCGACGTCCTCTCCCCCCTGCTACACGCGGTCGGCGATGCGGTGTTCACCGAAGTACAGACCTTTGGCGTGCTGCTGGACATCTACCGCCGCGCGCCAGCCATTTACGCCAACTATAACACCTACGACGAGGTCGCTCACAAGCTGGGGCCAGACCACCCGGCCGCTTTCCACGTCCTCCATGGTGTCGACAAGCGCGTCCGCCAGATCAATCGCATGCGGGCCCGCTATCGGCAACGGGAGTATGACCTGTACATCATCTCTGACCACGGGAACTCGCCCGCGGTGCCGTTCAGTTGGCAACATGGGGCCAGCCTGGGAAAACACATCGCCGCCCACATCGGAGCGGGGCTATCGGTGGATGAGCAAGCGATCGCCTACGCGCATTCGACGGAGAAGACACGCTACCTGCTGGAGGAATTACAGGGCCTCGAGCATCGTCTTTCTCCTCGCCTGCGCCGTGTACTCGCCGCAGGCCGGCGTTACGTGAACCAGCACGTGCTGGCCGGTCAGGAACTGGACTATGACCTGGAGCGGCAACGGGACGTCGTCGTGTCCGCCTCCGGACCGCTGGCCCACGTCTATTTCAACGTCAGTCCCCGCCCACTCGACCTGATCGAGGTGATACTCCTGTACCCCCAGTTGCTGGACAGCCTGCTCGCCACGCCTGGCATCGGGGCCCTGGTGGGGCGGGCGGGGGAGCGGACGGTCATGCTGGGGCCACAGGGAGGCACGCTCATCATCGAGCGTGGACACGAGATCGTCGAGTGGCCGCACCCGCTGATGCCATTCGGTGACGCATCCTACGCGGCTGACCAGTTGCACCGCCTGGCCCACTTTCCCCACGCCGGTGACCTGATCGTCCTGGGAGCGGTCGAGCCGGACGGCAAGGTCGTGACCTTTGAAGAACAGGTAGCGACGCACGGGGGGCTGGGCGGACCGCAACTCCGCCCTTTCATCGCCTGGCCGCCTCAACGACCGCTCAGGCCGGAGACGCTGAACGACGCACTGGACCTGTACCCCTACTTCGTACATCACTACCTGGGGCAACCACTGGCGGGGGAGCCAGACGGCACTGCGGCAGGCACCCCCGAGACGGAAGGCACATTCGCCCACAACGTCCCCGCCAGACCAGTCGAATGAGCGCGGTGGTGAGTGCACCCATCAAGGCGTTGGGGCCAACAGACGAAAAGCCGACCACGCCGACCATGCCCCGGTGTTCTGCACACCATCCACCGCCTGCACCCGCCAGCGATAGTCCCAGCCACAAGCCAGCGAGGTCGCCAGCGCGGTTCCGCTCACCGGGCCGGAAACCGCAGGCGTCGGCGCCGGTGGCGTCGGCGTCCCATCGACCGCCACCTCCAGTTGGATCAAGTACCCGGCGATGCCCGACGGATCCTCCACCTCGCTCCAACGAAAGGTGACGAACGTGGGGTCGGTGGGACAATGGATCTCGGCTCCGCCCTCTGGCTCGACTGGTGCAGGGGCAGGAGGTCCGGTCGTATCTCGCACGGTGAAGGTGCGCGCCTGCGACCACGCGCCAGCATTCCCCGCGCCATCCACCGCCCGCACCCACCAGCGGTACACCTCGCCGCAGGGGACAAATACGTCCAGGAAAGACCCACTCGAGAACTGGAGCGGATAGGTGCGGGGAACCCGTTCGATCGCCTCCAGGTGAACCTCGTAGGTCCGGATGCCGGAGGGATCGGAGACGTTGACCCACTGCAGTTGAACCCCCAGGTTGGCGCCGCCGGGCGGGCAGAACAACTCTGCTCCCGGCACAGGGGCAAGCGGTTGCGGGGCGGGTGGACCGACACGGTCGGGCGTCGGCGTGGGCGTCGGTGTGTTCGTCGGCGTCGGTGTGTTCGTCGGCGTCGAGGTGGGCGTCGGCGTGTTCGTCGGCGTGTTCGTCTGCGTAGGCGTGGGCGTCTGCGTAGGCGTGGCAGTCGGCATCGGCGTGTTCGTCGACGTGGCCGTCGGCGTCGGTGTGTACGTCGGCGTGGCCGTCGGTGTGTTCGTCGGCGTTGCGGTGGGTGTCGACGTGCTCGTCGGCGTGGGCATCGGCGTCGGAGGGGCAGAGCGGGGCCACCACTGCCGGGCCCCCAGCCCAACAGCCGCCACGAGCAGGACGATCAGGAGCACGGCACATCCGACGAGCACAGGTGAAACACCTGAAACCGCCGGTCGAACCAGCGGGCGCGCTGCGGGAGGTCGGGAAGCGCGCCAGGGCGGGGAAGGAGGCGATGGCGGGGCCGGCGGGCCCACGAGGAGGTCCAGGTTGTCCCGGGTGACGCTCGCCCCGACCTGGTCGCCCAACGTCTCCCGCAGGCGCAGGGCCTGGATCAGCGCGGTGCGGGCCACGGCGGCGTCACCCAGGCACAGCGCCCGTGTCCCAAGCTGGTGCAGTGCCCAGGCTTTGACAGCCCGGTCCCCCAGCGCCTCCGCCGCCTGGTGCACCCACTGCAAGACCTGAGCCCACGCGGACCACCGGCCGCCCAGCGCCAGCGCGTCCGCTACCGCCCGCCCCAGGCGCACGACCCCGACCCAACGGTCAGCCCCGACAGCCCATCCGAGCACCCGCAGGATGACGTCGGCTTCCTCCAACATGCGGCCGGGGGCCTGCCGCTGCCGCTCCGCCCAGGCGGCAAAGTAGGCCAGGGCCCGCTCCGCCCACGGAATCACGTCCCACGTTTGCCGCAGGGCCTGGCCGAGCGTGCCGGCCAGGCTGTAGCGCGGGCTGTGGGCTTGCACGAGCCCGCGCCGCTGTAACGTCTCCAGGATGGATGCAACGTCCGGGAGTTCCGCCAGCGCGGACAGGTGGTCGGCGTGGAAGGGCACGTCGCCCACCGCGGCCAGCACCCCCAGAACCCGCTTCTCGGCCTCGCCGAGCACGGCCAACGCCTGCGCCGTCAGCGCCTCAGCCGGGGACCCACTCAGCGCCCGGCGGGCGACCTCCGCCAGTGGACGGTCGCCCTCGCGCACCAGCGCCGCCGCCTGGAGGACGTGCAGCGGGTGACCCTCCAACGTGGTGCAGAGTGCCTGGGCTACCGGCCGCTCCTCCGGGGTCAGCGGCCGCTCCAACGCACGTTCGAGCAACGCCAGCGCGTCGCCCGGCGACAGCCCGCCCAAGCCGATCACCTGTCCCCCTCTCCACGGGCGGCGCTCCGCCGAGGCCAGCACGAATGTGCAGCCCGGCGCGACGTCCATCAGCACCTGCACGTCGTGCCACGCCAGGTCCGCGTCGTCCAGTATGACGAGCGCCTGCTTCCCGTGCAGAGCCTGCCGGACCTGGACGTCGGTGGGCTTGAAGGGAACATCGCTCTCGTAAAAGGCGTCAAAGAGGAATTGAAGCACGTCTTCCACAGGCTGGCGATGAGCCGCGAGGTAGACGACCCCGTCCGGGAAGGAGGTGGCGACGGGATGGTGGGACAGGTGGCACAGCAGCGCGGTCTTGCCCACCCCTGGCTGCCCATGGAAGGCCACCGGTGTCGCGGACCGGATCGCGGCGGTCGCGGTGCCGATCTCGGCCTCCCGGTCCAGCAAGCCGGGAAAGTCAGGGGGACGCAGGAAAACGGGCGTGGCACGCGGCTGCAGAAGCGGTCCTTGCGCTGGAGTGGATACTTTGACCACGCCACCGTGGCCTGAGCCGATCTGAAGGATATAGTCCCCGACGACGAGCTCGTCGCCGATCTGCCCCCCGATGTTCAGGCCACACTGGCTACAAGCGCGGGCGTCGGGACGGTTTTCAAACCCACACTTTGGGCATTTCATCCGACACCTCTCCCGTTCCCCCACTCTACCAGCGCACGGCTGGCAGAGCGAAGAATATCACCGACATCACCCAGAAAAACGCCCACGAGACCAGCGCGTAACGCCAGCGGGGAAACCGCAGCAGGGGCACGAGCAGCGCCGCCAGCGCCACGACCCAGAACGCCGGCTGGACCAGCACCTCGTGCCACCCGACGGCGGTACCGTCGGGTGCAAAGACCAGCCAGCGCAGGATCAGCGCACATACGACCGGTAACCCTGCTGCGACGACGCCATCCGCCGTCCCCCAGCCCAGGTGGGCGGCCTGGAGTTCCCGCCCCACCTCGTCCACGCCGAAGCCGGCGGCCACCTCGGCCAGCGCCGCTTCCTCGTCCAGCCCGCGTGCCCGCGCCGCCGCCACCGCGTCCTCCAGGTGGCCTCGGAGTTCCGCCAGCAGCTCGTGCTCGGTCTCGGCGTCCAGGTCGAGTTGTGCGCGCACCTGCTCCAGCACGCGGTCCACCTGGGGCTCCCCTCCCCGTTCTGGGGAGGGATTGGGGGAGGAGGCCTCTGCGCTCACGCGCCCTCCAACCCCAGGAGTTGGTCCATCTGCCGGCTGAACGTCTGCCAGCGCTCCATCTCTACCTCAAACTGGCGGCGCCCCTTCTCGGTGACGACATACATCTTGCGCCGCCGGGTGCCGGGCCGGCCCAACCACCGGCTCTCCAGCAGCCCATCCTGCTCCATCCGGTGTAGCCGCGGGTAAACGAGCCCTTCCTTGAAGCGGAAGTAGCCCTCCCCGCGGGCGTCCAGCCGGCGGATGATCTCATAGCCGTGCAGCGGCTCCTCCTCGTCCACCAGCAGCTTTAGGATCGCGACAGTCGTCGTCCCCTTGCGCATCTGGTCAATCTGGCTCACCATCCCATCCTTTTCGCAGGTGTTTATCCACAAGATGCTTACCTGTTGAGAATAGCATGGAATTGCGGAGAGGTCAAGCGCACGGACCCCGTCTTGTCCGATTCGGGGATTTGGCGTACAATGAGGCCAGAGGGGGGGCCAGGTGGGGCGGGAGTAGCCGTCCCGCTTCAGACGTGTGGAAAGGTATGCGCGATGAGTGAGAATGCCAATGTACAGACTTCGACCCAGAGTCGCATCGTAGCTTTACTCGAGGGTCTGCCGCCGGAGAGCCTGACCCTCGTCGAGCGGTTCGTCCAATTCCTGCGCGACCAGGCCCGGCGGGGCCAGCCCGTGGGGAGTGTCTCCGTGGGGGAGGAACGGCCCTCTTATGTATACCCGACTGTCCCCGTCCCGCCGTCGAGCCTTGACGGATGGCTAGACCTGGTGCCGGAGGGATACGAGGGCGACGCGCTAGCAGACACCGAAGCACTCTACGACGAGGTGTGACATGAGAGTCGCCGTTGACTCCTCCGTGCTGGTGGGGCTGATCAATCCCCGCGACCTGTGGCGTGGCCGGGCGCTTGCTCTGCGTGACGCATTGCTCGCCACTGGCGCTGACCTTCTTTACTTCGACTGCGTTGTGACCGAGTCCATCAGCGCCGCCGCACGTCGCCTGCACGAAAAAGGCCGCCTGGCCGAGGTCGAGGCGCTGCTCGACCGGCTGAACGACCAAGTGCCCAGCGACACGATCACCTGGACCCTTCCTGACGTGCCCCACCTGTACCCGGAGGTACTCGACCTTATCCGCTCGTCGTCGGGTGCACTGAACTTTAACGACGCGCTCATCGCACTGGCCTGTCGGGAACGGTCCATCCCCGCCATCGCCAGTTTCGACGCCGACTTTGATCAGGTCGGCTGGCTGCGCCGGCTGGCGAGACCAGAGGACGTGACCGCGTGACGGTCTGCCAGCGGAAGAACACGGATTGGCAGGATTTTCGGATTGTTACCTCGACGTTCGCGATCCCCTGTGCCCCCCTATTCCGACTCACTACCCACCACGTCTGCCGGGGTGAAGAGGTGCACGTTTCGCTCGTGTTCGCTCAGGTCGCGCAGGCCAGGAGCCAGGTTGCGGGCGTAAACAGCGTAGTGAACGTCCCAGTGCGCAGCGCTGCCCCCGCTCCACCAAGCGTTCCAGGTCCCGGCGGGTGAACGGCTCCTGTCGCCAGCGGGCCTCGCCAAAGACGACCGACCGGCTGTGACGGTCCACGCCGACCACGTCAATCTGCGCCCCACGGCTCCACCACGACCCGACCCCGGCGACAGGCGGCAGCCCCTGCTGACGGGAACGGCGCAGCAGGTGCCAGCGAGCGCAGTGCGATGTCCCAGTCGAGGTAAGAGTGCCGCCGGGGCAGCGTCCTCCCCGGCGGCACTCTTGCTCAACTGCGAAAAGCGGCGCAGCAATGTGGCGTTGTCGTCCTGCGTGGCGAAGAAGAAGAGATGTGGCTTGTCCTGGGCCCAGTGATACGCCAGCGTGGTCTTGCCCACCCGCCGGCGGCCATAGAGGACGGCCAACTCGGCCCGGTCGCTGGTGTACCGGGCATCCAGGTAGCCCAGTTCGCGCTCGCGCTTGTGCAGCACCTCCACCCTCCGAAGATTGTCATTCCAAATGACGATCTGAAAAACCGCCACTCAGGACAACCATATTGTGCACCACCGCCGCCGCGACGTCAACCTCTGCCCCCGCGCCACCCTGCCGCACTGCAACCCGAAACCTATCCGAGATACTTTCGCACAATCGGCGCCAGCTTCTCCTTGACACCCTCCGGAATCAGATCCCGCTGCGTGAGTATCGCGGTCGCCAGCGCGTCCCCGCACTCGCACTCACGCCCGGCCGCCGCCAGCCGGGGCACCAGCAGCCGGAGCGCCCGCTGCGCCAGCGCGGCGTTCTGCTGGAGGACGCGGATGACCGCCTCGACGCTGACCGGGGCCTCCGTCTCGTGCCACACGTCATAGTCGGTGATGTGCGCCATCACCGCGTAGCACATCTCTGCCTCCCGGGCCAGGAACGCCTCCGGTGAGGTCGTCATGCCGATGATGTCCATCCCCCAGGCGCAGTAGGCAAAGCTCTCCCCCTTGGTGGAGAAGCGCGGCCCTTCGATCGTGACAAAGCACCCGCCCTGGTGGACCGTGCCGCCGGCCTCCTGCACCGCGTCGGCCAGGAGGGCCGAGAGGTGCACGCAGAACGGGTCCGCCGTGCCGACGTGGACGACCAGCCCGTCGCCGAAGAAGGTGTACGCCCGCTTCTTCGTAAAGTCGAACAACTGGTCGGGGACGACGACATCGCCCGGGTGCAGGTGCTCGCGCAGCGAGCCGCACGCGGAGATCGAGATCACCTGCTCGACGCCCAGGCGCTTGAGCGCGAAAACGTTGGCCCGGTAGTTGACCTCGGTCGGCATGATGCGGTGGCCCCGCCCGTGGCGGGCCACGAACGCGACGCGCACGCCCTCCAACGTGCCGACGACGATCGCGTCGGACGGATCGCCGAACGGGGTCGCGACCCGGCGCTCCTCGACGTCGCTCAGCCCCTCCATCTCGTACAGGCCGCTCCCGCCGATGACGCCGATGCGAATGGGATTCTCGGTCATGGATGCACTCCTTTGGTGTTCTGGTACTTGGAAATCAGAAAATCGACGGTCGCCTTGTAGACGCACTCATCAGCCAGCAGTTGCAACGGCGGCTTCCGTGGCAAAGTAAATCTCCTCGTTCTTGGCGAGTTCGGTAGCATAGCGGATGCAGGCACGCACGTCGTCCTCCGTCAACGTGGGGTAAAAGTCAACGACGATTTGCTGCGGCGTGTAGCCCGCCTCTACCAGTTCCAACACCATGTAGACCGGAATACGCGTGCCAACAACGACAGGTTTGCCAAAGGCAACCTCGGGGTCCACCTGGATATGCTCTTGCCACATCATCTCCATACCCCCCCATACGATCACCATCCCGGATTACGCATCACGTTTCACGTTTCACACCCCATTTTACCCCACCCCACCTATCTGCGCCAGTGCGCCCGATACACGACCATCGTCTCCCCGCCAGCGATCGTGTTTCTCTCCAACGTGACCTGGTAGACCGGCTCCAGCACGTCGGTGCGGGCGGCCAGGCCGGGGAACCAGTCTGGGAAGATGACGACGTACTGCACGCCCCGCTCGGCCATGAGATCGGCCAGGCGCGCGTCCCGGTCGGGCGCGTGCAGGAGTGGGACGACCTCCGGCGTGACCAGCCCTGCCAGGTCGACGACCGGCCGCTCGGAGACGTAGGCGATGGCGCCGATGTCATTCAGCGCCAGGACCGCGTCCGGCGGCGTATGTTCTGCCACCCACCGGCCCAACGCGACGTGCATCTCGTTGACGTTGTCCACGTTCCAGGCGTAGAGGCACGCCATCGCTGGCAGCCGCCAACCGGTCCCGGCGACGACGAGCACCCCCACCAGCACCGCCAGCCCCCTCCCCCCTCTCCCTCCCAGGGAGAGGGCCGGGGTGAGGGTCCACCGCCGGGCGGCCAGCCGTCGTGCCACCAGCAGCCCCACGACGCCGACGACCGCGTTGCACGGAATCAGCGGGATCAGGTACCGCCCGTGCTGGTAGAGCACGGCGTGGAGGCAGGCGTAGACCAATGGCAGCCCCACGCTCCACAGGCTCAGCAGGGAGGCATGGCCCCTCGACAAGCTCGGGGCAGGCTCCTTCGACAGGCTCAACGTAGTTGAGCCACTCAGCGCAGGGCAGAGCAGCACGCCCACCCCCAGGACGTAGAACGGCAGCAGGAGCGGGTTGTCCAGGATCAGGTACCGGGCCGCCACGCTGAGAAAGTCACGGTCGGGGAGCAAGCTGACGACCGCCTTGGCGTGGTACGTGTTGGGAAGCAGGTGACCGCTCGTGCGCAGGGAGAAGATGAGGTAGGGGAGAACGATGGCGGCAAACAAAACAGCGGGCAATAGAATAGAGCGTAATACGTAATACGTAATACGTAATACGTGATGCGTGAAGCGTGTTGCGTGGTGCGTGTTTCGTGGTGCGTGTTTCGTGGTGCGTGATCCGTGGGGGCGGGTGCTTTCCGAGCCAGCACCGGCTCTTTCAGGCCGGTGCGACTGGCGACCAGATCTATGCCGGCTGCCCCAGACGAAATCGGCCAGCGAGAGGGCGAAGAGGAGGTAGCCCTCGGGGCGGGTCAGCGCGGCCAGCCCGAAGAGCGCCGCCGTGCGCAGCCGGTAGCGGCCCGCAGGTCGGTCGCTCACGTGCGCGCCGATCGCCAGCAGGCTCAGCGCGGCGAACAGGCACGTCTCCAGCGCCGAGAGGCCCGCCCACACCATGCGCCCGTTGGCGGCGACGACCATACCGGCCAGCCAACCAGCCCAGCGCTTGCCCGTCAACTGCACACCCATTGCGTAGGTCGACGCCAGCGCGGCCAGGAAGCAGGCCCCGCTCAGGACCTGCCCGGCGATGGGGAACTCGCCCCCCGCGAGGTAGACGCCGGCCAGGAGCAACGTCCACAGTGGGGCAGTCGAGCCGGACGTCGGCTGGCCGGGGTTGAAGGACAGGCCGTCGCCCCGGGCCAGGTTGCGGGCGAACTGGAAGTGGATCCAGGCGTCGTCCAGCGGGACGCCTCCCTGGCCATCCGTGAGACGACAGGCAATGAGCGCAAAGAGGCCGAGCGTCAGGCACCCGGCGAGCAACAGGCTCGCCAGCCAGGGAACGTCATCTCGCCCCAGGTGCACCCCATCGCTCACGTCACCCCCCGGTACATCCCCCCGTCCACGAGCAGGCTGACGCCGGTGACGTAGGACGCGGCGGGCGAGACGAGGAACGCGGCGGCGGCAGCGAACTCCTCGGGCGTGCCCATTCGCCCCAGCGGGATCGCGGCGGCGATCTTGGCCGCCTCCTCGTCCGACGTGGTCCCGTTCCGCTCTGCCCGGTCGCGCAGGAGCTGGTCCACCCGCGCGGTGCGGGTCCAACCGGGGCAGATCGCGTTGACGCGGATGCCAAAGGGGGCCAGTTCGTCGGCCAGCGTCTTGACCAGCCCGACCACTCCCAGCCGCAGGCTGTTGGACAGGATCAGGTTGGGCTGCGGCTGCTTGACCGTGATCGAGGTCATCGCCAGGATGGAGCCGGCACCCCGCGCCTTCATCACCGGCACAGCGGCGTAGCACAACTGTACCGCGCTCATCAGCGTCAACTGCGTGGCGGCCTCCCAGTCCTCGGGTGCGAGGTCAAGGAACTGCCCGGGCGGCGGCCCGCCGGCGTTGATCACCAGGACGTCGAGCCGCCCGAACCGCCCGACAGTCGCCTCGACCAGCCTCTCGGCGGCCGCCGGGTCGGAGACGTCGGCCGGGAGCGGTAGCGCCTGGCGGCCCGTCTCCGCCCGTATCTCGGCCGCGGTCGCGGCCAGGGGCGCCTCTCCCCGGGCGCAGATGGCGACGTGCGCCCCCTCCTGCGCCAACTGCAGCGCGACGGCCCTGCCCAATCCTCTGCTCGCAGCGGTCACCAATGCGACGCTATCGTGTAATCCCAGGTCCATCAGTCCAGCTCCAATTTCAGTTGTGTGCGACCCACGCTGATGATGTCACCGGCGCTGACGACGGTGGGGCCGGTGATGCGTGTGCCGTTGAGCAACGTCCCGTTTCGGCTGCCCCGATCCTCCAACCACCACTGGCCCTCCCTCAGCGTCAAGAGCATATGCTGAGCCGAGGCGTAGGGTTCTGGAATCGAGACCGTGTTCGCCGGTGAGCGGCCGATCGAGGTGACCGGCTGCAAGGGAAAGGCGGTATCTATGGCGAGGGCCTCGTCCGCCGTTTGCAGGACGACCAGTCGCCCGCTCGGCCGGGCGATCTCGCGGCTGGTCATCGCCTGCCGCAGGTCGTGCCACAGCATCGCCAGCACCGCGGCCAGGAACGCGTAGAGCAGGACGGCGAGCAGGACGCGCAGGGCCAGCAGCAAAATGTCCATCGCTAGCCGGGCTCGATCTCCTCAGGGGCGAGCAGCGGGGTGTCCCCGTTGCCCGGCAGCGGAATGGGCGTCGGCGGGTCCTCGCCGTAGATGACCTGGACGCCCGCAAAGGATATGACGTCGCCCGAGTGCAGCACACACTCCTCGACCGGGTAGCCGTTGATGTGCGTGCCGCTGGAGCTGCCCAGGTCGTACAGCACGTACCGGCCGTACCGCAGGCGGAGTTGCGCGTGGTGACGGGAGACGCGCGAGTCCTCAATGATCATGTCGTTGTCGAGCGCACGCCCGATCGATATGACGGGCTCCAGGAGGTTCACGTGGCGACGGCCCCCCAGGACCACGAACGGTCGGCCCTGCGGCGCGAGCGTGGCTGCGGCCTCGGCATCCTCCTCGCCGGGCGCCATCTCGCGGGTCTTTTCCACTCCGACCACTTCCTCTGACGGTATCCAGCGGGCATCGACGCGCACCTCGCGAGGTCCCATACCCTCGTCGGGCATCACGTGGACAACCGGCGTGACCTCGAACGCCAGGCCGGCCTGCGCGGCCAGTTCGACCACGTGGTGGGCCAGCTCTGCCTCCAGCGCCGGCTGCTGGCCCGCCAGCGCGTCACGATCGTCCGGATGCAGGTACACCCAGTAGTGGGTCGGTGCCTGCGGCGTGCCGTCAGGGGAGAGGACCTGGTAGTCCTCCATCGCCCGCGTGAGGTGCGTGGCGACCTCCAGTGGCCGGAGCCGCCCGGCGAACAGGCGGGCGAAGGTGCCCTCGACCAGCCGCTCGGCCAGGGCTTCGAAGCGTGCGATTTTGCTCATCACGCGGCGATTATAACGCGATAGGGGATAAATGACAACTGTACCGAACCTTGCGAAGGTTACGCATAGCCCCCGCCACGCGGTATTGTGGGCCAGATAACGACCTCCCTGGCCCCAGAGCCCTCACCCAACCTTCACAAGGTTCACACCGGGCACGACCTGCGTGTCGCCATCCACGTACAGCGCGTAGAGCAGGCCCAACAGGTTGCCGTGCCCGTAGTAAAACTCTCGCCGCAACCCCAAAAAGATCTGGCCCAACGGCTCGCCGGCCAGGAAACGATCGAAGAAGCGCCTGGCCCACTCGGCGGCGAACAGCGCGGGCGTCTCACACTCGGTGCCGATGACACCGCGCGCCCCCTTCGCCATAAAGTAGGGCACGAACCCGTCGTAGAACAGCGGCGAGAGCTCGGCCGACTCGCAGGCGTTGATGAACACGAGTGGCGCGCCCGGCAGGGTCTTCCTGGGCGAGGCGAACAGGTTCAGGTCCTCCAGTGTGACGCGCTGATCCCCGCTCAGCACCAGCGTCGAATCGTCCGGCCCGCCACGCTCGGCCAGCGACTTGGAGATGGCGTGGCAGAAGAAATACAGGATTTGATCGGCGGTGGAGACGTCGGCCAGCGCCCGGGTCACCTCGTCCCCGCTCTCGCGCACGATCACCTCCACGCCGCCGGCCTGCCCGATCTGCTCCCAGTAGCTCCGCTGGCCAGCGATGAGCGGCATCCCCATCTGCCGGTCGATGTCGGCGTTGACGTTGAGGCTGACGGCCAGGCCGGGCTGGCTGTCGACCGTCGTGTCGATCACCTTCATACCGGGCTGGAGGGGGATGTGCTCGATGATGTGTTTCAGCCCCAGGAACATCTCAGGGTCGACGTCGTCCGGGTCGTACTCGTCGGCCACGTACAGCATGCCCCAGGGCAGCATGAACTGCTGGGAGAAAATCTGGATCTTGAGCGTCTCCTGCCGGGCCATCTGGCGCAGCCGATCGCCCAGCAGGTTGGCCTGCGCGTCGGCGGCCGGGCCGTAAAAGATCTGCTGGTAGAGCCGGTAGCCCGCTTTCGCCAACTGCTGCAACACGAGCCGGTCGACCTCCGGCGGGATGTCGATCCCCACCTGGTAGATGCGGGTCCGGTCGGGGCCGACGCCCAGGTGGACGATTTTCAGCAGCTCCTGGCGCACCTGGGCGATCATCTGGTCGAGCTGGGCCAGCGTGATCGGCAGCGTGGCCATCGCGCCCACCGCGCCGGACATGATGACCTGAAAACCCGCGCCGGTGTTCAGGATCGTCAGGTTCACGTCCCGCGGCTGGACGGCGAAGGCGGCGTCCACCGGGCGGCCCAGCGTATCGGCAGCCACCAGTCCGGGCTGGCCCGGCAGCCCGGTGCGGAGCTTGAGCGTCATCAGTTGGACAAAGTTGCCGTCCTTCAAAAAGAGCGCGTTGATCACGCCCTCGCCCTCGTGCTTGGGCTCGACGTCGAAACGGGCCTTGCCCTTCGAGCGGCCAGTGCGCGGCACCCGCAGCTTTTGCGGCTCGGTGTAGATCTCAAAGTCGTCGCTCTCCAGTTGGACGGTCAGCGTCACCGTTTGTTCGTCAGGCCTGAACCGGTAGCCAAAACCGCCGGCCGCCAGCGCCGTCTCGCGCGCTTCCGTGTCCACGTCAAACGCCAGCGTAACCACCTCGCCCATCCGCAGCGGCTCCGCCGGGTCGTGATCCTGGATCTCGGCGTTGATCCAGCGCTTTTCCGGCTCGATCTGTAGCTCGGGCTCAGGTGGCGGAGGCGGCTGGGAGACTTGCTTCGCGACCTCGTCTGTCAACACACCGGGCTCAAATGCCTGCGCAGGCTCACACAGCCAGTCCAGGTCCACGAACGTAATCTTGCGGACGCGGCGCCCCACCAACACACCGACGACCTGCCCCCCGGCCAGCACGACCAGCCGCCCACCCGGCGTCCTTCTGGCCAACCGCTTGGCCTCCCCGGTCTCCATATCGGCTTGTTCGACGGCATGCGCAGCCCAGGGAGCGAGCAGGCCTGGCACGTCGCGCAGCACAGCATCCAGCACCTCCGGCTGGAACTCTTCGCCGCCCCATTTCTGCAGCGCCTCAATGATCTCGCTCAGGCACAGGACGGCGCACTGGCCGCTGACCAGCCAGACGACGACGTAGGTCCAATCGTTCCCGGTTGCGGCGACCCGGTCGCGCACCTGGCGCACTGTGGCATGCTCGTCCACCACGATGAAATTACGTTCAAGCTCACATTCGGCGATCGCCATGGTCACCTCCTGGCGAGAATGCTTCCCAACTTCAATCTCCTGCACCACCCTCCTCTATCGTTCGATCACTGCAGCGAGGAATACAACAGTATTACACACCGGTTTGCATCATTATGATACCACACATCAGGGTGAATTTCAACCGCCAGCTTCGACGGGAGCAAACCTTCCCGAAAGCTTTACAAACGAACCAGGACAGCGGAAAGGCGGCTCGCAAGCGCCCCAGGCACCTCCCGGCACGCCGGTGAAGCTTTCGGGAAAGCCAGCGGACACGACGAAAATGCCACGCACCGCGTGGGTGCGTGGCATCGACTGGACGTAATCCAGGCTGGCGGTCAGGCGGGACCGACGGGCATCTGTTCGATCCACTGCCTTGCCGTGCGGCGGCGGAGGCACACCGGGCACAGGCCCCACACGTCCGCCGCCTCGGGCAACATCTCCTGGAGGAACGCGGTCGGCTCGGGCGCAAAGAAGCGCCCGCAGTCCGGACAGGCGTGCAGTTCGACCGTCGTGTTCCAGGTTCGGAGGATGCGCTGGTTGCCCCGGTCCTCGACCTCGATCGCGCCGGTGGGGCAGATCTCGGCGCACGCCCCGCAGCCGATGCAGGCGTCGGAGTGCACGTCGAAGGGCGTGTCCACCCGGCGCTCCATTCCCCGCCCGACGAAAGAGATGGCGGCTGCGCCGATCGCCTCGCGGCATACGCGCACGCACAGCCCGCACAACATGCACAGCTCGTCGGCCCGCTCGGGTGGCGGCGCGCCGAAACGGGACCCGGTCACGCCCTCCCGGGCGGCCAGCTCGCGGATCACGTCGGACTGCGGGCAGCGGCTGAGCAGAAACTCGAGCGCCAACTGGCGGGCGGCCACCGCCTCCGGGGCGTCGGTCTCCACCGCCACCCCCTCCTCCACCGGGTAGGCGCAGGAGGCGACGAGCGCATGGTTTGGCTCGGTGATCGCGACCATGCACAGCCGGCACGCGCCGAAGGGGGCCAGCCCCTCGTGGTAGCAGAGCGTGGGCAACTCCACGCCAGCGGCACGCACCGCCTGCAACAGCGTCGCGTCGGCAGACACGCTGGTGGGACACCCGTTCACGGTTAGGTTGACCATCGGCATCACCTCGCCATCTCGACGGTTTCGACGATCCGCTCGGGCCGGGGCTCTGGCGGCACCTCCATCTCCTCCAGCCATTCCAGGTCACAGCGCAGGCAGCGTTTGCACTCCTCCTGGATCGCGTGCGCGTCCAACCCCAGTTCCACTTCCTCAAAGCTGCCCCGCCGGTCCGCGATGGGAAGCACGGGCACCGCAGGTCGCCTGGCCTCGGCGTAATCCTCCGGGTTGAACGCGCGCTCAACCACCTCGTAGCCGGGCACGGTCACGATCTTTGCCACGCGGCCCGTGCGCAGGTAGTGGTCGACCGCCATCGCAACCGTGTTCCCGTGCGCCACGGCGTGGACGACGGTCGCCGGGCCGCTCACCGCGTCGCCCGCTGCAAAGACCCCGGCGCGCGTGGTGGCCAGTGCCTCGTCCACGACGAGCGAGGTGTCACGGCTTCTCTCCAGCCCGTCCTCCCCCTCCAGGTCGATCTCCTGGCCGATGGCCGGGATGAGCACGTCCAGGTCCAGCGTGAACTCGGAGCCGGCGACGGATACCGGCCGCCGCCGCCCGCTGCGGTCGAACTCGCCCACCACCTGGCGCTGGCACACCACGCCCCTCACCCACCCATCGCCGGTGACGCTGACGGGGGTCGTGAGGAAGTGGAAGACGACGCCTTCCGCCTCAGCGGCCTCGACCTGCTCTTTGTAGGCAGGCATGTGTTCGCGCTCGCGGCGGTAGAGCAGGTGCACCTCTGTCGCCCCCAGCCGCCAGGCGGAACGCGCAGCGTCGATCGCCACGTCGCCGCCACCGACGACGCCCACGCGCCTGCCGGCCAGGTCAGGCGGGCTGCCCAGGGCCACGTCCCGCAGAAAGCCCACCCCCGGGTAGACGCCGTCGTTGTCCTCGCCCTCGATGCCCAGCCGGCGGCTCCTGTGGGCGCCGATGGCGAGCACGACCGCCCGGTGACCGTCGGCGAACAGGGAGTCGATCGTAAAGTCACGACCCAGGGACACCCCCGTCCTGACCTCGATCCCGGCCCGCAGGATACTCTCGATCTCAAAGTTGAGGACATCGCGGGGCAGGCGATACGCGGGGATACCCGCGGCCATCATCCCGCCCAGGACGGGCAGCCTCTCAAAGACGGTGACCGGGTAGCCTTTCTGCGCCAGCCGCAGCGCAGCCGTGAGGCCCGCCGGGCCGCCGCCGACGACGGCCACGCGCTCGTCCTTCGCCTCCTCCAGCCGGGGCGGGGTCCAGGGATGCGCCATCTCGTGGTCGGCCATGAGACGCTTCGCCTGGCGGACGGCGACTGGCTCGTCGACCTCGCCCCGGCGGCAATGCCGCTCGCACAGCGCGGGACAGACGCGGCCACAGACCAGCGTGAAGGGGTTCTTGCGGCGGTGGACCTCGATGGCCTCGGCGTAGCGCCCCTGGGCCACCAGCGCCAGCCAACCGGGCACGTCCACCTCGGCCGGGCAGGCGTTGGCACAACGAGCGCGGGCCAGGGGCCTGCAGACACCCGCCGGGCAGCGTTTGTCCACGATGTGGGCGACGAACTCGTCGCGGAAGTAGCGCAACGTCGAGAGGACCGGGTTGGGAGCCGTCTGGCCCAGCCCACACAGCGAGGTCGCTTTGACCCACGTGCCGACCTCCTCCAGCAGCTCCAGGTCCTCCAGCTTCCCCCGACCCTCGACGATGCGGGTGAGGATCTCGTGCATGTACCGCGTGCCCTCGCGGCAGGGTGTGCACTTGCCACACGATTCGGCGGTCGTGAAGCCGAGAAAGTAGCGGGCCACATCGACCATGCAGGTGTCCTCATCCAGCACGACCATGCCGCCGGAGCCCATGATCGAGCCGGCCTGCGCCATTTCCGCGTAGGTGATCGGCAGGTTGTAGAGCGCGGTCGGCAGGCACCCGCCCGACGGGCCGCCGGTCTGCACGGCCTTGACCCGCTTGCCGCCCAACCCACCACCGCCGATGTCCTCGATCAGTTCGCCCAGCGCCGTGCCCAGCGGCACCTCGACCAGGCCAGTGTCGGCCACCTTGCCGACCAGGGAGAAGACGACCGTGCCGGCGTTCCCCTCCGCACCAACACCGGCGTACCAGTCGGCGCCACGGCTGACGATCAGGGGGACGGTGGCCAGCGTCTTGACGTTGTTGATGACGGTGGGTTGTCCCCACAGGCCGCTGACCGCCGGAAAGGGCGGCTTGGGACGGGGCTCACCCGACCCCTCCTCGATGGAGGAGATGAGGGCCGTCTCCTCGCCGCAGACGAACGCGCCTGCCCCACGGACGATGGCGACGTTAAAGTAAAAGCCGGAGCCAAAGATGTCCTGCCCCAGCAGCCCCAGTTCCTCGGCCCGGGCCACGGCCTGGGCGACGCGCTCGACGGCCAGCGGGTACTCGTCGCGCACGTAGATGTACCCCTGGTTGGCGCCGATCGCGTACGCGCCGATGGTCAGGCCCTCGATGATGCTGTAGGGATCGCTCTCCAGCACGGTGCGGTCCATGTAAGCGCCGGGGTCCCCCTCGTCGCCGTTGCAGATGACGTACTTTTGCTGGGGCGGCGCGTCGTGGCAGATCTGCCACTTGCGCCCGGTGGGGAAACCGGCCCCACCCCGCCCACGCAGCCCGGAGCGAAGCACCTGGTCAATCGCCTCTTGCGGCGTGAGCTCCAGCAGCGCGCGGGCCAGCGCCTGGTAGCCTCCGCGCGCGACGTACTCCTCGACGCGGGAGGGGTCGATCATGCCACAGTTGCGCAGCGTGATCCTGCGCTGGCGAGCGTAGAAGGGAAGGTCGTTGAGGAGAGGGACACCGGGCAAAGTCTCGGAGACTTCCGAAGCCTGGTCATCCGGCACGACGGCCAGCGCGTCCTCGGCGGGCAGCCGGTCCTCCGCCAGCGCGGCGATCAGGCCGCGCGCCCGGTCGGGCGTCACGCGGGCATAGAGGACGTGGCCCTGGCCTGGCACGCGCACGTCCACGAGCGGCTCCTGCTGGCAGTAGCCGATGCAGCCGGTGGGGACGAGATCGACCGCCAGTCCCCGCGCGTCCGTCTCATCCTGCAACGCAGCGGACACGGCGGCCGCCCCTGCCGCCCGGCCACAGGTCGCCATGCCCACACTGATCTTGAGGCGAGGAGGGTAGAGGGAAGCCAGCCCCGCCTCCCGCAGCGGGGCCAGGTCGGAAGGTGTACATACTTTCACGGCTCCCCCCCTTCCACCTCGGCCTGCGCAATCCCCGGGCGGTACTGGTCCAGGATACAGGGGAGGAGATCGGGTTTGAGCCGGCCGTAGGTGTCGTGATCCACCTGCATAGACGGCGAGAGGCCGCACGCGCCGAGGCAATACACCGTCTCGAGCGTGAAACACAGGTCGTCCGTCGTTCCGCCCTCCTTGACGCCTAGCAACTGCTCCAGCTCCATCAGTATACGCCGGCCACCCCGGATGTAGCAGGCCGTCCCCTGGCAGACTCGGACGGTGTGGCGGCCACGCGGCTGGAAACTAAAGGCCGTGTAGAAAGACGCGGCGTTGTAGAGCTGGCTCAACGGCACGCCCAACTCGTCGGCGGCGCGGCGCAGTTCGGCCTCCGGCAGGTAGCCCTGCTCGGCGTTGATGGCGTGCAGCCTGGACAACAGCGCGCCGCCGGCAGGAGGCGGTGGTTGAGGAATGAGTGACATCGTCACCTCCACCAAACTAGATCCCCAGGGCCGATCGCTTCTCCTCGATGTGGTCAACCATCAACGTCGCGGCCTTGAAGGGATCGGGCTCGACGGCGAAAGCCGCGCCGACGACGCCCTTCGCGCCCTGCGTGAGCAGTTCGGTCACGGCGGGGCCGCCCAACACCGGCGGCACGGTGCCCAGCACGGTAAAGATGCCCGACGACACGACGTACGCGCCGATGCTGACCGCCTTCTCGCTCATCCACTCGGGGGCCGCGCCGGCCACCGGCAGGTCGCTGATGTCCACGCCCAGCGCGTTCGCGATCGCCGCGCAGGCCATCAGGATGCGGCTGATGTCGACGCAGGAGCCCATGTGCAGCACCGGCGGGACGCCCAGCGCCTGGCACACGGACTTGAGCCCCTCGCCAGCCAGCTCGGCCGCCTCCGGCAGCAGCAGCCCGGCCTTGGCGCACGCCATCGCGTTGCAGCCCGTCGTCACGACCAGCACGTTCTGCTTGATCAACTCCTTGACCAGGTTGACGTGACCATAGTCGTGCTGGACCTTGGGGTTGTTGCAGCCGACCACGCCAGCGATGCCCTTGATCGCGCCGCCCTTGACCGCGTCCAGCAGCGGGTCGAGCGTGCCGCCCAATGCGCTCACGATCGCCTCCACGCTGAAGCCGACCATGCACTCGGCCTTCTCGTCGGGGATGTGCACCTGGTCACCCTTCCGGAAGCGATAGTTCTCGACGGCGGTGCGCACGATCTGCCTGGCGATGTCGTAGGCCTGCTCCTCGTGGAACTCGATGTGCGTCGCACCGGGGAACTTGGCCTTGGGCGACGTGGAGATGAACTTGGTGTGGAAGCAGCCGGTCAGCGCGCCCAGCGCAGGCATGATGCACTGCACATCGACGATTATCGCCTCGACCGCGCCCGTCATGACGGCCAACTCCTGCTGCAGAAAGTTGCCGGCGACGGGGATGCCGTGGCGCATGAGCACCTCGTTGCCGGTGCAGCAGATGCCCGCGATGTTGATGCCCGTGGCCCCGTACTTTTTCGCCAGCGCCACCATCTCGGGATCCTGGGCGGCGGCGACGATCATCTCCGAAAGCGTCGGCTCGTGGCCGTGGACGATGACGTTGACCTGATCCGCTTTGAGGACGCCCAGGTTGGCCTCCGAGCGGATGGGGGTGGGTGTGCCAAAGAGCACGTCGGAGAGCTCGGTCGCGATCATCGAGCCGCCCCACCCGTCGGCGAGCGATGCCCTGAGCCCCTGCAGGATCAGGTTCACGGGATCGTTGTCCACGCCCATGTGGGTGCGGTGCATGATCTCGACGATTTCGCGGTCGATGCCGCGCGGGTCGATGCCCAGGCCCTGCCACAGCGCCAACCGTTTCTGCGGCGCGCGGCGCGTGAACTGGATCGGCCCCTCCTGCTTGCCGAACTCGGCGTAGACGGCGCGGGCCAGGTCGAGCGCGATCTCCTCATTGCTCCGGCCATCCAGCTCGATGCCGTATTCCGCCGCCAGCGCCTTGAGCTTGGCCTCGTCCTTGATCTCGTAGCCGCCGCCCTTGCCCTCGGCGGTCAACAGCAGCGTGTGGGCGATGTCCCGCCCGTGGTCGGAGTGCGCGGCAGCGCCCGCGGCGATCATGCGGAGCAGGTTGCGGGCGACGATGATGTCGGCCGTGGCCCCGCAGACGCCCAGCTTGGGTCCCTCCTCCTCGAATGGGCTGATGCGGCAGGGGCCCATGTTGCAGTTGCGACAGCAGACCCCCAGCTCGCCAAAGCCACACTGGGGCAACATGGCCTCGTAGCGATCCCAGGCGGTCTCGAGGCCCAGCGCCTCGGCCCGGGCCAGCATCTCGTGAGTGGCGGGGTCGATGCTCCTGCTCAGAACCTTCTCACTGTACGACTTTTCAGACATGGGGAATCACCTCCTCCTATGGATTGCTCGTCAGTTGTTGCTGGCTTTCCAACGCCTCCAGGAATTGCCGGGCCGTGGCCTTTGTGGCCTCCTGCATGACCTCGCGGGGATAGCGCAGGCTGAGCGCCCTGGTGGGGCAGGCCTCGACGCAGGCCGGGCCCTCGGGCCGATCGGCGCATAGATCGCACTTGAACGCGGCCCGCTTTTCGCGCCCGGCCACCTCCGTGGGAGCCACGCGGACCGCGCCGAAGGGACAGACCATCATGCACAGCCGGCACCCGATGCACAGCCGCTGATCCACCGCCGTGTACGTCTCGGTGCGGTAGGTGGCCCCGGTGGGGCAGACCCTGACGCACGGGGCGTCCTCGCACTGGCGGCACTGAGTCGACAGTTTGACGGTTCGACCGTCTTGGCCGACGTCGACCTGTACCACATAGTTGCGAGGCTGCAGCCGCTCACCGGCCAGGACTGCACCGATGATCGTGCCCGCTTCCGTGTGTGCCGCGGCACAGGCCAATTCGCACGTGTGGCAACCCAGGCAGCGCTCGGGGTTGACCAGGATGAACGGACCTTCTACAGGCATACCTCTCACCTCCTTGTCGTGTGAGACCTCTCAGAAAGTCGCGCGGGGGCCTCCTTGGGGAATAGCAGGACACCAACATTGACCGTCTTGGTCGGAAGACGTCCAACACGGCTGAGTCACGACCCTGGGTACGATAGCTCTCGTGCCAGAACCGCTCGCACATCGAGAAGAATGGGGAACAACAGAGAAAGGACACGAACGCACCCCCCGCCAGAAGCGCCGAGATGCAGCCTGCGTCTGAGGAATGTCCGGCAGCTTTGATGGGCTTTCATCGTCTTCCGGAGGACGTCAATCGTCGGCTACACTTGACAGGCCACGGTGCGTTCGTGCGCCGCCAACACATTCGCCTGGCGGTCCAATCATAAGGATAGCATATCGTTCACGCCCGCACAACACCCGTTCGTAAGGGTTTTACCCCACCCAAACGGGTGAAACCTGGCCTACAGCAGCCCCCACTTTGTCGCCCGCATGACGGCCTCGATGCGATTGTGGGCATCCAGCTTCTGATACAGACCCTGGATGTAGGTCTTGACCGTGTTCTCACTCAGGCACAACCGCTCTGCGATCTCGCGGTTGGCGAGCCCTTCGGCGATGAGGCGCAGGATCTCGATCTCGCGCAGCGTAAAATGGTCAGGCACATCTGCTTCGGGGCCCTCCCGCAGCCAATGGATCATCATGCGGGCGGCACGCGGGTCCACCGGCGACTCCCCCCGCACCAACTCGCGGATGCTGCGCCGCAGGTCGGTGCTGGCCACGTCCTTCAGCACGTACCCGTCCGCGCCAGCGCGGATGCACTCCCGCACGACGTTGCCATCGAGGTAGCTGGTCAGGATCAGCACCTGCGTCCGCGGCGCTTCGCGTTGAATGTGGTAGCAGAGTTCGATGCCGCTACCCTCGGGGAGGCGCACGTCCACCAGCGCGACGTCGGGCCGGGTCTCCCGGACGACGCGCAGCGCCTCCTTGCCGTCCTTGGCCTCTCCGACGACCTGGAACTCGGAGTCACCCTGCAGGATGGCCGAGATACCCCGGCGCACGATCTCGTGGTCGTCGACGATGACGATGCGGATCATTCGTCCCCCGCTCTGTCCCCCAGCAGCGGCACCTGGGCCTTGAGCACCAATCCTCCCTCCTCCCCGTTCGCCAGCATCAACTGGCCGCCGGCCCGCTCCACCAGCGTGCGCAAGGTAAAGATGCCGACGTGGTAACCATCACCTTGTATCACGTCCGGCAGACGAGAGGGAGGGATGCCGACGCCGTTGTCCTGCACCGTTATGGTCAGCGTGTCGTCAGTGGAGGCAAGGCCGACCAGCACCATGGTCGCCTGAGCGTGCTTGCGCACGTTGGACAGCGCCTCTCGTACCACGTCCACCACCATACCACGCAGTGCAAGGTCCGGGAGCGCCAACTGGGGAGGCAGCACCAGGCAAGTTTCGATGGCCGTGGCTTCCTCGAACTTTTGCAGGAGCGTCTGCAGCGCGGAGGAAAGCGGTTCCTGCCCGGCGTTGCGCGCCAGCTCAAAGATCGCGCTGCGTACCCCGGCGCTTCCCTCGGCCGCCATGCGGTGAATCGCTTCCAGGTGAGCAAGCGGGGAACGGCCAGCCGCGGCCGCCTCCAGCCCGCGCTCCGCCTCGAGACCGACGCTGTAAAAGAGCTGCGCCACCGTGTCGTGCAGATCGTGGGCCAGCCGTTCCCGTTCCCGCAGACGGGCCATCTCCTCCGACCGGGCGTAGAGCCGGGCGTTCTCGATCGCCACGGATGCCAGGTCGGCCAGACCGGTCAGGAGCGCCTCATCTTCCAGCGTAAACGGCGGTTGCCCCAGTCGCTGCCCCAGAAACAGGCCGCCCAGCACGCGATCGCGGAAGCGCAGCGGCACGCCCAGGAACGGCCCGATCGACGGGTGCCCGTCTGGAACCCCCACGCTGGCCGGATGCTGGTCGACCCGCGCCAGGCGCAACGGCCGGCCTTCCCTGTGCAGGAGGCCCAGGATGCCGCGTCCCTGGGGCTGAGCCAGGCCGCACGGGGTAGGCCAGCCGTGGACACGCAGGACCTCGTAGCGGGTCGGATCCTCCTCTTCGAGCACCAGGATGCCGCCGAACTCTGCCCCGACGAACTCTACCGCCGCGTCCACGATCTCCTGGAGCAGAGGGGCGAGGTCGAGTTGAGCGGCGATCGAGCTAGCGATCCGCATCAACCACAAGGTGTACTCGGGACTCTCAGTCTTGAGTGATCTCGCCATCGGTCATCCTTCAATTCGGGCAAGAGTGTCAAGCAGGTGCCAGGCACTTTTTGCGACCCAATGAAGGCCCAAAACGGCTGTTTGTCGGAGCTATCTCCCGTCTCAAAGGGGCTCTACAAGTGCCTGGCACCTAGTATGGTACAGATCGCGATTTTGGGCAAGTGCGCTGCTGCGGCGCCAAACCTTCCCGAAAGCTGGAGCAACGCCCATCAATGCCGGCGATGCTGCCACGAAGCGCCGAAATGTCTGCCAGGTCGCTTGTGCAAGCGACCGCTGCGGTCGCCGCTTTCGGGAAGGTGTCTCGCCCCAGTAGACAAAACCGGGACACTGGTCTATAATTCAGCCCGCATTCCCTGGAGCAGAGCACACATCTCGCATGGCAACACGCAAAGGAGGACATACGATGTCTGAGGAGGTCTACCGCAAACTGGCCCAACGGCTGGACGCCATCCCCAACGGCTTCCCGGCCACCGAGAGCGGCGTCGAACTGCGGCTGCTGGCAAAGATCTTTGCGCCGGAGGAGGCGGGGCTGGCCGGGGTGATGCGCCTGACGTGCGAGCCGGCCGCCGACATCGCCGCCCGCGCTGGCGTCGACCCCGATCAGGCCTACCGCACGCTCAAGCGAATGGTCCGCCAGGGGCAGATCCGCGCCAGGAAGGGTGAAGGCGAACTTACCTTCGGGCTGATGCCCTTCGTCGTCGGCCTGTACGAGGAGCAGTTGCCCCGCATGGACAAAGAACTGGCGACGCTGTTCGAGGACTATATCCAGGAGACGCAGGGCGGCGGCATCACGCGGAATGCGCCTCCCATTCACCGCGTCATCCCTGTCGAGGAGGCGGTCCCCTTTGACCTGGAGATCTTTCCCCACGAGCGGGCCACGGAGCTCCTGGAGGGGGCCAAGTCCTGGGGTGTCCGTGACTGCATCTGCCGCGTCCAGCAGCGGCTCGTCGGCAAGGGATGTGACCACCCGGTGGAAAGCTGCCTGGTGTTTGCACCGGTTGAGAGCGCTTTCGACCACAGCGAGGTGGACCGCGCCATCACCAAGGAGGAAGCGCTGCGCATCCTGCGTGAGGCCGAGGAGGCGGGGTTGGTGCACTCGACCGGCAATTATCGCGACCGGCACAACTATATCTGCAACTGCTGCACGTGCTGTTGCGGGATACTACGCGGCGTGGCCGAGTTCGGCATACCCACGGCGATCGCCCACTCCGACTTTCGCACTGTCGTCGACGCCGACGCGTGCGCGGGCTGCGGCGACTGCGTCGAGCGCTGCGAGTTCGGCGCGCTGTCCGTGCCGGACGACGTCTGCGTGGTGGAAGACGCCCGCTGCGTGGGCTGCGGGTTATGCGCCTCGGTCTGCCCCACCGACGCGCTGCACCTCGATCGCCGGCCCCAGGGCGAGGTTCCTCCGCCCCCGGCCACGATCAAGGAGTGGATGGCCCAGCGCGCCGAGGAGCGGGGGATATCGATCCTCGAGGTGCTATAGCGGCCAGTTCGTAGCGCGCACTTTAGTGCGTCTTCACGGCGCTGAAGCGCCTACTACGATCCTGCACTGCCGTGAACAGCGGTGCTGGGATGCTCAGGGCTTCGGCTGCCGTTCGGTGTGCGCACTTTAGTGCGTCTTCACGGCGCTGAAGCGCCTACTACGAACCTGCATTGCCGTGAACAGGCGGTGCTGGGATGCTCAGGGCTTCGGCTGCCGTCCGTAGTGCGCACTTTAGTGCGTCTTCACGGCGCTGAAGCGCCTACTACGAACCTGTCTCCGTGGCCCTCGACCCGACGGGCGACCACCTGATCGTGGGCGGTGGTGGGGCATACGTGATCTTTGAGATCGACCAATTGGGATTTGGGATTTGGGACTTAGGATTTAGGCTTTCCCATCCCTACCCCGGCCACCGGCGTGCCGCAGTCCGGGCAGCGCCCATCCGGTTGCACGTGGTGCTCCAGAATCCAGTAGCCGGAGCGGCGGATCAACAGCCGGCCGCACTCGTGGCAGGAGGTGTTGGCCTCGCCCGGCACGTTGCCCACGTAGACGTAGCGCAGCCCTGCCTCCTGGCCGATCTCGTGCGCCCGCTGGAGCGTCGAGACGGGCGTGGGCGGCACGCTGGTCATCTGGTAAGAGGGGTAGAAACGGCTGATGTGCCACGGCGTCTCCACTCCCAAATCGTCCGCCACGAAGCGGGCCGCGTCCCGCAGCTCCTCCGGGTCGTCGTTGATGCCGGGGATGACCAGCGTGGTCACCTCCACCCACACGCCCAGCCGCTTCATCGCGATCAGACTGTCGAGCACCGGCTGCAGCCGCGCACCAGTGTACTTGTGGTACGTCTCATCGCGGAACGCCTTCAGGTCCACGTTGGCCGCGTCCAGGTAGGGGGCGAACACCTCCAGCATCTCCTCCGTCATGTAGCCGTTGGTGACGTAGACGTTGGCCAGGCCAGCCCCGTCCCCATTCTTATGGGCCAGGCGGGCGGTGTCGAAGCTGTACTCGAAAAAGATCGTCGGCTCGGTGTAGGTGTAGGCGATGCTCTGGCAGCCAGCCTGCCGCGCGGCGGCGACGATCTCCTCCGGGGTGGCCTTCCGCCCCATGATGAGTTGGCGCTCGCGCACCGTCTGGGAGATGTCCGCGTTCTGGCACCACGGGCAGCGAAAGTTACAGCCCGGCGTGGCGATCGAATAGGCGGTCGAGCCGGGATAAAAGTGCAGGAGCGGCTTTTTCTCGATCGGGTCCACGTGCTGCGCGATGGTCCGCCCGTAGACCAACGTGACCAACGTCCCGTCCCGGTTCTCCCGGACCTGGCAGACGCCCCGCCTCCCGTCGGCGATCGCGCAGCGGTGAGCGCACAGGCTGCACCGCACCCGGCCATCCTCTAGCTTCTCATACAGCATAGCCTCTTTCATCTCACCCTCTCCTCGAACCAGCCGCAGCTCTCACAACGCCCCGACAGTGTCGCCGCTTCTTCCCCTAGTCCCCTTGTCCCCTAGTCCCCTTGTCCCCTTGTCCCCTTGTCCCCCTGTCCCCTTGTCCCCCTGTCCCCTTGTCCCCCTGTCCCCCTGTCCCCCTTCTGCTCCGCCTCCAACGCCCCTGCCAGCGTCGTCGCCCCGGTCTCCCGCATCTCCACGCCCGCGTCGCCAAAGACGTAGACCGGTCCTTTGCCACGCAGGCTCTCCCGCAATAACACCACGTCCACCTTCTGGGCGACCAGCCATTCCGCCACCCGGATGCCCTTGGCCTTCTCCTCCTGGCGATGGGGGTTGGCGATGATCTGCTGCCCCTCAACCGCCCCGTCGGCCAGGCGCACGGTGACCATCGCAAAGTAGGGGGCCTCGCCCAAGTGCTCGCTGAGTGTTCCAGCAGCGTCAGCCAGGGGGGCGGCGTAGCGGAGGTGGGTGCGCTCCATCGGCTCGGCGTGGATCAGCACCCGTTCCACGTGGGGCACGGCCTGGCGGATCTGTGCCTCGATACGCTGCGTGGTCGCCCCTGCCCGCTCCAGTTCGTGGACACGCAGCGTGACCTCGGCCTCCACGAAGCGGAAGCGACCCGCGTTGCGCCCGGTGACCCACTTGAGTTCGGCCACCGTCGGCTCGGCGGCGATGATCTCCCGAATCTGCAGGAGCGTATCTGTGTCCAGCGAGGCGTCCAGCAGCACGCGCATCCCGTCGGCCAGCAGGTCCCACCCTGTCTTGCCGATCGCGACGACGATGACCAGCGACGCGACGCGGTCCAGCGGAAAGTTGAACCGCTGGGCCAGGAGCGCGGCAAAGACGACGCCGGTCGTGAAGACGTGGGTGCGGTACTCTTTGGCATCGGCGATGAGCGCCGGGGAGTTGGCCTCCCGCCCGGCGCGCAGCTCAAAGTGGCTAAAGACGAGCGGGATCACCGTCGCCACGACCACGCCAGCCAGCATCCAGGCGTTCACCGTCGCCCGGCGGACGGGCGTGAAGAGCGCTTCCTGGACGATCTCGTAGGCCGTCACAAAGATCATCATCGCCAGCACGACGGTGATCACGTTCTCCAGCTTGTACAGGCCGTAGGGAAACTCCTTGGACTTGCGCGTCGCCAGTTTCAGCCCAATGAGCACCCCGACCGCCGTCAAAAAGTCCACCAGGTTGTGGACCAACTCCGCCTCCACGGCCAGGCTGCCGGAGGCAAGGGCGACGACCAGGTTGATGATCGCCAGGACGACGTTGACGGCAATGGAATACCATCCCCAGCGCTCAATTTTCACAGCAAGCCTCCACCCATCCCTTCCCTCCCTTCCCTCTCTTCCATCCCTTCCTCTTGAAACGCCCTGGCCAGGTGGTTGATCAACACACTCCCCGCCTCTTTGACGCTTCGACCGAAGGAGACGACGCCGTCCTCGTGCCCGCCCATCGCAAAGATGAGATGGTCCCTGACGTGCGTCTCCCGAAACAGACGCCGGACCTCTTCCGCCATTTCTGGCGTCCCCTGGACCACGCTCTCGCTGGTGCTGGGGATGCCCAACGCCCGAGCGCTGCGCCAGATGTGGGGAGAGTGCGCGTGGATCACGCAGCGCAGGCTGTCGTCCACGGCGTAGACCGCGCCGTGCGTCATCGACTCCGAGGAGGGCCGGATCGGGCCTTCCGCCACGACCAGGTTCCGATCCGGGTGACACGCCAGCACCGTCGCATAGTGCTCCCCGGCCAGGTCCGGCAGGTGCCCGGTCTGTGTGCCGCTGATCACAAACCGTCTCTCCTGTTCCGGTGCGTCAAACGGCCCCAGCCGCTGGCTGATATTGCCGTAGCCAAAGCCGTAATACCGGCCAGGGTCCTGGCCGATGAGCTGAGCCAGGTACAAGATCTTGCGCCAGGCGTTGACCTCGCGCAGGTGATCGGAGGGGATGGGGGGAGCCTGGGTGAACTGCAGTTGAAATCTTACGACGCCTTCTGATTGGCTCACGATTTACCCCGATTCCGATCGGATGATGGCGATCTTGGGAGCCAGGCGCCGGGCCCGAAAGACCTCGGGCCGGCGCACGACGAGCGGCAGGTAGACGCTGGGCCTTTCGCGCACGCTGATGTACCCTGCCTTCGTCTCCGTGTCGCTGCCTCCCGGTCCGCTGACAGTGAGCGTGACGGTGTACACAGCCACAGTTGTATACGTGTGGGTGGGGCTTTGCAGCGTGCTGGTCACGCCGTCCCCAAAGGCCCACAGGCTGTCGACATAGTCACCGCTGGAGGTGTTGGTGAAGCCCACCGTCAACGGCTCAACGCCCGACGTGGGCGAAGCTGTGAACGCCGCCTGTACTGGCGTGTAGATCGTGATGACGTGAGTGTGTGTGGCGACGCCACCCACGTTGGCCGCCGTGACAGCGACCTCCTTCGGGCCAACTATCGTCCAGGTAAAGGTCTGTGTGTCCTGCAGGCTCATGCAGCCGCTATGCGTCACCGGGGCCCGGTCGGCAGCCCGCCACACGTAGGTGATGGGCAGGGTAGCCGTGACCGGGCTTACGGTGACAGTGAAGACGTACCCGGACTGGACGAGGCCCGTCGTTGGGCCAGTGATTTCCGCGCTGCCGGGCGCAGCGGCAAGCGTCCCCCTGTGCGTGATGTCGTCATAATCGTAGGTGCCGTCGTGCTCGTCGCGATAGGTATCGAACGTGACGGTACCGCCGTCCACGTGGACCACGACAAAGGTGCTCGGTGCGCCGGTATCCCCCGCGCCCCGAGCGTGCCCCGCATCCACCTGCCAGACGCCATCGACGTTCACGGCGCTGTAGTTGTGCGTGTGACTGCAGAAGTAGGCAAGGACGCCCTCATTCTGCAGCAGGCTCCAGAACCGATCGCGGTTAGCCGGGTATTGGTCGAGGCTGTCCCCCAGGTGGCGCAACCGCCCGTTGTCCACGTCGGGCTGCGGATACGCCGGCTCGTGGCCAAAGACAAACGTGTGCGCCTTGGCTGTGTCGCTCAGGTCGTCCGCCAGCCAGTCGTACAGGTGGTCCGATATATCGCCATCCCTGACATCGTCGCCGGTGCTGTCGCAATACTCGTTCAACATGACAAAGTGCGCGTTCCCATAGTCGAAGGAGTAGGTCGTCGTCGGGCAACCCGTGGGACCGGGGTTCACGGCACCGTAGTCGAAACTGTTCAGCCAGTCCATGTTCGCGCCACGGTAGGGTTCGGAGCCCAGGCCGGGGAGATCGTGATTTCCCACCACGGGGTACCAGGTGGTGGTGACGCCCAGCGTGCGCGTGATCGTCCACAACACGTCGGCAGGCGGGTCGATGTCGCCGGGGCTGACCATGAACGCACCGCCACCCAGGCCGTCGATCGCTTCGACGACTCCCCTGAAATAGGTCGAGGAATCGTAAGCGGGCCCTGCAAAGTACCTCGCGTCGGCGGTGACCACGAAGGTGAACGGGTCGTCCCCTCCCTGCGCAGCCGCCGGCCGGGAGATCAGCCCCAGCAAACCGGCCAGCAGGATGCCTGCCAGCAGAACAGGCAAGACCCACCGGGCTGATGAGTGAAGGGACAGACCAGATAGACGGGCGTTCCACGTGGAGACTTTGGATGCCCGAACTTGTTCGGGTCCTGCCCACTGTCTCACATCTTTCAACGAGGTCATGTCCACTCCATCTGCGCGTTCGCCCTACCCGCGCCGCAGCAGCCGTACGACCCCTGCCAGGATATTGAGCCGGGGCACAGACCGCATGTACCGTTCGTACCGTCCGCCGAACTTGCTCACGAGACGCCTGTCCTCTTGCCTGGTGACCACGACCAGGCACGCCACACCGAGAATCGCCCATAGCGCCAGTTGCCAATGCGGGTTGAACAGGTAGAGTGCGGGATACATCAACAGCCAGCCCAGGTACTGGGGATGGCGCACGACGGCGTAGATGCCCGTGTCGACGAGCTTCTCGGTCGCCAGGTAGCCCTTTCCCTGGCGCACCTGGCCCTTGCGGCGCAGGACGGACATCGGCAGCGCGATCAGGACGATGCCCGCCGACAAGATCACCCACGCGACGACCTCCTGCACGAGGGAGATGGCGGGCTCGTCGAGAAGCCAGAACAAGACGTACTCCACGATCAGACAGATGCCCGCGACGTAATACAAGAGATCCTCCTTATCACCCCTCGAAGGGGTCCGCTTTGAAAAAGTCCGGGACCAACGTCTCGCTGCTCTCGACCTCCTGGACGAAGCAGCGATCCAGCCCCAGTTCCCAGGCCCAATCCAGCACGCGCTCGTACTCTGCGGCGCTGATCCTGCGATCCAGTGGCGGCAGGTTCCTGGCCTTGTGCTGGGGTGAATACTGGGCCATGATGCTGACCACCATCTCTTCCGAGAGAGCGGCCAGAAACGCCAGGCTGTCCTTACTTCCGGCCAGGTCCTCGGGCAGCACCAGGTGGCGGACAAGCACGCCCCGCCGGGCGATGGTATCACGATCGACCGCCAGGTTGCCCACCTGCCTGAACATCTCTGCGATCGCCTGCCGGTTCACCTCGACGTAACGGTCGACGCCAGAGTAGGCTTTTGCCACCCCGTCGTCGCTGTACTTGACGTCGGGAAGATAGACGTCGATCAGCCCCTCCAGGCAGCGCAACGTCTCGACGGCGTCGTAGCCGTTCGTGTTGTACACGATCGGAATCGACAGCCCTTTTTCGCGCGCGATGCACAGGCCCTCCGCCACCTGGGCGATCACGTGGGTGGGCGAGACCAGGTTGACGTTGTGCGCCCCGCGCCCTTGCAGCGCCAGCAGTTCGCCGGCCAGCTCGTCTGGGGTCCACGTCCGGGTGGGGATCTCCTCCACGCACTGGCTGATCTGATAGTTCTGACAGTACACGCACCTGGCGTTGCACCGCGCGAAAAAGATCGTCCCGGAGCCGTGGGTCCCCGATATCGGCGGTTCTTCACCAAAATGCAGGCCACTGTGCGCGACCACGATCTCAGCGGTCGCCCCACAAAAGCCCGTCTCTCCTGCTACACGGTTCACGCGGCAACGGTGGGGGCAGATGTCGCACGAGGAAAGCCGCTTCTTCAAGGACAGCGCGCGTTCTTTGACGTCGTCACGCAGCAACATGCACATCCCTTCTCGAACTCGGGCGGGCACCGGTTCGACGCGGCGCACGCCACAGCGCTGTCATTGTATAGCGGGGGTCAGGAAATGTCAACGGTCCGTATTCACCTTCCCGAAAGCTTGCAGGAGCGACCTGACAGACATTTCGGAGCTTCTCGGCAGCATCTCCAGTACAACTGGTCCTTGCCCCAAGCGACCGCCGCGGTCGCCGCTTTCGGGAAGGTCTGCACCAGTCAGCCCTCCTCGGCGGGCACGAATTTCGGACGGGTTGCCTTCGTCCGGCGCGATCCCGGCTGGACCGCCGTGATCAGCGCCACCGACCCGACGATGACGGCCGCGGCCAGGAGGACGCGAGACGTGAATGGCTCCCCGGCCAGCACGTGTCCCAGCACGATCGCTATGAGCGGGTTGACGTAGGCGTACGTCGAGACCAGCGGGGTCGGCGCGACGCGCAGCAGCCAGGTGTACGCGCTGTACCCGACCCACGCACCCACCGCGATCAGGTAGGCCAGCGCCAGCAGCGACCGCGCCGAGATCCCCCCCACGTCCAGCCGCGCCCACTCCCCGGTCAGCGTGCCCAGGAGAAGAAACCCCGCTCCCCCGGCGAGCATCTCCATGCTGGTGGCCAGCAGCGGAGACGCGGGCAACTGCGCCGTCCGGTTGTAGAGCGAACCGATCGACCAGAGGAACGAGCCCAGGATCACGGCGGCCGCACCGATCAGGTCCACGTTCCCCGCGCTGCCCGCGGCCTGGGTCGGCCTGATCAGCAAGGCCACACCGGCAAAGCCCGTCAGCACGCCGAGACCTGCCCGCCAACTGGGACGGTGCCCGCCAGGGCGCAGCATGTCGATCAGGACCATCCACAGCGGGACCATGGCGACGAGCAGCGCGGCCATGCCGGAGGCGATCCGCTGCTCGGCCCAGACGACGCTACCGCTGCCGCCGGCCAGCAGAAGGAGGCCGACGATCGCCGCCGAACGCCATTCCCGCCCTGACGGCGCACCGTCTCCACGGGCGCGCCTCCAGGCGTACATGACCGCGCCGGCGAAGACGAACCGGACACCCCCCATCGTGAACGGCGGCAGGCTTTCGATGGCGAAGCGAATCCCCAGGTACGTCGACCCCCAGACGACGTAGACCGTGATCAGCGCCGCCCAGATCGCCCAGGGGCGTGGCGCGCGCGGCGTGGTGGTGGTGTGGTCCCCTGGATGATCAGGAGATTGGCGTGGCTTGGTCAAGAGTTTCACAGTTGATGTCCTCTCATCTGGACTCCGTTACATTACCTGAATTATATGCAGTCAGCGACGCACATTTCGATGATTTTGCCGGACACTGTCTTGATCTGGCGCTCATTGAATCGCCGACACGCCTCAACGGCTTCTTGTTGAACA